>Ga0256835_1000535_pt1 | contig 27846 bp, 17 predicted proteins | sample PIR30metaG_FD_185972 | JGI IMG/M metagenome (GOLD analysis project Ga0256835, IMG submission 185972) | Hydrothermal vent microbial communities from East Pacific Rise, Pacific Ocean - PIR-30 | ecosystem: Environmental > Aquatic > Marine > Hydrothermal vents | place: Pacific Ocean: East Pacific...
ACGATCCACCCGCCGCCCAGGACCTCGTCGCCGTCGTAGAACACGGCGGCCTGCCCCGGCGCCGGTCCCCGCAGGGGCTCCTCCACGGTCACCGTGGCGCCGGAGCCCTCCACGTCGACCACGGCCGGCGTGCCGCCGTGGCGTGAGCGCACCTGGACGGTGCAGGCGAACCGCCCGGCGGGCGGTGCCCCACGGACCCAGACGATGTCCCGGACCCCGATCCGCCAGGTCTCCAGCGCCTCCCGGGGCCCCACCACCACCGCGGCGTCCTCCCGCCGCGTGGCCAGGACGTAGAGGGGCGCCTCCGCGGACACGCCGATGCCGCGGCGCTGGCCGATGGTGAACCGGTGCACGCCACGGTGCTCCCCCAGCACCCGCCCCTCCCGGTCCACGATGGGGCCCGGGCGGATGGAATCCCCCTTCCACCGTTCCACCAGGTCCGCGCAGGAGGTCCCCGGGGGGACGAAGCAGAGCTCCTGGCTCTCCCGCTTGGAGGCCACCGACAGGCCGGACGCCAGCGCCAGGTCCCGCACCTCCTCCTTGCCCATGCCGCCCACGGGGAACCGGAGACGCTCCAGCAGGTCCCTGCCGAGACGGTGGAGGAAGTAGGACTGGTCCTTCTCACGGACCGCTCCCCTGTGGAGGCGCGGTCCTCCCGGCCCATGCTCCAGACGGGCGTAATGGCCGGTCACCATGAACTCCGCCCCCTCCTCCTCCGCCACCCGGACGAGCTCCGGGAACTTCACCCGGGCGTTGCAGACCACGCAGGGGTTCGGCGTGAGCCCCTCCACGTACCGCTCCAGGGAGGCCTCGAAGACCTCGTCGAAGAAGCGGCGCGTGGAACACTCCTCCCGCAGCGGGATGCCCAGCTCCTGGGCCACACGGCGGGCGTCCTCCAGGTCCTCCAGCGAGCAGCAGCGCGAGGCGTGCCCCGCCAGCGGGTCCCACAGGCGGAAGAACACGCCAACCACCTCGTGTCCGGCCTCCCGCATGAGGTACGCCGCCACCGAGGAGTCCAGCCCGCCGGACATGGCCACAACGACCTTCATGGGGGCATTATGGACCACCGGACACAATCCGGGGCCCTCGCGGGCCCCGGGGATTCCAATGGAGAAAGGAGGATCCGGTACGGCGTCCTACCCGTCCAGCTTCAGGATGGCGAAGAAGGAGCGCTCCATGCGGGGACGGTAGACGTAGAGCCGCAGGTAGCCGCCCTTCTTCACGCCCTTGACGGCGTCCAGGAACTGCTCCACGGAGGAGATGCCCGTTCCGTTGACCTCGGTGATGATGTCGCCCTTGCGCAGGCCCTCGTCGGCCGCCGGGGAGACGGGGTTCACGTGGCTGATGAGCACGCCGTCGATCTTCTCCGGAACGTTGTGGTACTCGCGAACCCGCCGGGTCAGCTCCATCACGCTGATCCCCACACGCTCCGACACGTTGCCCTCGCCGCTCCCCTCCGCGCTGGTCCCGGATTCCTCACCGGGTATCTCGCGTTCTTCCAGCACGGCCCTGAGCGTGAGCTTCTTGCCGTCGCGGAGCACCTCCAGGCGGACCTTGCTGCCCGGGGGCATGGCCGAGATGTGGTCGATGAGGTCCCGCGTGTTCTTCACCATCTCCCCGTTGACGGTGACGATCACGTCACCGTGCTCGAGCCCGGCCTTGTCGCCGGCATGGCCCGGGAGGACCTCCTCCACGAAGGCTCCCTCGCGGCCGGGCAGCCCGAAGGCCTCCTGGATCTCCTGGTCGATGTTGCGGACGGTCACGCCCAGGTACCCCCGGACGACCTTGCCGTGCTCACGCAGCTGCGGCAGGATGAGCCTGGCCGTGTTCACGGGCACGGCGAAGCCCATGTTCTGGCCCCGGGCGTTGATGGCGGTGTTGATGGCGATGACCTCGCCCCTGAGGTTCACCAGCGGGCCGCCCGAGTTCCCCAGGTTGATGGCCGCGTCCGTCTGGATGAAGTTCTCGAAGGACGTGTCCGAGATGCCCAGCACCCGGCCCTTGGCGGAGATGACGCCCACGGTCACCGTGTGGTCCATGTTCAGGGGGTTGCCCACGGCCATGACCCACTCGCCCACCCGGGCGGCATCGGAGTCGCCGAGCCTGAGCGCCGGGAAGTCCCGGTCGGGATGCTCGACGCGGATCAGCGCCACGTCCGTGGCCTCGTCCCGCCCCACCACCTTCACCGGGTAGCGGGTCCCATCGTTCAGCTCGATCTCGAGCTCGTCCGCCTCGGCCACCACGTGGTTGTTGGTGAGCAGCTCACCGTCCGGCGTGATGAAGAAACCGGAGCCGGAGGAACGGAGGACCTGCTCCTCCTCGCCCCCCGGCCTGCCCGGCATGCCGAAGAAGGGCGGGAAGAACCGGTGGAACATGTTGTCGGGCGCCCTTCGCCGCTGCTCCTCCGGGGTCACCACGTTCTTGGCGTACACGGACACCACCGACGGGACCACCCGGTCCGCCAGGGCCGCGAAGTCGGGCGCCGCGAAGGAGACCGCCGGGGCCGTGGCCTGCGGGGCGGGGTTCCTGTCGGCGTCCACGCCGGGTGTCAGGTTCAATCCGCCGGCCAGCACCATGCCGAAGAGGACCGCGGCAACGATCACCGCGGCCAGAGAGACGAGCTTCGTACGCTCATTGTGCATCGTTCACCTCCAAATGAGGGGTCTCTGGATGAGCCCCTCCCGCACACACAACACGGAGGAAAGCAATTTTCTTGCCACCCGGTGGGGAGCCCCGGCCCGGGTCAGGGCGTCAATCTGGCACCCTGCGTCCCGGACGCCGGCGTCCTCACGCTCCAGGCTCCTCCCCCGGCCAGGCCACCGCCACCTCGATGCAGTCCTTCCCGCGCTCCTTGGCGCGGTACATGGCCTGGTCGGCCGCCCGCAGCAACAGGTTCTTCTTCATGTCGGTGGTCCCCTCCCGGGGCACGTGGTCCGGGTAGACCGCCACGCCCAGGGAGCACGTGAGCTCGCGCTCCCAGTGCACGGGACCCTCGGACCAGGTGAAGGTGCCCTGGAGGAAGGGGGTCTGCCGGAGGGCGGCCTGGATGGTCCGTCCCAGCTCGTGGGCCCGTTCCAGGTCGTGGTCGGCCAGGATCACCACGAACTCGTCGCCCCCGTAGCGGGCCAGGGTCACGCCCGGCCCCTGCACCGTGCGCTGGAGCAGGTACCCGAACTCCTTGAGGACCTGGGAGCCCGCCAGGTGGCCGTGGGTGTCGTTCACGTCCTTGAAGTTGTCCAGGTCCAGGAAGAGCAGGGCCACCGAGGACTGCGTGAGGTCGGCCCGGATGAGGTCCTCGGTGAGGCGGTGGTGGAAGAAGCGGTCGTTGTAGAGGCCGGTGAGATCGTCGCGCCGGGCCATCTCGTTGGCCCGCTGGGCGTCCAGGAGGTTCTCGATGAACACCGAGGTGTAGCGGGCGAAGATCTCCAGGAGCCCGAGGTCCTTCTCGGTGTAGGGCTCGCCGTCGGAGCGGTTCACGAGCTCCAGCACGCCGCAGACGGTCCGCTCGATCCGGATCGGGACCGCCACCAGGCTCCTGGTCTGGAAGCCGTGGGTCTCGTCGAACCTCCTGTAGAACCTCGGGTCGGCCTCCGGATCGGTCATCCGGTAGGGCTCCCCCGTGCTGTAGACATGACCCACGACGCCCTGGTCCACCGTCACGGTGGCCCCGACGATCTCCTTGGCCGAGGGACCGAAGGCGGCCACGAAGTGGAGCTGTCCCGCCTTCCTGGTACGCCCGCGCTCGAAGGGCCTGTCCATGAGGATGGACCCCGCCGCCGAGGGCAGGAAGTCGTTGGCCTTGTGGAGGATCTCCCGGAGGAAGGCGTCCACCTTGAGCCGCACCGGGATGAACCCCGAGTAACGCCTCCGGTCCAGGAAGGGCTCGATCTCCTCCAGTGGCAGGCTCACCACCTCAGGTGACGACATGCCAGGAGTTTATCATTCTCAGCCACCGTGCCGGTCGACGGGTGACGCAACCGGAGGGAGGCAGGGCGGCCGGCCCCACCACGGGCCCTCCGTCTCACCCCTTCCTGAGGAGACTCCTCAGGCGCCTCTCGAGACGGGCCACGGTCTCGGAGTGGTCGGCGCGTCCGGGTGCGAAGCGGACGGCCTCCAGCTCCTTCCGGAGCTCCTCCACCTGCCGGGTGAGCTCGTCCGTCCTCCGCCGGGGAGGCACCTCGAGCCACCAGCGCTCCAGTACCCCCTGGAGCTCCCGCGCACGGTCGGTGGAGCTCTGGCCGGGCCTGGCGGGCGGCAGTGCCCTCCGGCGCGACCGCGCCACGGCCAGCGCGATGATCAGACCGAGCCCCAGCCCCGCCCCGAGGGCCGCGAGCACCACGGACCAGATCGGCCACCCCTGTTGCCCGGCGCCCTCCCGCCCCGCCGGTTCGCTCCGTGCCGCTGCCGTGGCGACCGCCGACGGCACGGTGGGCTCCGGGGTGGGTGTGGGGCCCTGCACCTTCAGCTCCAGGGGCCCCAGCACCTGCTTCCGGTATCGCCCCTCCGCCGGGTCGAAGACCGCCAGGGTCACGGGGGTCAGCTGGAACGTCCCGGCCCTGCGGGGCACCACCGCCATCCTCCAGCTCCGGCTCCCGTGGATGCCGGTCTCGTCCACCGTCACCCGGCTCCCCTCCTCCGGGGGATAGGTGTCACAGGCCTCGCAGGCCGGCCACGACGGCGGGGCCTCCACGAGGGGCAGGTTGCCATCGCCCTCGAGGGTGAGGACGACGGTGGCGGATTCCTCCAGCGCCACCTCGTGGGGCTCGAGGGCGAGGGAATACCGGAGCTTCCCCACCGCCCCGCAGAAGCCGGGAGGGGCCTCGGGGCGCTTCCGGATCTCGAACCGGGCCTCGGGCGTGGCCCGCTCCACGACGCTCCCCGGGGAGAAGAGGCTCATGGAGCGCAGCCCGATGCGGGCCTGGATGGGCGGCACCACCAGGGTGCCCGCCTTGAGCGGGATCAGCACGAATCGCGCCACCGGGTACCGGCGGTAGCGGACACCGTCCCGCTCCACCACCGAACCCTGCACCTCGTCGGGCAGGTCCACCCTCTGGGTCCACCATCCCGGGAAGGTCGGGGCCTTCACCCACTCGAACCCCTCCACCGCCGCCGTGGTGTCCAGCACCAGGGTGACGGGCAGGGGCTCTCCCTCCCAGAGCCGGGTTCGCGGCACCAGGAGCCGGAGCCCCACCCGCGTGGCCCGCTGGGGCCGGGGACCCAGGAGCTCCTCGAACGGGTTCGCGGGAAGCCGGCGGCTGCGCCGCGGCGGAGCCACCGTACCTTCCACCACCACCGCCGAGACGGGAGAGGAGATCAGGGTGTGCCCGTCCACCTCCACGGTGACCGGGCCCACGGTGGCCGGACCCACGTCCAGGGCCTGGAGGTAGTAGGTGAAGCGGGTGCTGGACGAGGCCACGCCGTTGACCCAGGAGAACTGCCGTTCCGTGGACGGCCCGCCCACCACCTGGAGGTTCTCGAGGCTCTCCGGCCGGGGGGCCCCACCCTCGACCTTGCCCCCGGTCACGGTGATGACGAGCCGGGCCACATCCTGGACGCCGAACCGCTCCGGCTCCAGCCGGACCTCCAGGGAGGGCTCCTGGCCCGCGCCGGCGGCCGCAGCCGCCAGCAGCACGACGAGCCCGGCGATCGTGGAGGCCGGCCGCCTCACCAGTCCTTCTCCACACGGGTCCGGGTGGCGGGCACGGGCGTCCTCATGGCCTCCCGCGCCTGTTGCTCGGCCCGCTCCAGGGCCCCGTACAGGGGCTCGGTCCGTTGCGGAGGCCGCTCCCGTTGCGGTTGCCCGGGTGCCGGTGTGGGCGTGGGGGTCGGCGTGGCCCCCTGCCGGGAACCCTGCTGCTGCTCCTGCTGCTGCTTCCCCTCGTCCTTCCGGTCCTTCTGCCGCTCAGCCTCGTCCTTCTTCTTCTGCTGATGCTGTTGCTGCTGCTCCTGCTGGAGTCGGAGGGCCAGCTCGTAGTTGCGCTTGACGCCGGGATCCTCGGGGAGCTCCAGCAGGGCCTGTCGCAGCCACCGTACGGCCTCCGCGGCGTTCCCCGCCTCCAGGGCGGCGGTCCCCAGGTTGTACGCCGCCCGGGGCAGACCTCCCCGGGCCGCCTTCTCCAGCAGGGGCGCCCCCGCCTCGAGCTTTCCCTGCGCCCCCAGCACCGTCCCCAGGTCGTAGAGCCGCTCGGGATCCTCCGGATCCAGGGAGGCCGCACCACCGAAGGCCTCGGCCGCTCCCTCGAGGTCCTTCTTCTTCCACAGGGCCAGGCCCCGGCGGGCCATCCGGCGTTCCCCGCCGGGAATCAGCCGCTGCCAGAGGGGCACCTCCACGCCGGGCGCCACGGTCCCCTGCGCCGCGGCCTGCTCCCCGCCCCCACCGGGCTCCTGCGCCGGGGTCTGGGCCCCCGCAGTCCCCGTCACGGCCAGGATCAGCAGGCCGGCCGCGGCCAGCCGCCGCCACGGCGACAGGAGGAAGCCCAGGGCCAGGAGCGCTGCGGCCCCCACGAGGAAGAGCGGGAACCGCTCCACGCGCCGGACCCTCCGCCGGCTCTCGGCCTCGCGGGTCTGCAGCGAGCGGATCGCCTCCACCAGCTTCCGCGAGGCACCGGCCTTCCCGGCGTCCACCACCGTGCCGCCCGTGGCGGCCGCCAGCCGCCGCAACACCTCGGGGCGGGCCCGCGTGATCACCATCTGGCCGGACCGGTCCCGCTTGTAGTGGACCCCGCCCCCATCCCCGCCCACGGGAATGGGACCGCCCCGGGGCGTGCCGGTCAGGACGGCCAGCAGGCTGACACCGGCGTCCTTGAGCCGCCCGGTGGCGGCCTCGAGGTCTCCCTGGAGGTTCTCCCCGTCGGAGATCACCACCATCACCCTTCCCTCGCCCTCCGGCGGCAGGAGCTCGAGCCCCTGGTCCACGGCACGCTCCAGGTTGGACCCCGGCAGGGCGATCATCCCGGGCTTCACCCCGGACAGGAAGGTGGCCACGGCGTCCAGGTCCACCGTCAGCGGCACGAGGGGGTAGGCATCCCCTGCGAAGGTGACCACCCCCACGCGGTTCCCGTCGAGGCCCGGCAGGGCCCGCCGGAGGACCGCGAGACCCCGGTCGAGGCGCGAGGGCGTCACGTCCTCGCACCGCATGGAGTCCGAGAGGTCCACGGCGATCACCACGTCGCGGGTCCTGATGGACACCTCCGAGGGCACCTCGCCCCACTGGGGGCGGGCCAGCGCGAGCACCACCAGCGCCGCCGCACCGCACCACGCCAGGAGGCGGGCGAGGCCGGTGGACGGCGTTCCACCCATCACCTGCTCCCAGACCGAGGGGCTCGCCAGGGCCCGTTGCTGGGCCAGGCGCATCCGGTGGCGGACCACCGCCGCCACGGCCGCAAGGGCCGGCACCACCAGGAGCGCCAGCCTCGCGGGTTCGCCGAAGCTCACCACGGCGTCCTCCCCAGCAGGCTCTCGCCCGCCACGGCCATCACCAGGAGCACCAGCGCCCCCAGCGCCCACGGCTCGAACCTCTCCCGATACCGCACGAGCCGTGAGGACTCGAACTCCGTCCTCTCCATGGAGTCGATGCGGTCGAAGATCTCCTGGAGGGCCCGGGGATCCTCCGCCCGGAACGCCATGCCACCGGTGGTCCGGGCGATCTGGGCCAGGAGCTCGGGGTTCACGTCCACCCGCACCCGGCGGATCCGGGTCATGATCTCCCCGGTGAGCGGGTTGCGGACCTTCACCGGGATCGGAACCTCGCCGCCCTTCCCCACCAGGACCGTGTAGACCGTGATCCCCTCCTTCTTCGCGAGTTCCGTGGCCATCATGGGATCGAGCTCGCCGGTGTTGTTGGACCCGTCCGTCACCAGCACCACAACCTTGGAGGTGGCCTTCGACTCCCGCAGCCGGTTCACCGCAGTGCCCAGCCCCATCCCGATGGCCGTCCCATCGGGGAGCATCCCCACCTTCGCGCGGTCCATGAGCTGGCGGGCCACGTCGTGGTCCAGCGTGATGGGCACCAGGGTCACGGCGGCACCGGCGAACACCACGACGCCGATCCGGTCGTCGGGCCGGCGCGCCACGAAGCGGTCGATCACCTGCCTGGCCACCGTGAGCCGGTCGCTGGGCCTGAAGTCCAGGGCCGCCATGGAGCCGGACACGTCCAGAGCGATGACCATGTCGATGCCCCGGGCCCGCTCCACCTCCCGGGCCAGCACCTCCTGGGGCCGCGCCACCGCCACCGCCAGCGGGAGGAAGGCCAGCGCGGCCAGCGAACCCGCCACCGCGGTGGCCATCACGGCCAGGGCACCCCGGCCCGACCACGGGGTCCTGAGGGGCCAGGGGTACCGCTGCCACCGCCTCCGGAGGAGCCACACGGCCAGGGCCAGGAGCCCGGGGACCGCGAGCAGCAGCCACCAGGGGTGGGCCAGCCGGATCATGCCGCCTCCTCGTCGCCGGCCGGCTTCCACCAGGACTCCAGCACCGCCGCCCCCGCCCGGAGGCCCTCGAGCGCATCCCGGAGCTCCGCGGGGGTCGCGGCGACCCGGGCGAAGCGCACCCGGTCCGCCAGCTCCAGCGCCCGCTGGAAGGCCCGCAACGCCTCCGTGGGCCAGCCGGACCTCCGGGCGAGCCGGAGGACCTCGAAGGTGGTCATCTCGAGGACCGGCTCACCGGTGCTCCGCTCCAGGAAGCGGCGTGCACCTCCCGCCATCCGGTCGCAGATCGTGTCGTCCGGGATGTCCCCCAGCGACCCGAGCAGGGTGTCCACCACCGCCCGCAGCTCCTCGAGCGGCGCCATGGTCGCGGCGACCCCGGCACCCGCCCCTCCGCGGCGGCGCCGCCACAACCACCAGCCCAGGAGTGCGAGGACCAGCAGGGGAAGGCCGATGGGCAGGACCCACTCCCAGGGGAAGCCGCGGACCCCCACGGGGTCGGCCAGCGGGGCCGGCTCCACCTTCTCCTCGCCCGGGGGCAGGACCGAGGCCACCGTGACCTCGCCGGTGCCGGTGGAGGCCACCTGCCGGACCCTCCCCTCGCCGTCCCGGACCGTCACGGAGACCTCGGGGAGGGGGAGACGCCCGGTGGCCAGGGGCGCCACCACCATCTGCCAGGCCGGCGGCTCCACACCGGGAACCGCGGCAGGGGCCCGGACCACGGCCCAGGTCCGGGAATCCGGCGCGGGAACGGGGTCGCCCCACACGAGGCCCTCCCCTCCCACGGCCCGGATGGTCACGGTCACCCTGTCACCCACGGTCACCGCCTCGTCCGGTGCGGTGAGCTCCAGCGCGGGATCCGCAGCCAGGGCGAGCCCCGGCACGAGGAGCGCCGTCAGGAGAAGCCTACGCCACACGGCGGCGCTCCCTCCGACGCAGGAACTCACGAACCGCGGGCAGATAGTCCTCGCCCGTGGTGAGGTCCAGGACCTCGAGCTCGCTCAGGGGTGCCGGCCGCAGCACCGGCGTGGTGCCGTCCACCACACCCGTTCCCCGCCCCTCCGCCTCCCGGACCGGAATCGGAGCCGGTGGCTTCCTCCCCTCCAGGAGCCGGTCGCCCGCCCGGATGACCACCAGCTCGTGCCGGACCCCCAGCGCCCGGATCTCCCTGGCGGGCAACGGGCAGGCCCGGTCCACCACGGCCACCACGATGCCCCGCCCCTTCAGGAGACGTCCCGCAGTCCTGAAGGCCGTTCCCGCATCGGTCCCCCGCCCCGCGGGCTCCGCGGCCAGGATCTCGCGGACCACCCGGAGCCCGTGCCGCCAGCTCCGCCGCGGCGGGATCACGGCGCGGACCCGCTCGTCGAAGAGGATGGCCCCCACCCGGTCCCTCCGGGCCGCGGCCAGCGCGAACAGGCCGGAGACCTCCGCGATGAGGTCGTGGACCGTCATCACCCCGCTCCCGAAGCGCGTGGAGGCCGAGAGGTCCACCAGCAGGAGCACCGTCAGGTCCCGCTCCTCCCGGTACAGCTTCACGTGGATCTCGCCGGTACGGGCGGTCACGTTCCAGTCGATGGTCCGGACGTCGTCGCCCCGCCGGTACTCCCGCACCTCCTCGAACTCGAGGCCGCGCCCCTTGAAGGCGCTGCTGTACTCGCCGGCGAAGCCCTGCGTCATGGCCTTCCGGGCCCGGATCTCCAGCTGGCGCACCTGGGCCAGGAGCCGCCTCCGGACCGACTCGGGGTCCTTCCGGTGGACGGGGCTCGGCCGGCCCAGCCAGCGTCCCAGGGCCGAGCCCCCCCCGGCCGGCATGGCGCCGGCCCGGGGCCCCGGAAAGGACGGCTCGCCGAACCTCCGGTCGCTCATGGCACCTCGACGGCCAGCAGGACGCGCTCCACGATCTCGTCCGCCGAGACGCCCTCGGCCTCGGCCTCGTAGCTCAGGACCATGCGATGCCGGAGCACCGCGGGGGCCAGCTCCTTCACGTCCTCGGGGGTCACGTAGGCCCGCCCCCGGATGAGGGCCAGGGCCCGCGCGGCCCGGGCCAGCGCGATGGAGGCCCGGGGGGACGCACCCCAGGCCAGGAGCGGCTCCAGCTCGCCCAGGCCCACCCGGGCGGGACGGCGCGTGGCCCCCACCAGGTCCACGATGTAGGCGCGGATACGGTCGTCGATGTAGACGAGACCCGCCGTCTCCTCGAGCTCGGCCACCTCCTCCAGCGAGATGACCGGGCGCGGCGAGGGGAACTCCCGTCCCAGGTGGAACTCCATGATGGTGAGCTCGTCCTCCCGCGCGGGGTAGTCCACCAGGATCTTGAGGAGGAACCGGTCCAGCTGGGCCTCCGGCAGGGGGTAGGTCCCCTCCTGCTCGATGGGGTTCTGGGTGGCCAGGACCAGGAACGGATCCGGCAGGTCGAAGGTGGTGTCGCCGATGGTCACCCGGCGCTCCTCCATGGCCTCCAGCAGTGCCGACTGGACCTTGGCCGGTGCGCGGTTGATCTCGTCGGCCAGCACCAGGTTGGCGAACACCGGACCCCTGTGGGGCACGAACTCCCCGTTCCTCTGGTCGAAGACCAGGGTCCCCGTGACGTCCGCCGGCAGGAGGTCGGGCGTGAACTGGAGGCGGGAGAAGGCGCCCTCGACGACGCCGGCGAGCGTCCTCACCGTGAGGGTCTTGGCCAGGCCCGGCACACCCTCCAGCAGGATGTGCCCCCGGCAGAGCAGCCCCACGAGAACGGTCTCCACCAGGCCCGACTGGCCCACCACCACCTCCGCCACGGCCCTCTGGATCTCCCCGAGCCGTGCCGCGGAACGTTCGATTCTCGCCTGATCGTGCTCTTCCATGCGTACCCCCTCCGGGCCCCGGTGGGCCGGATGCTGCCTACGCAAGGATCGTGCCCATCGGGACCCCGGATTTTCAGGCGCGCCACCGCCTTCCGGCACCGCCCCCGCGCCAAATCGGCACCGGGGGCGGACGCCACCGGGAGACGCCCCCCGGACCGCGGCCGACGGCGCCGGGGACAGCACGACGCCGCGCGGAACGGGAGCTTCCTGCAACACTCCCCGGAGGCCCCCTCTCCGGTTCGGCCGGACCCTGAAAGCACATTCCGGTTCTCACCATCTTGTTTCCAATCCGAAGAATCCCCGGAACCCGCGGTTCATGTTCCCGGGTGGGTGGGGGCCGACATCGCGGGAATCGACGTCCATCCAGGACTATTGCAGCGGGCTCACGGTAGAATGTTCGGGTGACACCGGAATCCATCGGCCGCTACAGGATCCTCAAGGTCCTGGGCAAGGGAGCCATGGGCGTGGTGTACCTGGCCCACGACCCCGTCATCGACCGGAGGGTGGCACTCAAGACGCTCCGGCTGGACCTCGACGCCGACATGAGCGGGGAGTTCCGGGAGCGGTTCCTCCGGGAGGCGAGGGCCGCCGGGCGTCTCAACCATCCCGGGATCGTCACCATCCACGACGTGGGCGAGGAGCCTGGTACCGGAACGGTGTTCATCGCCATGGAGTACATCGAGGGCCGGAACCTCAAGGAGCTCATGGGCGAGGGCTGGCGTCCGGAGGTGACGGAGGCGGCCCGGATCGTCGCCGCCGTGGCCGACGCCCTGGACTACGCACACCGCCTCGGTGTGGTGCACCGGGACATCAAGCCCGCCAACATCATCCTGGCCCCCGACGGAACACCGCGGATCACCGACTTCGGGGTGGCACGCCTGGAGTCCTCCAACCTCACCGTGGAGGGCCAGTTCATCGGCACCCCCAACTACATGTCCCCCGAGCAGGTCTCGGGGGCGGAGGTGGATGGCCGGACCGACATCTTCTCCCTGGGCGTCGTGCTGTTCGAGCTGCTGGTGGGGGAGCGCCCCTTCGCCGGCAACACCATCGCCGAGGTCACCCACAAGATCGTCCGGCAGTCTCCGCCCATCCCCTCCCAGGTGGAGGCCTCCGTCCCACCGGCGCTCAACCCCATCGTCCTGAGGTGCCTGGAGAAGGACCCGGACCGGAGGTTCTCCAGCGCCGGGCAGCTCGCCCGGGCACTGGAGGCCGTGGCCCGCATCAAGGTCCGCAGGCCCAAGCCCCCCGTGGACACCGTGGCCGCGCCGGCCGGAGCCCGACAGGACGCGGCACCGTCCGCCCGGGCCGGGAAATCGGCCGGAGGCAGCCGGCTCTCCGGGCTCGGCAAGGAGCTCGTCAGCCGCTGGAACGCCCTGCCCCTTCCCGAACCCCTCCGGTGGGAGGTCAACCCCACGTGGGCGATCGCCATCGTGGCGGCCTGGATCCTCCTGTGGGCCGCCGTCCTGGGGCTGCTGGCCAGGAGGGTCCCCGAGGGACCGTGGCCCGCCCCCTCGGCGGCCCGGGTCAGGGCCCTGCACGAACTGGGCGAGACCCTCACCGCGGCCCGCAGGGACCTGGAACGCGGTGACGCCAGGGCCGCGCTCGCCGGAGCCCGGACGGTGCTGGACCAGGCGCCCGCCTCCAGGGCCGCCCGGAGCATCGCCGCCGCCGCACTCGAGCGGATCGAGGCCGAGCGGAGGAGCGAGGCCACCCGGAAACAGGTCCAGGCGCTGGTCACCGAGGGGCGCCGCCTCTTCAGGAAGCGCCGCTACACGCAGGCGGCCGACCGGTTCACCGCGGCCCTGGAGCTCGACCCCGAGAACGAGCTCGCCGCGAGCTACCTCGAGCTGGCCCAGGCCCGGATTCCCGCCGCGCGGCGCCGCCCGAGCGCCCCGGCCGCCTCCGGCGGCTCGCCCCGTGCATCCCGTGCCACCGCGGCCCGCCGGACACCCGGGTTCGCCCGGGTCACGGTGTTCTTCAACTCACCCCTCAACGCCGGAACGGTCCTGGTGACCATGGACGGTCAGACCCTGTCCCAGATCCCCTTCGACTTCACGAAGAAGGGGTTCCTGGGTATCAAGAAGAAGGGCTCGGGACAGATCCGCCAGACCACCGTCATCCCCTCCGGGCGTCACACGCTCGGGGTCCAGCTCTCCGACGCGGAGCGGGGGCCCCTCGGGTTTTCCAGCTTCACCGAGGACTTTCCCGCCGGCTCCACCTGGACCCTGCGCATCGACCTTCCCGACCTGCGGTCCGAGCCGGCCTTCTTCCTGGTGCGGGCCCACCGGTGAGCCTCGTCCGGCTGACGCTTCCCACCTCCTGGGGTGACCTGGTCCTCGCCGGTGGCTCCCGGGCGGGAGAGGCCACCCTCGTCCTCCTTCCCCAGCTGCGGCTCGCGCTGGACGCAGGGCGGGCCCATCGGGCCCTCCCCCCCATGAGCACGCTCTTCCTGAGCCACGGGCACCTGGACCACGCGGGCGGCATCCCCCACTGGGCCAGCCAGCGGTATCTCAACGCCATGGGTCACGGCACCATCCTGGCACCGGAACCCATCGCCGCCTCCGTGGCGGAGCTCCTGGAGGTCTGCGCCCGCCTGGAGGGGGGCCGGCCCTACGACGTGGAGATCCGGCCCGTGGCGGCGGGCGATCGCGTGCAGATCCGCCCCCGGCTCCAGCTGGTGCCCTTCACCACCGACCACTGGGTCCCCACCCTCGGATGCCGGCTGATCCTCACGCGGCGCCACCTCCTGCCGGCGCTCCGCGGCCTGCCCGAGGAGGAGATCGCCCGCCGCAGGCTGGCCGGCGAGACGGTCACGGAGAGCGTGGAGATCCCCATCCTCTCGTACTGCGCCGACACCGGCCCGGGCCTGTTCGCGACCCAGCCCGAGGTCTTCGATTCCGAGGTCGTGATGGTGGAGTGCTCGTTCTTCCGCCCCCAGGACCGCGAGAGGGCCCGGGAGTACGGCCACCTCCACCTCGACGACCTGCTCCGGGCGGCACCCGCGTGGGGCTGCCAGCACCTGGTCATCCTCCACCCGTCCCGGCGCACGCGGATCCGCGAGGCCGTGGCGCTCCTGCAGGAACGCCTCGCCCCGGAGCTCGAGGCCGACCTCCACCACATGATGCTGGACTGGGCCTGAGCTCCCCCACACGCTCCCGGGGCGGGCTCCCCCTCTCCCCCGCTCCCCTGCCCTACTCCTGCCGGTCCAGGATGGCCTCGATCTGGTCCATGATCCGGTTCATCCGGGCGATCAGCGCCCGGTACGGCTCCGGGGTGGCCAGGTCCACCCCGGCGTTCTTGAGGAGCTCGTAGGGGTACTCCGAACCCCCGGCCCTGAGCACGCCCAGGTACCGTTCCACGGCGCCCGGCGTGCCCTCGAGGACCTCCCGGGCGAACAGCGACGAGGCGGCGAGGGAGGTGGCGTACTGGTAGACGTAGAAATCGTAGTAGAAGTGCGGGATGTAGGCCCACTCCACGGTGTAGGCGTCGTCGATGGTCATGACGCCCTGGTCCTGGCCGTGGTACCGCCTGAGGATCTCGCCGTAGATCTGCGTGAACTGTTTTCCGGAGAGGGCCTCGCCCCGCTCCACGAGCTCGTGGACCTTCAGCTCGAACTCCGCGAACATGGCCTGGCGAAAGAAGGTGCCGCGCAGGTTCTCCAGGGCGGAGCCCAGGTAGTACAGCCTCTCCTGGTCGTTCCGGGCCTCCCTCAGCATGTGCTCGAGCAGCAGGGCCTCGTTGAAGGTGGAGGCCACCTCGGCCACGAAGATGGAGTAGTCGGCCGTGGGGTAGGGCTGGGTGCTGTTGGCCAGCCAGGAGTGCATGGTGTGACCCCACTCGTGGGCCAGGGTGGAGACGGACTCGTAGTCGTCGTTGTAGTTCATGAGCACGTAGGGATGGACATCGTAGACCGAGCCCGAGGAGTAGGCCCCGGACCGCTTCCCCGGCCTGGGGAAGGCATCCATCCATCGGTGGGTGAAACCGTGCCGGACGGTGGAGACGTACTCCTTCCCCAGTGGCGCCAGGGCCTCCAGCACCACGCGCTCCCCCTCCTCGATGGGAAAGCGCAGGTCGGCCTTCACGATGGGGGGATAGATGTCGTGGTACCGGAGGTCCTCGATCCCAAGGAGCCGCCCGCGGAGCCTGAGGTAGCGGTGGAGCGTGGACAGGTTGGCGTCGGTCTCCCGGACCAGCATGTGGTAGACGGTCTCGGGAACGTTGCTGGCGTCCAGCGCAGAGGCCAGGCAGGAGTCGTACCTCCGCACCTGGCTGTAGAAGAGGTCCCGCTTGAGCTGCGAGTAGAGGGAGACCCCGCAGGTCCTCTCGTAGCCGTTCCAGACCTTCCAGAACGTGTCGAAGACCAGCTTGCGGTCCGCCCGGACGGGGGCTGCCCGCCAGCGGGTGTACCCGGCCTGGTCGAGCCGCGCCTCGGTGCCATCCGAGAGCGTGACGGTGGGCCACTGGATGTCGGCGTTGGTGAGGATGGAGTACATGGTGTAGGGCGCGTCGGACATGAGGCCGGCCGTGGCGATGACGGACTCCGCCTCGGCACCCAGGGTGTGGGACCTGCCGCGGAGGATGTCCTCCAGGAAGTGCCGGTAGATCCCGAGCCCCGGTTCCTCGTCGAGGAAGGCCCGGATCCTCTCCTCGCCCACGGCAAGGATCTCCGGGTTGACAAAGCTCACCGCCTGGGAGAAGCGGGTCCGCAGCATCCCGGCCTTCTGGCGCATCTCCAGCGCCGCGGCGTCCCGGGTGTTCTCGTCGGATTTCATGCTGGCGTAGGAGGCCACACGACGGAGCTCCCTGGAGATACCGAACACCGTGTCCAGGCACGACTTCAGGCGCGCGGCGCTGTCTCCCAGGTGACCCCTGCACTCCCCGATGGTGGCGATGCTCCCGTCCACCTGCTCGAAGGCCTTCTCCCACGCCGCCACGTCCGGGTAGATGTCGGCCAGGTTCCAGCGGTAGGCGAGGTCGTCCGTGGTGTCCTTCGTGGTGTCCTGGGCCATGAGCAGTCCTCCGGAAACGAGGAGCCCTGCACTCAGCGCGAGGAGGGCCGTCACCGTACGCAGTCGTCCCGTGATCATCGCAGACTCCTTTCAGGGAAGCCAGTGTACCCACGGCGGCCTCTCCGGAGCAAGGCAGACTCCCCCCACCCGCCCCTGGGAGCAAAGGGTGAAGTTCCGGCGCCCACCCGGGCACCGTCACGGACACGGTCACGGCCGCTCCCGCCCCCCGCACCGCAGGTTTCCTCCCGTTCATTTCCCCGGGTGGGTGGGGGCCGATGCCGCAGGAATCCACCTCGATCCACGACTCTTGCAACAGGCTCACGTCCCACGATCCTGGCGGCCGGGCGGGTACAATGTGGTGGCCGCACGGCCCGTACCGGGCCGGGGGCTGGAGGTCGTTCATGGCGCATCCGTTCGAGAAGGTGGAATCCCTGGAAGGGTTCACCGAGTGGCGGCACCCCGCCAACGGGCTCTCGGTGCTCACCTGCACCACGCCCGTGGCCCCGGTGGCCAGCTTCTGCGTGGTCTACCGGGTGGGCTCCAGGAACGAGACCACCGGCCACACCGGCGCCACCCACATGCTCGAGCACCTCATGTTCAAGGGCAGCAAGCGCTTCAACCGGGAGTGCGGTACCGAGATCGCCCGCGTCCTGCAGCGTGTCGGGGCGGCCTTCAACGCCACCACCTGGCTGGACCGCACCTCGTACTACGAGACGGTCCCGGTGGAGCACCTCCCGCTGGCCATGGAGATCGAGGCCGACCGGATGCGGCACGCCCTGGTCCGGGCCGAGGACCTCGCCAGCGAGCGGACCGTGGTGCTCAACGAGCTGGAACGGGGAGAGAACGACCCCTTCGACCTCCTGCTCAAGGCCTCGTTCGCCCACGCCTACATGGAGCACCCCTACCACCACCCCACCATCGGATGGAGATCCGACGTGGAGAGCATCTCGGCCGAGGTGCTCCGCTCCTTCTACGACACCTTCTACCACCCGGACAACGCCACGGTGATGGTCGTGGGGGACGTGGACGAGGCCACCGCCCTCGAGCTGGTGGCTCGCCATTTCGGGGGAATCGGGCCCGCCCCTTCCCCGTTTCCCCGGGTGGTCACCCGCGAGAGCGAGCAGCGGGGGGAACGCCGTTTCGACATCCGCCGGGCGGGCGAGCTGGGATGGCTGTCGCTGTCCTGGCACGTTCCCGAGGCGCTTCACCCCGACCTCCCCGCGCTGTCGGTCCTCTCCCAGATCCTGGCCGAGGGGGTCACCTCCCGGTTGCACCAGAAGCTGGTGGAGACCAACCTGTGCCTCGGGGTCCACGCCTTCGCCTGGGAGCTCCACGACCCCGGTCTCTTCCAGATCTACGCCACCCTGGCGCCCGGTGTGGCCCACGATCACGTGGAGGAGGTCGTCCGCGACGAGGTCCGGGCCATCGCCTCGGAGCCACCGGATCCCGAGGAGCTGGAGCGGGCCCGGACCCAGGTGCGCACCGACCTCGCCTTCCACAGGGAGTCCCCGGCCGCCATGGTCTCCGCGCTCACCGAGGCCGTGGCCATGGGGGACTGGCGGCGCTTCGCCCGGGAGATGGAGCTGGTGGCTGCCGTGGAGGCGACCGACGTGAGCCGCGTGGCCGCCACGTGGCTCACCGAGCCGGGTGTGACCGTGGGACGCTTCATCCCCGAGGGCAATGGAGGCGGATCCCGTGGTCCTGGGACGGTGGCGCCCCGGCCATGCTTCCTCGGGACGCCGCTCCCGGACCGGATCGTGGAGCGCTCCCTGCCCGGCGGGACGAAGGTGGCGGTCCTGGAGAACCCCCACGCCCCCACCGTGACGGTGGCCGGCTCGCTCCTGGCGGGCCGGGCCTTCGCGCCGGACGGACGGACCGCCATCCCCTCCCTCACGGCCTCCATGCTGGACCGGGGGACCCGGCGGCACGACCGCCTCTCCCTGGCCCGCGAGCTGGAGGACCACGGGCTCCAGCTGTCCGTGGAGACGTCGGGGACGAGCCCCACCGTGGTCACCTTCTCCGCCCAGGGCCTGGCCGAGCACCTCCCCCGCCTCGTGGGGCTCCTGGCGGAGGTCCTCCGGGAGCCCGTGTTCCCCTCCGATGAGCTGGAAAAGCTCCGGGAGCAGGTCCTGGGCCGGCTCGCCAGGGACCGGCACGAGACCTTCCCCAACGCCTTCGGGGCGTTGAGCCGGCGGCTGTACCCCAGGGGACACCCCCACCACCAGCGGCCCATCGACGAGCTCGAGAGGGAGGTGGCGGCCGTGGAACGGGGAGAGCTGGAGTCCTTCCACGAGACCGCCTACGGCCCAGCCTCGCTCCGGCTCGCCGTGGTGGGCTCCGTCGAGGCGGGGGAGGTGGCCCGGCTCCTGGAGGACGCCCTTGGAGGCTGGAGGGGCGGTCTCTCGGAGTTCCCCACCGTGGATGTCCCGCCCCCGCCCGAGCCCGGTGAGGACCTCATCGACCTGGAGGACCGGCCCAATGTGGACCTGTTCCTGGGCCATGCGGGCCTCCTCCACCGGGCCAGCCCGGACCTGGCGGCGGCCACCCTGGCCAATGCCTGCCTGGGCCACTCCACCCTCACCTCGCGGCTGGGGCTGGAGGTCCGGGACCGCGCCGGCCTCACCTACGGGGTCTACAGCCGCTTCTTCGGGACGCTGCACGTGCCGGGGCCGTGGGCGGTCTACCTCAGCGTGGCCCCCGAGAACCTCCGGAAGGCCGAGGGGCTCTGCCGGGACATCGTGGCGGGCTTCGTGGAGGAGGGTCCGAACGAGGCGGAGCTCAAGGAGGAGCGGAGCGCCCAGGCCGGGTCCTACCGCGTCTCGCTGGCCACCAACTCCGGCGTGGCCCGGGAGCTCGTGAGGACCCTGGCCGCAGGGCTCCCCCTGGGCTTCCTGGAGGAGTATCCCCGGAGGATCCTGGCCACCACCGGGCAGCAGGTGGCTGCCGCCGCCAGGCGACACCTGAGGCCCCGCGACATGGTACTCTCGGCAGCGGGTTCGCTGGGTGGCGGAACGTCTCCCGAGGATCGGTGATTCAACGCTCCCGGGAAGGGAGCTGCAAGGAGGTCGGACCATGGCAGATGTCGTCAAGGTGACCGTCACGGAAAGCAGTGGCACGGTGAGCTGCGCACCCGACACGGTGGAGCTCTACCCCACGAAGCCCGGAGCCCCCACCGAGGTGGAGTGGACCCTGGGCGATGCGCCCGAGGGTTCGAAGCTGGCGATCAAGTGGGAGAACGATGTCAGCCCCTTCGACTCCACGAAACCGGCCGAGGGCGGCCGGGTCGTCTACGGGCGTGGCAACACGGGCGAGATCGGCGAGTACCCCTACACCGCGATCGTCACGAGCAAGGACGGAACGGTGACGCGGGTGGATCCCCGCATCGTCAACCGCCCCTGGCCCCCCTGACCCGGCTGATCCGGGAGGGTTCGTGACGAGCGCGTGAGGCGCCGCTGTCGCCGGCGTTCTCGCGCGGTGGCCAGATGGGGGTGTGTTCGAGGTACGGCAGACGGTGGTACCCGGACGACGTCACCGGAAATGGTGGATCGCACCGCGCAGTCGACGCAGCACGAATCGTCAGGGGCGAGCCCTCCCAGGCGCCGGAATCGATCAGCCGGAGGCTCTTCCCGTGGCGTCCGGACCCTCCCGCTCCAGGAGTGCCCTGAAGTCCGGATCATACTGGAGCACCCGGAAGTAGGGCAGCCGGAGCCAGCGCGGGCTCAGGCCGAGCTCCACCGCCTTCTGCGCGGAGACCACCGCCGAACCGTGGTCACCGGTGATGGTGTGTACCAGCGCCGCCGAGAAGTAGGTTTCCGGATCGTCCGGGGCCACCCTGATCTCCTCCTGCAGCGCGGCCATCGCCTCCCGCTTCTTCCCCAGGTGGGCGAGGGCCTGCGCCCGGATGGACCATGCCGTGGAGGGAGAGATCTCCTCCACCGAGGCTGCAAGCTCCATGGCCTTCCGGTAGAGCTCCGCGGCCCGTTCCGACTCGCCCAGGAGGTCGAGACAGTCCGCCATGGACAGGACGGTGATGGGCTCGTCCGGAGCGAGCTCGTGGGCCCTCTGGTAGGCCGCCAGGGCCTCCCGGATCCGCCCCTGGAGGAGCCGGGCCGTCCCCAGGTTGGCGAAGTGCCCGTTGTCCGGAGCATCCCGGGCCAGCTCGTCGTAGAGGGCCTCCGCACGCGCCGGGTCGCCCGAGAGGAGCTCCAGCTGGGCGAGCTTGGACCGCGCGGCGATCCAGCCCGGAACCAGATCCAGGGCCCTCTCCAGGCTCCTCCGGGCATCATCCGCCCTCCCGCTGTGCATCTGGGCCTCGGCGAGCTGCCAGTAGTGTGCTGCCGACGGGTAGACCGCCACCAGCCTCTCGTAGAGGGGCAGCGCCCGGGCAGCGCCATCCCGGGTGGCCACCAGCAGGGCCCTCGACGCCATGGCCGCCGGGGAACCCGGAGCCACCCTCTCCAGCGAGCGAACGGCCTCCTCCGCGGCGGGGAAGTCCCGGGCCCTCAGCTCCACCATCACCCGGACCTCCGCCACCCGGGCATCGCCGGGCACCAGCCTCTCCGCGGCATCCAGGAGCTGGCGTGCGCGGTCCAGGTAGCTCGACTCGGTGGTGGCGGCGAAGAGGTAGAGACAGACCCTCGCCTCCGTGGGGTAGAGCGGGAAGAACCGGGGGTTCTCCTGGCGAAGCGCCTCCATCTTTTCGAGGATCCTCTCCAGGGTCACGCCGGAGGCCTGGCGGTCCATGACCTGCCGGAGCTCCACGTAGCGCTGGTAGACCTCCGCTCCAGCGGCCAGCACCACGTCGCCGGGGGCCCGATCCGGGAAGGCCCGGGCCAGGCCGGAGGCCACGGCGTTGGCCAGAATGGTCAGGTCGTCCCGAGGCACGGGAAAGGTGGTGGTGAACCGGACGCTACCGCCGGGATCCAGCCGTTCCAGGGTGACCAGCCAGGTACCCTCGCCCCGCTTGAGCCCGGTGACGATCACGTCATCGGCGGCCGTGGCCCGCGCCACGTCCACCGGGTCGTCACCCGCCACGTCCACCGACCGGAAGGACGGCACCGAGACCCCCCGGAAGCCCGACAGGGCATCCGCCGCGGCACTCCGCAGCACGGCCAGTGCCAGGCGGTCTGTCTCGCCAGGCTTGCCGGGGTCGAACGCGGGGCGCAGGACGGCGACGACGAGAGGGGACGGTGGATGGTGGACCCAGAGCCAGAGGGCCACCACACCCAGAACAAGGAGCATGGCGAGAAGCGCCCCCCAGACCCGTCGGCTCCTCCGGAGTCTCTGGCGCCGTGCGTACTGCGTGATCCGCGAGAGCGACATGGCATCGGTGGTCCTGGTGGTCCACAGGCCATCCAGGACCTCCAGCGACGCCGCCACCTCGGTGGCCGACCTGGGCCGCCGTTCGGGGTCCTTCTCAAGGAGGTAATCGATGAGGAGGGAGAGATCCTCGGGCACCTCCGGGTTGACCTGTGAGGCCGGCGGCTGGGTGTGTTCCACCACGCGCCGCATGGTGTCCAGCGGGCTGGACCCCACGAAGGGGTGGCGCCCGGTGACCATCTCGTACAGGAGAGAGCCCAGGGAAAAGAGGTCCGACCGCGGGTCCAACCTCATGCCGGTGGCCTGCTCCGGCGACATGGCCCGGCTCGTCCCCATCACCACACCTTCCTGGGTCAGGCTGGTCTCCTCGCGTTCGGGATCCACGTTCTTGGCCAGGCCGAAGTCCAGGATCTTCACCACATCGGAGGAGGTCACCAGGATGTTCTCGGCCTTCAGGTCCCTGTGGATGATCCCCATGGCGTGTGCGGCTGCCAGCCCCTCGGCGATCTGACGGCCGAGCCCCACCGCCCTGGAGATCTCCAGGGGCCCGTCCATGAGCAGTGCGGACAGGGGCCGTCCCTCCACGTACTCCATGACGATGTAGTCGCGGCCATCCCGGGAGAGGATGTCGTAGACCTGGGCGATGGAGGGATGGCACAGCCGCGCCGCGGAACGGGCCTCCCGGAGCAGGCGCTCCCGACGTGCCTCCGAGAGGTCCTTGCCAGGATGGATGGACTTGATGGCCACCCTTCGCTCGAGCCGCTCGTCGAAGGCCAGGTACACCACGCCCATCCCCCCCATCCCCAGCTGCTTCTCGAGACGATACGGTCCGATCCGCTTAGGTTCCACCCCGGCATTGTACCCGGAAGGCTCCGCTCATGCGGAAAACCCGCGAATGCCGTCGTCATTCGGTCCGGGTGGGCGTGGGGCGTGGGGTCTCGTGGCGCTCCAGGAACCGGATCTCCACGCCGTCCACGGCATCCACGTGGAGGCCGGGCCTCATGGTGAAGGCGTCGTGCAGCGTCTCCCCTCGCCTCAGGGCAATCTCCCGGACCACACCGTGCTGCCGTCTCCGCCCCTCCGCCCTGAAGCGGAAGGTGAGCTCGACCCTGCCGATGCACCCCTGGCTGTCAACGCACAGGATGTGGTAATCCCAGGCCGTCCGCTCGCCCCTCCGGATCACCCAGAGCTTCCGCACGCCCACGGCCGGGTCGGACCCACTCACAGGCGTCACCGTGGCCACGCGGAGGCCCGCATCCAGGTCGAAGACCCGATCCTCCATCTCGGGCTGCCTCCTCGACCGGAACACCAGCACCACCACGAGCACCGCGGCGACCACGGTGCCCACCACCAGAAGCCACCGGCGCGGCGTACCGGGGAACGTCATGCTCCCCTAGCGGGTGGGCGTCGGCGTGGCCGGTCCGGCGTGCCGGTAGGCCGGGGCCCCGCCCCACTGGAGGTCCGAGGGACGGCTGCCCGCGGCTCCCCTGGGCCGCTGACCGCCCTCCGTCTGCTCGGGTCTCGGAGGGGGGGCCACTCCCGGCCCGCCGGGGCGGGCCCGGCCCGGGGCGGGCGTGGCGCTGGGGGCCTCCTGCTGCATCCAGAACACCCGGACCTTCAGGAGGGGCCGGCTGACAGCGGTGAACGTGTGGGAGAAGGTCCCCTTGCCACCCGGCTCGAGGCTCGCCGCCACCGGCACCTCGGCCTCGCCCACCGGCTTCCTGTCGGGCCCCATGGCCTGGATCAGGGCCCGAACGTCCATCACGGTCATGTCGGCCCTGTTGACCACCTCGCCGGTGGCCTCCCACTGGCCCGGCTTCTCGCCGGGCAGGACCCGGATCCCCTGGAGTGCCACGAGGCCACCCTCCCGGCGCTTCTCCCGGGCCTGGTCCTCCTCCGGCGCCGCACTCTCGGCCGGCCCGCCCACGTGACGGACATCGCTGTCCGAGATGGTCAGCGACGCCGTCCCGCTGCTCTCCGACCTCGCCTGCGAGATCACGTTGCCGGCTGGCGGGGCCTCCTCGGTGGTGGGTGCCTCGGCACCGGCCGCGGCGGCCTCGGCCTTCCGCATGGCGCCGAGGTCCACGTCACCCAGGTCGTACGCCACCTGGCCACCGCCCTCGAGCTGCACCATCACGTACGAGCCGCTCACCTTGTAGGAGACGGCCGGGATCACGGTGCCGTCCCTCAACACCACGTCCACGGCCCAGGCGCTCACCACCATGAGAGACGTCACGATACCGACTGCCAGTGCCCTTCGTACCATGCCTTACTCCTGACGCCAGTTGGTCACCCGGTGGAAGCGGCCCGCCGCCAGCTCCTTCGACTGGCCGGTGGTCTCGATCCCACTGGTCTCGGCGTATGTCTTTCCTCCCACAGTATAGGCCTCCGTGCCGGAGATGAAACCCATCCCCGTGTCCTCGCCCCTCTCATCGCCGATGGCATTGGCGTTGTGGTAGGCCACGAGGTACAGCCGGCCGATTCCCACGGCGCGGCAGACGGCAGCCTGCTCTGTGGGGGTTCCCGTGGGGGTCTCCACGGGCTCCGCCTCGACCCCGGTGGGTTCGAAGGTGGCGAAGAGGACCTTGGCGGCGGCCACGATGGCGTCCGTGTTGACCTTCTCGTTCTCCCGGAGGATCAGGTACCACCCCAGCTTCCCATCACCCGGCTCCAGGTACGAGGTATCGTCACCCACGCTGGGGGCATCGTAGGCGATTCCGGTGAGCACGCCGTCACCCTCGGTGTAGGGCGTGCTCTGGCCCACGTCCAGGACAAAGTAGAACCGGTTGGGCACGCCGTCCTCGGCGCCGACATCCGCCCGGTTCCCGGTTCCGATGGCCAGGCCCCAGATGTAGCCCGAGCTGCCGAAGAGGGCGGGCACGAGCTTGGGCGTCATGTAGAACTCCAGCGGGGCCGTGGTGCCGTCGGAGAGGGTCACGGGGCCGAACTGGTAGATCCTGGTGAGGTCCCAGCTGTCCACCCGCCCCGCGGTCATGGTGGCCTCGGCCGTGAGGTCCAGCCGCCACAGGCCGCCGTTGGTGTCGCCGAAGTAGATCCTGTCCACGAATCCGTCGTCGTTCTCGTCCAGGGAGGCCAGGCCGCCCGGCACGGCCGTCCCGATGTTCTGCTTGTAGATGATCGCGCCTGTGGCGGCGTCCAGGCCGTAGAGGAAGGTCCCGACGTTTCCGGAATGGTTGCGGTCCCATCCTCCCCCGAAGAACACCACGAACATGTCGTCCCCGCCGTCCTTCTTGACCCTGGCGATCACCGGCTCCGACCAGGTCCAGCCCAGGTCGGGTTCCAGGTCACCATTCTCGTCGGTGTCGTTCTCGGTGTTGAACTCCCAGAGGATCGTCGGGTAATCCCCATTGCACCCCGCCGTGGAGCCGTCGGTGCACCCGGGGAGCGTGCTCAGGGCGGGCACCCCGCCGCCGGAGGGGATCGGGTCGGGCTGGGTCACGTCCAGAGCCACCACGCCCCGGCCGCCGCGCCGCAGCGTGTAGACGGCCATGGTGCGCCACTCGGGGCTCCCCGAGGCCGAGGGATCGATGTAGACATCGCCCATGGCGACCATCCCGTCCACCATGTACTGCTGCTCCGTCCCGTAGGTCATGGCATAGAGGCGGTTCATCACGGCACGCGGGACGTGGGCGAAGAGCTCCACCCCCGTACCGAGGTCGTAGGTGTCGTCCCAGGTTCCACCGTCGTCACGGTCGTAGAAGCCCGCGTCGAAGCCGTGGAACAGGCCGTCGTTGGAACCGGCGTAGGAAATCCTCCTCCGGAACCGATGGGGCGCCATGAAGTCCGAGTAGTAGTCGTGGACGTTGTTGAGGTAGTACCGGAAGTTGTTGGGCGGCCCCACGATGGCGGGCCGGGAGTGGAAGATGTCGCCCAGGACCGAGGTCCGGCCGGTTGCCGTGCCCGCGACGAAGTCCACGATCTCGTTGGCCTCCGGGTAGGTCACGCCTCCGGGCCAGTCCAGCCAGGCGATGAACTCGTCGCGCAGCGGATCGCTCGTCGTGATGTCGTCGAGCTCCGTCCGCTGCCAGCTGCCCGCGCTCCCGCGGGTGTAGAAGATGTTCCGGCCCGTGCCGTCGCTCATCTGGGTTGAGATGGCGCCCCGCGAGTCCCACACGGCCGCATCCGTGTCCAGCTCCCCCTCGGAGTTGTACGGCGGCCTGGGATTCTCGGGATTGATCAGGAAGCCGTAGAGGTGGCCGTCCCAGACCGACTCGCCGTTCCGGGGCACGAAGACCGGGATGGTCATGAGGAAGTCGCTGGAGAGCCCCGAGCCCAGGGTGGCGGGCGGTGGGGAGACGGTCACCGGCAGGAAGGTCCGGTTCTCCTCGGGCATCCGGTTGATGACGTCGTACAGCACGGCCGACAGCTGCGCGGCATCGGCGGCGGTATTGAAGTCCCCGTCGGTCAGGTCGCTCATGCAGCGCAGCGGCGAGTCCGCCCCCACGCCGGACGAGAATCCGATGGTGAAGATGGGCACCTTGTCCAGGCCCTCCCCCGGGTTGGCAAAGCTCTCGGAGGCTGTTGCCAGCCAGTCACATACCGCGCCGGGATTGGGAACGACGTTCCCATCTGCATCGATCTTTGTCTCGCAACGCTCCTCACCGTCGGTGATGAAGATGAGGTACCACAGCCGGCACTGGGCCGCCTGGTCGTGGGTGTCGTCCCAGGCACCACCCTCGCCGCGTACCGAGGCGTACCAGTTGTAGGCCGCCTTGAGAGTCTGGGCGATGGGCGTCGCTCCGTGGGTGAAGACGGGGATGGGGTTGTTGGTGTCGAAGTCCGGCGTGAACGTGAACATGTCGGAGGCCGACACTGCGCTGGCCGTGGGCTCCAGGTAGGCCTCCAGCTCCGCGGAGTTGGCTCCCGTGGCCACCGTGGGCGGCGGCAGGTCCACCTTGAGGTCCCACTCGTTTCCCTCCACCAAGCCGCACTTCAGGTCGTTGTCATTGCTGGCGTTCACATCGATGCGGCCCGCATTCTCCCCATCGTTGGAGGGCGCAAACCCCTCGAGAAGGGCCTCGGAGATGACCTTGAAGGAAATCTGATCCACCGCCTCGCCGGTGGTGGTGGTGTCCCAGTCGGTGGTCCAGCCGGTGGCGGGCAGCCAGTCGGTGCAGATGGTGCAGTCGGAACCCCAGGAGGAGACCTCGACATTGTCCCACCGGCCTTCACCGACCCACCACCGCCTCGGGCTCCCGTGGTAGAGGCTCACGCCCCCCGGGGTCAGAACCGTGGATGACTCCGTCCACTCCACGATGGTGCACCAGCAGTCCTCGGGGGACGTGTCCGAGCAGCTTCCGCCACAGCCGTCGTAGCACCCTGTCGAGCACTGGCTGCTCTCGAAGATCTCCTTCCGTACCTGGACCCTGAGGTTGCCACAGTAGAAGTCCACCCGCATGCGGTAACAGCGCCGGGCATACAGTGTGTCCATGCTGCTGTCGCCCGGATCGAGGATCACCGGCCCCTGTCCCACGACAGTGTTGACGTCGGAATCACGCCGGATGAGGTGCCAGGTGGCCCGATTGTCCGGACCGGGCGGATCGCCGTCGTCGGCGAACTCGTCCACATAGAAGAGGTACCCGGCATCAGGATAGCCGTCGCCATTGGTATCCGGCTGAAGGCCCCAGGCAATCCCCATCTGGCCCACATTTGCGCTGTGGAGGTCAGACTCGATCCGGATGTTCTCCCAGTTCACGGGGTTGTAGCCGGTATTCCCCGGCATGGACTCGAGAATGACGAGCCCTGTGGGATCCGTGGACCGGGCACCGGTCTCACTGACGTGGGTATCCCAGTGGTTGCTGTCGAAGCACCAGGGAGGAGTCGAGCCAGCCTGCCAGTTGCCGCTTCCCGAGGGCCAGACCGACCAGACCCCGAGGTCGATCCCCGTGGCAAAGTCCTCGGAGAACACCTGGACGGGCGGGTTCGCCGGGAAGAACTGGGCCTGGAGGGTCCCCGGGGCCAGGATCGCGGCCGCGGCCAGCGCGAGGCCGGCTGCCATCGTCCGTCCCGCCCGGCCCGTCGAGGCCGGCCTCGACGGCGATTGGGCTCGGATCATCCGGTTGCTGCTCATGGTTCCCTCCCCCTTTCTAGCTCGACCGCGTGGGGGTCGGCGTCGGCGTCGACGTGGGTGTGGGTGTGGGCGTGTTGGTCGGCGTCGGCGTTCGCGTCGGCGTCCGTGTGGGCGTCGGCGTCCGTGTGGGTGTCAGGGTCGGCGTGGCCGTCGGCGTGGGC
>Ga0256835_1000536_pt1 | contig 27828 bp, 25 predicted proteins | sample PIR30metaG_FD_185972 | JGI IMG/M metagenome (GOLD analysis project Ga0256835, IMG submission 185972) | Hydrothermal vent microbial communities from East Pacific Rise, Pacific Ocean - PIR-30 | ecosystem: Environmental > Aquatic > Marine > Hydrothermal vents | place: Pacific Ocean: East Pacific...
AGATGTGGGTGTGGCCCATACGGCTACCGTGGCACGCGGTCTTTTTGCCGTACCGTCTCTAGATGGTCGGTGGCAATTGAATGATCAGGGCTGCCCGTAGATGTGGGTGTGGCCCATACGGCTACCGCGGCACGCGGTCGGCCCGCGGTAACGCGACCGCGTTTCCCCCCGATCGGTGGCAATTGAATGATTGGTCCTGCCCGTAGAAGTGGGTGTGGCCCATACGGCTACCGCGGCACGCGGCGGCTAGTAGTTGAGGCCTACTGCCCGGCGCACCTTCTCCATGGTGGGCGCGGCGTAGTCGCGGGCCTTGGCCGCGCCCTTGGCCAGTATCTCGTGCACCAGTCCTTTTTCCGCGGCCAGCTCGGCCCGGCGCTGGCGGTAGGGCGCGAAGAACTCCCACATGCGGGCGAAGAGCTCTTTCTTCACCTCGCCGTATCCCAGGCCGCCGGCCCGGTAGCGCTCGGCTAGCTGGCTCTTTTCGGTTTCATCCATAAACAGGCTGATCAGGGCGAAGACGTTGCACTTGTCCGGGTCCTTGGGGTCTTCCAAGGGGGTGGGGTCGGTAACGATCTTCATCACCTTTTTCCGGATCACCTTTTCGTCGCCAAAGATGTCCAGGGTGTTGCCATAGCTCTTGGACATCTTTTGGCCGTCAATGCCCGGCACGATGGCGGTGTGGTCGTCGATCCAGGGCTCGGGGATGGTGAAGGTCTCGCCGTAGTGGTGGTTGAAGCGCATGGCGATATCGCGGGTGATCTCCAGGTGCTGCTTTTGGTCCTTGCCCACCGGCACGGCGTTGGCCTGCATGATCAGGATATCGGCGGCCATGAGCACCGGGTAGGAGAATAGGCCGTTGTGCGGCTTGAAACCCTTGGCCAGCTTGTCTTTGTAGGAGTGGGCCCGCTCCAGCAGCCCCACCGAGGTCTGGTTGTTGAGTATCCAGGTGAGCTCGCAGACCTCGGGGACATCGGACTGCACCCAGAAGACGGCCTTGTCCGGGTCCAGGCCCAGGGCCAGGAAATCCAGGGCCACCTCCACGGTGTCGCGGCGCAGGGCCTCGGCGTCACTGACCGTGGTCAGGGCGTGGTAGTTTACGATAAAGCAGAAGAGGGTATGGTCCCGCTGATGTTGGATCATGGGTCGCATCATGGCAAAGTAATTGCCGATGTGCAGGGTGCCCGAGGGCTGGATTCCGGAAAGAACGCGCATGGCCAGCGACTCCCAAGAAAGATAGACACACCGAAAGGTGCAATATATACAAGGCGGGGCCCGGCGTCAATGAGGCGGGGCTGGGTTACGCGGTGGGAGTAGATGAACTCATCTTAATGTAGTAGGCTAAGCTCAGTAGCGTCGCAGGCTGGGGGGCGCCGACCGGACGTTTGGCTGGGTTGACCGGCCGACGTGTAAGGCGGTGATTACCGACCTGGGCCAGGAAGTTCCGGCCACCCTTTTACTAAAGGTCGATATATGCCAGGGGTAGTAAAGATTTCAGAAGCGGCGTCGTTGGCCATCCACGCCATGGTGCTCATGGCCAGTCATCCCGCGGGCCGGTTGTCGGTCAAGGAGATTGCGGCCACTTATCAGTTGTCCGGTGCGCACCTGGCCAAGGTGTTGCAGCGGCTGGCCCGCAACGGGTTGGTGGAGTCGTTGCGGGGTCCTTCCGGCGGGTTTCGGCTGGCGCGCGGCGCCAGCGAGATTACCCTGCTAGAGATATACGAGGCCATGGAAGACCGGCTGGATCGGCCGGGCTGCTTGTTGAGTCCTGATATATGTGCCGGCGACGCCTGCTTGCTGGGCCAGACCATCAGGCAGATAAACGACCAGGTCTACCGCACCTTTTCCGATACCAGCTTGTCGGACCTCACCCAATCGATTAGCCCAAAGTAAACCCCGGACACCGCCGGTACTAAGACCAAGGTCGCTCCGACGAGGTACTACGCTTGGTCCGGGTCCGCTTTTGGGGAGCTGGTTTGCTATATTTAAAGTAGTGCTTGCCCCTCAGGGTCGGGCGGGTTACAATTAGTAATTATTACTATAAAGGCATGACGGCATATACTGCGTCGTTACCCCTAGTCCGATCGGAGAAAACCATGGCCAGACCCGAAGAGATGTACCAGTGCCAGACCAGCAACTGCGGCTATATTTACAACCCCGACAAGGGCTGCAAGAAAAACGGGGTGCCCAAGGGTACCGCCTGGGAAGACGTGCCCGATGATTACAAGTGCAAGGTCTGCGGCGCCAGCAAGAAGAGTTTTCGCCCCCTGGCCGGACCCGGCTCAGTGGCCGAAGAGGGCATCTAGCCCCTGGCCGGCGCCCGGGCAACCCACCAACCACGCCTTGAGCCAAGAAAGGTAGTCGTTATGGAACCACCCGAGATGACCTGGAAGTGCTCCAACTGCGGTTACACCCTGAGCCGGCAGGTGCCGCCCCAGCAGTGCCCCTCGTGCAAGGAAAAATGCGAGTTCCTGGATGTCACCTGCTATACTCCGGAGTGCACGCCCGGGGGACAGGACCCGCGTATCGGCTAGGGCCGGCTGCCCGCGGTTGGGTAACCCTGCGGGCGTGGTGACATCGCGGCCGCTTAACCCGCAGAGCCAAGGATAAGCTTCATGGACAAGATCGCGCTGTTCGCCTTCAACGGCGAGATGATGTGCTTCGTACACGTACTGTTAAACGCCAAAGACTTGGCCAAGCAGGGCTACCAGGTCCAGTTGATCGTGGAAGGGGCGGCCACCGCTCTCATTCCCCAACTGGCCGACCCCACCAATCCCATGGGCGACCTCTACTGCCAGGTGAAGGAGGACGGTCTCATTGCCGGCGCTTGCCGGGCCTGCTCGGCCAAGATGAAGGTCTTGGACGCGGTGGAGGCCGAGGGGCTGACCCTGCTGGACGATATGATGGGTCATCCCTCCATGTCGCGTTACCTGGCCGCGGGTTACCGGATAATCACCTTCTAGCCCTGGGACGCCAAAGGACCGAGCCATGAACCTACTGGGAATCTACGGCAGCCCCCGCAAGGGGGGCAACACCGATCTCCTGCTGGACCAGGTGATGGCGGGTGCGGCCGCGGCCGGGGCCGACTGCCGCACGGTTTATTGCCGCCGGCTCCAGATGAGCGGTTGCCTGGCCTGCGGCGGCTGCGACGACACCGGCGAGTGCGTGCTCGACGACGACATGGACCAGGTCTATCCCCTGCTGCGCTGGGCCCGGGCTATAGTCATGGCGGTGCCGATCTATTTTTACGCTCCCCCAGGACAGGTGAAGCTACTCATCGACCGGGCCCAGGCCTGCTGGAACCACAAGCTGCTCACCAAGGGGCGCGGCCATCTGGGCACCTATGACAGCGGCCAAGGCTACCTGGTGGGGGTAGGGGCCACCAAGGGACAAAACCTTTTCGAGCCCACCGACCTCATCGCCAAGTATTTTTACGACGCCCTGGACATGAGCTACCAGGGGGGGCTTTTTTACCGCCGCCTGGAGGACAAGGGCGCGGTGTTGCAGCACCAGGACAAGCTGCAAGAGGCCTATGAGCTGGGTAAGAGAATCGCCGGCGGCAAGTAAGCCGGCCCATATCAAGGAGAGACGAGCATGGCCAAGGTACTGGTGGTCTACGCCACCCGCGGTGGGCAGACCAAGAGAATCGCTGAACTCATCGCCGAAGGATTGCGCATCGCCGGGGTGGAGGTCGAAGTGGCCGACATCGCCACCATCAAGAGTGAGCAGGACCTGCAGGGCTACGACGGCTATTGTTTTGGCTCGGCCACCTATCACGGCCAGATGATGGGCTCCATGAAGACCATGCTGTTCTTGGCCGAAAAGGCGGGGCTGGACGGCAAGGCCGGGGCCAGCTTCGGGTCCTACGGCTGGAGCGGCGAGGCCTCGGACCGCATCTTTGAGACCATGCGCCACGTGCTCAACATGGACGTGGTCGCCTCCGGCGCCTTGCGGCTCAAGTCGGCCGTGCTCGACGGCGCGGTGCCCATGGCCCATACCTATGGCCAGGAACTGGCCGCCAAGCTCACCGGCTAAGCGGCCTCCCGCCCTGGGGGCCGGGGCTTAGGGGGCGCGGCTCGGGGCGGTGCTGCTAAAGGCCGGGACTTATGCCGCGCCGGTGGGCTACATGGGCCGCTACCGGAGGAGCCTGCAGCGATGGGGCGTCATCATGGCATGCTCTCGGGGGAGCCGGTGGGACTGGGCGGGTCTTAATGTAGCTCGATCCAGTAGGCGTCCGGCGGCAGGGTCTTCTTTTTGACCAGGCGCCCCAGCAAGGCTTTATCGCGCTTGGCAAAGGGCCCCACGTAGACCTGGTAGCGCACCAGGCAGCGGGACGGGCCCTGGGCGCAGGGGGCCAACCACCGGGCGGACAGGCCCTTCTTACTGAAAAAGGCGATGGCCTTGTCAGCCTGGGCCTTGCTTTTGAATCCCTTCATCCCCACCCAACAGGCCAGGCCGGCCTTTTTGATCCGCTGCATAATATCCAGGGCGCTTTCCCGGGCCGAGTCGGCTTCGAACGATCCGGCCGCGATGGCCCACTTGCCGCCCGGGGTGGTCTTGGTCGGCTTGGCCGGCTCGCCGGCGGCCTTGGCCTCGCTGCGCAGGACCTGTGGTGAAACCGGCAGGACGTAGAGGTCCTGGTCGGGCAGGGCGGTTTCGATCTCCTGCCGCTTGGCCGTGGCGCTGGAGCGGTCGGGGTAGGGGCCCAGGCAGACCAGGTAGCGCCCGTCCTTGAGCTTGATGAGGTAGTGATCGCCGTTGTCGATGGAGTTGCGCACTTGGGCGGAAAACACCTCGGCTGAGCGCTGGTTCTTAAACTTGGCCTGAAAGCAGGCCACGAAGACCTGGGCCTGGGGGGCCAGCGGCGCGGCCGAGGTGGTTTTCACCCGCACCCGCACCTCGCGGGACGGCTTGGCCGGCGGCGATGCGGCCAAGAGCTCCTTGGTCTTGGCCCGGTAGGCCGACTCCGGCGGCGGCGAGCCCTTGAGGGCGTAGGTGGGTTTGAGGCCGTGGCCGTGGTAGTAGGTGCCGTCGGGCGTGAGGATTTTGGCGTCGCTGATGATGAGGGCCGAGCCGTCGAGCAGTTTGAAGATGCGCTGGCGCAGGGCCTTGCCAAAGGTGCGGCTGCCCAGAGATACGGCCCGCTGGTTCTGGACCAGGGCGGCGGTGAAGACCTCGGCCGCGCTGGCGGTGCCCTGGTCCTGCCAGATGAAAACCTTGGCCGGCAGCTTGAGCGGCCGGGCGGTGGCCCGCACGGTCTTGGACTGGCTGCGCCGTTTGATCTCCACGATCACCCGGCCCTTGGGCAAAAACAGGCCGGCGCAGTCGGTGGCCGCTTCGAAGTCGCCGCCGGGGTTGGCGCGCAGGTCCAGGATGACGGCCGGGGCCTTGGCCAGGGCCAGCAGGGCGCGGCGCAGGTCGCCGTAGGTGGTGTTGGCAAAGCGCATGATCCGCACCAAAGGTAGCTGGTCGACCGAGGTGCTGGTCACGGTGCGGTTCTTCAGCCGGGCCCGCAGCACCCGCACGGTGCGGGGCTTTTTGCCCTGGGATCGCAGGGTGAGGGTGACCGGGGTGCCAGCCTTGCCGCGGATGAGGGAGGCCACCGCGGTGAGCGACAGGCCGCCGAGCTTTTTGCGGCCGACCTTGAGCAGCAGGTCACCGGCCTGGACGCCGGCCCGGGCGGCCGGGCCTTGGGGATAGGGCAGGCAGGTGATGCGGCCGCGTGGGCCGCGGGCGATCTCCATGCCCACCCCGGAATACCGGGCCGACTGCAACTGTTGGAACTCGGCGAACTCCTTGGCGGTGAGGTACTGGGAGTAGGGGTCCAGGCGGGGGAGGTAGGCCTTGAGGGCCCCGCGCACGATCTGGCCGCTGGAGCGCTTGATGACCGAGTGCTTCTTGATCTTGATCACCGCGTCGAAAAACAGCAGCATGTCCCGGTCGCTGGTCCAGGCGTCCGGGCCCTGGGACCGGGCCGGCGCCGGTGCGGTGCAGAGGCAAAGGGCGGCCAGGGCCAGGAGGGTTATGAGTCGCTTCATGATGCCGCGGTTCATCGATCACCTATTTTTTGCACTGCCGGGACATGTAAATCATCATGGCGTTGATCACGCCGATATCGTAGTTGAAGACCTTGGCGGTCGTAAAGCGCAATACCTCACCGGCGTGGGCCCGTCCCCCCCAGGCGTTGAACCGCACCGGTGAATAGCAGTGCCGGCGTCGTGGGATGCACCACCAATCCTTGGTGCTGATCCCCTGGGCGTCGGCCCGGTAGCGGTAGCTGAAGCGCTTTTGCACCCGCACCCGTACCTGCCGGTCCTCCACCGCTCTCACCACGCCCTGGTAGTAGAGGACCCAATGGCCGGAGTGACGCGAGCACTGCACTTTTTCTATGGCCAGCACCGTCTCGCCGGGCTTGACCGGCCGCCGCAGCTTGCCAAGTGACGGGTGCAGCTTGCGCACCACCGACAGGTCGCCGGGGTCGATACCGGGTCCGAGTCCGGCGGTGCCCGGCGGGGTGAGGGTCACACGGAAGCGGCAGCCCTCGGCGCAAACCAGGTTGAACAGGGCCTGCACGCTGTCCCCGTCGGGCCGGCCGGTCACCGTCAGTCCCTGGGCGGCCTGGAAGGCGCGCAAGGACCTCCTGAGCCCCGGGTCCAGCCTGCCGGTGGCCGGGGTCTTGTAGCCCTGGCGGGTGAGGGCCAGGGCCAGCAGCTTGAGATAGGCCGCCCGGGCATAGGGCGCCTTCACCTTGGCCGTGAACTGGCCCTCGCCGCCGATGGCCTCGGGATTGGCCCCGGCGGCGGCCAGGTCGATGCTCAGGCGGCAGCCCCGCCGAAAGCGCCGGGCCACCACCCGCAGGTAGGTGGCGGCGTCGAGCCCATCGGCGGCCGGCAGCTTCTCCCGCCGCCGAAAGGCTCTGAGGGCCGCGCGGGTGGCGGCGTCGAGCCGGCCGGTGGGTTTGACGCCCCGGTAGCCCAAGCTGCGCAGCCAGCCCTGCAGGGCGCTGAGCAACCCGGCCGGCCATCGTCTCTTGGGCCGCGTGGCCCTGGGCGGCTTTTTGCCTTGCAGTACGGCCCAGGTGGCCACGTCGAGCCGGCCGGTTACCGGCAGAGCCTTGGCGCGTTGCAGCCGGCCCAGGGCCCGGGCGATGCCGGTGAGGTCCTCGGGGTTGTAGGGGCCGGGTTGCCAGCCGCCCGCGGCCAACAGGCGATGTACCCGCTGCAGGTTGATCCCCGGGATGACCACCACCTGGTCGCGGCCCAGGGCCCCGGCCGGCGCGGCGGACAGGACCCAGGCCAGCAACAGGCACAGGGCCAACCAGGCGCCGGCCGGTCGGAGCGCACCCCGGCCGCCGGCCCCGTGGTGCCCGGCGTCGTCGGTCCGTTGGTCACCATCCATGCGGCCGCCCCGATCGATCATCGACTACTGGGTGGTGAGCAGGGAAGCCATCTCCATGAGGGTGGCGATCTCTTGCTTGAGCCGCTTGATCTCGGCCCTCTTGTCAGCCTCGCTCATTGCGTTGTCGGCTCGTACCCGGTCCACCTGTACCTTGAGGTCGGCCAGGCGCTGCTCCAGCTCGACCTTGCGGTCACGCTGGTCCTGGGTCTTGGCCTTGAAGACGCGAATGTCGCGGCGAATGCGGCGGATATCGGCGTTGAGCCGGTTCAGGTCGCGCTTGATCCTGGCCAGCCGGGCCGCCTTTGCCTGGTGCTGTTGTTGCAGTTGCTGGGTACGGGCCCGCTCAGAGGCCTGGGCCCGTCTCAGGGCGGCCAGGTTGGCCTGGCGCTGCTTGATACGCTGTTGGGCCTGGTTCTCGTCCCACTGGAACAGGCCCCCCAGGCGCGGGTTGCCGGTGGTCTGACAGGCAGCGGCCAGCCCAAACAGGGCCAGGATAGATACCAGGACGATTTTCTTGAACATCGGGCTAATCTCCCCCGTTGCTTAGACGTTGGTTTGGCTGTGCGCCATAAGGCTACACGTTCATGCGGGTGTCCAGGGCGGCCAGTTGCGAGGTCTGGCGCTCCAGCTCGGCGGCCGTCTTGCGCAGCTCCTTAAGTTCGGCCTGCAGCTTGGCCAGGTGCCCCTTGGCCTTGCCCCTTTCCTGGGCCAATACTCTCTGCTGGATGGAAATCTCTTTTTTGAGGCGGGCCAGCTTGGACTTGGCTTCCTTGAGCTTACGGCGAACCACCTTGCGTTTTTTCAGCAGGCGGGACTTGGTCACCTGCTTGCTGCGGTAGCGCGACAGCAGGCGGGCGGTCTCGGCGTCCAACTGGGCGATCTGTCCCGCCAATTGGGCGTTGTAGGCTCGCATCTGCTGGTTGGTCTGGTGGGCGCTGGCGATGCAGGCGTCCAGGTAGTCCTCGGTGCTGGCGTATTGGGCCTTGCGGTTGGCCACGTGCACGCCCACGGCGGCTCCGCCGGCCGCGCCCAGGGCCGCACCGATGAGAGCGCCTTTACGCCCGCCGACCACCGCGCCAAAGAGGGCCCCGATGATGGCCCCGGCCCCGGCGCCCTGGGCCACGGTGGTGCCGCGGTCGGTCTGGCACCCCACCATGGGTACGGCCATGGCCGCGATGAGCACTATACAAATGATTCGTTTGATCATATCTGTCCTCCAACGTCTCTTAAGGGCGCTCCGGGTGGTCCCAGGTCGCCGGCGCGCCGGCGGCCAAAACCATGGCCTACCGCCGTGGCCGGATCGGTATCCGCCCGTCCCCAGGCCCTTTATCTACAACCAAGACACCGCGCCACCAGCCGTCGCTACAATCGTTCCAGTTCGGCTCGCCAACGCTCCGGGTCGGCCCTCTTGGTCTGGTTATACTCCATATAGTGTTTCTTGGCCAATTCATTGGCCCGCACGTGGTCAGCGGCGTCCAGGCGCACCAGGTAGGCGCTGTACTTGGAGAACGACTTTTGCACTACGTCGGCGTTTATCCGGTCCAACTGCCGCAAACTGTCGGAGTAGCGGGCCAGGGTCCTCTTTAACTCAGACCGTAGAAGGCGGTCCTTTTTTTCCAGATTGGCCCGATCGCTGGGTTTTATGAACGACTTGCCGGCAGTGATTTGCAGCACCCGAGCCACCCGTTTCACCTGCACCATCAGCAAGTGGGCCTGGTAGGCCTGTTCGCCGGCGATCTTCACCCAGGCGTAGGCCGACTCCTGCTCGGCCTTGTTGATCAGGGACTCGATATTGCCAAAAGAGGCCTTGAGCAGGGCCAGTTGCCGTTTGGCGTCGGCCGGGACCCCGGGACCGGACAGAGAGCGTTCCAAACGGGCCAGGATGGCCATGGCGTCCGACAGCTTGACGTTGGTTTGGGTGGAGACCGGGCTCACCGACACCGCCGCCGGCAGCCGGCGGCCGCGGGTGGCGCGGTACTCGTCCCAGGCGGCGGCCAACTGGCGGCTGGTCTGCAGGCCGGTGATGATGATCGAGGAGATCACCGGCCGGAAGCCCAGGGTCCGCTGCCGCATGGGCTTGAGCTTCTGGTAAAAGGGGGCCTCGCGGCGATAGGAGGAACGTACCTGCTTTTGCTGGGTCAGGTAGTTGCCGCCGCGGTAGACCAGGCCACCCAAGCGCCCCTGGTAATACTCGATCTGGTAGAGCGAGGCGGTCATCTCCGAGACGTTGCCCAGCATGTCGTGCAGCCCCAGGGGATTGGGCTTTAGCAGACCGATATCCTTAACTTTGCCGTGGCTGGAGGAGGGGTGGAAAAACCACTCGTGCTTGCCCAGTTGGTTGCCGTAGGGGTGTTTTTTGTCAAAATCGTCGGCCGAGACCAGCGAACCGCCGCGGGCGGCGAACTCCCACTCGATCTCGGTGGGCAGGCGCAAAAAGCCGTAGGCCTGGCCGTTGGTGGGCAGTTTGTCGGCGGCGTGCTGGTACAGCCAGCGGTTGTAGCGGTCCAGGAATTGCTGGACCTCGAACCAGGATACGTCGGTGATGGGCTTGCGGCTCTTTTTCAGGGCTGCGGCGTCGGCCCCGGCCGGTACCGGCATGATGGCGTAGTACTGGGCCTGGCTCACCTCGTACTTGGCCATGTAATAGACCCAGTCCGGGCGTCCCTGTATCTTTACCCTAAAGGCGCCGCCGATGACCACGGTGGTGGGGTTTTCCTTGAATCCGCCGCCCGGGTCGCCCACCTGGAACTTGCGCAGGGCAAAGGGCTTGTCGCCTTCGCCAATGGCCACCGGCCGAAAGACCATCTTGGCCCCGCCGGGCATGGGCAGCACCAGGTCGCCGGCCGCCGGCTGGGGATTGAAGATATCGGTCGCCGCGGCCGGGGATGCCAGGCCGCCGAGCAGCAGCGCGCCGGCCAGCAGGAGGGTGAGTAGCGGCTTATTCATCACGCAAGGCCTCCGCCGGTTCGATACGGGTGGCCCGCCAGGCGGCCAGGGAGGCGGCCAGCACCGCGATGGCGATGGTGGCGGCCAGGGAGGCCAGGGCATAGGGCCAGGGCAGCTCGCAGAAGCTTTCGCCTTTTTGCAGGTGGGCGGCGAACAGGGTGTTGATGGTATAGGCCAGCAACTGGAAAAAGGCCATGGCCACCAGGTAGCCGCCGCCGGCGATGATTATCCCCTGGTAGATGGGGAAACGGAACAGCTTGCCGCCGGAGAGCCCCAAGAGCCGCAGCACGGCCATCTCCTTTTTCTTGCGCTCCACCGAGGCATAGAGGCTGGCGATGAGCGAGGCCAGGCCGCCGACGATACCCACCACGGCGATGAGCCAGAAGATGAGGGTAAGGTAGGTGTTGAGCTCCACCACGTCGCGGATGCGCGAGGCCTCGGTGTGCACCCGCAGGGCCTGGCCCGGCCCCTCCAGGAACTGCTTGAGCTTGGGTACGTCGTCGATGGTGGCGGCGTACATGCGGAACCCGGCATAGCCCCGCCGGGCCAGGATGAACTCCTTGCCGGTGGGGTCGAAGCTGATGTTGCGGTGCTGAAACAGGTTGAGTATGCCCGCCAGGCGCGAGGGCAGGTAGGCCACATCGCCGGCCGGGCCGCGTTCCTCGGTGGCCTGCACCGGGAAGCTGAGGGTCTGCTTGCCCCGGGTGAGCTTGAGCGACAAGGGCCCCGGGGGCACTTTGAGCCCCTGGGGCAGCATGATGGTGAGCAACTTGGCCATAGAGCCCTGGCCGCGGCCCCAGGGCGGCAGGGGCGAGAGCTTCAGGTCGGCGGCCATGCCGGGGTGCACCGACAGGCCCACTACCTTGAGATCGGCCACCTTGGTCCCGCCCGGGCCCAGCAGCTCGGCGGCCAGCGGACCGGCCAGGGGCAGCAGAGTGGCTCCCTTGCCGCGCAGCCGGCCGCGCACCGCGCCCACGCTTTCGAGCCCCACTGGTTTGCGGGTGGTGAGCAGGTATATCTGCATGTGCCGGCCCAGGTGGAAGCCGATCTTTTTATCCAGGTCCTCGCCCGGCTCCACTACTTTGGAGAAGCCGGTGTTGATGACCAGCATATTTTCTTCCAGCTTGGTGAGCTTCTGAGGGACTACCACCACCAGGCCGCTGTAGACCGGGTAGGCCAGGGCGGTGGTGCCGGACCAGCCGAAGCGGGGCACCGCCCGGCCGTCCTTGTAGGCCTCCACCGCTTCCAGGAAATCCAGGCGCACGTACATGGCCTTGCGCATGCTGGCCCGGGGGTTGAGCACCCCGGCCACCCTGAGGCGGGTGGAGGCCGACTGGTAGCGCCGGCCTTTAATGCGCTTGGCCCAAGCCAGCACCGTGTCGCCGGTTTTGACCCCCAACTCCTGGGCGGCGGCGGCGCTGAGTACACATTGGCCCTCACCGGGGATGGGCGCGCCATTTTCCCGGATGAGGGGGTCGCCGTCCATGGTGGGGATGATGTCCAGGGCCTTCTTGGGTCCCCGACCGTGGGCCTGCACGTCCACGGTGGAGGAAATCTGGCGGGTGGTGGGCACGATGAAGGCCACGTCGTGGCGCTGCCGCATCTGGTCGAACCACTGGCGGGTGAAAGACTTGGAGACCATGGGCCGTATTTCGCGGTTGCGGGGGTCCATGATCAGGCGGTGGCGCAGGGTCTCGATGGTGCCGAACTTCAGGCCGAAGAGCAGCAGCAGCGGACTGAGCACCGCGGCGATGGCCATCACCAGGCAGGTGGTGAGAATCCACTCGTGCAGCAGGTCAGAGCGGGCCAGGCCAAAAACGATACCTCCGGAGCGGTGGGGTTTTTGCGGGGTCTCGGCCACGGCCTTACTTCTCTTCCAAGAGGGTTGACTGGGTATGCTGGTCGTTTAGCTTTTTCACCTTGAAGCCAAAGGTGCGGTCCACCACCCCGGCCACCAGGCTCTCGTCATGGGTCACCATCAGCAGGGTGACTTGCATCTGCTGGGTGAGCTCCTTGAACTCGTCGCGGATGTCGCGGGCGGTGTACTTGTCCACCGCGGCGGTGGGTTCGTCAGCCAGCACGATGGGCGGGCGGTGGGCCAAGGCGCGGGCGATGGCCACCCGCTGGCGCTGGCCACCCGAGAGGTGGGCCGGCTTCTTGGACATCTGGCCGCTGATGCCCAGGCGCTGCACCAGCATATCCACCTCAGCCCGCCGGTCGTTGATGCCGTTGATGCGGCAGGGGAGCATGATGTTGTCGCGCACGCTGAGGAAGGGCAGCAGGCCGCCGGTTTGCAGCACGTAGCCCAACTGGGCCATGCGCACCCGGGCCATGGCTTCGTCGTCCATCTCCATGACGTGGTGTTGGCGGCCGGTGCGCGGCACGGTGATGCTGAACTCGGTGGCGCTGGTGGGCCTTAACACCATGGCCAGCATGTCCAGCAGGGTGCTTTTGCCGCAGCCACTGGCGCCCACCAGGGCCACGAACTGGCCGGGACCCACCACCATTTCGGGGATGTGTAGTTCAAAGACGTTGCCGCCCTTTTCGCGGCGCTTGAGCACGTTGATGAGGCGGTAGACGTCTGGTCCCGGGGTTGTGGGGGAGGCCTGGGCCGTGGACCGGGGGCTGTCCCGGTCCACGGCCGCACTCGGCGTGTTTTCCATGATCAGGGCAACAACTCCAGGCTGATGGGGTAGACGTGCTCGTCCGGGTCATCGCCCTTGTTGAGCTGTATCCAGCCCTGGGGGTTGTCGTGGATGGCGGTGTAGGCCTGAATCTTGGCTTCCACCTCGTTGAGGAACTCGTCCTGCTCGTCCGGCGACCAGGAGGACCACAACTGGTTGTCGATGGCCATGATGCGGCTCTTGTAGGGCAGGCCCTTGAGGAAGGCGGGCACCAGGCCGGTGTCGGCCAGGGACTTGGCGTTGCGGATCTGGTCGGGGTTGCGCGCGGTGGTGGCCGCGGTGGCCTGCAAGGCGCTGAAGAAGTCTTCGCCGCCGATCTGGCCCCGGCGTCCGGCCTCCAGAATCTGCTTGAGGATGGAGCGCAGGGAGTCCAACTGGCGCTTGTTGATCAGCAGGCGCACCTCCATGGACTGCACCGTGGGGTCGGTCAGGTCCTTGTCCACGGCCCAGGCGATGATATCGCGCGGGGCCTGGGCGCCGGAGGCCGAACCGATCCACTCCACCAGGGCGGCGCGACCCATGCGCTTGGCCAGCTCGGCCGGGTCCAGTTTGGCCGCCTTGGCCGGCGGATTGCCCGCGGCCGCCGGGGGCGGGGGAGCCGTGGTGGGTCCAGCTGCGGCACCTGCCGCCGCGCCGGCGGTCATCTTGCGGGCCTCCTTGAGGATGGAGGCCAGGCTCTGGGCCACCGCCTTGGCCGCGGCCTGGAAGGCGGCCACGTCGCGGGAGGAAACCGACCAGTAGGAGGAAGAGCCCTCCAGCCCCCGGTTGCGGCTGAGGGTGCGGAACTGGGTCTCGGTCAGCTCGTGGAAGCGCGAGGCCTCCGGGTCCTTGATGTGCATGGCCATGATGTAGACTTTTTTATCATCGGCGATGGATCGCAGGGTGTTGGCGCTCTGGCCGCTGAAGTTCCACGGATGGCCCGGCTGGTGGCTGGGGGCGTCGCCCACCAGGATGATGAAACGCAGGGCGTTTTTACCCCACTTGGTCTCGTGAATCGCCTTGTCGATGCCGCTGAACACGTCCTCGGGATAGTCTTTGCTGCCCACCGGGGCGGCCTTGACCGTGGCCAGAATCTGCTCGAACTGATCCACCGGCACCAGCTTGGGGGTGTAGTTGCGTACGTGGTACTCCAGGCGCGGGATGTCCTTTACGCTGTCGCGGTAGGCCCACAGACCGAAACGCACCTTCTTGGCCACGTCGGGGTCCTGGGTGGCCAGGCGGGTCATGTCCCGGATGGCCTGCAGGGTGGCGTCGATGTAGGGCTGCATGCTGATGGTGGTGTCCATGACAAACACCACGTCGATGGTGAGCGCGGCCACGGTGCCGGCCTCCACTGATTCGGCGCCTGCGGTGGCCTTTTTACGATAGCCTTGGTTCTGGCGGATGTCGCTGGACTGGCGGGCGTTGGGGCTGGCCCCGGTGGCGGCGGCCAGGCGCAGGATGCGCCCCTCGCGGCCTTCGATCTCCACCGGGACGAAGTCCAGGATGGGCAGCAGGTAGAACTGCTTGGTGATGTCCACCATCTGTTTGGGCTCCACCGAGCGCACCGGGAAGTCCGGCGGAATCTTGCCGGCCTCGATGGCGGCGTAGAGCGCCTGGACCTTCTTGACCCTTTCGGCCGGCGGTTCCTTGACCAGTTGCTCCAGGTAGGACTTTTTGTCAAACATCAGCACCGGTTTGCGTCCCTGGCTGTGGGTGTAGGTCAGACACATGGTCTGCTTCCACTCCAGCACGTCCTCGGCCCGCATCCAACCGAGCACCGTGCCCCGGTTGTCGCTGCCCACCTCGTACCATCCCTTGATGTCGGTGCCGTCGGCGGGCACCTCGGGACGGGTGTAGACGTAGAAAGAGGTAAAGGCGGGCACGTTTTCCTTGACCGTGCCGCTCTTGATGTCCGGTTTCTTATATATGTTGGAGAAAGGGCGCACCAGCACCCGCAGGGGCAACAGTGACTGCCCCGCGATCTTCACCGGGATACGACGTTGGGCCTGTCCCGCGGCCGCCGGTGGCGGCGGACTCTGGGGCTGGGCCTTGGGCGGAGCCTGGGGTGGGTCTGGCGGTTTGGTTTGTGGTTGGGTCTGCGGCTGGGCTTGGGGTTGGGCTTGGGGTTGGGCCTGTGGTGGGTCTGGCTGGGCCCAGCTTTGGGCCGAAAGGCTTACGGCGACCAGCAGCGCCAGCGCGGCCACGCCGAGGAGATAACGATATTTCTTCATGCTTACACCCCTGTCCAAGGTATTGTTGATTGCTTAAGGCTGAAGGCGACGGCCCCTGTCCCACGGCCAACGCCTACCACTCTATACACCACACCAGATACGCACGCCTCCGCGCCTCCCGCGGCGACCAGGGCTGCGCCGGGACCAGAGAGAACATTGCCTGCTTGGACCCTGTGAGGCAAGCGTAATATAGCCTCCGGTGGCAAGTCAAGGAGCGAAAAACCACCGGGCATTAGCCGGTAAAATTATTTATAGACGTTGTCCCGGCTGGTTTTCTTGCCTGGTTTTTTGCCGCGATTCCGCCGAGGTAGGGACCCCGGCCCCCCGGCGGCGGCAACACTTGCAACCCCGCCGGGTCGGTGATAGCATACAATGCTTTATCTTCCGGCTTTTTCTGGGAAAAACCCACGCTTACCGGTGAGGAGACGACATGCCCCCAAGTGCGCTCACCTTTCAGGAACTGATCATGCGGCTCAACCAGTTTTGGGCCGAGCGCGGCTGTATCATCGCCCAACCCTATGACCTGGAGGTGGGGGCCGGTACCTTCAACCCCCACACCCTGCTGCGGGTGCTGGGGCCCGAGCCTTGGAAGGTGGCCTACGTGGAGCCGAGCCGGCGTCCCACCGACGGCCGCTACGGCGACAATCCCAACCGGCTGCAGCACTACTACCAGTACCAGGTGATCCTCAAGCCCTCGCCGCTGGAGGTGCAGGAGCTCTACCTGGACTCGCTCAAGGCCTTTGGCATCGATCCCCTGGACCACGACATCCGCTTCGTGGAGGACGACTGGGAGTCACCCACCCTGGGGGCCTGGGGCCTGGGCTGGGAGGTCTGGCTCGACGGCATGGAGATCACCCAGTTCACCTATTTCCAGCAGGCCGGCTCCATCGACCTGGAGCCGGTGAGCGTGGAGCTAACCTACGGGCTGGAGCGCATCAGCATGTACCTGCAGGAGCAGGACAACGTATACGACCTGGTCTGGACGCCGGGCATCACCTACGGCGACGTGCACCACCAGGGCGAGGTGGAGCACTCCACCTACAACTTTGAAAAGGCCGACGTGGCCATGTTGTGGCAGCTTTTCGAGTCCTACGAAAAGGAGTCCACCGCCTGCCTGGAGGCCGGCCTGGTCCTGCCCGGCTATGACTACTGCCTCAAGTGCAGCCATGTCTTCAACCTGCTGGAGGCCCGCGGGGCCATCAGCGTCAGTCAGCGCACCGCCTATATCGGCCGTATCCGCGCCCTGGCCCGCCTGGCCGCCGAGGCCTACACCGCCCAGCGCGCCGAGATGGGCCATCCCCTGCTGAACAAGGAGGTGGCCTGATGCCCGAGCTACTCTTTGAGATCGGTTGCGAGGAGATGCCGGCCCGTTTCGTGCCGCCGGCCATTGAACAGATGGTCTCCCTGGCCCGGGCGGAGCTGGCCGGCCAGGGCCTGGGCTTTGCGGAGATCAAGGCCCATGGCACCCCGCGGCGTCTGGCCCTGGTGGTGACCGGCCTGGACCAAGGCCAGGCCGACCGCGAGGAGGTGGCCTTGGGACCGCCGGTAAAGGCGGCCTACGACGCCGAAGGCCAGCCCACCAAGGCGGCCCTGGGCTTTGCCAGGGGCCAGGGGGTGGCGGTGGAGGCGCTGGAGACCATCGACACCGACAAGGGCCCCCGGGTGGGGGTGCGCAAGCAGATCAGCGGTCGTCCGGCCGGCGAGGTGTTGGCCGAGCTGCTGCCCCGGCTGGTGACCAAGCTCCCTTTCCCCAAGTCCATGCGCTGGGGATCGGGCTCCTTCCGTTTTGCCCGGCCCATCCACTGGTTCGTGGCCCTGCTGGACGGCCAGGTCATCCCTTTTGAGCTGGCCGGCATTAAAAGCGGCGACCAGACCCGGGGGCACCGTTTCATGGCCCCGGGGTGGATCAAGCTCAGCGGCCCGGCCGACTACCTGGAGCGCTTGGGCCAGGCCTCGGTGATGGCCGACCGCGACCAGCGCCGCCGGGCCACGGCCGAGCAAGTGGCCAAGGCGGCGGCCGCCTCGGGCGGACGCCTGGTGCCCGACGAGCCGCTCATCGACGAGGTGACCGACCTGGTGGAGCTGCCGGTGGCCTGCCTGGGCTCCTTTGACCGCGAGTTCTTGGAGGTGCCGCGGGCGGTGATCATCAGCGCCATGCGCGAGCACCAGCGTTACTTCGCCCTGGAGGACGACCAGGGCAACCTGCGGCCCAACTTCATCGCGGTCAACAACACCCAGCCGCGCGACCTGGCGGTGGTGACCCAGGGCCACGAGCGGGTGCTGCGGGCCCGGCTGGCCGACGCCCGCTTCTTCCTCACCGAAGACAGCAAGACCCCGCTCATCGATTTCCTGGAAGACCTCAAGGAGGTGACCTTCCACTCCAGGCTCGGCACCAGCTTTGAGAAGGTACAGCTAGTCAAGGACCTGGCCCTATTCATCGCCGAGCGCCTGGGCCACCTGGACCAAGCCCAGGTGGCGCGCGCCGCCGAGCTGGCCAAGTGCGACCTGGTCACCGAGATGGTGGGCGAGTTCCCCTCCCTGCAAGGCGTGGTGGGGCGCGACTACGCCCTGCGCAGCGGCGAGGACCCGGCCGTGGCCGAGGCCATTGCCGAACACTACCGGCCCACCGCCGCCGGCGGCGAGCTGCCCTCCGGCGACCTGGGGGCCGTGGTGGGCCTGGCCGACCGCTTGGACAGCATCTGCGGCTTCCTGGGCGTGGGCATGGCCCCCACCGGCGCGGCCGACCCTTACGGCCTGCGCCGGGCGGCCATCGCGGTGATCCGCATCATCACCGAAAAGGGCTACAACCTCTCCCTGGACGAGTTGATCGACCGGGCGGTGGCCGGCCGCCAGCCGTGGATCGAGGCGGCGGCCCAAAAGGGGCGTAAGCCGTCCCCGGCCGACCTGGAGCAGGTGGCTCGGCAGGCGCACCGCTTCTTCCAGAACCGCTTCCAGGGCCTGCTCACCGAGCAGGGGGTGCCCACCGACGTGGCCCAGGCCGTGCTGGAGGCCGGGTTCGACGACCTGGTGGCGGCCAAGGCCCGGGCCCTGGCCTTGGCCGAGGTAAAGGACTCGCCGGACTTCGCGCCCTTGGCCGCGGGCATGAAACGGGTGATGAACATCCTGCGCAAGGAGGCCAGCCAGGTGCCCGCCGACCCGCCCCGGCCGGAGCTGTTGCAGTCCGGGGCCGAGGCCGAGCTGTACCAGGCCTTCCAGGACCTGGCCGGCGAGGCCGAGCGCCGCATCGCCGAGGGCGACTACCTCGGCTTCCTGCGGGGCATGAGCGGGCTCAAGGGCCCCATTGACAAGTTCTTCGACGACGTGATGGTCATGGTGGACGACGACCAGCTTCGTAACAACCGGCTGGCCCTGCTGAACCACATCGCCGGGCTGTTTGCCTCGGTGGCCCAGTTCACCCACCTCCAGTTGGTTTGACCCGCCGGCCGGGGCCGCGCTTGACGTCAGGGGTTTTGCCTCCCATACTCAGGACGTGGCCGGCGGCCAACCCGGGCGCGGCGCGGACACCGGGCAGCGCCGGGAGAAAACCACCCAGCGGGGAAAGGTATGCTCAAGGCAACTATCCTGGTAGTTGAAGACGAAGGCGACATCCTGGAGCTGGTCAAGTACAACCTGGAGCAGGCCGGCTTCCGGGTGATCGTGGCCCGCGACGGGCTCCAGGCCCTGGACCTGCTGCGGGAGCAGACCCCGGACCTGGTGGTGCTGGACCTCCTGCTGCCCAATCTCGACGGTCGCGAAGTCTGCCGCCGCATCCGCAGAAGCCCCCAGACCAACAACATCCCGGTACTCATCCTTTCGGCCCTGGGCGAGGAGACCGACCGGGTGGTGGGGTTCGAGATCGGGGCCGACGACTACCTCACCAAGCCCTTCTCCCCACGCGAACTGGTGCTGCGAGTCAAGGCCATCATGCGGCGCGGTCGCCGGGATAGCCAGCAGCAGGAAGTGCTGCGGGTGGGCGATCTGGCCATCGACCCCGGCCGGCACCTGGTGGAGGCCCAGGGCCAGGGCATAGAGCTCACGGCCACCGAGTTTCGCTTGCTGCACCACCTGGCGGCCAACGCCGGCCGGGTGCAGACCCGCCAGATGCTCTTGGAGCGGGTGTGGGGCTATACCTTTGACGGCTACGCTCGCACCGTGGATACCCACATCAGACGCCTGCGCAAAAAGCTTGGCCCCTACGGACCGTTGATCCAGACGGTCAGGGGCGTGGGCTACCGCTTCAGCGACCAGCCGTGAAGCCGCGTCTGTCATTCCGCGGCCTCGTCGTGCTGGGCTGCCTGGTGGTGGTGACGGCCACCTTGCTGTTCACCGCGCTTTTTTTGGAAAACATTATTCGCGACCACATGGTGGAACAGGCCCGCAAGTCGCTCACCGGCCAGTTGGCCCTGCTGGGTGAGCTGGTGGGCGAGCGCTGGCGGCCGGGGCAGGGGGTGCGGGCCACCGATGCCCTGGCCGACGATTTGGGGCGCATACTAGGCCTGCGGGTGACCCTCATCGCGCCCGACGGCGAGGTGTTGGGCGACTCCCGGGTGGCTGCCGCGGAGCTGTCTGGCCTGGACAACCACGGCTACCGGCCCGAGGTGAAGGCCGCCCTGGCCGGGGGCGTGGGCGGCAGCCTGCGCCACAGCGCCACCTTGGACCTGGACCTGATGTACGCCGCCACCTGCCTGAAAAAGGACGGACGCACCGTGCTGGTGGCCCGCCTGGCCCTGCCGCTGGCCCAGGTGGAAAAAACTCTCGCGGCCCTGCGGCGGCTCATATTCATCGCCGTGCTGCTGGGCCTGGCCTTCTCCCTGGTGGTGGCCTACCTGGCCGCCGGCCGCATCTCGCGTCCGGTGCGCGAGCTCACCGAGGCCACCGCGGCCATTGCCGAGGGTGATCTTTCGCGCCGGCTGCGGCGCTACGCCTCTCACGAGATCGGGGACCTGGGGCGCACCTTTGACCACATGGCCGACCGCCTGCAGGAGAAGATCGCCGAGATCACCAGCGCCCGCGACCAACTGCGGGCCATCTTGGGCGGCATGGTGGAGGGCGTGCTGGTCACCGACCACGAGGGTATGATCATCATGGCCAACCAGGCGCTCATCGACCTGCTGGAGCTGGAGGGCGACCCGGTGGGCTGCACCACGGCCGAGGTGGTGCGCAGCGCCCAGCTACTGCAGGCGGTGCGCGAGGCCCTGGAGTACGGCCGGCCCGGCGCGGTGGATATACGGGTATTGGGCACCACCACCCGTTTCCTGGAGGCCCAGGTGGCCGGCTTGTCCGAGGCTGGCGGCGGCGGGGTGGTGGTGGTGTTTCACGACGTCACCGAGCGGGCCAGCCTGGAGCAGATGCGCCGCGACTTTGTGGCCAACGTCTCCCACGAGCTGCGCACCCCGCTAACCGCTATCCAGGCCGCGGTGGAGACCCTGTTGGACAGCGCCCTGGAAGACCCCGCCTACGCCCGCCGCTTCGCCGAGGTGATCCTGCGCCACGGCCGGCGCCTCACCGCACTGGTACGCGACCTGCTCACCCTGAGCCAGGTGGAGTCCGGCGAAGGGCAGGACATGTCCCAGGAGCTGGACCCGGCCGAGTTGGCCCACACGGTGTTGGAGTCGCTCAGCGACCAGGCCCACCGCCGGGGGGTGGAGCTGTCGCTCAAGGTGGCCCCGCAGCTTCCCAAGGTGGCCGGCAACGCCAACCAACTGGAAGCGGCCCTCATCAACCTGCTGGACAACGCGGTGAAATACTGTGGGCCGGACGGCGCGGTGGAGTTGGCCATTGACCAGCAGGGCGGCTGGGTGCGCTTTAAAGTCACCGACAATGGGCCGGGTATCGCCGCCGAGCACCTGCCGCGGCTGTTCGAGCGCTTCTACCGGGTGGAGCGCGACCGCTCGCGCCGCCTGGGAGGCACCGGCCTGGGCCTGGCCATCGTAAAGCACATCGCCCAAGCCCACGGCGGCCGGGTGGAGGTGGACAGCCGGGTGGGCCAAGGCAGCGTCTTTACCCTGTGGGTCCCCACCGCGCGGCGGGCCGCCCTCAAGGTCGTCCCCTCCTGAGCCGTTATTCTCCAAGCCCTCTTTTCCCTTGTCAGGTACTTGTCAAGGGTCTGTAACCCTCCCGTCACATGCAGGCGTGATCCTCCAAGGCAATTGTATGACGGCGTTTCGCCACCGGCGACGCCACCCATCAATTTCTTTAGGAGGAACCAATCATGCGTAAATCAGTCATCATCGGACTGGCCCTGGTGCTAGTCCTTTCTCTGTCCGCCGGTATGGCCATGGCCGGCCAAAAGATCACCATTACCGGCTCCACCACCGTGCTGCCGGTGGCCCAGCGGGCAGCCGAGGTCTTTATGAAGACCCACCCCCAGGTATCCATCTCGGTGGCCGGCACCGGCTCCGGCGACGGCATCAAGTCGATCATCGACGGCACCGCCGACATCGGTGACGCCTCGCGGGACATGAAAAAGAAAGAGGTGGCCCGGGCCAAGGCCAAGGGCGTCACCCCGGTGCGCCACGTGGTGGGCCTGGACTGCATCGTGCCGGTGGTTCACCCCTCCAACCCGGTGAGCAACCTCACCCTGGCCCAACTGGCGGCCATCTACACCGGCAAGATCAAGAACTGGAGCCAGGTGGGCGGCCTGGACAAGGTCATCGTGGTCATCAGCCGCGACTCCAGCTCCGGCACCTACGAGGTGTGGCACAAGCGGGTGCTGAAAAAGGCCCGGGTGCGTCCCGACGCTCAGCTACAGGCCTCCAACGGTGCGGTGGCCACCGCGGTGAGCGGTAACAAGTACGCCATCGGCTACGTGGGTATCGGTTACCTCACCCCCCGGCTCAAGGCCCTCACCGTCAACGGTGTGGCCGCCTCGGCCAAGACCGCCATGGACAAGTCCTACCCGGTGGCCCGCGCCCTGTACATGTTCACCCGGGGTCAGCCCACCGGCGCGGTGAAGGCCTTCCTGGACTTCATTAAGAGCCCCGAGGGTCAGAAGCTGGTCAAGGCCGAGGGCTTCGTGCCGTTCAAGTAGAGACTCGGTTATAGCTACGCCGCTCCGGGGAAGGTCTCCGGAGGGGCGTTTGGAAACCCCGGGGGCCGCAGGGTCCTCGGGGCAACGGGAAAAAGGAGAGACAAAAGCAATGCGAAAAATTCGGACCTGGTCGATGCGGTGCATAGGCGCGGCCATGGTGGCGGGGATGGTGCTTACCACCGCCGCCCCGGCCCCGGCGGCCACCCCGGCCCAGTTGGAACAGCGGGTAATCATGATGGAGCAGGCCCTGCAGGCCATGAAGGCCGAGTTGGCCGCGGCCAAGGCCACCGCCCAAGCTGCCCAGGGAGCAGTCAAAGCGGCCTCGGCCAAGCCCGGCCGGCTGCCTTCCTGGCTGGAGCGCATCACTCCCTATGGCGACATCCGCCTGCGCTTTGAGCACACCTCCTACGACGCCCTGGGCAGCCACACCAAGGACAGCCGCGACCGCTTCCGGGTGCGCCTGCGTTTCGGCCTCAAGAGCTGGATCACCCCGGGCCTGGAGCTGGGCTTTCGGGTGGTGAGCGGGGCTGACGACGATCCCACCAGCACCAACCAGACCATGGAGAGCTGGTTCCAGGAACACGCCAACTTCGGCTTTGATCGGGCTTGGGTGGCCTGGACCCCGCAGATGGTGCCAGGCAAGATGCTGTGGCTGACCTTTGGTAAGGTGAAGAATCCCTTTGTCACCTCCAAGCTCATCTGGGACGGTGATGTCAACCCCTCCGGCGGCTTTATCCGCCTCAGCCCCAAGATGGGCGGCTTCACCCCCTTCATCATGGGCGGGGTGATGTTCTTAAACGAGCACAGCAGCTCCACCAACGACGTCTACGCCTATGGCGGGCAACTCGGCCTGAAGGGCAAGATGGGCGCGCTTAAGTTCACGGCCGCGGTGGGCTACATCGACTGGGGCGACACCGGTTCGGTGGGCAACGTTCCCACCCACGTGCACGGTAACACCGAGTACCAGATTCCGCCGGCCACAGCGGACGGTGACCCCACCATCTGGCTCAGCGACTTCAGGGTGGTGGACTTCATCGCCAAGGCCAGCTACGCCTTTGCCCATAAGGCCCAGCTCAGCCTGTGGGGGCACTACCTGGTGAACATCGGGGCCACCGGCATCTACGACAGCCAGAATACCGGCTACGGCTTTGGCGCTGGCCTGAAGTACCACGGCGCCAGCTTCAAGGCCTGGTACAAGTACGTGCAGGCCAACGCCACCCCGGGCTTCATCGCCGACAGCGACTCGGGCTTTGTCAACCGCAAGGGCTTCGTGCTCCAGGCCGGCTACAAGTTTACCAAGCGGGCCCAGCTCAAGGTGAGCTATTTCAACACCCAACCGGAAAACGAGAACCTGCCGGGTGCGCGTAACGCCTCCCAGACCTTTTTCGTGGACTTTGTCTTCAAGTTCTAAAACTGGACGGCATGCCAGTTTTCCCTCCATCCTACCCTTGCACCAGCCCCGGGCGGCTCTCCGCCCGGGGCCCTTCCTTGTAACATCTTTGTCACATTGCGGTCACCAGCCTGCTACACCGCGCCACCATATTCAGTACCCATGATAAACACCTTGTCCCGGAGGCTGGTAAGTCCATGTCGAGGCAGTTAGTTATAAAATCCCATCAGGGTGAAAATTCGAAGTGCCGGGACTCGGTGCGCCTGGGGGTGGTGCGGGAGACACCCGGGGGAGCCGACCCACCTAGGGGTGAGGACCCGGCGGCCGGCCGGACCCCCAGCGCCGAGCTGGCTGGCCGCAGCCGCGACCGTGACGTGTGGGTGCGTCGCGGGTTCGCCGTGGCCGGCATGGTCTCCCTGGTGGCCATGGCCTTTATCATTTTGTTTCTGTTCAAGGAAGGACTGGGTCTGTTCAAAGACCACAGCGTCAAGGACTTCCTGCTGGGCCAATACTGGTATCCCACCGATGAAGACAACCCCGCCTTTGGCATCTGGCCGCTCATCGCCGGCTCGGTGGTGGTGACCGGTCTGTCGTCGCTTATCGCGGTGCCGCTGGGAGTGGGCACCGCTCTGTATCTCAGCGAAGTGGCCAGCCACCGGATGCGGGAGTGGTTCAAGCCGGTGGTGGAGCTGCTGGCCGGATTGCCCTCGGTAGTGCTGGGCTTCATAGGCATGGTGGTGATCGCGCCGTTCATGCAAGAGGTGCTGGACATCCCCACCGGCCTCAACCTGCTCAACGCCTCGGTCATGCTGGCCCTGATGGCCGTGCCCACCATCGCCAGCATCTCCGAGGACGCCCTGGCCATGGTGCCGCGCGACCAGCGCGAAGCCTCCCTGGCCCTGGGGGCCACCCGCTGGGAGACCCTGATGCGGGTGCTGTTGCCCGGGGCCCTCAGCGGCATCGGCACCGCGGTGATCCTGGGCATGAGCCGGGCCATGGGCGAGACCATGGTGGTGCTCATGGTGGCCGGCGGCGCGGCCCAGGTGCCCGGCAGCCTCTTCGATTCAGTGCGCCCCATGCCGGCGACCATCGCCGCCGAGATGGGCGAGACGCCCTTTGGCAGCGATCACTACCACGCCTTGTTCGCCATCGGCATCGTGCTGTTCTTGCTAACCCTGGGCTTCAACCTGCTTTCAGCCTGGCTGGCGGCCCGTTTCCAGCAGAGAGGGACTTCGGCCCTATGAAAGAAGATAAGTTCATCAAACGCCGCCGCCGCCGCCAGGCCCTGGCCTTCGGCGCCCTGCGCCTGTCCATGGCCCTGGTGGTGGGCTCGCTGGGGGGCATCCTCTTGTTCGTGCTCTACCACGGCGCCGGCGCTCTGAGCTGGGAGTTCCTCACCCAGGCGCCGCGTCAGGCCATGACCCAGGGCGGCATCTTTCCCGCCCTGGTGGGGACCCTGTACCTCACCCTGGGGGCCCTGCTCACCGCTTTGCCCTTGGGGGTGGCCGCCGCGGTATACCTCAACGAATACGCCCGTCCGGGCAAGCTGCTCACCGTGGTGCGTCTGGGCATCCAGAACCTGGCCGGGGTGCCCTCGGTGGTTTTTGGCCTCTTTGGCCTGGGCCTGTTCTGCGTGGCCCTGGGCATGGGCACCAGCATCATGGCCGGGTCGCTCACCCTGGGGCTGTTGATCCTGCCCACGGTGATCGGGGCCAGCGAAGAGGCCCTCAAGCAGGTGCCTGACACCTTTCGCGAGGCCTCCCTGGCCCTGGGGGCCACCCGCTGGCAGACTATCGGCCGGGTGGTGCTGCCCGCCGCCTTGCCGGGCATGCTCACCGGCAGCATCCTGGCCCTGGGCCGGGCCGCCGGCGAGACCGCGCCCATCATGTTCACGGCGGCCACCTTCTACACCTTGCGTCTGCCCGACTCGCCCTTTGACCAGGTGATGGCCTTGCCCTATCACATCTACGTGCTGGCTACCTCCGGCACCCACATCCAGCAGACCCGTCCCCTACAATACGCCACCGTGCTGGTGCTCATCGGCCTGGTACTGGGCCTGAGCCTGGTGGCGATCATTCTGCGCGCTCGTATGCGTCGGAGTCGCAAATGGTAAACAAAGAGCCCAAAATCATCCAAGTCAACGGCCTGGATTTCTACTATGGTGATTTCCAGGCCCTGCACCAGATCAACCTGGAGATCAAACGTCACCAGGTGACCGCCCTCATCGGTCCCAGCGGGTGCGGCAAGTCCACCTTCCTGCGCCTGCTCAACCGTATGAACGAGCTCATCGCCGGCACCCGGGTGGAAGGCCGGGTACGCTTCGAGGGCCAGGACCTCTACAGCCCCGAGGTGGACCCGGTGGAGGTGCGGCGGCGGGTGGGCATGGTGTTTCAAAAGCCCAACCCTTTTCCCAAGAGCATCTACCAGAACGTGGCCTACGGTCCGCGGCTGCACGGCATGCGCGACCGGGCGGGACTGGACCGCTTGGTGGAGCGCTCCTTGCGTTCAGCCGCCATCTGGGATGAGGTGAAAGACATCCTGCACCAGCCGGCCATGGAGCTCTCCGGCGGCCAGCAGCAGAGGCTGTGCATTGCCCGGGCGGTGGCCATGGAGCCCGAGGTGCTGCTCATGGACGAGCCCACCAGCGCCCTGGACCCCATCGCCACCAGCCGCATCGAGGAATTGCTCAAGGAGCTCAAGCAGCGCTACACCGTGGTGATCGTCACCCACAACATGCAGCAGGCCGCCCGGGTATCGGACGAGACCGCCTTCTTCTACATGGGACGCCTGATCGAGATGGGTCCCACCGAACAACTATTCACCAAGCCGGCCCAGGAACAGACCGAGCACTACATCACCGGGCGCTTTGGCTAAGGAAGAGAGTCGCACCATGAACCTATCGCGTTTTCACCGGGACATGGACGCCCTCAAGGACCAGGTCCTGCAAATGGGCGATATGGTGGAGCAGGCCCTGGCCGACGCCTCGGCCGCCCTGCTCAACCGCCGCCCCCTCCTGGCCCGCAGGGTTATTGAAGACGACGGGCGCACCGACCAGATGGAAAACGAGATCGAGGCGCGCTGTGTAAAGCTGCTGGCCACTCAGCAACCGGTGGCCGTGGACCTGCGCTTTATCGCCGGGGCCCTACGCATCACCCGTGACCTGGAGCGTCTGGGTGACCAGTGCGTCAACCTGGCCCACCGCACCATCGACCTCTGCAGCCAGGAACCCCTGGTGCTTCCCCAGACCTTGCGGGACATGGTGGACATAGCCCGCCAGATGACCCGGTCGGTACTCAACGCCCTGGCCAGCCAGAACACCACCTTGGCCGAGGAGGTCATCGCCCGCGACGATCAGCTCGACGACCTCAACCGCAAGCTGCTGGAGGAGATGATCCTGTGGATGAACCAGGAGCAGCGGGTCATCCGGCGCGGGGTGGAGCTGATTATAGCCAGCCGGCACCTGGAGCGGGTGGGCGACGAGGCCACCAACGTGGCCGAGACCGTGGTCTACATGGTCCGGGGCGAGGTGATCCGCCACCAGCCCGCAGTCGAGGCTAGCCAGCCGGGCTAGGGTCGGGAGTCTTTTAGCATGCGGTGCAGGGCCAGGGCGTAGCGCCGGCCCAGCTTCATCTGGCTGGCGGTGTCCAGGTGGATGCCGTCAAACACCTTGAGGTCATCGCTCTTGACCATCACCGCCAAGGGTATTTTCAGGGTCGCTTGCAGTTGCTTGAGCCGGTTCCAGCCCGGCGGTGGACCACCCAACTCCGGCCCCACGGTGGCCAACTGGGTGTAGACCACCGGCAGGCGCGGCTGGCCCAGATCACGACGCAGGGCCCGGACCAGGGCCTGGAACTTGGCTGGCCAGGCCTCGGCTGCGGCCAGTGATCCGGTGTCGCTCTCGCCCTGGTACCAGACAAAGGCCCGTATGCGGCCGTGGCGGGCGGCCTCCTTGGCCCGGGCCAGGCAGGAGCCGTAGAGGGTATCGCGGCCGGTGGCCGGGCGCCATTGGTCGATGCTGCTGCCGCCTAAGGCGCAGGGCACCAGGGCGATCTTGCGGCCCGGGTCTAGCTGCACCAGGGCCTCGGCCATGGCCAGGCCTGGACCCACTCCGGCCCAGTCGTCGCGCGAGACCGGGTCCACCTGGCCGGCCGGGTGGTCCAGGGGCTCGGC
>Ga0256835_1000537_pt1 | contig 27828 bp, 14 predicted proteins | sample PIR30metaG_FD_185972 | JGI IMG/M metagenome (GOLD analysis project Ga0256835, IMG submission 185972) | Hydrothermal vent microbial communities from East Pacific Rise, Pacific Ocean - PIR-30 | ecosystem: Environmental > Aquatic > Marine > Hydrothermal vents | place: Pacific Ocean: East Pacific...
CGCCGGAAGGAAATACCTGAGGCTGACCCCGGGCGAAGATCTGTCCGGCAAGCTCTTCGTGAGTTCCGGCCTCGGCGGCATGAGCGGCGCTCAGGCGAAGGCCGCGGTAATCGCCGGTGCCGTGGGAGTGATCGCCGAGATAAATCCCAAGGCGGTGAGAACCAGGCACGGGCAGGGATGGCTCCAGGAAGTGGAGGATGATCTGGACAAGGTGCTGCTCAGGATCGAAAAGGCCCGGAAGAAGAGGGAACCTCTCTCCCTTGGCTACATGGGCAACGTGGTGGACCTCTGGGAAAAACTCGCCTCCGAAGGTATCGGGGTGGATCTTGGAAGCGACCAGACCTCCCTGCACAACCCCTACTCAGGCGGATACTATCCCGTGGGCCTTACCATGGAAGAGTCCAACAGGATGATGGTGGACGATCCGGCGGGATTCCGGGAAACCGTACGGCAATCGCTCCGCAGGCAGGTGCGGGCCATCAATGAGCTGGCCGCCCGGGGAATGTCGTTCTGGGACTACGGCAACGCCTTCCTGCTGGAGGCCTCCAGGGCCGGGGCCGAGGGGATACTCAAGCCCGACGGCACGTTTTCCTACCCATCCTACGTGGAAGACATAATGGGCCCGATCTGCTTCGACTACGGGTTCGGGCCTTTCAGGTGGGTCTGCACGTCCGGTGATCCGGAAGACCTGGCCGTTACGGACAGGATAGCCGGGGACGTCCTGGAATCCATGGCGAAGTCGGCCGACCCCGAGATACGCCGACAGATGCTCGACAACATCAGCTGGATAAGGCAGGCGAACGAAAACAGGCTCGTGGTGGGTTCACAGGCCCGCATTCTCTACGCGGACCGGGCCGGCAGGATCGAGATAGCCGCGGCGTTCAACCGGGCGATAGCCTCCGGAGAGATAAGCGCCCCCATCGTTCTGGGAAGGGATCATCACGACGTATCCGGTACGGATTCTCCCTACAGGGAAACATCCAACATCAAGGACGGCAGTATGTTCACCGCCGACATGGCGGTCCAGAACGTCATAGGCGATGCCTTCCGCGGAGCCACCTGGGTATCCCTGCACAACGGCGGAGGTGTCGGGTGGGGCGAAGTGATAAACGGGGGATTCGGCCTTGTTCTGGACGGCTCGTCCGTATCGGGTTCACGGGCGGAATCGATGCTCGGATGGGACGTTTCCAACGGCCTGGCCAGGAGGGCCTGGGCCAGGAACCCCGGAGCCGTTTACGCCGCCCGCAAGGCCATGGAAGCTGAACCCGGCATGATCATAACCATCCCGGAACCGGCAGACGACGAGGTGATAAACCGATCCTTCGAATGAAACCGTTTTCCTGTACGAAACAGTGGGGGCCACGGCAGAAGAAAACTTCGCCGCGGCCCTCATCGCCAATCCCGCATATTCCCGGCCCGGATACGGCGGAAACGGCGCCACATCATACGAGTGGCCCGCCTAACGACCGGAACCATGTTAACCGGCCCGGGTACGTCCCGGTAAAATCAACCCGGCGCGGGAAACCAATATTACGTTCGACTACCCTTCCGCACCCGTACGAACAGCGGGTACGCGGTGGCGCGCTCCAGCCTCGGCGATTCATCGATCCGCCCGCCATCGATAGGCCGGAGGGTTTCCACTTTTGCGGGAAAGGGATTTACCGTTGTGTACTTACGCCCCCGGGAAAACATCATCCCGGCATGACTCCACATGATTTTGAAACACGGCGACCGTGTATGATACGAAACTCATTAAGCCTGATATTACAGGTATTTATAGTATTTGACAACAATTATTACTAACTGTATACTGAGTCATCATTTATGAAGTGTTATGTGATGTTGAGGGAAAGTTTTTGCCTTGCTGTCGGAGAGGTGCTTCCGATGGATGAAAAAAACCGGGCGACGTCCTGACCATCGAAGAGTTGTCCGTCAATGCAAAAAACTCAGGAGATAAATAATGGTGGAATCCTTGACGGATCAAGTCCTGCGAAAGATCGGCGAGGCTCGCGAGCTCTATCACCGCCTGATCCTGATGGTGGGCCCGGCGGGAAGCGGGAAGACGTCCGCGTTGCAGGAGGTGTCGGCCTCGACCTCCGCACCGCTCGTCAACGTCAATCTCGAGCTGTCTCGCCGGATGCTGGACCTGACCGAACGCCAACGGGCTCTGCAGCTACCGCGACTCTTGGGCGAAATCGTGGGTGAAGCCACAGGCGAGCTGGTTTTGCTCGACAACATCGAGATCCTTTTCGATGTCCACCTGAAGCAGGATCCTTTGCGTCTGCTTCAGGGACTTTCTCGTAACAAAACGGTGGTTGCTGCCTGGAACGGTTCCATTGACAAAGACCACATGACCTACGCCGTCCCGGACCACCCCGAATACCGCCGCTACCCGATTCGCGATTTTCTGGTGGCCAGTCCGGAGGTGACGACATGAAGGAAACAAGAAGCGAAGCTGCAAGGGGGCATGTGCAATGAGATATGGAGACCTGATCCAGTTCGAGCCCATCGAGTCCGTAGTCCAGCTACGGGATGCCGATGAGGCCGCAAGCGCCAGACAGCTGGTCAGCACCTATGTCATCTCCGACGAGATGGCCGAGAAGCTGACCGGCCTTGTGATCCCCCAGCTTCAGTTCGACCAGCCCGTCGATAACAAGGGGCTGCTTGTCGTGGGCAACTACGGCACCGGTAAGTCACACCTGATGTCGGTGATCTCCAGCATCGCCGAGCACGCGGACCTGCTTTCCGCCCTGGGAAACGCACAGGTGGCACAAGCCGCGGAGCGGATCGCCGGCAAGTTCAAGGTGGTCCGCACCGAGATCGGGGCCACCACTATGTCGCTGCGGGACATCCTCGTCGGCGAGCTGGAGGAGCACCTGGCCGCCATGGGCGTGACCTACACCTTCCCGGATGCCAGCCAGGTCCCCAACAACAAGCGGGCCTTCGAGGAGATGATGGCTGCGTTCCACCAGGAGTATCCGGACCATGGCCTGCTCCTGGTCGTGGATGAGCTGCTGGACTATCTCCGCACCCGCAAGGACCAGGAGCTGATCCTCGACCTCAACTTCCTCCGTGAGGTGGGCGAGGTCTGCAAGGACCTGCGCTTCCGCTTCATGGCGGGTGTGCAGGAGGCCATCTTCGACAGCCCCCGTTTCGCCTTCGTGGCCGACAGCATCCGCCGGGTCAAGGACCGCTTCGAACAGATCCTCATCGCCCGCAAGGACGTGAAGTTCGTCGTCGCCGAGCGCTTGCTCAAGAAGACCGGCGAGCAGCAGGCCAAGATCCGCGAGTACCTCACACCGTTCGCCAAGTTCTACGGCCACATGAACGAGCGGATGGACGAGTTCGTCCGCCTCTTTCCGGTTCATCCCGACTACATCGACACCTTTGAGCGCGTCACGGCGGTGGAGAAGCGCGAGGTGCTCAAGACCCTGTCGAGGGCCTGCGAGAAGATGCTCGATCAGGATCTGCCGGACGACCGGCCCGGTCTCATCGCCTACGACAGCTACTGGACGAACCTGCGCGAGAATCCCTCCTTCCGCGCCGTCCCGGATATCAAGGCGGTGATCGATTGCAGCCAGGTGTTGGAATCCCGGATCGAGCAGGCCTTCACCCGGCCGGCGTACAAGCCCATGGCGCTCCGCATCATTCACGCGCTCTCGGTCCACCGGCTGACGACCGGAGACATCTACGCACCCCTGGGCGCCACGGCCGAAGAGCTGCGCGACGCGCTCTGTCTCTACCAGCCCGGCATCGAGGACCTGGGCGGAGATCCGGCCGACGACCTCCTTTCCCAGGTGGAAACGGTCCTGCGCGAGATCCACAAGACGGTGAGCGGCCAGTTCATCTCCTCCAACCCGGACAACCGGCAGTTCTACCTGGATCTCAAGAAGACCGACGACTTCGACGCGCTCATCGAGAAGCGCGCCGAGAGCCTCGATGCCTCCCAGCTCGACCGCTACTACTACGAGGCCCTGAAAAGGGTCATGGAGTGCACCGACCAGACCTACGTCACCGGCTACAAGATCTGGCAGCACGAGCTGGAATGGCTGGAGCACAAGGCGGCAAGACAAGGATATCTCTTCTTCGGCGCTCCCAACGAGCGCTCGACCGCCGTGCCGCCGCGGGACTTCTACCTCTACTTCATCCAGCCGTTCGATCCACCGCACTTCAAGGACGAGAAAAAGGCCGATGAAGTGTTCCTTCGCCTGACCAACACGGACGAAGAGTTTCGGACCGCGCTGACGAACTACGCCGCGGCGCTGGACCTCGCGTCCACGTCAAGCGGCCACGCCAAGGCCACCTACGAGTCCAAGGCCACCGGATTCCTGCGGGACCTGGTGGGCTGGCTGCAGAAGCACATGACCGATGCCTTCGAGGTGACCTACCAGGGACGTACCAAGTCGCTGGTCGAATGGGCCAAGGGCAAGTCCATCCGCGAGCTGTCCGGGATCGCCTCCCACGAGCGGATCAACTTCCGCGACCTGGTGAACACCATCGCAGGCATCGTCCTGTCTGCACACTTTCAGGACCAGGCGCCCGAGTATCCCTACTTCTCGGTGCTCATCACGGGCCAGAACCGCGAGCAGGCGGCCCAGGACGCCCTGCGCGCCATCGCTGGACAGAATCGCACCAAGCAGGCGACCGCCGTGCTCGACGCCCTGGAGCTCCTCGACGGCGAGCGACTCGACCCGTACCGCTCCAAGTACGCCAAGCACATCCTGAACATCCTCAAGAAGAAGGGGCATGGCCAGGTGGTCAACCGCTCGGAGCTGATCCAGGAGGTCTACGGCGTCGAGTACTTCGCGCCGGACAAGGGTTACCGCCTGGAGCCCGAATGGGCTGTCGTGGTCCTGGCCGCGCTGGTCTACTCCGGTGACCTGGTGCTTTCGATTCCCGGCAAGAAGTTCGACGCCACCGGGCTGCCGCAGCTGGCCGCGACGAGCATCGACGAGCTGGCCCACTTCAAGCACATCGAGCGGCCCAAGGACTGGAACCTGCCCGCGCTCAAGGCGCTCTTCGAGCTGCTCGGGCTCACGCCGGGCATGGCGCAGCTCGTCACCCAGGGCAAGGAAGAGCCGGTCCAGCAGCTCCAGAAAGCCATCTCCGCGGTGGTGGAGAAGCTGGTCCTGGTCCAGCAGAGCCTGCAAAGCGGCCTGCCGTTCTGGGGCAGGAACCTGCTCGCCGAGGAGGAAGCAGCCCAGCTGCGCGACCGCCTCGATCAGACCAAGACCTTCCTGGAATCCCTCCAGGCCTACTCCTCGCCCGGCAAGCTCAAGAACTTCCGCTACGACGCCCAGGAGGTGAAGCGTCACGAAGACGGCCTGAAGGCCCTCTCGGAGATCGAGTCCCTGCAGGAGCTGGTGAGCGACCTTGGCCCGGTGGCCTCCTATCTCTCCACCGCCGAGGCGGTGCTGCCCACGGACCACGAATGGGTGGAGCGAATGAAGGCGACCCGGGACGCGGTGCTCGCGCAAGTGTCGGACCCGGCCCAGCGCACGTCCAGCGCTTTCCGCCAGCAGACCCTGCGCAAGCTCACCGACCTCAAGAAGTCCTACGTGCAAGCCTATCTCGCCATGCACACCCGGGCCCGACTGGGCGTGAACGAGGACAAGCGCAAGAGCGCGCTGATGGGAGACGAGCGGCTCAAGACCCTCTCGAGGCTCTCCACCATCGACCTGATGCCGCGCCAGCACCTGACCGATTTCCAGAACCGCCTGGCCGGCCTGAAGAGCTGCTTCGCGCTCACAGAGCAGGACCTCATTGCTGCGCCGGTCTGCCCGCATTGCAGCTTCCGGCCCGGCACGGAGGGAGTGGGCGCACTTGCAGCGACGGTGCTCGAGCATCTGGATGAGGAGCTGGATAAGCTCCTCGACGACTGGACCCAGACGCTGCTGGCCAACCTGGAGGACCCGACCACCCGCGGTAACCTCGACCTGCTCAAGCCCGAGCCCAGGAAACTGGTGGATGCCTTCCTTGAACGACGGAAGTTGCCCGACGAGCTGGGCCAGGATTTCATCCACGCCCTGCGGGAGGTGCTCTCCGGGCTGGTCAAGGTCGCGGTTACACCTGAGGATCTGCGCGCAGCCCTTCTCAAGGGCGGCTCACCGGCGACGCCGGCGGAGATGAAGAAACGGTTCGAGGAATACCTGGATGAACTCACAAAAGGGCATGAGCAGGGGAAGGTGAGAATTGTATTGGAGTGAGAACGGGTGAATCTCGATGATCTAAAGGCCTTGGTGCGCAAAGGTGAGTCAGACCGGGTGGAGTTCAAACGCTCCACCGGTCAGCGAACCACTGCGGCCAAAACGGTTTGTGGCATGCTCAACGGGCTGGGCGGTTTTGTGATCTTCGGTGTGAGCGACAAGGGTGAGATCGTCGGTCAACAGGTTTCCGCCAGAACCTTGGAGGAGCTTTCGAATGAGCTTCGCAGAATCGAGCCGCCTGCGTTTCCCGACATCGAAACAATTCCTTTCAAAGAGAACCGAGCGGTCATTGCTATTTCCGTACCCAGCGGCGGAGGCCCATACACCTTCGACGGCCGTCCCTATGTGCGGCATGGTCCGACTACCATTCGAATGCCCCGCGAAGAGTATGACCGGCGACTGTTGGAGCGGCTGCACGCGACTCAGCGTTGGGAGAACCAATCGGTTCCTGACGGTGTCACCATCGACGACCTGGACGCTGAGGAAATCCAAATCACTCTGGACAACGCCATCCGGCTCGGCCGCTTGGAGGCGCCCAGCCGACGGGATATCGAATCGATCCTCCGGGGGCTGGAACTCATCCACGACGGCAAGCTGCTCAACGCCGCAGTCGTCCTCTATGGGAAGACGGCCCGCCTCAAGCCCCTCTACCCCCAACTCGAGATCCGGCTGGCGCGTTTTCGCGGCAAGAATCGCTTGGCGGATTTTGCCGACAATCGGCAATATTGGGGCCATGCCTTTTCGCTACTCCGCCGTGCCGAGTCCTTTCTCATGGACCATGTGCCCATTGCGGGCCGGGTCATCCCCAGCAAGATGGTGCGTGAAGACCAGCCCTGGTACCCACCGCGCGCCACCCGCGAGGCGATAGCCAATGCCATCTGCCACCGCGACTACACGATCCCGGGCGGCGCCGTGGCCGTGGCCATGTACGATGACCACCTGGAAATCACCAATCCAGGCACCTTCCACTTCGGCATTACGCCGGAGAAGCTCACCCGGCCCCATGAATCCAAACCCTGGAACCCGATCATCGCCAACGTCTTCTACCGCGCCGGCATCATCGAACGTTGGGGCTCCGGCACCCTGAACATCCTCGACTGGTGCAAGGAGAACGAGAACCCTCCACCCACTTGGCAGGAGCAGGCGGGCTCTGTCTATGTAACCTTCTTGCCCGCGCTCTTACCCGACAAGGCGGAGGCCGCCTGGAAACTTGGTCCCAAGTCCGTCCCAAGTCTGTCCCAAGTCTGTCCCAAGTCTGTCCCAAGCGACATCTTCATTCCCCTGCTTGAAATCGCAAGCAATCCTGTATCGATAGAAGCTTTGATGAAGGTCGCGGGACAGACCAACAGGACCCGGTTCCGCAAAACCATCTTACGTCCACTCCTGGATGCCGGTCTCATTGAGATGACTATCCCGGACAAGCCGCGGAGCAGTAAACAGAAGTACCGGCTTACGGAGGAAGCACGCAAGTTTCTATCGGGAATCGAAGGAGATGGCGAATGACCAAGTTACTGCACAAGTTGGGCACGCCCACTGGGCAACTTGGTCAGTGGAGAAGTGATATTGTTCCTTCCGACCCGGAATGAAAGGTATGCACTTGTCGTGATGGTAATCAATTACACGGATACGGAACCGGACAAGCTGCTGAACGCCTTCCTCAAGGAACGGAAGCTGCCCGACGAACTGGGCCAGGATTTCATCCACGCCCTGCAGGAGGTGCTCTCCGGGCTGGTCAAGGTCGCCGTGAAAACCGAGAATCTGCGCGCAGCCCTTCTCAAGGGCGGCTCACCGGTAACACCGGCGAAGATGAAGAAACGGTTCGAGGAATACCTGGACGAACTCACCAAGGGCAAAGAGCCCGGCAAGGTGCGCATTGTATTGGAATAGGAGCGGCTGATGACAAAAGACTACTACAAGCAGAATCTATTTGACCTGGAGCCAACTGCCAAGCCACAAGGGCCGGTGGAATGTCTGGGCATGACCTTCGAGAATGACGAAAAACGCCGGGAGTATTTCCTGGAGAAACTGCGCGAAAAACTCAAGGACCCGGAGTTCCGCAAAATCGAAGGGTTCCCGATTGGCGAGGATGAGGACATCCTGGCCCTGTCTGATCCGCCGTACTACACCGCCTGCCCGAATCCGTTTATCGAGGATTTCATCAAGCACTATGGGAAGCCCTATGACCCGGAGACGGACGATTACCGGAGAGAACCGTTTGCTGCGGATGTGAGTGAAGGAAAGAGCGACGCCATCTACAACGTACATTCCTATCACACTAAAGTACCATACAAAGCCATCATGAGGTACATATTGCACTATACCGCTCCTGGAGACATTGTTTTTGACGGCTTCTGCGGGACAGGCATGACCGGTATAGCTGCTCAGCTTTGCGGTGATAAGGCATCAATACAATCTCTTGGATATTACATTGAAAGTGATGGAGCCATATCTCAGCAAGTGCATGAAACGGGAGGTAAGACATCCCTGGTTTCATTTGCACAAGTTGGTGCTCGTCATGCAGTTCTTAGCGACCTTTCTCCCGCAGCCACGTTTATCTCATATAACCTAAACGTACCATTTGACATCAAGCGCTTCGAGGAAGTCGCTAAACGTATCCTTAAAGAGGTAGAACAAGACCTTGGTTGGATGTACGAGACCACTCATGTGGACGGCAAACGAAAAGGAACAATCAACTACACGATATGGAGTGAGATCTGCTCGTGCTCGGAGTGTGGGGGAGAGATCGTTTTCATGGATGCTGTCCTCGATCCCGAAACAAGAAAGGTGCAGGATGAATTTCCTTGTCCGCATTGTCATGCCACACTAACTAAGAGTGATCTGGAGCTGCGTTACGAGACGCAGTTTGACAAAGCCCTAAGAAAAACAGTGAAAACTCCAAAGCGTGTTCCAACGCTAATTAATTATAGTGTTGGGAAAACACGGTATGAAAAAAAACCCGACGACAAAGACCGCAGACTTCTTCAAAAGATCTTCGATCAACCCCTGCCGCAAGAAATTCCGACATCCGAACTTCCAGACATGCAAATGACTCGTGTCGGCCGCATGCAACCATCGGCTATAACACATATGCATCAATTCTTCTTTCCCCGTGTACAACAAATATTGGCTGCATTCTGGAGAAAGGCAGCCGAGGTTGCTGATGCACGATTGAGAAGTGCAATAATGTTCTGGATAGATAGTCACTTTGTCAATCTATCAGTTCGAAACCGTTTCCGACCAAATGTGTCGTTCCCATACAACCCGCTTACAGGCGTGTTTTATATACCTCAAATAGTGAGTGAAGCATCTGTATTTACAGCGTACAAAAATAAGCTTAAGCGAATCATTTCTGCATTCTCTGGCTATTCTCCTCGTGAGGCGGCAAGCTGGATTGAAACAGTGTCAGCGACGAACTTGCGAATTCCTGATTCAAGTATTGACTACATTTTCACAGATCCGCCTTTCGGGGAAAATATCTATTATTCCGATTTAAATTTCTTTGCCGAGACGTGGTTCGGAGTCCTTACAAATGTAGAACCTGAAGCTATTGTCGACCGCGTAAAGAGCAAGAAACTCTACGACTATCAATTGTTAATGCAGCGATGCTTTAAAGAGTATTACCGCATTCTTAAACCTGGCCGATGGATGACGGTAGAATTCCACAACTCAAAAAACAGTGTATGGAATGCAATCCAAGAGGCTTTGCAAAGCGCCGGTTTCGTGATCGCAGATGTCCGGACTCTGGATAAGAAACAGGGTTCATTTCAGCAAGTAACGAGCGCCAGTGCGGTCAAGCAGGACCTCATCATTTCCGCCTACAAACCAAATGGTGGCCTTGAGGACCGGTTCAAGTTGAATGCAGGCACCGAAGAAGGTGTGTGGGATTTCGTTCGAACTCACTTAAAACAGCTTCCGATATTCGTCTCGAAGGATGGCAAGGCCGAGGTCATCGCCGAGCGACAGAACTATCTTCTTTTCGACCGCATGGTGGCCTTCCATGTCCAGCGAGGGGTTACCGTCCCTTTGTCTGCATCCGAGTTTTATGCCGGCTTGGAGAAACGCTTTCCTCCGCGCGACGGTATGTATTTCCTGCCCGACCAAGCGGCCGAATACGACAAGAAACGCATGACAGTCAAGGAGGTACTCCAGCTTCAGCTTTTCGTCTCTGACGAGGCGTCGGCCATCCAGTGGCTCAAGCAGCTACTCACCAAGAAGCCGCAGACCTTCCAGGATATCCATCCGCAGTTCCTGAAAGAGATCAGTGGCTGGCAAAAGCACGAAAAACCGCTGGAGTTATCGGAACTGCTGGAGCAGAACTTTCTCCGTTACGACGGCAAAGGCGAAGTGCCGAGCCAGATCCACAGTTACCTCTCCTCGAACTTCAAGGAGTTGCGTAACCTTCCCAAGGACGCCCCGGCATTGCGGGCCAAAGCCAAGGACCGCTGGTACGTCCCCGACCCGAACAAAGCCGGTGATCTGGAGAAGCTGCGCGAGCGGACCTTGCTGCGTGAGTTCGAGGAGTACCGCGAATCCAAACAGAAACGTCTGAAGGTGTTCCGCCTCGAGGCCGTCCGTGCCGGCTTTAAGAAGGCCTGGCAGGAGCGCGACTACGCCACCATCATCGCCGTGGCCCGCAAGATTCCGGAGAAGATTCTCCAGGAAGATCCGAAACTCCTCATGTGGTACGACCAGGCGGTGACAAGAATGGGAGGTAACTAATAATGGCAAGAGCGGACCTGCTCGTTCGCCTGGTCCAGGCCGGCCTGCGGGGTGATAAGGCCACATTTCGCAAGGTCGTGGAAGCGATTATCGCAGAAGAACGATCCAAGCAACATAAGGTGCTGGCCAAAAAACTTGAGGAGATGCTGAACAGCACTGCCCCTGCTGAGCGTTCCATATCTAACGGCATGCCAATGATAGATCAGCGCATTGGCACCCTGATTCATGAAATCATGCCGGGGCGGAAGCTGACCGATTTGATATTGCCCAAAGAGGTTTTTGAGATCTGCCGAGGGCTTGTGCAAGAGCACCATCGTTCTGATTTGTTGCGATCCTACAACTTGGAGCCCCGTAATCGGCTGCTTCTCATAGGGCCCCCTGGGAATGGCAAGACTTCTCTGGCAGAAGCAATTGCAGAGGCTTTGGTGGTCCCGCTTCTTGTTGTTCGATATGAGAGTGTAGTCGGCACATACCTCGGAGAGACCGCTGTCCGGTTAAGAAAGATCTTTGAATATGCGTCTACCATGAAATGCGTCCTTTTCTTTGATGAATTCGAAACTCTTGGGAAAGAACGTGGCGACACTCATGAAACCGGCGAAATAAAACGGGTCGTCAGTTCGTTACTTCTCCAGATTGACAGCTTGCCAAGTCATGTTGTGGTGATAGGTGCCACAAATCATGCGGAACTCCTGGACCGCGCTGTATGGCGACGTTTTCAAGTTCGCATGAACCTGCCAGCACCGACGCGAGCTCGCCTGACCGAATGGTTTGAAAAGTATGAACGCCGTATCAATGTATCACTCGGTTATTCCCCGTCAACGTTGGCTAAACGGCTGCTCGGGGCCAGCTTCGCTGAGGTGGAAGAGTTTGGAATAACAATCTTTCGCCAATATGTCCTGGAACAACCCAATGCGGACATGAAAGGTATCGTCTCCCGTACCCTCAAGCACTGGGCGGCCAGGTCGGTAAGGGTAAAGCAGCAGGACAACTCGGAGGTGAACGATGCCTGAACATCCACTTCTTCTCTTTCCTACACCAGAACTTGCTGATCGAACAAAAAGAAAACCGTTTTTTGACCGGATACACAGACCAACGCACTTCAGGCAGAGTGAGCGTTTGTCTCCTATCTTTGATCAACTTCAAACGGCCTTTAATTCCCGACGGGTTGAAATACAGCAAACTACCGCAGGAATAGATCCAGAGCAGGTCCTTGTTATTGAAACGATTGGTAGTATCGAGCATTTTGCCAACGCTGTGAAGCGCATCGAAGGATTGGAATGGATGGGGGAGCTGGAGATTGATGAAATTGCTCCTGATGAAGATTTCTTCGATGAGTCAAAACCGGAAAAAGAACTAAGTGGCCGACTTTATCTTGTCATGACAAATCAGAGGGCATTGGATGAGATGCTCTCATTGTGGCGTCGCTACCAAGCCGATCCCGACATGACTTTTCAGAGAGGGCTTACTAAATTCCGCGATGTATTTATGTGCCTGAAAGACATTCGTCGTTGGGATGTTCAAGACCGCCTTTTGGATACTGAAGTAATTGATGCGTGGCGTGAAGATCTGGAGCATGACGGAAACAGGCCGGTCCGATTTGAAGTTGAGCTTTGGTTTCGAGGTAACCATCAAATAAGGCTGGCCAGCCAAGACCATGTTTCAAACCTGGTACAGCAACAAGGCGGCCGTATATTGAGTCAGTGCGTTCTCGAAGATATTGCCTATCATGCCTTGTTAGCCGAACTACCCGCTAACGCAATACAGGAAATTCTCAATAATCCAGCCACTGAACTGGTTAAATGTGACAACATCATGTTCTTCAGACCAGTGGGGCAGATGTCCGCTGGAGACAGGCCTGCCGAAGGTGATGTTGAACTCGAAACATTTCGGGATATACCTTTACCGACTGGTGATCCTGTGATTGCGATCCTGGACGGCGTTCCCTTGGCTAATCATCAACTGCTGGCAGGCAGATTAATTCTTGATGATCCGGATGACTGGTCTTCTGACTATGCCGCATCTGAGCGTGTACACGGAACAGCCATGGCGTCGCTGGTGGTTTGGGGGGATCTGAACGATGATCCTTCTCCATTGGAACGACTGGTCTATATCCGACCGATCATGAAGCCTCTGGTAAACGACTTACAGACGCCACGCCGTGAGTATGTACCCGAAGATGTCCTCGCTGTGGATATGATCCATGGGGCTGTCAGACGGATCTTTGAAGGTGACGCCGGCGAAGAGCCAGTTGCCCCGCATGTCAGGATAATCAACTTATCTATTGGCGACCCGAGTAGGCAGTTTATTCAAGCGATGAGTCCCTTGGCGAGACTTCTTGACTGGTTAAGTGCAAAATACAATGTGTTATTTATTGTCAGCGCCGGCAATCACACGAACCCCATTTCTTTAGGCATTACCCGCGATGAATTTGAATCACTTCAACCCGGTGAAGTAGAAGAAATTACGATCAAGGCTCTGTATCAGGACGTTCGCCATCGCCGGCTGCTATCTCCAGCTGAAAATATTAACGGGATAACCGTTGGCGCTGTACATTTCGACAATTCAAAAGTAACCCATGTTACGAATCGATTTGACCCTTTTGAACAAGTGCTACCCAGTCCGGTCTCTGCCTTTGGAAGTGGGTATCGAAGAGCAATAAAGCCTGACATTGTGTTCCCTGGGGGGAGGCAATGGTATCGGTTTCCGTTGACAGCTCATGAGCCGTTAGTGATTGAACCCGCAATCTTTCGAATAGCACCTGGTAATAAAGTTGCATCGCCGGGAAGTTTGGCCGGAGAACTTACAGCGACTGCTCATACTTGTGGCACAAGCAATGCCGCTGCTTTAATCAGCAGAGCCGCGGGAATATGCCATGATACGTTAATCCAAATAATTAATGACCAGGCTCCTGATATTGATGTAGATGCCTATGTTACCCCGTTGCTCAAAGCAATGTTGGTTCATGGTTGCGCGTGGGATGACCTTGGTGAGCGCATTGCTGACGTCCTGCGAACTCCTGATAACGGGAGACAACTGAACGGATGGATTAGTCGTTGGCTTGGCTATGGAATGCCGAGAATAGATCGGGTTCTTGACTGTACTGAGCAACGTGTCTCCCTTTTGGGCTTTGGGCAATTATCTGATGGTGAAGCGCATGTTTTTCGTTTGCCATTACCGCCATCTCTTGCTTCGCGTCCTGAATGGAGGAGGCTGACAATTACTCTAGCATGGGTCTCTCCCGTATCTGCAAATACCCAGAGATACCGAACTGCAAGTTTATGGTTCGAGACCAATAATAACAGCCTTGCTCCAAATAGAAGCGATGCTGATTGGCGTGCCGTACGCAGGGGGACAGTACAGCACGAAGTTTTTGAAGGTAGAAGAGCTGAGCCGTTTATTGATGGTGATGTTATAGAGATAAAAGTTAACTGCCGTGAGGATGCAGGAAAAATCGTTACTCCTGTCCCTTATGGAATCGCTGTGTCTTTGGAGGTCAGTGAGGGAATTGATATTGCCATTTATGAAGAGATTCGGGCTCGAATTACTCCTGCTATTCAAATTCAGCAATTATCAGAAGGTGATGGACGGTGACTTTATCCTTACAAGGAACATGGTTTTACAGTCTGGACCATGGGCAGCTTTGTCAGGTCATCGAGTCCCAGACACTTTGGGGCGAAACGACCTGTCGGGTGTGGCTGCCAGGCCGCGACTCTGTGGTCCGCGTGCCCGCGTCCAGACTTACTTCTTTGGAGGATTCCGGGACGGGCACCGCTGACGGCATCGCCTATGTGGCCTCTGCAGCACGCGTGGCCGACGCCCTGACTCAGGATGTCCTGCTTGCGCCCATCGAATCGTCAGTCATACCTCTTCCGCACCAGATCTGGGCCCTGTCCCGCGCTATCGCCGGGGACCGTGTGCGTTACTTGCTGGCCGATGAAGTCGGTTTAGGCAAGACCATCGAGGCGGGACTCATTCTTCGCGAACTCAAACTGCGCGGACTGGTCAAGCGGGTCCTGGTCATCGCTCCGAAGGGTCTGGTGACCCAATGGGTGGCCGAAATGCGCACCCACTTCAACGAGGATTTCCGGCTGCTCATCCCCAGCGATTTCTCGGCTTACCGCCGTATTGCCAGGGAGGACAATATCTGGCAGAGCCATCCGCAAGTGGTCTGCCCCATGGATTCGGTCAAGCCAATGGAAAGCCGGCGTGGATGGTCGGCGAAGCAGGTGGCCGAGTATAACCAGGAGCGATTCGAGGACCTGGTCTCCGCTGGTTGGGACATGGTCATCGTAGATGAGGCCCACCGACTCGGCGGCAGCACCGACCAGGTGGCCCGGTTCAAGTTGGGGCAGGGGCTCTCCGAAGCCGCACCGTATTTCCTTTTGCTGTCGGCGACTCCGCACCAGGGAAAGACCGATGCTTTTCATCGTTTGCTCTCCCTGATCGATACCCAGGCGTTTCCCGATGTAGGCAGCGTTACGAGAGATCGGGTCCAACCTTATGTGATTCGGACCGAAAAACGCCGTGCCATCACCGCCGAAGGCAAACCGCTCTTTAAACCGCGAAAAACTGAGCTTGTGCCTGTCTCGTGGGGAGAAGCACATCAAGATCAACGACTCCTTTATGAAGCGGTCACCGAATATGTCCGGGAAGGCTACAACCAGGCCATGCGCGAGAAACGCAGTTACATCGGCTTCCTCATGATTTTAATGCAGCGCCTGGTAGTTTCCAGCACCAGCGCCATCCGCACTACGTTGGAACGTCGGCTGGAGGTGCTCGAAGCACCGCAGGAACAGCTGTCGCTCTTTCCGATGTACTCCGACGATGATTGGGCTGATCTTGACGGGCAGGAGCAGATCGAAACGCTGCTGACCACACGTTTGAAGGCGCTCAAAAACGAACGCGCCGAGGTGAAGCTGCTCCTTGAAGCTGCTACTCGTTGCGAGCAAGCAGGTCCAGATGCCAAGGCAGAAGCGCTGCTTGACTGGCTCTACCGACTTCAAGCAGATGAAGGCGATCCGGAACTGAAGGTTTTAGTGTTCACCGAATTCGTCCCGACTCAGCAGATGCTGCAACAGTTTCTCACCGAGCGCGGTTTTCCGGTTGTTTGTCTCAACGGCTCCATGGACATGGATGAGCGCAAAAAGGTTCAGGATGCTTTTGCCGAGGACGCACGCATTCTCATCTCCACGGATGCAGGCGGCGAGGGTTTGAATTTGCAGTTTTGCCACGTGGTGATCAATTACGACATTCCCTGGAATCCTATGCGGCTCGAACAACGTATCGGTCGCGTGGATCGCATCGGCCAGACGCATGTGGTGCGCGCCGTTAACTTCGTCTTCGAGGATTCGGTGGAGCATCGAGTCCGAGAGGTGCTTGAAGAAAAACTCGCCGTCATCTTTGAGGAATTCGGCATCGACAAGACTGGAGACGTGCTCGATTCGGCCCAGGCGGGACAAATCTTTGATGACCTGTATGTGGAGGCCATTCTCAATCCGGATGTGGTGGAGACGAAGGTCGACGAGGTCCTGAAAAGCATCCAGGAGCAGGCCCGGGAGTCCCGGCAGAGCGCTTCCGTGCTCGGCTCTACCGAGGACCTGGACCCTCGTGAGGCCCAGCGGCTGCTGGCCCACCCGCTCCCGCATTGGGTGGAGCGCATGACGGTAAGCTACCTGCAGGCTCACGGCGGCAAGGCTGAGAGAAAGAACGGCGCCTGGGATCTCACTTGGCCCAACGGCGAGCGACTAACCAATGTCGTCTTCACCAGCAAGGAGGCTGAAGAGAAGCCTCTGAGCCGCCACGTGACGCTTGAAGATCCCAAGGTGCGTGGGCTGGCCATGCGCCTTCCTCCCTTTGCCCCGGGACAACCGGTCCCGGTCATCACGCTTCCTGGCCTTGCCCCAGAGATCATGGGTTTCTGGTCGCTCTGGCGAATCTCGATCTCGACCGCCGACTGGAACCGTCGCCGGATCATGCCCTTGTTCCTGGCCGACGACGGTCGGGTGTTTGCGCCGACTGCCCGGCACATCTGGGATCAACTGCTGACCACTCCGCCCACGATCCTCCGGCATTTGGACATCGAGACCTCTCATCAAGCCTTCGAGCGACTCCTGGAGGCGGCGGAACGACAGGGGAAAACGATCTACGACGAGCTGGTGCAGGCTCACCGGGAGCGTCTTGTTCGGGAGCGTGAGAAGGGCGAGTACGCCTTCGCTGCGCGACGCAGAGCCATCGAGCGCATCGGACTGCCCCAGGTCCGTAACCATCGCCTGAGTCTCTTGGAACAGGAGGAAGAACGCTTCCATGAACAACTCGAACGCAGGACCCGGATCTTGCCGGAAATGGCGCCCCTGCTTCTCGTCCGCGTGGAGGGAAATTCCGATAGTTTTGAGAGGGATAAGCATTGCAGTTTATAGCTAACGGTCCGGACATCCCCGAGCCTCTACTGGATGCGCATGAAGAAGGATGCGTGGTGTTCTTTTGTGGAGCCGGAATTTCTTATCCTGCCGGGCTGCCTGGATTCAAAGGCCTAGTGGATCAGATCTATCAGCAAAGAGGAACTACACTGACTGATATCGAGAAGGATGCTTACGACGCCGAACGGTACGATGCAACGCTTGATCTGTTAGAACGCCGGTTGCCGGGCCACCGCTTGGCGATGCGTAAGGCCTTGCACGAAGTATTGCAACCTAAGCTTCGACGCAAAGGCGCAACCGCAACCCACGCTGCTTTGTTGCAATTGTCCCGAACACGCGAAGGTGAACTGCGCCTGGTAACTACTAATTTTGATTGCATTTTTGAACATGTTGCCCGTGCCCGCCGCACAAAACAAACACTGAACTCCTGCGCTGCACCAAGACTGCCGATCCCAAAGAAAAGCCGATGGAACTCACTTGTATACTTACATGGGTTATTGCCGAAGAATTTTGACGATGAGACGGCCTTGAACCAACTAGTGCTGACCAGCGGCGATTTCGGTCTTGCTTACCTCACTGAACGCTGGGCAGCCCGCTTCGTCAGCGAGCTATTCCGCAATTATATCGTCTGCTTAGTGGGTTACAGCATCAACGACCCGGTGCTGCGCTACATGATGGATGCTCTGGCCGCTGACCGGATGCTCGGCGAGGTTATCCCGCAAGCTTACGCCTTCGGCGATTGTACGCCCGGTCAAGAGAAGGCCAAGGCCATTGAATGGAAGGCGAAGGGCGTAACGCCGATCCTCTACAATCCGGCAAACGGACATGCAGCATTGCACCGTACCCTCAAAGCATGGGCCGAGACCTACCACGATGGCGTTCTCGGCAAAGAGCGGATCGTCGTGAATCATGCCCTTGCACGGCCATCGGCCAGCACCCAACAAGACGATTACGTGAGCCGAATGTTGTGGGCACTGTCGGATCCATCAGGCTTACCGGCCAAGCGCTTCGCGGAGTTTGATCCTGTCCCTCCACTAGATTGGCTGGAGACTTTTTCAAATGATCGCTACCGGCACGCGGATCTCTCACGTTTCGGTGTGCTGCCACAAGCAGAAGTCGACAACAATCTGGCATTCAGCCTGATTCATCGTCCGGCGCCCTATACTCATACGCCTTGGATGTCGCTGGTAACCAACGGTGTCTTGGGCGGTAGGTGGGACGACGTGATGTTCCAGTTGGCCCGCTGGCTTATACGGCACCTGAATGACCCGGCCTTGGTTCTCTGGGTGGCGCAGCGCGGCGGCCAGTTGCACGACCGCTTTATTTTGCTGATCGAAAATGAGCTGGACCGGGTGGCGCGTCTAGAGCGAGAGGGCGAGATGGCAGAGCTGAAATCAATCCGCGCTAACGCACCTAACGCAATACCCAGCCCCTTGATACGCACGCTCTGGCGCCTGCTATTAACCGGCAGGGTCAAGTCACCGTGGCACAACCTGGATCTGTATCGCTGGAAGGACCGTCTCAAGCGCGATGGCCTAACTACCACGCTGCGTTTGGAGTTACGAGAACTGCTAGCACCCAAGGTTACGCTGCGCAAACCCTTTCGTTGGGACGATGAGGATCGCGACCAAGCCAATGCGCCCCACCGCCTGAGACAAATAGTCGATTGGGAACTGGTGCTTGCCGCTGATCACGTTCATTTCCTGCTTCCTGATCCGGCGAGCTCTGAGCAGTGGCGCCGCGCGTTACCTTTGTTGCTCGATGATTTTCAACAACTGCTGCGCGACGCGCTGGACCTAATGCGTGAACTGGGTGAAGCCGATGAGCGCAGCGACCGTTCATACTGGGACCTCCCATCGATCAGCCCACATTGGCAGAATCGGGGTTTCCGCGATTGGGTGGCGTTGATCGAACTCGTCCGCGATGCCTGGCCGGCAATTCGGGAGATTGATCCGTCAAGGGCAAGCCGGATCGCACGGGATTGGTTTGCCCTTCCCTACCCAACTTTCAAGCGCCTAGCTTTATTTGCGGCAAGCCACGATGGGTGCATCCCTCCTGAACAGTGGGTGGATTGGCTGAGTGACGATGACGCGTGGTGGCTATGGTCGGTGGAAACGCAACGCGAAACGATGCGTCTTCTGGTGCTACAGGGTAAATCACTTACAGGACAGGCTCGAGCAAAGCTGGAAGCTGCCATTTTGGCCGGCCCGCCGCGCCATATGTACCGTGATGACCTGGAACCGGATCGCTGGCAGTCCATCGTGGACCATTCGATCTGGCTGCGTTTGGCCAAACTTCGGGAAGGTGAGAGTGCACTGGGAGAGGCTGCGCTTGCGCGATTCAACGCGCTGTCGGCGGCTAACCCTGAATGGAAGCTCTCCCCCCACCAACGCGAGGAATTTCCTCATTGGATGAGTGGAACCGGCAATCCCGATTTTGAAGAAAGCCGACAGGTTGATATAGCCCCTTGCAAGCGAAAGGAGTTGGTCGAATGGCTTAAACAGTCACCACCGCCGGAAAGACCCTTCCACGAGGATACGTGGCGTGAGACGTGCAAAAAGCACTTCGCTAATGCTGGCGCAGCGCTGGCCGATCTCTCCCAAGAAGGCATATGGCCAATCGAGCGGTGGAAAGACGCTTTCTACGCATGGGCTGAGGGGCGCCTTGCCAAGCGTACATGGCGCTGTTTTGCTCCTGTTGTGCAAGCCATTCCCGACGAGAAGCTTGAGAAGTTAACTCACGCCCTGACATGGTGGCTCCGCGAGGTTTCTAAGTCTATTGATTGTTACGAAGAGATCCTGCTGGAGCTATGCCGCCGTATTCTGACTCTTTCACTTGAGTCGGATAAGGATGATGAAAACAATATATTTCATGCTCTCAATCATCCAGTCGGGCATGTTACAATGGCACTCTTGAATGTTTGGTTTAAACGTAAACCGAGTGACAACGACGGCTTGCCGGATGATATCAAGCCATTCTTCACCCAGCTCTGTGATACCCAGGCGGAGCAATTCCGACACGGCCGGGTCTTGCTGGCCTCGGGCCTGATCGCGCTATTTCGCCTGGACAGGCCTTGGACGGAGGCCCATCTCCTGCCGCTGTTCGACTGGGTTCGCAACTCCATCGAAGCTAAGGCGGTGTGGGAGGGATTCCTGTGGTCCCCGCGTTTATACCGGCCTTTGTTAATCGCTTTCAAAGCACCGTTTCTTGCTACGGCGAAACACTACCTGAAACTCGGCGAGTACGCTCGACAACAGTTAGCGGCATTTCTTACTTACGCCGCATTGGAGGACCATCTGGACGACTATACGATGCAGGATTTTCAAGAAGCGATAGGCGCCTTACCACAAGAAGGCTTGAATGAAGTTGCGCAGACTCTTGTGCAAGCTCTGGAGGCGGCGGGCGAACAGCGGGAGGAGTACTGGAAGAATCGGATCCAAACTTTCTGGCATGATATATGGCCTAAGTCTCACGATCTGACCTCAAACAGTATCGTGGAGAACCTCGCGCTCCTCGCTATCGCTGCGCGGAGGGAATTTCCTGCCGCGCTGTTGTTAGTTATCGACTGGCTACGTCCCATCGAACATCCCCGCCATGTCGTTCATCGTTTGCATGAATCTGGGTTAGCAGAGCAATTTCCAGAGAAAGCCCTGCACTTGTTGAACACTATTATTGACAAGCAGCCATGGCCGCCTGGGGAACTTGGGCGATGCTTGAATGCCATTTCCCAAGCTTCACCGGCGCTGGTACAAGATCATCAATACCAGCACCTGGCCGAATATGCCCGGCAACATGGCGTTATGGAGTAAGGAGAAACATGGGTAGTTGGCGTGACCAAATCCTGACTGAGTTCACTCCCAAGGTAGCCCGATTGACCCTGGTCGCGGATCCGGATGGCCTGCTCCTTGAAGAAGGTGTCCTCGAAGGGATCCGGGAACGGGGCTTTGAGCTGATCCCGTTTGAGGATCATGTCGCCTTTCGCTATGCCTACGAATCCAAGTTCCGCTCCCGCTGGGACCGTGGCGGGGAAACCGATCTGGTGGTGCTGCTGAGATCGGCATCACACGATCTCGATGCCTTGCCCTACGACCTGCTGCAGGCAGGTCGCAAGCTCTCGTTCAACTTGGGCGATCTTTTCCCGAATCTCAGCTATCCCGTGGTCGCGGCGCTCGACCGGGCTGATCTCGACGCCTTGTTCGATGCGCAATTGAGGCACGCACCGGGGCAGCTCGGCGACAACGCTACGAAGGATTTCGTCCTTCGTCATGTGTTCGAGATCGCGCCGGAACTCATCAAGCAACCATCAGATCTGCTTCGGATCTTGCTGCGCCGTCATTACCGCAGACAACGAATTCCGGCCATCCTTGATGAGCGTTTTATCCGGGCGCTTCGTCAAAACGGCCTGTTCGAAGATTGGCCTCTGGAAGCCATCGTTCCAAATGCGCAGGCATTTTTCACATTCCTTCAGGAACGCTGGCCGGTGTTCCTGGATTCGCTTTCCGAACACGCGGGTTACAGCGTCCACGAGGAGGCCCGGCGCTACGACTTCGAATTTGCTGGACCGGTATTCCTGCCCTTCGACCATGATGATGTCCGGGTCTATGTCGACAACCTCTTCCTCGAAGGGATGCTTCGACCGGTTTCCCATGCGCAACAGCAAAAGCTTACGGAGAGTTGGGTTATCTGCGGACTCCGTGTTTCCCCGGTCGAGGATCGTCGCCGCCGCATGGAGGGGATGCTGGATTCCATCGAGAAGACGATCCCCACGGTGGAGGCGCGTCATGGGGAGTGGCTTCATTTCGCCTACCGGTGGGCGGAACTCGTCGCCTTGGAGCTGGAGCCGGACACCACCCTGCCGGAAGAATACCGGGAGCGCCTGGAGGCATTGAGATCCCGGATCGATTCTGCGCTCACCGATTGGGTGGTGAAGCGCTACGCAAGCCTGATCAACCTTCCGCCCGCGCCGCCGGTGATGCTGCACCACATCCCGCGGTTCCTCGCCCGAAACCTCGCGAACGATCGGTGCTCGAAGATCGCTTTTCTGCTGGTGGACGGCCTCGCCCTGGACCAATGGATCGCCTTGCGCGAGGTGCTCGGAGAGCTGGATTCAAATCTGCGGTTCCGTGAGAACGCCGTTTTCGCCTGGATTCCCACCATCACCTCGGTTTCCCGGCAGGCCGCCTTTGCCGGCAAACCGCCGATCTACTTCCCGGCGAGTATCCATACCACAGACAAGGAGCCGGGCCTTTGGACGCAGTTCTGGGTCGACCAGGGGTTGACGCAGCACGAGGTGGCTTACGCCAAGGGGCTGGGCGACGGGGACCTGGACGAGGTCTCCGAGCTACTGAGCCGGCCCAGGCTACGTGTCGTCGGGCTGGTCATCGACAAGGTCGACCGGATCATGCACGGCATGGAGCTGGGTGCGGCGGGCATGCACAACCAGGTTCGGCAATGGGCTGGGCAGGGATTCATGCGGGACCTTCTCGGCCTGCTTCATGATCGCGGTTTCCAGGTCTACCTTACCTCGGACCACGGCAATATCGAGGCGACCGGCTGCGGTCGGCCCGCTGAAGGCTCAGTTGCAGACCTGCGCGGCGAGCGCGTTCGGATTTATCCTGATCCCCTTCTGCGTGACCAAGTTAAGAACCGATTTCCAGAAGCGTTGGATTGGCCGCCTGTCGGACTGCCGGAGAACTATTTACCACTGATAGCCCCGGGCAGATCGGCATTTGTTCGTAAGCAAAAGCGTATTGTTTGTCATGGTGGGATCACACTCGAAGAACTCGTCGTTCCTCTTGTTCAAATCGAAAAGAGGAATCGATGAGTTCACAACCCAGCCGACGATACAACCAAATCGGACTCGACCGTCTTGTCCGTCTCAAATGGCTGGAACGGACTGCATATCTTTTTTTGGCGCAAAACAAGGCGACTGCTGTGAAGACAGCATTACAAGAAGATCTCCAGGGTGCGTTTCGTTCCAACAACATTAAAATACGCGGCTCGCTGGACAAGACAATCACCATCCTGATGAGAATTTGGGTCCGCCCCCCGTACGACCTCCATCCCCTTCAACGGGAAGGCCTCAAGTTTCTCTCACTCTTGCCGCGCGAGGATCATATCGCGGTCCACTGGGGCATGGCCATGGCGGTTTATCCGTTCTGGGGGGCCGTAGCGGCCCATGTGGGGCGACTGCTCAGGCTCCAGGGAACGATCGCAGCCAACCAGGTACAGCGCCGTGTGCGGGAGCAATATGGGGAACGAGAAACGGTTTCTCGACGGGTCCGGTATGTATTGCGCAGCTTCGTTGATTGGAAGGTTCTAAAAGAGACATCAGAAAAAGGCATTTATACTGCGGGGCTTTCTCTTGCCGTAGAAAATGTGGCGCTTATCGCCTGGTTGGTCGAGGCTTTCCTGCATACTCACCCCAACGGTTCGGTGGCCCTGAGAACGGTTCTCGATTCCACGAGCCTGTTCCCGTTCCGCCTCAGCCCTATTTCCGCGGTTCATCTGACCGCGGTCTCCGGGCGGCTCGATGTGTTACGCCACGGTCTTGATCAGGACTTGATCATGCTCCGCACGGAAAGCCGGCAAGCGGCGAAGGGAGGCGGATCATGACGATCGTGCAATACGCATCCCAGAAGCGCCGGGTGGTTCAAGAGGATGCTACGCGCTCTCACTTTCAGCACTTTACGTTGGAAATCTTAGGGCGACTGGAACACTCTATCTTGGAGACGGTTTTCCATCGTGAGTTGTAGGATGGAACCCGAAGAACCTAAATCCTTAGTCTTCCGATTTTCAGATCCTCGTCAGCGGCGGATATACGAGGAACTGAATGAGGTCGTGGGCCCGGGTCCGGCAGCGTTCTTCCACGATGCCTGTTGGCTTATGGCTAATCCCGAGACACTCGAAACCACGGCGCACTTGGTGGCCCATCTTCTTCGTGAACTCGAGAGTGCGATTCGTGCCGTATTTAAGCCAGTCGCCGAAGGTGCATTGCCGGGGGCAAATGGCTCAAGCTCACAGAAGGAAGAAATCAAGTTGATCTTGGCCGCACTCAATATTGAAGAAGGGACACCTGAAGCAGAGGCGTGGTTCGATCTCGCCGACCGGCTCCACGGTCTGGCGCATCGCCGGGGGCTTGATGCGCCGAGGTCCACGAAGGAGATAAACCTTTTATGGAATCAGAGCCAAGGTCTCCTTGATATCCTTGTGAGGGCTTTGCGCAAGCGCTTCCTGGCCTGGATCCGGGATCTGGACAGGCTTTTGGAAAAATCACAACCGAAAAAAGAGGATATAAACAGGCTCGTCCAGGAGATCCCAAATAACCGAGTGGTGCGGCAATACTTCTTCGACCGCCTTAAAAGCTCCGAGTGGCTGGAGCCGCTGCGGGCAAAAGGCTTTTTCCGGAATCCGCCTCAGCCGGAGCACGACGAGGAAGAAGGCACGATCCATTGTCCACCTTGGCCCGAAGGGCGGTATCTTGCCCGAAGGGCTCGGCACAGGCCGGAGCTCGTGGCCAAAATCATCCAAGATATGGACAACACAGACAATGCCGCGGTCCACTTTAATCTTGTTGAAGCTTTGCTTACCATGCCGGCCGACGTTACGGTAAGTATCATAGAGAAAGCTAAGACATGGGCAGGATCTCCTTATCTGCTGTCACCTGAAAAACTGGGCCGGCTCATCTCTCATCTTGCGAAAGGTGGGAAAATTGAAGAGGCAATGGAAATCGCACGGGTTCTGTTGGATATCCTGCCAGATCCCAAACAACAGGTGGACGAACCTCACCACCTTTCGCCGAAGCCGCATGCACGCTTCGACACTTGGGATTACGAGCAGATTCTCAAAAAGCACTACCCGGATCTTGTCCGGGAAGCCGGTCTCCCCGCCCTGGCGCTGCTGTGCGATCTGTTGGACAAGGCCATTCAGCTGTCCCGGTGCGGCAACTACCAGGGACTCAAGGATTACTTTTGGCGCCCGGCGATTGAAGATCATCAACAGAACCTCCGTCACACCACCACCATCAAGGACGTGTTGATCTCGGGTATCAGTGATGGCGCAGAGCTTGTCGTACATTCCGGAAACGCAACAGTAGAAAAAGTCGTGAACACCCTCGAACTTAGGAACCGGAATATCTTCCGGCGCATCGCGCTGCATGTCATCAGAATGTTTCCCGATCAAGCACAGGGGCTCGCGGCCGCAAGACTGACCGACCGATCGCTGTTCGAAGATGTGGGTCTGCAGCACGAGTACGTGCTTCTGCTGCAGGATAATTTCCAGCGCCTAACCCTGGAAGAGCAGACCAGGATTCTCGGATGGATCGAGGATGGCCCAGAAGTAGATGAATGGAAGCAACGTCGAAAAAATAAGACGAAACGGCAGCCTTCGGAGGAGGAAGTAGCCCGTTATCGGGAGACCTGGCAGCGAGACTGGATGGCCAGGATTGGACGGGACAACCTGCCTGAGAAATGGAAAAAATGGTATCGGAATCTCTGTGAAAAATACGGCGAGCCGGATCATCCAGAGTTCCCGGTGTATTTAAAAATGGTGAGAAGACCCACGAGCCCAAAAACCACCGACGACTTCAAGGCAATGTCGGTCGCGGAGATCGTGGCATTACTGAGAACGTGGGAACCGCCGGAGAATATGTTTCGCGAGCCGTCTCCGGAGGGCCTGGGCCGCGTGCTCTCGTCCGTCGTCGCGGAGGATCCGGGACGTTTCGCCATCAGGGCTCCGGTATTCCAAGGTCTGGACCCAACATACGTCCGTGCTGTCGTGTCCGGCCTCGGGGACGCCGTAAAACAAGGCAGGGCTTTCGATTGGGAGCCGGTTTTGGATCTCTGTGACTGGGTACTCTCACAGCCGAGGGAGATCCAGGGCCGGCAGGTTCGGGAAACTGATGCCGACCCGGACTGGGGGTGGACACGTAAAGCGATTGCCGATCTCCTCTCTGCCGGCTTCGAGGACCGTCGGAATGGCATCCCCATCGGCCTCCGCCAAAGGGTGTGGGCTATTCTGAAGCCGCTAACCGATGACCCCGATCCGACGCCGGAACACGAGCAACGCTACGGCGGCTCCAACATGAACCCCGCCACTCTCTCGATCAACACCACCCGGGGCGAGGCCATGCACTCGGTCATCCGCTATGCGCTGTGGGTGCGAAGGCACCTGGAAAAGGAGCCGGACGCTGAGGAGCGGTTCGCAAAGGGTTTCAGCGAGATGCCAGAGGTTCGCGAAGTGTTGGCCGCACATCTCGACCCGGCGCTCGAACCATCGCTTACCATCCGAGCGGTCTACGGTCAGTGGTTTCCGTGGCTCGTGCTCCTGGATACGCAATGGGCGCGAGAGAATGCTGTGCGGATCTTTCCCCTTGGTGAACAGGAGCAAGCCTATTTCGAGGCTGCCTGGAACACCTACGTAATGTTCTGCCGGCCTTATGACAATGTCTTTGATGTTCTTCGTGATCAATACCGCCATGCGGTCCGGCGCATTGGTTTCCACGAGAGTGGAATCCGATATCCCTCTGAACCGGAAAATATGCTGTCCGAGGATCTCATGATATTCTACTACCGTGGCAAGCTGGAGCTGGGCGATCCGCTGCTGACCACGTTTTGGAAGAAGGGGGCCGATGCCCTGCGGGCACACGCGCTGGATTTCCTGGGAAGCACTTTGCAACGAATGTCAGACCCGATCCCAAATGAAGTTTCGGATCGACTGATTAGGCTCTGGGAGGCTCGTCTTTCCGCGGCTAAAGAGGTTTCCGCCAACCACGAAAAGGAAATGGCCGCGTTCGGTTGGTGGTTCGTATCCGGCAAGTTTGACGCGGAATGGGTAATTGCGCAACTTGCCGAAGCGCTTCAAATCGCCAGAAAAGCGGAACCTGATTATATGGTGGTGGAAAAGCTCGCCGAGATCGTGGAGACTTATCCTTTGGAAGTGATTAAGTGTCTTAAGGTGATTGTCGAGGGCGATCGCAAAGGCTGGGGTATTTACAGATGGAGTAAGTATGCCAGACATATTGTTAGAGTCGCTTTACAAGATGCGACTGCGAAACAGGAAGCTGAAAATTTTATCCACTATCTCGGGAGTTACGGATATTTGAATTTCCGTGATCTTCTTGAGTAAGGCAAAGCGATAGCACTACAATCTGCGAGAAACCTGTACAATAGGAATAAAAAAAGATGTCGTTTCGCTTCCGGAAACGAGAACCAGGATCGCATCACCGGCTTTGTTGCGCACAGCCAGGCAAATCATTCCTATTCGAGCCGCACGGACCACCGATAGGAACAAACGGGAGAACCGGATCTTACGTAATTCGGGTAAAAATACCGGAAATACCGGTTCTCAACGGCATTGTCGGCTCTTCGTCACTTAACTTCTTTCCATTGTATATTAGGTTACATTGCCAGGAGGTATTATGTCGACAATGCGGAAGTTTTCCGGACTGATATTGTTCGTTGCCGGCGTCAGCCGGATGGCCGCCATGG
>Ga0256835_1000538_pt1 | contig 27792 bp, 22 predicted proteins | sample PIR30metaG_FD_185972 | JGI IMG/M metagenome (GOLD analysis project Ga0256835, IMG submission 185972) | Hydrothermal vent microbial communities from East Pacific Rise, Pacific Ocean - PIR-30 | ecosystem: Environmental > Aquatic > Marine > Hydrothermal vents | place: Pacific Ocean: East Pacific...
CGGCTCGGGCTGCACCCCGTGGCGACGCACCCGGACGGCCTGTTACTCGCCGCCTTCGGCGTCGGTGACGGTTTGGGAGACCGGACGGTCGTAAGCCGTCCACCCGCCCTCTCCGGCCCTGACGGGCCTGCGACCCCCTCGGCAACGACCGTAGACCGGTCTCCCTGCACCGTTCGGCATCTTACCCTCCGCCCACCCGAACCCCCTCCCGGGCCAAGATGCCTGCGCTGACCGCCCGGGCACGCCTCCACGGGGCTTGCCCTCGCCTCCGTCGCCGGACCGCCCCCGCCCCCACGCCGGCCCGTTCCTCGTCGGGCGCTCGATCGCTGGACGGCCGAGGACTCCGTTGTGGGGGCAGTCCCAATCGTGAAGGACCTGATTCTCTGGAGCGCCAACCGGGACATCGCTTCGCTCGTTCCTGGGCGGGCGGATGAGAGGGGTACCAGGCGGAGCGGCATCCTCTCGGCGGGGGTTTCGGCCAGGTTGCGGGGACGGTCCCAATCGTGAAGGCCGGGGTTCTCTGGGATGCCAATCGGAACCTCGCTCCGCTCGTTCCTGGGCGGGTGGATGAGTGGAGTACCAGGCGGAGGTGTCTCGTTTCGGCCGAGGGAGAGTAGGGGACGGTGTTGTTCTTTCGATCGGGACGGCCCTCCCGGAGCGCGGGCTTCAGCCCACATCGGACCGGTTGGCGGGCCAATCCCAATCGTGAAGGGCTTGGTTCTCTGAGGCGCAACCGGAACATCGCTCCGCTCGTCCCTGGGTTCGTGGAGTCGGGGGCACCGCCTGGGAGTACTTCGTTTCGGCCGAAGTGGAGTAGGGGACATTGTTTTTCTGTTGATCGGTGCGTGGCCGCGAGGGAGCGCGGGCTTCAGCCCGCATGCCCGCGTTCCAGGATGGGGACGGACGCCCGCTCGCGGTCAGTGGGCAAGGCGGAGGAGTGCGGCGATCAGGGTCAGGAGGGTCAGGAACTGGACGCCCACGATCCAGCGGGTCTGGGCGTCCATGCGCTGGATCAGGCGGGCCATCTCGTCCTTCAGCTCGGTGCGCAGCTCGGCGATGTCACCCTTGAGTTCGTCGCGCTGGGCATCCATTCGCTTGGAGAGTTCGGCGATGTCGGCCTTGAGCTCGCTCCGCAGCTCGGCGGCGGCGTTCTCCATGTCGGAGAAGCGGTGGTCCATGTGGCTCTGGAGCGCCGTCAGCCGCTGCTGGACCTCGCGGATGTCGTCCTTCAGCGAGAGGACGAACGGCTCCTGACTCTCCTTCCAGCCCTCCAGGAGAGCGACCCGCCGTTCGAGATCCGCACTGGCCGCCTGTGCCATGAAACCATGCTACCACAGGGCCGCCGGACTCCGGCAGGCAACGGGCTGCCGCGCCGAGCGGTACGGTGGGGATGGCGCCGCCGAGGAGCGCGGGCTTCAGCCCGCATCGGGCTGGTCGAGGGGAGAGGTCCGAACGCGAGGGAGGGGGGGCCGGACCGCCAACCGGGACATCGCTTCGCTCGTCCCTGGGCTGGTGGGAGGTTCGTGTCGGCGGTGGTCGGGGGAGTCCTCCCTTGGTCATTGGGAAGGCCCGGCGGGCGTGGATACCGTGGTTGATGCGTGCAGCGAGGATCCCGGGTGGTGAAAGGCTGGCGGCTCTTCCTTTCGCGACAGACTCAGAAGGATCGCACCGCCTCGCCGAGGCCGGGTCTCGCCGGCGGGAAGGCGGAACGGCTGCTCGCGATCCTGAAGGAGGATCCGTCCCGGTTGCCACCACGGTTCGAGAAGCTCGTCGGCGGCCTCGCTGGCGCCTGGTCCCGGCGTCTCTCCATCCTGCACCGGCTCGTCTATCGGGTTCTCGAGGACTGACGTATCGTCAAGATCCTCCAAATGATGTCATCATCTGGAACGGCCTTGGCCGTTCGCTGCTACCAGAGCATGCCGATCAGCTCCAGGATATCCACGGCGTTGGCGAGGCCGTCGCAGTCGACGTCGGGACGGTGCGCCGGGGCCGGGACGAACAGGTAGTCGAGGAGGGCTTCGAGGTCCACCGTGTCGGTCACGGAGTTGCCATCCACGTCGCCGTCGAGCAAACCGCCGCTGGAGCCGATGTGGGCGATGGTTAGACTGCTGGGATCACTGAGAACCAGGTTCTGATTGTACAGGTTGGGAAGCGTGTAGCTCCGCACGCGGATGTAGCAGGCCTCGCCGGACCGGAGGTTCGTCAGCTCGAGCGTCGTGACAGCCTTGTCGGGGACCACGATCTCCGACATCCGCCACGGCTGACCGGCCCACATGAACTCGAGCCGGTAGCCACCGGGGTCGGTGAAGTCCACGGGGTTCCAGGAGACGACGGCCGAGCAGGCCGTCGTGTCGCCGACCGTCACGCCAGGCGGCGGCGGGAGGGTCTGGGTGTCGCGCCAGGAGGCTCCCGCCTTCAGATCGACGAAATCGGCCACGGTACTGTCCGACGTGTGGACCGCGTTCCTGGCGATCCCGAGGCCGCTCCCATCCACGAGTGCCGTCAGGTTCGTCAGCTCGGAGGGGATGTCGCCCGAGAGCTTGTTCCTGTCGAGGTACAGGTACCGGAGGTTCGTGAGGGTCCCGAGCTCGGATGGGATCGGTCCCTCGAGCCGGTTGGACCGGAGGTAGAGTGTTTCGAGGTTGGTCAGGCCGCCCAGCACCGCCGGGATCGTTCCCGAGAGGTGGTTCATCCCCAGTGAGAGCTCTTCCAGGGCCGTCAGCTGGCCCAGTTCCGCTGGAATGGCCCCGGTCAGCTCGTTGCCGCTCACATCGAGCTTCGTCAGGGCCGACAGGTCGCCGAGCTCGGGAGGGATCGGGCCGCTGAGGAGGTTGCCGCCGAGTCTCAGCGACGTCAGGGTGCCGATGTTCCCGAGTTCCCTGGGGATCGGTCCCGACAGTGAATTGAGCGACAGGGAGAGGGATTCGAGGTTCGAGAGGTCACCGAGCTCCCCGGGGATCGGTCCGGAGAGGTTGTTCTTGTCGAGGCGCAGGGACTGGAGCGATGCGAGGCCGCCGAGCTCGGAAGGGATCGGACCGGTCAGACCGTTCCCGTTGAGCCACAGTGTCCGGAGTGCGGGGAGCCCCCCCAGCTCGGGGGGGATGGCCCCGGTGAGGTCGTTCGCCGACAGGTCCAGGACCTCGAGCGCGGAGAGGGTCCCCAGCTCGGCGGGGATCGGTCCGGTGATGTCGTTCGCCGACAGGTCCAGGGTCTGGAGCTCGGTCAGGTCCTCGATCTCCTCGGGGATCTCGCCCGAGAGGTTGTTGAAGTCGAGCTCCAGGGCGATCACGTGGTCCCCGGCCGTATCGCAGGTGATGCCGTACCACGTGCACTCGGTCCCCGCCGAACCGCCCCATCCCGTCCGGTCGGTCCAGTTCTGGCCGTCCAGCTCCATGTCGATGTACTGCAATGCGATCCGTTCCGACGTCGGTATCGCGCCGTTCGCCGGTCCGGTCACCATGCAGAGAATACCTGCCAGCACGAGTCTCACCGGGATCGCGATTCGCATCGACATCAGCATGTTCCCCCCCTCTGGATACCCATTCTCCAAGGAACCTTGCTGCTCCCCATGGAGCACACAACGCCACGACCGTTTGATTTGACCGTAGGCTAGCAACGCTCCAACACGGTGTCAACGGATTCCGGCGCGGGAGAGTGCGTTCCGCGGTGCTGCTGCGGTGCCGGTTCAAGGCGGTTCGGAATGCCTGTGTCCGTGCCCCTTTTCTGTCATTGCGAGGAAGGAGCCGAAGGCGACCGACGAAGCAATCTCTCTCGGTGACGATAGGGTTGCAATCGGGCCTTGCCGGGGCGCGAGCCTCGCAGCAAGGGATCGCCACGGCGGCCGCCTGCGGCTCCCGCCTTGCGATGACATGGGGGAGTGGGAGGGGAGGGCGGGGCCGTGACCGTAACGGTGACTGTGGCCGCGTCCGTGACCGTGACGGTGACCGTGGCCGTGACCTAGTCCCAGCCCATGCCGCTCACCCCGCGTCGGGCTGCCTCGGCGGTGTGGTCCCCGTGGTGTTCATGCCGGAGGGTGTGGCTCCCGGGGCCGCCGGTGTCAAGGGCACGCCGGCCTGCGGCCGGTCGCTCCGCGACCCCTGACACCGGCGTTCCCGGGAGCGGGTCGGGTCGGCATGAACACCACGAGGACCACACCGCTTCCGACACCTCCCACCGGCAAGCTGCTGGCTCATGCCGTCGCCCTCGAGGCCGCGGGCGCCGCCATCGCCCTGGCGCTCGGGGTCCCTCCCCGGCTGAAGAGCATCGGGGACCAGCTGATCCGCGCCCGCGACCATGGTGGTACCATGACGCGGCCCGCAACGGCGGGCGGGGAGGGACGATGACTCGTGGCGTTCGGGCGATCGGTGCGGCGGTCCTGACGGTGGCCCTGGCGGGGCCGGTGGTGGCGGGGGAGACGGCGCCGAAGCGCGCCTTCGAGATCGCGGACTACTACCGGACGGCGTTCGTCGGCGGCCCGGAGCTCGCGCCGGACGGCTCGCTGGTGGCGTTCACGGTGACGCGGCAGGAGCTGGAGAAGGCCGAGCGGTGGACGGAGATCTGGATCGTGCGGCCCGACGGCTCGGGGCTGCGGCAGATGACGTTCGGTCGGCACCACGACGGGCATCCGGTCTTCTCGCCGGACGGGAAGTGGCTCTACTTCGTCTCGGACCGCGAGGGGGACGCCCCCCAGGTCTGGGTGATGCCAGTGGACGGCGGCGAGGCCCGGAAGCTGACGGACTTCCCCCTGGGCGTCTCGGACCCCGTGCCGTCGCCCGACGGGAAGTGGCTCGCCGTGACCTCGAAGGTGTACCCCGAGTGCGGCGCCGATCCCGAGTGCAACGAGACGACGCTGAAGACCTGGAAGGACGGTCCGCTCGCGGCCCACATGGCCGACGAGCTGCTGTACCGCCACTGGACGAGCTGGCGTGACGGACGGTACAGCCACATCCTCCTGGTGGATGCGGCCACCGGGAAGGTGGCCCGCGACCTGACGCCGGGCAAGTGGGACAGCCCCACCTTCTCCCTGGGCGGCGACCGCGGGTACGTCTTCTCGCCGGACTCGAAGGAGCTGTGCTTCGTCTCCAAGCGGGTCCCGGTGCCCGCGACCTCCACCAACGCGGACCTCTGGGTGGTCCCCGTGGAGGGCGACGACGCGGCGCTGGCGAACCCCCAGCGGTTGACCGCGGACAACCAGGGGTGGGACGGCTCGCCGCTGTACTCCCCCGACGGGCGTCTCATCGCGTACCGCAGCCAGGCCACGCCCGGGTACGAGTCGGACCTGTTCCGCCTCGCCGTGCTCGACCGGAAGACCGGAACCGTCCGCTACCTGACGGACCGGAAGCGGTTCGGCGACTGGGTGGACGAGCTGGCGTGGACCAGGGACGGGCGTGGGCTCGTGTTCCAGGCGGAGGTCAAGGGGCGCAACCCGCTGTACCGGATCGACGTGGATTCGGGCCGGATCACGCCGCTCCTCACGGACGCTCACATCCAGGGGTGGAAGATCCTCCCGGATGGCGGGATCGTCTACACGCGCCGCGCGGTGGGCGATCCGCCGGAGCTGTTCCGGGTCGACCCGGCTGGCAAGGAGCGGACCCGTCTGACGCACTTCAACGACGCGCTGGCCGCCGAGGTGGACATCCGCCCGGCCGAGGAGATCTGGGTGAAGGGGGACGGGGACTCCAAGGTCCACGTCTTCATCGTCAAGCCCCACGGGTTCGACCCGTCGAAGAAGTACCCGCTGATCCTCAACGTCCACGGCGGTCCGCAGCAGCAGTGGACCGACGCCTACCGCGGAGACTGGCAGGTCTACCCCGGCAAGGGGTACGTGGTGGCGTTCGCCAACCCCACGGGGTCGCCCGGCTACGGCCAGGAGTTCGTGGACGCCATCCGGTGCGACTGGGGCGGGCGGGTGTTCCGGGATCTGATGAAGGTCACCGACGCGCTGGCGAAGCTGCCGTACGTGGACGCCGGACGGATGGGGGCGATGGGCTGGTCGTACGGCGGGTACATGATGATGTGGTTCGAGGGGCACACCACGCGGTTCGCCGCCATCGCCGCCATGATGGGGGTCTACGACCTCCGGGCCATGTACTCGGCGACGGAGGAGCTGTGGTTCCCGGAGCACGATCTGTGCGGCGTGCCGTGGAACTCCGAGGACTACCGCACGTGGTCTCCCTCGGAGTTCGTGCCGCAGTTCAGGACGCCGTGCCTGGTCATCACGGGCGAGCAGGACTTCCGGGTGCCGTACACCCAGAGCCTGGAGTTCTTCACCGACCTCCAGAAGATGCGGGTGCCCTCGCGGCTGATCGTCTTCCCGAAGTCGGGACACTGGCCGAGCTGGTACGAGATGGCGTTCTACTACTTGGCGCACCTGGACTGGTTCCACCAGTACCTGGGCGGGGGGGAGCCCCCGTGGAAGCTCGAGGACTTCCTGCGGAACCGGGTGTTCGACAAGAGCGATGCGGACGCGGCGAAATAGCCACAGGAGGTCGGGATGGCAGGCATCTTCAAGGCGTACGACATTCGGGGGACTTACCCGGACCAGGTGAACGAGTCGATCGCGTTCCGGGTGGGGTACCACTACCTGGACCTGCTGGACGAGGAGGACCGGGCGCGGGGTCCCGTGGTGGTGGTCTCCCGGGACATGCGGTCCCACTCGGTGCCGCTGGCCGAGGCGCTCAAGCGCGGCCTCCGGGCCCGTGGTGTGGTGGTGATCGATATCGGGCTGGCCGACACGCCACTCAACTACTTCGCCACCGGCCACCTTCGGGTCTCGGGTGGGATTCAGGTGACGGCGAGCCACAACCCCGCCGAGTACAACGGGTTCAAGATGTCCCGGCGGGACGCCATCCCCGTCTCGTGGGACACGGGGATCGCCCGGCTCGAGGAGCTGGTCACGTCGAGCACCGTCACGGGCGACGAGGAACCCGTGGCGGGGGAGGAGACGCGGGACGTCTTCGAGGCGTACATGGAACACGTGCTCTCCTTCGTCGAGACCGCCGAGCCCCGTCTCGTACTGGCCGCCGACGCCGCCAACGGGATGGGTGCCACCTACCGGCCGATCCTGGACCGGCTCAACGTCGAGCTGTACCCGCTCTTCTTCGAGCTCGACGGCACGTTCCCGAACCACGAGGCCAACCCGCTCAAGCCTGAGAACCTCGTCGACCTCGAGCGGGAGGTGAAGGCGCACCGGTGCGACCTCGGGGTGGCGTTCGACGGAGACGCCGACCGCGCGATGTTCGTGGACGAGACGGGGCGGGCGATCCCGGCGGACCGGATCACCGGCCTGCTGGCACCGCGGTTCCTGCGGAAGGAGCCCGGGGCCGTCATCGTCTACGACCTCCGGTCGTCCTGGGCGACGAAGGAGGCCATCGAGGAGGCCGGCGGCAGGCCGGTCCGCGAGCGGGTGGGGCACTCGTTCATGAAGGCCACCATGCGGCGGTACGACTCGCCGTTCGGTGGGGAGCTGGCTGGGCACTTCTACTACCGGGACAACTACACGGCGGACTCGTCGATCATGACCCTCGTCCATATCCTCAACACGATCCGTGAGACCGGAAGGCGGCTCTCGGAGCTCGTGGCGCCGCTGGAGCGGTACTTCGCCACCGGCGAGATCAACTTCCGCGTGGACGACAAGGAGGGGATGATCCGGACGCTCGCCGAGCGGTACGCCGACGGGGAGATCGACTACCTCGACGGGATCACCGTGCAGTACGACGACTGGTGGTTCAACGTCCGGCCCTCCAACACCGAGCCGCTGCTCCGCCTCGTGCTGGAGGCGCGCACCCGCGAGCTGATGGAGGAGAAGAAGGCCGAGCTCCTGTCGATCCTCGGCGATCCGGTCTAGGCCGGGTGGAGTGGCGAGGTCGGTGCGCTGTGTCCTGACGCACGCAACCAAGGCCGTCGCTCGTCGTTTCCTCTTCGAGCTGACGGGTCGAAGATCACCGTACCTTCCACCAGCCCGGAGGGCGGTTGGTCGTCCTGGCCGGCCAGGGATGAGGATCACGCGGGCTGAAGCCCGCGCTTCGTGGGGGCACGCACCGATCGAATAATGATCACTGTCCCCTATCCGGCCCCTTCGGCCGAAACGAAGTACTCCCAGCCGGTGCCCCACATACCCGCCTCCCCAGGGACGAGCAGAGCGATGTCCCGGCTGGCGATCCAAAGAGCCACAGACCTTCACGATTGGGACTGTCCCCACAACGGAGTCCTCGGCCATCCAGCGATCGAGCGCCCCACGAGGAACGGGCCGGCGTGGGGGCGGGGGCGGTCCGGCGACGGAGGCGAGGGCAAGCCCCGTGGGGGCGTGCCCGGACGCCCAGCGCGACGAGCTCAAGGGCGAGATGGTCCGCCTGGTCCAGCGCATGGACACCCAGACCCGCTAGATCGTCGGCGTGCAGTTCCTGCCCATCATCACCCTGATCGCCGCGCTCCTCCTCCTGGCCCACTGAGTGGAAACGTCCGCCTTCTCTACCACGACGTGGAGAGCCCGCCGGATTGAAACGGCACCCCAGGTCCGGCACGCAGTGGCAGAACGTCCAGCGGCCTCCAAGCCGCGTGCTTGGGGGGACGGTGTAGTACACTTCGCGGGCACGGTCCGGGAACGATGGACGGTCTTCTCCGCAGCCGTTGTGCCGAGGAAGCTGGCCAAGAGAGAACCGGACCAGCGCGGGAGGTGAATGCGATGCGACGGATTGCGGCCGGAATGGCGATGGTGATGTTCGTGGCGGGAAGCGCCCTGGCGGGGTACCACTTCACGTCGGAGAACCGGGTCGAGAACGAGGGGCAACAGCCCGTGACGTACACGGTCGAGGGCTGGGTCGATGGCGACGGGGCGCGGATCGTCTTCAAGGGAGGGACCGGCCCCGCCGGGATCCCCGAGGGCAACTACATCGTCAGCTCGGACGGCGGGAAGACGCTGTTCCTCGTCGACCCAAAGGAACACACGTACAGCCGGTTCGACCTGGAGGCGTTGATGGGTGCGGCCGGGAGCATCATGCACTCCCTGGGCGGCGTGATGAAGATGAAGATCGAGGACAAGAACGTCGAGGCGAAGCCTCCGGTCGATGGTGGCACGATGCTCGGGTTTCCCACGCGGAAGTACGTGTTCGACACGTCGTACACCTTAGCCATGTCGGTGCTCGGAATGAAGCGCCGGATGCGCACGAAGACCCACGAGGAGATCTGGACCACGATGGCCCTCTCGGATCCGGGGTTCGGCGCATGGCTGTCAAAGAAGATTCAGAAGACCGGGTACCCGGAGCTCGACGAGCTGATCGCCATGGCGATGCACGATATCGAGGGCGTCACCCTGAAACAGGCGACGGAGACCATCACCACCGACAAGAAGGGAAAGGCCCAGCGATCGGCCCAGACGATGACCGTCACGGCGCTCGAGAAGGCCGACGTCGTGCCCTCGATGTTCGAGGTCCCAGCGGGCTACAGCGAGAAGCCGTGGATGGCGCAAGGGATGCCTCCTCAGGGAGCCGGAAGCGACGGGCAGCAGGAGGAGAAGGAGGAAAGGCCCCACGGCCTCGGCGGACTGCTCAAGGCGATCGGCGGCTGAAGCATGAACGGGGAACGCCCTGCGGGGACACGCGCCCTGGGAACAGCGGGATCGATCTGCAATAATCCCTGGTGATGGGACGGCCCCGCCTCCTGGTCTCCAACGACGATGGCTACTCGGCCGAGGGACTCCATGCCCTCGCCGACGCATTGGAGTCGCTCGGCGAGGTGTGGGTCGTCGCCCCGAACCGGGAGCAGTCGGCGGTCTCCCACGCCGTGACCCTCCACCGGCCGCTCCGACTGACACGCCTTGCCGAGCGGCGGTACACGGTGGACGGCACGCCGACGGACTGCGTGGCCGTGGCGCTCGGCCACCTGATGCAGGGAAACCCGCCGGACATCGTGGTATCCGGGATCAACTTCGGCGTCAACATGGGGGCGGACGTCCACTACTCGGGCACGGTGTCCGCCGCGTTCGAGGGGGTGATCTCCGGCTTTCCCGCGGTGGCGGTATCGCAACAGGTCGGGGAGGGGTTCACCTGGGCCCATGCAGCAGCGTTCGCCCGGCGGATCGTTGAGTGGGTTCTCGAGAACGGTCTGCCCCGGGACACCCTGCTCAACGTCAACGTACCGCTGGGTACGCCCCGCGGCGTGCAGCTGACCAGGCTCGGGACGCGGCGGTACATGGAGGGCGTCATCGAGGATCGCGACCCCCGCGGCCGGCGGATCCTCTGGATCGGCGGTGGCGAACCGATCTGGGAGGCACAGCCCGGCACGGACTTCCCCGCCGTCGCCGACGGGTTCATCTCCGTGACGCCCCTTCACCTCGACATGACCGCATCCTCGCTGCTCGAGGCGATGCGGCAGAACCCACCGGAGTGGGCCCGGGATGAGCGTGGGTGACGGATCTGCGTACCGGCGGCGGCAGATGGTCGCGGCGCTGGAGCAGGCCGGCGTCCGGGACCGGCGCGTGCTCGACGCGATGCTGGAGGTTCCGCGCCACCTCTTCGTGCCGCCGCGTTGGCGGACGAGGGCGTACGGTGATTCGGCGCTGTCGATCGGCGAGGGCCAAACGATCTCCCAGCCGCTGGTTGTCGCCCGCATGACGGAGGCCGCGGCGGTCGGGGCCGATTCGAAGGTTCTGGAGATCGGGACGGGTTCGGGCTACCAGGCCGCGGTGCTCTCGCGCATCGTCCGGTTCGTCTTCACGGTGGAACGGATTCCCCGCCTCGCCCGTGAGGCGAAGAAGCGGCTCGATGCGCTCGGGATCGAGAACGTCAGCGTCAAGGTGATGGATGGAACGCTCGGTTGGAGCGCGCAGGCGCCGTACGACGCCATCCTCGTCACCGCCGGCGCACCGGAGGTGCCGCGGCCGCTACTCTCCCAACTCGCGGAGGGCGGCCGGCTCGTGGTACCGGTGGGTGACAGGGAGCAGCAGGAGATGGTTCTCGTGGAGAACCGTGGGGGACGGTTCATCACCCGGAACCTCGGCGGCGCGGCGTTCGTCCCGCTGATCGGGCGGTTCGGCTGGGAGGGCGACGGGGAGGCTCACCGGTGAAGGAACGGCTGTTCCAGTGGATCGAGGCGCTGGCCGCCTCCCCCCACCCCGGCGCGTGGCTCTTCCTTCTCGCCTTCGCCGAGGCCTCGTTCTTCCCCGTCCCACCCGACGTGCTCCTGATCACCCTCGGCGTGGTGGCGCCGGAGAAGGCGATCGGCTACGCACTCATCACCACGGCGGGAAGCGTCCTCGGCGGGGCGCTCGGGTACGCGATCGGACTGTACGGCGGGCGGCCCGTCCTGCTCCGGTTCTTCGACCGGACGAAGGTCGCCGCCGTGGAACGGCTCTACGACCGGTACAACGCCTGGGCCACCGGGATCGCCGGGCTGACACCGATCCCGTACAAGGTGTTCACCATCGGCGGCGGCGCGTTCAGGATCCGCTTCCGCGTCTTCATGCTGGCCTCCCTGGCGTCCCGCGGCCTGCGGTTCATGACGGAAGGGATCCTCCTCTACTTCTTCGGCGCGGCGGCGAGACGGTTTCTGTACGAGCAGTTCAACTGGCTGTCGATCGCCCTCGTGATCGTCGGGATCCTCGGGTTCTGGGCCGTGCACCGGGTCGGGAAACACGCCCACGCCCGGGAGATCGAACGGCAGGGGGCCGTGGAGGGCGATGGCCCCGGTGCATGAGGGCCATTCGGGCCGTGTGGCGAGGCGGTACGTCGTCCACGGCGCGGTCCAGGGCGTGGGGTACCGCGCGTTCGTGTGGCGGCGTGCGGCCGAACTCGGGCTCTCCGGCTGGGTCCGAAACCGCCGGGACGGGACGGTCGAGGTGCTCGCGGTGGGCGACAGCGGACGACTCGACGCGCTGGAGCGTCACCTCCGGAACGGTCCTCCTCTGGCTCGGGTCGATGGCATCGAGGTGGAGAACGTCGCGGATCCCGCCCCGATCACCGGCTTCTCAGTCGAGGCCACCCACTGACCGGGGTCGTTGACTCAGGAGCACCCCGCACGGCAGTGAACCAGCCAGACGAGCGCCCCCCGACGGCCCTCGGCAACGATGGAGAAGCCGACGTTCGGCGGGATGATGGCGTACCGTTCCCGGTCGAACATCAGCTCGTTGCCCATGAGGAGAACCGTGACCCGGCCCTCGAGAACCTGGATGGTCCATGTCCCCGGCTGGACCGGGACGTCGGTTCGGGCATCGGCCCGGAGCTCGATCCGATGGATCTCGGTGTCCCCGGTGACAACCGAACGCCAGATGGCGCCCTCGCCACGTTCCTGAACATCCACGTCATCCCATGCTTTCTGGTGAACGATGTACCGATTGGTCATGCGATCGCTCCCGTTGACAACTCCCGGAGCCCTGCGTACGATTCCCACGCCCCGGGGCTGTAGCTCAGGCGGATAGAGCAGTGGTTTCCTAAACCATTGGTCGGGGGTTCGAGTCCCTCCAGCCCCGCCATCACGATGCCGTCTCCGGGCCCGGGACCACGCGCCAGCTCCACGTTCACGAAGCCTTCCCGAGCAGGCGGGTCCGGGCCTCGTAACACCGGTCACAGAGCACACGGCGCACGATGAACCGGCCGTCGACGACCTCCCCTTGAAGCATGGCCTCGGGCACCTCGGCCAGACATTCATCGCAGGTGTACGGCCCTTCGGTCCCCCGCTTCCAGACTGGTCCGCTCATCGATCCTCCCGTTGCGCTCGAAGAACCGGGGCCCGATGGCCCCGGCACGTGTCTCACTGAACGCTTCGATCCTCGCGCCCCGGATCAGAACGGCACGTCGTCCACGTCGTCCGGGAACCCTCCGGGCTGGGCTCCACCCCCACCGCCGCCGCCTCCAGGACCGCCGGGGCCACCGGGGCCATCGCCACGGGAACCGAGAAGCTCCACGACGTCGGCATGGATCTCGGTGTAGTAGACCTTCTGGCCGTTCCGTTCGTAGTTCCGGGTCCGGATCCGCCCCTCGATATAGAGCTGGCGCCCCTTCGAGACGTAGTTCGCGCAGAACTCGGCGAGCCGCCCCCAGGTGATGATGTTGTGCCACTCGGTGTGGGGCTCTCCGTTCTGGTCCTTGAACCGCGGCTCGTTGGTCGCGAAGGAGAACTTGCACAGGTTCGTGCCGCTGGGAAGCGACTTCAGCTCGGGCTCCCGGCCGACGTTGCCGACGAGTATGACCTTGTTGACACCCATTCTGGACCTCCCCGCACGACGGAACACCTTCAATGTACCCGGACCCGCGCGCCGTTGCAACTCCACGGATGAACGGCGCCCGGCCCCCGCGCGCAGCGCGGGGGCCGGCCGCCGGTTGGCCCACGGAGAGGATGGCCGGGGGAGGGTGGGCGTTGCCGTTCGGGGGGAAGTGGGTTAGACTCTGCGTCCCATGCTGGATGGGCTGCAGGACCGTCTGGGCCGTGTGCTCAAGACCCTTCGCGGCGAAGGGCACCTGACCGAGTACCACGTGGACGTCGCGCTTCGCGAGATCCGCCTCGCGCTGCTGGCGGCCGACGTCAACGTCGACGTGGTTCGCGGTTTCGTGGAGCGTGTGCGCGAACGGGCGCTGGGCAAGGAGGTCCTGACCTCCGTCACGCCCGCCCAGATGGTGACGCGGATCGTCCACGAGGAGCTCGTCCGGATCCTCGGCGGCGAGACGGCTCAGCTCGACCTCAAGGGGCGCCCGGCGGTGATCATGCTCGTCGGCCTTCAGGGCTCGGGCAAGACGACCTCGGCGGCCAAGTTGGCGCGCTGGATCAAGGAGAAGAAGGGGCTCTTCCCGCTCCTGGTCCCGGCGGACACGTCGCGCCCCGCAGCCCGCGAGCAGCTGATGGTGCTCGGCGAGCAGGCGCGGATCCCGACCCTGGACACCCGCGAGCTCGACGACCCGCTGGAGATCGCCCGGCGGGGGATGCGGGAGGCCCGGATCAAGGGGTACCAGGTCCTGATCTTCGACACGGCGGGCCGCCTCCACGTGGACGATGAGCTGATGGACGAGCTCGAGGCACTCCGGGAGATCCTGAAGCCGAAACACATCGTGTTCGTCGCCGACGCCATGACCGGCCAGGACGCCGTCCGTTCGGCGAAGGCGTTCCACGAGCGGCTCGAGATCACCGGCGTCATCCTGACCAAGCTCGACGGCGACGCCCGCGGCGGCGCGGCGCTGTCGGTGCGGGAGGTCGTGGGCCGGCCGATCCTGTTCGCGGGCGTTGGGGAGAAGCTCGACGCCCTGGAGCCGTTCCATCCGGATCGGATGGCCGGGCGGATCCTCGGGATGGGCGACGTCCTGACGCTGGTGGAGAAGGCGCAGGAGGCCGTGGACGAGCGGCAGCAGCGCCGGCTCGAGGCGAAGCTCAAGAAGAACAGCTTCGACCTGGAGGATCTCCGGGACCAGCTGAAGAGCCTGCGGAAGATGGGACCGCTCCAGCAGGTGCTCGAGATGATCCCGGGGATGGCGAACGCGCTCCCCGGCGGACCCGGGAGCGACGAGGCCCAGGAACGGCAGCTCAGGCGGATGACGGCGATCATCGACTCCATGACGCCGAAGGAGCGGCGTCATCCGCAGATCCTCAACGGATCGCGCAAGAAGCGGATCGCGCGGGGCTCGGGAACCTCCGTCGAGGAGGTCAACCGGCTCTTGCGCCAGTACGGTCAGATGCGTAAACTCATGCGGCGCCTCGGGAAGGCCAACCCGAGGGCTCTGAAACGGCAGCTCGGGCTCAGGTGAGACGAGTTCACGCGGCAAGGCACAGGGAGGAATCGAACAGATGCTGATGATCAGGTTGCAGCGCAAGGGCGCCAAGCACAAGCCCATTTACCGGATGGTCGTCTCGGACTCGAGGAAGCGCCCGACGTCGGACGTGCTCGAGCAGGTCGGGTTCTACAACCCGCACTCCGAGCCCCCGGAGCTCCGGGTCGACCTCGAGCGGGTCGAGTACTGGACCGGTCAGGGCGCCCGGCTCTCCGAGACCGTCCGCTCGCTCGTGAAGCGCGCGGCGAAGAGCGCAGAGTAGAACGCAGAGTAGACGCTCCGACACACACCCCGACACGCGAAAGGAGTTCCCCGTGAGCGCGATGAAGGACCTTCTCGAGGAGATTGCCAGGGCACTCGTGGATCATCCGGAGGACGTACAGGTCACCGAGGTGGAGGGGGAGCAGACGACCGTGCTGGAGCTCCGGGTCAACAACCAGGATCTCGGCAAGGTCATCGGGAGGCAGGGGAGGACGGCCCGGGCCATCCGGACGCTGCTGGCGGCTGCCGGCATGAAGGTTGGGAAGCGGTTCGTCCTCGAGATCCTGGAGTAGTGGCCGGCGAGGACCGCGGCTGGCTCATCGTGGGCTGCGTGCGGAAGCCGCACGGTGTCCACGGCGAGGTTCTGGTCGAGATCATCACCGACTTTCCGGAACGGCTCACGGACGGTGTCCGGTTCGGGCTGGGTCCGGAGGATGGCCCGGAGAGCTTCCACGAGGCGCACCGCGTCCGGTACCATCGCGGTTCCTGGATCCTCGCCGTCAGGGGGATCCGGCAGCGTGAGGCGGTGGAGGGATGGCGCGGCCTGTACCTGTTCCTCCCGGAGCAGACGCTGGAGGAGCTTCCCGAGGGGTACTTCTATGAGCACCACCTCGTCGGTCTCGAGGCGCGCTCGCCCGCGGGCGAGGCGCTGGGCACCGTCCGGGGGCTCGACCAGGGCCCGGGGCAGACCCGGCTGATCGTTCGCCGCGGGACGCGCGAGTTCCTGGTGCCCTGGGTTCCGGAGATCGTCCGCGACGTGGACCTCGAGGCGGGCACGCTCGTCATCGACGCCCCGCCGGGCCTGCTCGACGACGATGCGCTGTGACGTCCTGACGCTGTTCCCCCAGCTACTGGAGGCGTTCCGCCGGACCGGTGTCCTGGGGCGTGCGGTGGAGTCCGGGCTCGTCGAGATCGCCGTCCACGACCTCCGGGACTGGGCCGGGAACCGGTGGGGTCAGGTGGACGACGAGCCGTACGGCGGCGGCGCGGGGATGGTCATCATGGCGCCCCCGGTGCTTCGGGCCGTGCGGGCGATCGAGGCGATGGACCCCCGCCCCGCCCGCACGATCGTCCTGACCCCGCGGGGGCGGGTGTTCGACCAGGCGCTGGCCGCCGAGCTGGCGCAGGCGCCGCGGATGGTGCTTCTGTGCGGGCGGTACGAGGGGTTCGACGAGCGGGTGACCGCGATCCTCGAACCGGAGGAGGTGTCCATCGGGGACTTCATCCTCGGGGGTGGCGAGGTGGCCGCGATGGCGGTGATCGAGGCGGTCGCCCGTCTCGTGCCCGGGGTGGTGGGCGATCCGGCCTCGGTGGAGGAGGATTCGTTCTTCGCCGGGCTGCTCGACCACCCGAGCTACACGAGGCCGCCCGAGGTCGAGGGGCACGCGGTCCCGAAGGTGCTGCGCTCCGGCCACCACGAGCGGATCCGGCGCTGGCGGCTCGAGGAGGCGGTCCGGGCGACGGTCGCCCGCCGGCCGGACCTTCTGGAGCGTCACTGGAACGAGTACACCGACGAGGTCAGGGCGATCGTCCGGCGGTTCGCGCCGGAGCTGGCCGCCCGGCTCGGGAGGGATGGACGATGATGCGGCGATCGAGACGGACCCCGGCCCGGAAGACGGCACGAACCGCCCTGACGGTCCTGGCGATGGCCATGGCGTTGGCCGGCTCCGCGGCGGCGCAGGGTTTCGGAGACCCCGTCTTCTCGGTGATGCTTCGGCCGGATCGTCAGCCCCTGGTGGCGGGTGAGCCGTACCGGCTGGCGGTGATCGTGGACATCGACGAGGGCTGGCATATCAACTCGGAGGATCCCGGTGACGAGTTCGCCGTGGCCACCACCGTCGAGTGGAGCCTTCCCGACGGCTGGCCGGAGCCCACCGTGCGGTACCCCGCGGCCCGTGAGGTCACCTTCTCCTTTTCGCCGAAGCCCCTGCGCGTCTGGGAGGGCCGGACCGTTCTCGTGGCCGAGGGGACGGTCCCGCGGGAAGCGTCGGGACACGCGCTGCTCGGCGTCACGGTGACCGCCCAGGCGTGCAACGACGCCCAGTGCCTCCCCCCGACGCCGGTCGAGGCGTCGGTCTCCGTCTCCATCGCTGCTCCGGGGACCGTGTCCCGGCCCGCCGATGCCGCGCTGTTCGAGGCGCCGGGAGCCGCCGGAACGGCCGCCGCCGCGACACCCCGTGAGACGGCTCCCTCCACGGAGGGCGCCGCCGTCGGCACACCCCCGCCGTCCCACGGCGAGGGAGAGAAGGGCGACCTGGCGGCCCGACTGGCCCGTTCCTCGCTCGCGCTCCAGCTCGGGCTGGTGTTCCTGATCGGCCTCGGTCTGGCGTTCACGCCGTGCGTGTACCCGCTGATCCCCATCACCGTGGGGTTCTTCACCCAGCAGGCGAAGGACCGCAAGGGCGGATCGTTCCTGCTGGCCCTCGTCTACGTCCTGGGGATCGCCATCACGTACTCCTCCCTCGGCGTGGCCGCGGCCCTGACCGGCCGCCTGTTCGGCTCGGCGCTCCAGAGCCCCGCCGTGGCCATCGTCATCGCCCTGGTCATGCTGGCGCTGGCGGCCTCCATGTTCGGCCTGTGGGAGCTGCGGGTTCCCGGCTGGGCGATGAACATGGCGGGGACCCGCCAGGGCGTCCTCGGTTCGCTGGTCATGGGGCTGCTCGTGGGCGTCGTCGCGGCGCCGTGCGTTGGCCCCGCCGTGGTGGGCCTGCTGACCTACGTGGGTCAGCAGCAGGACCCCGTGCTGGGGTTCGCCCTGTTCTTCGCCCTTTCCCTCGGGCTCGGGCTCCCGTACCTGGTGCTTGGAACGTTCAGCGGCGCGCTCAACCGGTTGCCCTCCTCCGGCGCCTGGATGATCGGCGTCCGCAAGGTGTTCGGCGTGCTGCTCGTCGCCCTGGCCGCCTACTTCCTGCGGCCGATCCTTCCCGCGCCGTGGGGGACCATACTCATCGCGCTGTCGCTCCTGCTCGGCGGGCTCTACCTTCTCGTGGTGGACCGGACCGGTCACGAGCAGCCGGGAATCGACCGGGTCATGCGGTTCGTCAGCGCGGGGCTGATCGTGGCCGGAGCGCTGATGTTCCCGGTGGGCGGTCAGCGGGCCGCGGGGGTGGAGCTGGACTGGCAGCCGTGGGACGACGCCGCGTTCACCCGCGCCGTGGAGTCCGGCGAGCCGGTCATCGTGGACTTCTTCGCCACATGGTGTGCGCCGTGCCGCGAGCTGGACGAGATCACGTTCCCCGACCCCGCCGTCGCCGCAGAGCTCGAGTCCTACACCCGGTTCAAGGTGGACCTGACGAAGGACAACCCGGCCAACGACGCGATCCGCGCCCGCTTCGGCGTGAAGGGTGTGCCCACGGTCGTCGTCTACCGCGGGGGCAGGGAGACGTTCCGGATCACGGGGTTCGAGAAGCCCGGACCGTTTCTGGCCCGCCTGAAGGCCCGCTGATCCGAGGGCCGCGGAGCGGCCTGGATCAGGGACCCGACGGGTGTCGCGATCTGGAGAAGATCTTGACCGGTTCTCCAGACGGATGCTACGCTTGTTCAAACGGAGGGTTCCCCAATGGCTCGTCACCTCAGCAGGGAAGTGATCGTCGGTCTTGTCGCGATGTTCGCGTTACTTCTTCTGACCATCGGCTGCTCCACAACGGGCTCCGTCGGCGCCGTGAGCACCGTCCGGCACGAGGGACCGCCGCCCCCGGGCGATCCGATGATCGTCGGCGCCGCGGTGCCGGACTGGAAGCCGGCGGTCCCCGAGCATCTCCGCGGTCCCTCGAGGACCCCGTTCGAGTGGTGGTTCATCGGGCCGCGGCCGATCCAGAACGAGGGATGGAGCAGCTCCAACGATGCTTCCGGCCGCGTGGTCAGCATCGCATGCCATCCCACCGAGTCCGACACGGTGTATATCGCTGCGGCTTCCGGAGGGGTCTGGAAGACCACGGACGGTGGCACGACATGGACCCCCATCGGGGACGAGCTGGCTTCGCTGAACAACGGCGTGGTGACGCTGGACCGCCAGGACAGCAACACGGTGTACGTCGGAACGGGCGAGTACACCATGTGGAGCCTGGGCGCAGGACTGTTCCGGTCCGTGGACGCCGGTCAGACGTGGGCGCATGTGGCGGACCAGAGCACCCTGGGGTGGACGTGCAGCGGGCTCGTGGCGGACGGCCAGACGATCCACTGGACGGGAAGCTCCGGCTACTTCCGGAGCCTGGATGGTGGAGCATCCTGGAGCACGAGGATCGCCGCACGCTGTTCGAGTCTCGCGGTCTCGCCGACGAACCCCCAGATCGTGTGGGTGGCGACCCACGGCAGCGACATCCTGAAATCGACCGACGGCGGCACGACTTTCACGAGTGTGTGGACCACCCAGATCGACTGTAACGACGTCCACCGGATCCTCCTGGGAATGGCGCCGTCGAACCCCAACCGTGTCTACGCCGCCATCATCGACGGCAACGCCGGCCTGTGCGGGATGTACCGGACGGACGATGGCGGATCCAACTGGATCAAACTGACGTCCACGCCGAATTTCCCCTCACCCCAGGGCTGGTACGACGCCTACGTCGTCGTGGATCCCTCCAGTCCGGACACCGTCTACTGCGGTGGCGTGGACTCCCGGTACGGGGGCGGAGCCGGGATCATCCGGTCCACCGACAGGGGGGCCAACTGGTCCGAGATCTCCGTCGATGGTGCCGGCACCTACGTGCATCCGGATCACCACGCCCTCGCCGTCGCATCCGACGGCATGATCTGGATCGGATGCGATGGCGGCGTCTGGAAGAAGAACCTGACAACGAACCGGTGGACGGACGTCAACGGTGATCTTGCCGTTACCCAGACCTACGCCGTCTCGCTCCACCCGACGGATTCCGAACAGGCCACGGGCGGGACCCAGGACAACGGGACGATTCAGCGGACGCAGGATGCCGATCCCTGGCCCCAGGTGTTCGGCGGAGACGGCGGATTCAATGTCTACGACCCGACGGACCCGAACCGCCGCTACCTCACCTACGTCTACCTCGACGTCTACCGGCTGGACAGCGCTGGCTTCGCCCAGATCACCGGCCCCTGGGCCGCAGCAGGCGATCCAACGAGGTTCATCGCCCCGCTCGTCATGGATCCCAACGACTCGAACACCCTTCTCGGCGGAACGAACCGGGTCTGGGTGACCCACAACGCGACGGCGGCCAGCCCGACCTGGCAGGCGATCAGCACATCGGCGGTCTCTGGGACCGGCGGTGTTCTCTCACGGATCGCGGTGGCACCTTCGGACTCGCAGGTCATCTACACCGGTGCAAGTACCGGGAAGGTGTACGGCACGACGAACGGGGGCGGCTCGTGGACGGACCTGACGGCGGCGGCGTTTCCCTCGGCAGAGGTCTCCGACATCATGGTGGATCCGGCCGACGCCCAGCACGTCTACGTCTCGTTCTACGCAGTCTCTGGCGGACGGATCTTCGAGACAACGGACGGTGGTGCCAGCTGGAACGACGTGACCGGAAGCCTTTCGGCAGGGCTCAACGTCACGGCGTTGGCCATCGACTGGGACACGGGGGTCATCGTGGCCGGGACCGGAGCGGGGATCCGCTGGTCGTTCGATCACGGCGGTACGTGGCAGGCCGATGGACCGGACCTGCCAAATGTCAACATTGGCGATCTGGTCATCGATTCCGCGAGTCGCGAGATCACGGCGGCGACCTACGGACGGGGCCAGTGGCGCGCCAGCCTTCCGCCGGTGTGCGCCACGATGCCCGGGGATCCGACCGGAGACGGTTCCCTCCGGGCTGACGACGTCGCCGAGGAGATCCGAGCCGTCGTGGAGCACGATGCGTCGAACGGTTGTGCGGACTGCGACGGCAGCGGCGGGCCGCCGGACGGGGCGGACATCGTGTGCACCGTTCGGGCGATCTTCGGTCCCTGACGGCAGAGGCTGTCACGCAGGACGGCCGCCCGGCGAGGCGCGGGCCAGCGGCGATCCTCCGGGACGGTGACCGGGTCCGGCGGCCGTCCCCGGACGCAGCCGCAGTCGGGCCGGGATGCCGTACGCCGGCCGGACGGCCCGGACGAGGGCGGATCCACGCGCCTCGTGCCGGCTCGCACGGTTCCATGCGCTCCATCGAGCCGTTCTGAACGAATCTGTCGCCTTCGGGCACGATCCTGTCGTGTTCCTCCATGGACGGTGTGGCCACCGGGAGGCACGCTGGCTCTGGGATGAATGACCTCGAGATTCAGCGTGAGGAGAACCGTTCCCCGGAGGGGCCGGGAGGGCTCGCCGGGATGGGGGAGGGACCGATGACCTTCGATGGACGTTTTCGTTGTCGTCTCGTGGCGTTCGTGGTCACGATCATGGGGTTTCTCGCGGCGGGTGCGGCGCTGGCGGGCCCCCCGTGCCCCGCGGCGTTTGGGACCTTCGCGTTCGGTGGCGCGAACCAGGAGCCCGTGGACGTGGTCGTGGTGGGCGACTACGCCTACACGGCGGACACGTACGGCCTGACGATCTACGACGTGTCGGACCTCGGAACGGGAATCACGAAGGTCGGAGAGCTCCTCCTTCCCGAACCGGCCCGGGGCCTCGCCGTGGCAGGGAACATCGCGTACGTGGCGGACGGGCGGACCGGTCTCGTGATGGTGGACGTCTCGACCCCGTCGGCTCCCGTGGAGAACGGGCGGTACGACACCGCGGGAACCGCCGAGGACGTGGTGGTGAGCTCCACGAAGATCGCCTACGTGGCCGACGGGACGAACGGGCTCGTTTCCATCGATACGGGTGCTTCCGGAGGTCCGGCGCTGCTGGATACCTTCGCAACGACGGGCCGGGCGACCGGTGTGGCTCTTACGTCGGACCATGTCCTCGTGGCGGCGGGGAACCAGGGCCTCCTCTCGATCTCCGTCGCCGATCCGTCGGATCTCTTCTTTTCGGTCTCCCTGGACCTCTCCATCGTGGTCCGGCGGGTCGTCGTCTCGGGGACCGACGCCTTCGTCGCCGCCGGGGCGGACGGGCTCCTCGTCGTCGACGTCTCGGACCCCACCGATCTCGGGCTCGAGGGGGTGCAGGACACCTCGGGCCATGCGGACGACGTGGCCGTCGACGCCGGGGCCGAGGAGGCGTACGTCGCCGACGGTGCCGCGGGGCTGACGGTGGTCAACATCGCTGATCCCACGAACCTCTTCGTGGAGGCGATCCTCGACACCGACGGGCGGGCCGCCGGTGCGGCGCTGGGGAACAAGGTGGTGTTCCTGGCGGACGGGCCCGGGGGGCTGGACGCGGTGCTCGTGAACGAACCGGACGATCCCCAGGCCGTCGCCAGCTTCGCCTGCCAGGGCACGGTCTGGGACATGAAGATCGATGCGTACACCGGGTACGTCGCCGACGGGACGGCCGGGCTCCAGATCGTGAGCCTGTCCAATCCGGCCGCGCCGTCCCTCCATGGCTCCTGCAGCGTGGGGGGACTGGCCACGGGCGTGGACAAGAACGGGAACTGGGCAGCCCTCTCGGTCCTCGGCGTGGGCCTCGCCATGGTGGACATCAGTCACATCGACGCGCCCACGCTGGAGGCCACGCTCGCCCTGCCGGGTGAGGCCCGGGCCGTGGACTACCGGGGGAGCCTGGTGTACGTGGCGGATGGAAGCGGGGGCCTTCAGATCGTGGACGTGACGACACCCGGGAGCCCTTCCCTGGCCGGCTCCGTCGATGTCTCCGGGACGGCCGTGGACGTGGCCGTCTCGGGGGACTACGCCTGGGTGGCCAGGGAGGACGGCGGCATCGCGGAGGTGGACGTGAGCGATCCGTCCGCCCCCGTGCGGGTCCGCATTCTGGGGACCATCCCGAGCCTTCCGCTCGAGACGGGACTGACGATCCTCGACGGTCACCTCTACGTCGTCGGCGGGGACGCCCTGGGCGTCTGGGACATCTCCGATCCCGCGGCGCCCACCCACGTGGCGACCCTCGGGGGGTTCGTCAACCTCGTGGACGTCGTGGCGCCCGTCCCGCCGGCGGACAGCGGAACCGCCATCGTCTACCTGGCCGATGCGGACCAGGGGTTCTTCGCCGTGGACGTCTCGGACCCGTCGGATCCGTCCGTCCTGGCATCCTGGCCCGCCACGCGGCCGGCGCGGGCCGTGGCGGTGGAGCACATCGAGTCCGTGGCGTGGATCGGCACGGCCATCGCCATGGAGGGGATCGACATCGCCTGCCCGATCTGCAACGGCCTCCAGTGGGAGGCGGACCCGGATCCCATCCAGACCGGGGGGGAGCACTCGACGGTGACGGTGACGGTGCTCGACCTGGCCGGGGATCCGGTCACCGGCGCGACGGTGACCGGGACCACGACCCTGGGGACGCTGGGGCCGTTCTCGCCCGGCCTCGACGGCGGCACGTACGAGGCGACGCTGACCTCCGGGGCCACCTCGGGCTGGGCGGAGATCACGTTCTCGGTCGATGGCACGGAGTGCTCCACGAGGGGGCGGGTCCGGATCGACTGCAACGTCGGGCCGCCGCTGCCTCCCCAGGGGTTGACCGTGAGCGGCGTGACGGACGACAGCATTTCGCTGGACTGGTCCACCATGACCTGGGCGGCAGGGTACCGGATCTACCGCGGGACCCTGCCCGTGGGTGACCGGGGGGCGACGGAGAGCGACTTCACGGATACGGGGCTCTCCCCGGGGATGGAGTACTGCTACACGGTGACGACGCTGGACGCCTGCGACGGCGAGACGGAGCACTCGGAGGAGGTGTGCGCGACGACGGCGGGCGATCCCATGACCTGCATGTTCCCCGTGACCGCCGTGCGGCGTCCGGAGGAGACGAGCTGCGGGTACTGGGAGAACGTCGTCCTCGGAGACTCGCTCGTCCTGGCCGACAGCACCGGCTTCTCCATCTGGGACGTCACCGATCCGAGCCACCCCGCCTTCCGGCTCCATGCCGGCGGGCCGCAGTGGGTCATTGCGCTGGACGTCCGCGACGACGGGCTCCTCGCGGTGGTGCAGGAGACCGAGGGGGTCTTCTTCTGGGACATCACGGACCCCGACGCGCCGTTTCTCGTCGGATCGTACCGGCCCTACCTTCTGGGTCTCGACGTGGCCATGACGGACCAGTACGCCTACGTGGCGAAGGGTCGGGGGTTCGACGTGGTGGACATCCACGACCCGGCCCGCCCCAGCGTGGTCCCGGCGGTGACGGCCGGTGCGTCGGCACTGGTCGTCGAGGGCGGACGGCTGTACGTCGGTGAGACGCTGCCCCGCCTGAGCATCTTCGATCTCTCCGACCCGTCGAGCCCGGTTTTCCTCGGGCGCGTCGATCTCCCGGACGCCCCGAAGAACCTGGCCGTGGGCGGCGATCATCTGTACGCCAGCTACCGGTTCTCCGAGGATGTGACGGTCGTGGACGTCTCCAACCCCGCCGCTCCGTCGGTGGTCACGACGTACACGGCCTCCGGAGAGGTCGGGGACATGGCGCTCTCCGGCGGGTTCCTCTGGCTCGGGACGGCACACGGGGGGCCCCCGGTCGGACTCGAGGTGGTGGACGTCTCCGACCCGGCCGCTCCCGTGCAGGAGGGCACCCTCGAGACGGACGGGGGAGGCCGGGGGATCGCCCTCGACGGCGACACGGTGTATCTCGGAGACAGGGAGACCATGTTCGACGTCATCGACGGGACGCATCCCGACGCCCCCGCTCTCCGCTGGAAGGGCGATCGGGACGGGGACATCACGGACGTGGCGGTGGCCGGTGACGTGGCGTACGTGGCGCTGGACCCGGACGGCCTCGTCACCGTCGACGTCTCCGACCCGACGGCGCCCGTGGCGCTGGGATCGGTCAACACCTCCGGCACGGCCCGGGCCGTCGCCGTCGAAGGAACGGTGGCCTGCGTCGCGGACGGAGGGGATGGCCTGGCCATCGTGGACGTCTCCACCCCCTCGGCCCCGAACGTCCTTCGGCACGTCGGGCTCACCGACGCGTGGGACGTGGCCGTGGCCGGCGGGCTGGCGTTCGTCGCCGACGCCTCCTCGGGACTCCGGATCGTGGACGTGGATCCTCCGGGATCCGCGTCGGTCGTGAGCACCCTGTCCACCACGGGGTTCGCGAGGGGTGTGGCGTATGCGAACGGCCTCGTATACCTGGCGAGCAGTTCTGGAGGGCTTCGCATCGTGGACGTCAGCGACCCGACGAGTCCTTCCGAGATCGGCTCCGCTGCGACAGCGGGCTCGGCGCACGCCGTGACGGTGGACGGCGGCTGGGCGTACGTCTGCGAGGGGGTCAACGGACTCGAGGTCTTCGATGTCTCGGACCCGTCGGCGCCGGTGCCGGTCGCGTCGTATAGCCACGGCGCTGGCTTCATCGCGGTGGACTCCGTGCTCTCGGGAACGCTCCTGTACGTCGCCACGTGGAACAAGGCGATCTACCGGTTCGACGTCTCCGATCCGAGGAATCCACTGAGAATAGGGACCCAGAGAACCACGGATTTCCACAACGGGGCCCTCGCCTTCGGGGGGGAGTATCTCTACACGGCCTCGGAGTCGGTGATGGAGGTGTTCTCGCTTCGCTGCCAGGTGCCGGTGGCGCGGTTCGACGTGACGGACCGCGGGCTCGATCAGGACTTCGAGGACGAGAGCCTCTACGCGCCGCGGACCCACGCATGGGATTTCGGCGACGGGGACGGCTCCACCGACTGGAACCCCACCCACACGTACCCGGCCTGCGGTTACTACACCGTGCAGCTGACCGTGACCAACGACGCCGGGTCCGACACCACCGCGCGGTCGATTCCCGTGGGGTGCGACCTGGATCACGACGGCCACGTGAACGGGGTGGACCTGCTCGACGAGCTCGCCGAGATCTACGATTCCGACGGGATCCTCGCCTCGGAGGCCGGCGGGCCGGAGCACCTGGGCTCGTCCCAGTACGACACCAACGCGGACGGGATCCTGGATTCGGCCGACCTGGCGGGGCTTCTCGGCAACCAGCGGTGATCGCGGGACTCTCGGGCCGGGTCCGTGCGGGGCGGTCGTACGGACCCCGGCGCCGCGGCCCGGCGGCCGGGGCTCCGGAAGGGGGGCGACCCCTCCCGGCTTTCCCGGGGAAGGCCGCGGAGGGGCCGTCCGGCGGAGGGCCGACGGCGGATCAGGGCGCCTGGGGTTTCGGTTGCTCGACGACGAGCGGGTGCGCCTCGGCCCACGGGTCGTGGCGCACCGCCGTGAGCTGCCAGCAGACGCGCAGCCCGGGCGTCCCGCCGGCGATCCGGAACCGGTTCCCCGCGACGGGGTCGGCGACGTAGACGGGGGCCCACCCGCCGACGGTGGTCAGCTGGTACCGGACGTCGGTGTTGATCGCCTCGAACCAGTCCGGGAGCTCGATCCACGCCTGGCCCTCTCCGTCGAGGGTCACCGTGCCGCTGTACAGGTCGATCCGCTCGGAGGACTCCACGCTGGCGTGAACGAGTACGCGGTTCCCGGGGTTCCGGGGGTCGTCGATGACGAAGCTCTTGGACGCCGCGGTCAGCGTCCCCGTCACGTGGACGTTGCCGTCGAAGTAGCCCGCGTACCCCGAGCTCGAGGCGGTCCTTCCGAAGACGCCCACGGCGTTGCCCGTCGTGGCGGTGTTCGTGCCGGAGACGCCGTACCCGGTGGGGGAGGCCGCGGTCCCGAAGACCCCGATGGTGGAGCCGGTCGTGGCGGAGGCGACGCCCTTGACCCCCGTCCCGGAGGACGACGGGGCGTTGCCGAGCACGGCGACGGTGCCGCCCGTCGAGGAGGAGACGTACCCGTTGATGGCGATGCCGTCGGGGGAGTCGCTCCTGCCGAAGATGCCGACCGCCGTGCCCGAGGCCGCCGCGTTGGTCCCCCAGACCGCCGTGCCGTCGGGGGATGCCACGGTTCCCTTCACGCCGATGACCCCGCCCGTCGTGTGGCTGGCCGACCCGCTGACCCCGATCCCGGTGGGACCCATGGCGTACCCCTCCACCCCGATCCCCCCGCTGGATGTCGCCTTGTTGGCTCCGTACACCCCGGTGCCCGAGGGACTCCACACGTCGCCCTCCACTCCCCGGGTTGTGCCCGAGGTGGCGTTGCCGAGGCCGGCCACGCCGATACCCGAGGTGGAGAACGTGCTGCCCTGGACTCCGGTCACCTGTCCCGTCGTCGAGGAGGTCGAGCCGAACACCGCCGCGCCGGTGTCGCCGGTGTTCCCCGCCAGCAGCCCGTACGAGCCACCCGTGGCCGAGAGGGCCGTCGTGCCGCCCTGGATCGTCAGCCCCGTCCCGGACGCGACGGTCCAGGTCTGGCCGACGTGGTCGTGGTCCGACCGGGAGGCCTGGGTGGCGGAACCGGAGCCGCCGAACCGGACGGCGATGGTCGTGCCGGAGATGGAGATCCCGTCCCCCGCCGTGTAGGAGGCGCCGTCGTCGACTCCATCGGCGAACCCCGCGGGCATCCCCGAGATGCCGTTCCACGGTGTCGTGGCGGCCCAGATGGCGTGGGGGGTGGGCGTCAGCTCGAACCGCGGCGTCAGGGTCGTGTACGTGGTGGTCCCGGCCTGCCGGACCTCGAGCTCGAGGAACCGCTGGTTCCCGTCGTAGACGGCGCCGAAATCGAGCGGCAGCTCGAACCGGCCGCCGGTCACGGTGACGCCCTGGATCTCCAGGGTCGTACCGATCTGCGTTCCGGCGGCCACGTCGTCCCACAGGCTCGCCCGGAAGTCATAGGTCCCGTTCGCCGGCGTGCCCGCGTCCTCCAGCGTGCCCTGGTAGAGGAACACCGTGCCGACGGCCGCCCTGGAGGAGCCGGC
>Ga0256835_1000539_pt1 | contig 27767 bp, 26 predicted proteins | sample PIR30metaG_FD_185972 | JGI IMG/M metagenome (GOLD analysis project Ga0256835, IMG submission 185972) | Hydrothermal vent microbial communities from East Pacific Rise, Pacific Ocean - PIR-30 | ecosystem: Environmental > Aquatic > Marine > Hydrothermal vents | place: Pacific Ocean: East Pacific...
CACTGCTTTCCAAAATAAAAATGGTATTTGCATTCCCAGCGGCTATGGTTTAGACTCGAACCGTGGTGCATGAAAGCCTCCCCTTGGTGAATTTGAGCGGTTCACATTTGGCGGGGCTTTCATTTTTTCCCGTAAATGTCAAACGTTGATGCGTCGCCCGGCAAAGCCGGGGGATTACCCAAGGGCATTTCAGTTGGCTTTTGGTGTTGAATATCCATTTCGATAAGCATATCATTTTAGGGCTGCAATAATAAATAAAAATCCCCCATTGCCCGGAAAGAAAATGAGGAGAAACGTGTGAAATCCTACCTTATGGAGAGTCCCGACGAAGAACTCCGACTGGAATTGAAAACCGATCCCGATGCCGTGCGCAGCCAGGCCGAGTGGTGCGGCGTGGGTGAGGGATTGAAAATATTGGACGCCGGATGCGGCCCAGGCATTGTGACCCGTATTTTGCACACGATGGTGGGTCCCAGCGGGAGCGTCCTCGGAGTCGATTATTCAGAAAAACGCATCGCGTATGCGAAAAAGAAATACGAAAACCCGCCGGGAATTCAATTCGTAAAACACGATCTTCGCGATTCCCTTCCCTATAAGGATCATTTTGATCTGGTCTGGGCACGATTCGTACTCGAATACAACCGCAATGAACTGGTTCAGATTGTTTCCAACCTTTCCGCAACGCTGAAACAGGGCGGGGCGCTTTGTCTTTTGGACCTCGACAACAACTGTATGAATCATTTCCCCCTGCCGGAAAAGATACGGGCTGTCCTGCCGGAAATCCTGAACCTGCTTGAGACAAAATATAATTTCGACCAATTCGTCGGGCGTAAGCTTTACACCATATTATACGATCTTGGCTACGGGGATGTGAGCGTCGAGATGAGGCCTCACCATCTGATTTACGGCCAATTGATGGACCGGGATTTTTTCAACTGGATAAAAAAAGTAGAAATGATCACCAGCCGGGAAAAACAACTATTTGCTGGCTACCCGGAAGGGGTCAAGGGGTTTTTCAGGGATTTTGAGAACTTTTTCCGGGACCCGAGGCGTTTTACCTACACCCCCCTGATCATGTGCAAAGGCACGAAACCTTAGGCGGCCTTTCGACGATCTGTTGCAGTTTACAGCCCCGCACCCCATCGATCCCGTATGGAAAGCGCCGGGTCAGCGACCGGATCCCCGGTGTGTCAGAATTTGAACTTTCTGTTGGTAAATTCCATGAACCGATCCCCGCTGGATGAAAGATTGGTGACCCAGAAAACATACTTTTTCGCGAAGGGAACATCCCTTTTCTGGGCCCACGAAAAGGGAAAGCCGAGCACCGGCAAAACGTAATCCTCATAATGAGTCATCAGCTTCCGGCTGACCCTTTCAAGTGCCTTCCAGTCCGCTAGTTCTTCTCGAAGTACCAGGATCTGGATACAATTGAGAAACCCGGAAAAATTCAACCCCGGATCGGCGTGGTTCAGAATGAACACGGCCACCAACGCCCCGTCGCGTTTCAAAGCATAAAGTTCGGTCTTGCGGCCGATGCCGCTCTGTTCATAGTGCCTTTCCAGTTCTGACGATGCCTCCCCTGGCTTGGCCAGCCCCAGCGCATCGATCGCAAGCCCTCCCCATCTTTCATTGTACCACTTTTCCGTCTTGCGCTTGTCTGCTCTGGAAAGCCTGGACAGGCGCCACCCGCTGGGCATGTTTCCATCGCCGGGCCGCTTTCTCAGCGTCATATACGCCCACAGGTCCTCGGAACAGCCCAGGCGGTCGTTCAGTGCCTTGGCAAAGCCTCCGAAAACCTGTTTTGGGAACCGGTTGTCCGGCCGGTAATAGCAAACCGCGTAGTCGCTTTCCAAAGAAGGGAACCGGTGCATATCGTTCAAGAAATACATGGCCTGTTTGAGAACCGTAAGGCCGGCCCTGGGGTTTTCGCCGGTCCGGGCGGCATGGTGGTGCACCATCCATGCCCGGTGGTAGGCATGCACGAGGCTGATGTGCGCCAGGATCCTGCCATGCTCCTGAAAAATAAAATACTTCGAAACACGCGGATTGCGGTTCAGAATTTTTTCATAGGTTTCCAGAAACCCCTTTCTCTGGGTCTGGATATAAGCGTATTTATCGGGATAGATAAATCCGGTGGCGAAAAAGAAATCCCACAGGGCCTCCACATCGGCGCCCTCGGAAATGAAACTGTGTTTGTCCGTGGCCCGGCAGATGACCTGGCTCAGCCGGGTGTAGTCCTGCAGGTCGATATCCACGAAGCACAGACCGAAACACAGATCATCCGCCTCTTTGTCTTCGCGCTCGTGAACCACCTGCACCGCGCACCGAATCGGATCGGATCCGGGAAGGTGGATACACGCGTCGGGAATGATCATACCCGGCACGAGAACCGCCTCGTCCCTGCGTTCACGCACGGAAAAGCCGGAAGAACAGATTTCACGGGTGTGAATCTGGATCGCTTTCCCCGAAACGGGATGGCGGAAACTGACGGCCGGCGGGGGATCCAGCTTGACCCGGGGATTGCGAATTTCCCTTTTCCTGAATCTCGAAACCGTGTCTCCGCACAGTTTGACCACCAGCCCTGTTTTCCCGTTCCGCCGCCATTTCCGGATCAGGCTGCAAGCGGCCTGCAGGACAACGGCATCGTTTCTCAGCAGCGTCAAGGTGAGCGCCTGGCCGTCCAATACATCCGCGTCGGCGTTCTCCAGCTCGAGGTGGTAGGCCTTTCTGTTGAAATCCAGCAGCGTTCCCGTGTACTCGGATTCACCCGCGTTCAGGCGGACGTCGATCTTTGCGGCCCGGAAACGCCTTCTGCGGCGCCTCCCCAGGAGAAAAGCCTTGCCTTCAAGCCTGAGAATGAGGCTGTCCCTGTCGGTGGACATCAACTCCACCGGGGCGATGAGCACCTGCTTGCCATCCTCTATGAGGATGTGTCTCGGAAAGGCGGATGCGTTGTTTTCCAGGACGGCGGCATCCTCCATCCTGCAGGCGAAGGTGCCGTCACGGCATGGCTCGGGGGTGGCCGCCAGCAACCCGTGATCGGATTCCCCCGCATCGCTGAAATGAATCAGGAGCCGATCGTTACTGAAATGCAGGTAGTTGATCAGGTTCGCCACGAATTCGGGTTTGCGCCGTTTGGGCCTGAAGGGAATCTGGTTCTCGGCTTTGAAAAGCCAGAGGACGTCTCGGAAGTTTTGCTTGGCGGGTAATGGCTGTGCTTGAGGTATCATATAAAGATGATCGGCTTTTGCAATCGACTCTTTAACACCTTACCCCAAAAAACGCCTGAAAACAAAGAAAAAAATGTTTTGTATCGGCATTTTATTAAGTGCACCTTAATCGCTACATGAAAAATTGTCAATATCCCCTCAAAAAAAATTGAAAAGCACTATATTTTTCTGCGGCAGCTTCGGCGGGGCCACCCCGGATTTTCGCAGCCTTCCCGGTCTCACATGCGCACCGGCACGGGCCGACGGATGCGAATCTTCTCGAAATCGATGGCCACATCGTAAACCAGAATCTCCACCCCGCTTGCCACGGCGCGTCGCAGCGCGCGGCCATAGGCGGCATCGATGTGGTCGGCCGGCTGGAAAACCTCGGCATCCATACGCTGAATCAGGTAAAAAATCACGCTGCGGAAACCCTCGCCTGTCAGCTTCTGCAGCTCCTGGAGGTGCTTCAGCCCCCTGGTGGTCACCGCATCGGGAAAACAGGCCTGCCCCTCGCTGACCAGTGTGCAGTTCTTGATCTCCACGAAGCAGGCCCTTCGTCCGGCCTGCTCCAGCACCATGTCCAGACGGGTGTGACTTCCGGTCTTGACTTCACGCCTCAGGCTCCCGTAGCCGGACAGCTCGGGCACCAGGCCTCCGCCGACGCCCAACTGTACGAGCCGGTTGGGGACCTGGGTGTTGACCCCCACCAGCGATGTGGGCATGTCGATGATCTGCCAGGTGTACTTGAGCTTGCGACGGGGATCGTCGTGGTGGGAAACGTACACCGGGCGGCCCGGCTGGGCACAGGCCAGCATGGAGCCGGAGTTGGGACAGTGGGCGGTGACGGTGGCGCCGTCTTCCAGTTCGACGTCCGCCAGAAAACGCTTGTAGCGCCGGATCAGCCTGCCCGCCAGCAACGGCGGCCAGCGGTGGAAATCTTCGTCTATGTCCGGTTTGCCCGGTGCCTTCACTAGGGGCCTCCTCTCCCTGTCCACCCTTTTCGCTGGTGCCTGATTTCTACCGAAAAGCACGGCCCCTGGTCAAGGCCAATCGACTCTTGGCCCGGGCAGCACCGGCATCAGCCATTCCAGGCGTTGCTTGCGATTGCCCTGCGGTCCGAAGGCTTTCCCCCTTGACATTAAAACAGAAATCAGTAAATTACGGGAAAAAAAGAACTTCCTGGTGAGACGGCCGCCGTGCAGACCGCCTCAACCCGTTCTCTGGTGACTGGCCCACAAAATCACTTACCCGAAGGAGGCGTGCCGTGAAAGTTCTGATCAGCGACAACCTGGGGGAAATCGGCATTCAGATGCTGCAGCGTGAAGAGGGCATCGACGTCGACGTCAAGACGGGCCTCCCGCCCGAAGCGCTCAAGGCGGAGATAGCACCCTATGACGGCCTGGTAATCCGTTCGGCCACCAAGGTAACCGAAGACCTGCTGGATGCGGCCGAAAATCTGAAAATCATCGGGCGGGCCGGCATCGGCCTGGACAACGTGGATATTCCGGCGGCCACCAAGCGGGGCATCGTGGTCATGAATACGCCGGGCGGAAACGTGGTCACCACGGCCGAGCATACCATCGCCATGATGATGGCGCTGACCCGCAATATCCCCCGGGGAACGGCCACCCTCAAGGCCGGCAAGTGGGAAAAGAAAAAGCTCCAGGGGCGCGAACTATTCAACAAGACCCTGGGGATCATCGGCTTCGGCAAAATCGGCTCCATCGTGGCCGACCGCGCCCGCGGACTGAAAATGAAAGTCATCGTCCACGACCCCTTCGTCAACCCGGACCGGGTCGAAAAAGCCGGTTTCCGGCCCGTCGAAATGGCCGAGCTGCTGGAGGCTTCCGACTATATCACGGTGCACGTTCCCAAGCTCAAGGAGACCACCGGCATTCTCAACCATGAATCCTTCGAGCACGTCAAGGAGGGCGTCATGGTAATCAACTGCGCCCGGGGCGGCATCGTGGATGAGAAGGCCCTCTACGACGCCATCGTCTCCGGCCGCGTGGCTGGAGCAGCACTGGACGTTTTCGAAACCGAGCCCCCCGGCGACAACCCCCTGCTCAAGCTGGACCAGGTCGTCTGCACCCCTCACCTGGGGGCCTCCACCCGCGAAGCCCAGTCCAACGTGGCGGCCGCCGTTGCCGAGCAGATGATCGCCTTCCTCAAGGAGGGCACCATCATCAACGCCGTCAACGTGCCGTCGGTGACCGGTGAATTGCTGGAGAAACTGAGCCCCTTCCTGACCTGCGCCGAAAAGATCGGTGCCTTGCAGGCCCAGTTGGTATGCGGTGCCGTCAAGGAAGTGGCCATCGAGTACGCCGGCGATTTCCAGGGCCTGGACCTGACACCCGTGACGGCCGCCGTGCTCAAGGGTCTGCTGGCACGGCATATCAAGGATGACGTCAATTTCGTCAACGCGCCAGTGCTCGCCAGGGAACGGGGCATCCGGGTGAGCGAAGCCACCACCGCAGAGTCCGAGGACTACCTCAACCTGATCACGGTGCGGGTCACCACCACCGACATGACCAACTCGGTGGCCGGCACCATCTTCGGCAAGCACAGCCTGCGCATCGTCAAGATCAACACCTTCCGCCTGGAGATGATTCCCAGCGGACACCTGGCGCTGATCCACAACATCGACAAACCCGGCTCCATCGGGCAGATCGGCACGGTGCTGGGCAAACACGACATCAACATCGGCAAGATGCAGGTGGGCCAGGAAGAGGAAGGTGACCGCAATATCATCTTCCTGAGCACCGACACCCCCATTCCGCCCGATGTTCAGGAAGAGCTGCGCCAACTGTCGCTGGTGCAGACCGTGACGCCGCTGGAGTTCTGACAGAAGAGGCATCCGGTGTCGGCCGTCCGGTTGCGCCGGCGGTTTTCGGACTGCCGCCCAAACCGGGCACCTTATCGCTAACAGCTGAGCGTCAATTTTTTCAAAGAAAAAACCATTTAGGAGCAAAAAACCATGGCTGAGGAAAAAGAAGAGAAAAAAGCATTTGTCGTCAGGGATCGGCGGCTCTTCACCGAGGAGGGCGAACCCCGTTCCGAGGCGGAGAGCCCCGAAGAGAAAGCGGAATCTTCCCGGCCGCAATCACCGCCCGGGGATTCCGAAGCCAACGGCCGGGAAAGCGCCGACGCGGGCGCAGAGGCCCAGGCCGGCCAGATGCCGCCGCTGCCGGAAGTCTCGTTCGCCACTTTCGTGCTCTCGCTGAACTCGGAGGCCCTGCTGCACCTGGGGATGATCGCCAACCCCGCCACCGGCAAGCAGGAAAAGAACCTGCCCCTGGCCAAGTACACCATTGACACCCTGGGAATGCTGGAAGAAAAGACACGCGGCAACCTGAGCGATGACGAGGCGGCCATGCTCAAGAACATCCTCTTCGACCTGAGGATGATCTACGTGCGCGAAAACACCTGAGCGGCGACAGGGGTGCACCGGGCGGATTCCGGCCGCCCCGTGGGCGGCGGCGCCCGTACTCCGGCAGTGCCGCAAGGCGGGGGCGGCCTTTCTTTTCTGCAACGACACCGGCCTGTCGTCAGCCGGCAGGGGGGATACGACAGTCCATGACATCACAGCGTACGCAATTTCCGACCGGGGGGACGAGCCGGTGTCTGCGGATCCTTTTCCTGCTGGGGGGCATCCTGCTGACATTGCCGGGAGGCGCCCCGGCGGCCGAACCTGCCGGCGCCGGTGCACCATCGATCACCCTGCCGGGAGGCTTCAGCGCCCTGGCCGAAAAAGTGGGGCCCGCCGTGGTCAACATCAGCACCGAGAAGACGGTCAACGGCGGCGGGCGCATCTTCCGTCACTTCGGCCGCAACCCCTTTGGCGGCGACGACGGCATGGACGACTTTTTCAAGCGCTTTTTCGGCGAGGACCCGCACCGCAAATTCAAACAGCGCAGCCTGGGATCCGGCTTCATCATCGACAGCGGGGGCTACATCGTCACCAACAACCATGTGGTGGAAAACGCCGACAAAATCAAGGTTATCCTAAGCGACGAGCGCGAATTGGACGCCGAGGTGGCGGGACGCGACCCCAACACCGACATTGCCCTGATCCGGGTCAAATCGGCAGACAAGCTGCCGGTGGTCCCGCTGGGGGACTCGAACGCCATCAGGGTGGGCCAGTGGGTGGTGGCCATCGGCAACCCCTTCGGCCTGGACCACACCGTCACCGCCGGCATCGTCTCGGCCAAGGGCCGCGTCATCGGCTCGGGCCCCTACGATGACTTCATCCAGACCGACGCCTCCATCAACCCGGGCAACAGCGGCGGACCGCTGCTGAATATGAAGGGCGAGGTGATCGGCATTAATACGGCCATCATCGCCAGCGGCCAGGGCATCGGGTTTGCCATCCCCATCAACCTGGCACGCCCCGTCATCGAGCAACTCCGACAGACCGGCGAGGTGGTGCGCGGCTGGCTGGGCGTCACTATCAAGGATCTCCCCAGGGATCTGGCCGAATACCTGGGGGTCGACGGGCAGAAAGGCGCACTGGTCATCGACGTGGTACCCGGCGATCCGGCGGAAAAAGCCGGCATCGCACCCAAGGACGTCATCGTGTCCGTCAACGGGCAGCGGATCGGAAACAGCCACGACCTGACCACCATCGTCGCCGGCATCCCGGTGGGCGACACCGCCCGTGTGACCGTCATCCGCGAGGGAAAGCCCAAGACCATCATGGTGAAGGTCGGCAAACGCCCTGACACCCGCAAGATCGCCAAGCGCAGCCCCTCGCGGCAGACGGAAGGGCTCGGCATGCGCGTGTCCGATCTCTCGGCGGAGGCCGCCGAAAGCCTGGGCATCGCCGTCGCCGGCGGCGTCATCGTCGAGGAGTTGGAAGCGGACGGCAAGGCGGAAGAGGCCGGCGTGCGCAAGGGCGACGTCATCAAAGAAATCAACCACCAGCCCGTAGAGGACACCACTGCCTATGCGCGCATCCTGAAAAGCATCCCGAATGGGGAAAAGATACAGCTCTTCATCTGGCGCCTCAACGAGGGTTTCGTGGTGGTCAAGCTGACAAAGTAGCGACTTGAAAAACGCACTGCGCATTCTGGCTCCGGCCAAGATCAATCTCTTCCTGCGGGTGATCCGCAAACGCCCCGACGGCTATCACGACCTGTCCTCGCTGATGTGCACTGTAGGGCTCTATGACGTGCTCACCATCGCGCCCGGCGGCAGCGCTATCCAGGTGACCTGCGGCCATCCGCAGGTGCCCGAAGACGAGCGCAATCTGGCCTGGCGCGCCGCCGACCTTTTCTTCTCCCGGTCAGGCGTTCGCAGCGGCGTGCGCATCTCCATCACAAAGCACATTCCCGTGGCAGCGGGCCTGGGAGGCGGCAGCAGTGACGCCGCCGCCGTGCTGCTGGCACTCAACCGCCTGCGGGGCAATCCCTTCCCGGTCCCGGACTTGATGGCGCTGGGCCGGCGACTGGGGGCCGATATCCCCTATCTGATCTATCGCAAACCGGCGCTGGCCGCCGGCATCGGCGACCGGTTGAAGCCCTTCGACGGACTGCCCCGGGCACCGGTGGTTCTGGTCAACCCGGGAATCGAGGTGTCCACGGCCTGGGTGTACAAAAATCTGAATTTAAGATTGACAAAACAGCCAAAACAGCTTAATTATTCCTCTTTTGGGAATGAAAAGTTCAGTTTTGCCACCGGGTTGCACAATGACCTGGAAGCGGTCACACTACCCCGATTCCCCGTGATCCGGGAGGTAAAGGCGAAACTGGCGGACCTGGGCGCCCGGGGTACGCTCATGTCAGGCAGCGGCCCCACGGTGTTCGGCATTTTCGCCGACATGCGGACCGCACGGGAGGCCAAGGGCCGGCTGGCGGGACAGGGGCCGTGGCGGGTGTTTCTGACGCACCTTCTGGCATGATCGGCGTCACCCCGAAAGATCGCACCCGGGAAAGAGATGCATTCCGTACTGGGGCGTCGTCAAGCGGTAAGACACAGGATTTTGGTTCCTGCATTCGGAGGTTCGAATCCTCCCGCCCCAGCCACAACGATTTTAGCGACGACGGCAGCGGCGTTCTGACGGCAAGCGGTTTTCGAGGAGTTCACGGAGGGGGGAAATGAAGGGGCTATCCATCTTTACGGGCAATTCCAATCCCGAATTGGCCAAGAAGATCTGCACCTACCTGGGCATGCCGCTGGGCGGAGCCGAAGTCAAGACGTTCAGTGACGGGGAAGTCCAGATCGAAATTCATGAAAACGTCCGCCTCAGCGACGTTTACGTGGTGCAGTCGACCTGCCGCCCGGTAAACGACTCCCTGGTGGAGCTGCTGCTGATGCTCGACGCCGTGAACCGCTCCTCGGCGTTTCGGGTGACGGCCGTGATCCCCTATTTCGGCTACGCCCGGCAGGACAAGAAAGTCGCGCCGCGGGTGCCCATCAGCGCCAAGCTGGTGGCCGACATCCTGACCACTGCCGGGGCCGACCGCATCATCACCATGGACCTGCACGCGGGGCAAATCCAGGGCTTTTTCAACATTCCGGTGGACAACCTTTTCGCCGCGCCGGTGCTGCTGGACTATATCCGCAACACCTTCGAAAACGACATCGTCATCGTCTCGCCGGATGCCGGCGGCGTGGAGCGTGCCCGGGCCTTTGCCAAACGACTGGGCGCCGGACTGGCGATTATCGACAAGCGCCGCGAGGCGCCCAACAAGGCCAAGGCCATGGCGGTCATCGGCAAGGTCGAAAACAAAACCACGCTCATCCTGGACGACATGGTGGACACCGCCGGAACGCTCACCGAGGCGGCCGAAGCGCTGGCACGCAATGGAGCGCGGGAAATCCACTCCATCTGCACCCACCCGGTGCTGTCCGGGCCGGCAGTGCAGCGCATCGAAGACTCGCCCCTGAAAAGCGTGGTGGTGACGGACACCATTCCGCTGGCGGAAAATGCGCTGGCCTGCGAAAAATTCAAGGTCCTGTCCATCGCGGAACTGGTGGGCGAAGCCATCATTCGAAGCCACCGGGGCGATTCGGTGACATCGCTTTTTGTGTGATATTGACATTAACCCGCTAACCATGCACGACTTTACATTCAGCAACGCAAGGAGGTCTTTCTTTGGAAGCCATCGAACTGAAAACCCGCGTGCGGCAGGGTCTGGGCAAAAACGCCTCTAGAGCCCTGCGCCGCGAAGGAAAACTGCCGGCCGTGCTGTACGGACCGGATACCGATCCGCTGCTGCTCAGCGTCGACACCCATGAACTCGAACTGGCCGTCAAAAGCGGCCCCAGCGGGCAGCTGCTGCTGCGGCTGGTTATCGAAAACGGGGAACGCACCACGCGGCGGGCCATGATCAAGGAACTTCAGCGCCACCCCCTTTCCCGAGAGCCGCTGCACGTCGATTTCTACGAAATTTCCATGGACCGCAAGATCAGCGTCAAGGTCCCGGTGGTCACTACGGGCGAGTCCAAGGGTGTCGCCATGGGCGGCATGCTGCAGATAATCCGCCACGAACTGGAGGTCGAGTGTCTACCGGACCGCATACCGGAAAAAATCGAGATCGACATCACCGAACTGGATGTCGGCGACTCCGTTCACGTCCAGGAGATTCCGCTGGCTGAGGGCGTCGAGTTTCCGGCCGATGTCAACTTCACCGTTCTGACCATCCTGAGTCCCAAGAAGGAAGAAGAAGAGGTCACGGGTGAAGAAGAAGGTGAAGAACTGGAAATGGAAGCCGAGGGCGGTGAGGAGACCGAATCCGCCGAAAGCGCCGAGTAACGACCCGAACGGCGGCCTCGCAGGGACGCCCGCGGAAACCGAAACCAACGCGATGACAGAGACCATTGAAGCTGATCGCCGGACTGGGAAATCCGGGCAGGGCCTACGCCGCTACCCGGCACAACATCGGATTCATGGTCGTCGACCGGCTGGCCGCCGACTACGGCATCGGGGTGGAGCGCAGCAAATTCAACGCCCGTTTCGGGCGTGGCACCATCGAGGGGCGGGCCGTCATCCTGGCCAAGCCCCAGGCGTACATGAACCGCAGCGGCTTGCCGCTGTCTCAACTGACCCGTTTTTTCAAAATTCCATGCACGGATCTCATCGTCATCCATGACGATATGGATATTGCCTTTGGCAGAATAAAAATAAAACAGAAAGGGGGGAGTGGAGGACACAAGGGTATACGATCGTTAAGAGAGGCCTTCGGCGATGACAGGTTCGTGCGGGTGCGTGTGGGGGTAGGACGGCCCACGGCCCATCAGGATGCGGCCGACTACGTTCTTGCGAACTTCTCCCCTGCGGAGCGCCGGATGCTCGACGAGGTCATCGCCCAGGCACGGGAAGCCGTGGTCACCATCCTGCGGGAAGGTGCACAGGTGGCCATGAATCGTTTCAACGGTCTTAACACGCTGAGGTCAGGCTAAGAGATGGAGGTAAGAATGGATTATGTAATGGGAAATGTACCACTGGTATGTGCCTTGGTTGGTCTCGTGGGGGTTCTCTACGCGCTGATCACCGCCGCCGGTGTCAAGAGCAAACCGGCCGGCAACGAACGTATGCAGGAAATCGCGAACGCCGTCAAAGAGGGCGCCATCGCCTATTTGAACCGTCAGGGTAAAAGTGTCGCCATCGCCGGCGGCATTATTTTTATCGTCATCTTCGCCACCATGGGCGCCAAAAATGCCATCGGTTTCCTGATCGGCGCATGCGCCTCCTACGCCGCCGGCTATATCGGCATGCGGGTGTCGGTCATCGCCAACGTGCGGGTCGCCGAAGCCGCCAAGAAGGGCCTGTCCGCTGGCCTGGCGCTGGCCTTCAAGGGCGGATCGGTCACCGGCATGATGGTGGCGGGCCTGGCGCTGGCAGCCGTGGCCGGCTACTATCACTTCACCCATGATGTGGTGGCCCTGGTAGCCCTGGGCTTCGGCGGCAGCCTGATTTCCATCTTCGCACGACTGGGCGGCGGCATCTTCACCAAGGGTGCCGACGTAGGCGCCGACCTGGTGGGCAAGGTTGAAGCCGGCATCCCCGAAGACGACCCCCGCAACCCGGCCACCATCGCCGACAATGTGGGCGACAACGTGGGTGACTGTGCCGGCATGGCCGCCGACCTTTTCGAGACCTATGCTGTCACCGCTGTGGCCGCCATGCTCATTGGCCACCTGCTGTTCCCGAAGGTCGAGATGGCCGTTGAGTTTCCGCTGCTGCTGGGAGCGGTCTCCATCTTCGCTTCCATCATCGCCAGCTTCTTCGTGCGGCTGGGAAAAAGCGAGTACATCATGGGCGCCCTTTACAAGGGCATGTTCGGCGCCGCCATCCTGGCCATCGGCGGCTTCTACTACGTGACCATCAAGATGATGCCCGCCCTGCCGGACATCGCGCCCATGTCGCTGTTCTACGCGGCCATGAGCGGCATCGTGCTCACGGTGGTCATCGTCATCATCACCGAGTATTACACCGGCATCTACGGACCCGTTAAGGCGGTCGCCCAGGCTTCGACCACCGGCCACGGCACCAACATCATCGCCGGCCTGGGAATCAGCATGCAGGCCACGGCTGCTCCGGTGCTGGCCATCTGCGCCACCATCCTGACGGCCTACCACTTCGCCGGCCTGTACGGCATTGCCACGGCTGCCATGGCCATGCTCTCCATGACCGGCATGGTCATCGCCATCGACGCTTACGGTCCCATTACGGACAACGCCGGCGGCATCGCCGAGATGGCCGAGATGGACGAAAGCGTGCGCGCCGTGACCGACCCGCTGGATGCGGTGGGCAACACCACCAAGGCCGTTACCAAGGGCTATGCCATCGGTTCGGCCGGCCTGGCGGCGCTGGTGCTCTTTGCCTGCTACGTCTTCGAGTTCCAGATGCGGGGCGGCAAGGGCGGCATCACCTTTGACCTGTCCAACGTCAACGTGATCATCGGCCTGTTCATCGGCGGCCTGCTGCCCTACCTGTTCGCCTCCATCGCCATGCAGGCGGTGGGACGTGCCGGCGGTGCGGTGGTGGACGAAGTTCGCCGCCAGTTCCGCGAGATCCCGGGCATCATGGAGGGCACGGCCAAACCGGACTACAGTGCATGCGTTGACATCGTCACCAAGTTCGCCCTGAAGGAAATGATCGTTCCGGCCCTGCTGCCGGTGGTGGCCCCGTTGCTGGTGGGCTTTCTGCTGGGCAAAGTAGCCCTGGGCGGCATGCTGATCGGTTCGATCATCACCGGCCTGTTCGTGGCCATCTCCATGACCACGGGCGGCGCGGCCTGGGACAACGCCAAGAAGTACATCGAGGACGGCCACCTGGGCGGCAAGGGCAGCGATGCCCACAAGGCCGCCGTCACCGGTGACACCGTGGGCGATCCTTACAAGGACACCGCCGGCCCGGCCGTCAATCCCATGATCAAGATCCTGAACGTGGTGGCGCTGCTGATGGTGCCGTTCCTGCTGTAACCTGACCCCATAACCGTACGAACCCGAAGGATTGGCGTCGTCGACGCCAATCCTTTTTATTTTATTGATCACCCCCCGATTGTGTGGTATTATACGCGGGTCTTGATTGAAGAACATTCGGTGAACCACATTCAGCGGCGGTCCGATGTACCGCGAGGACCCTTCAGAAGTGCCGCTTCCCCGGAAATCGCTTCCTTCGAGTTCAACAGAACCGGCTGTTATCAGAAAAACCCTTTTTCTGCATGAACGGCGATCTGTTTTTGATATTTCAAGATGGTGTTGAGGATGACAGAGAAAAAAGCCAAAGAGCAGACAGCGAAATCCAATGTACCCAAGTTCAAGGTGGGGGATCTGGCGGTTTACCCGGCCCACGGGGTGGGCCGTATCGAAGCCATCGAGAGTCGGGTGGTCAACGGTGAAAAGCACGATTTCTACATCATGAAAATCCTCGAAAACCAGATGGTGATCATGATTCCGACCTGGAACGTGGCCTCGGTGGGACTGCGGGACATCATCGACGAGGAGGAAATTCCCAAGGTTTACGAGGTCATGAAAAGTGAACGCGAGGCAGGCACCGAGAGCCAGACCTGGAACCGGCGTTACCGGGAGTACATGGACAAGATCAAAACAGGGTCACTTTTTGACGTGGCCGAGGTCTACCGGGACCTGGCTCTGCTGAAGCTCACCAAGGACCTCTCCTTCGGTGAACGCAAACTTTACGACACCGCCCAGATCCTGCTGGTCAAGGAGCTCTCCACCGCCAAGAACACCTCCGAGGAAACCATCATCTCGGAAATCGAATCCCTCTTTCCGGCCCAGAACTGATCCCCCCATGAACGACAGCGGTGCCTTCCGCTACCGCGTACGAACCGAAGAAGCCGGTCGGCGGCTGGACGTGGTGCTGGCCGCCCGGCTCGACGGGCCGTCACGCTCGGCCGTGGCCGGCGCCATACGTGAGGGGACCGTGACGGTCGACGGCCGGGTGCGAAAACCCGGCCACACCGTACGGGCGGGGGAAATCATCCGCGGCACCCTGCCCCGGCCGGCGCGCCCCGACGCCATTGCCGAACCCATCGAACTGAGCATCCTCTTCGAAGACGATCACCTGCTGGTGGTCGACAAGCCGGCCGGCATGGTGGTGCACCCTTCGGCCGGCCACTTCTCGGGGACGCTGGTCAACGCCCTGCTGCATCATTACCCGGAAATCGAGGTGCGGCGTGACGGGGAAATCCTGCGCCCCGGTATCGTCCACCGCCTGGACAAGGACACCAGCGGCTGCCTCGTCATCGCCAAGGACAGCCGCACGCAACAGCTGCTGCAGGAACAGTTCCGGGCACGACGCATCGACAAAATCTACCTGGCACTGGTGGTGGGACGCGTGGCCGCAGATGCCGGGCGCATCGACCGGCCGGTGGGGCGCCACCCGCGTGACCGCAAGAAAATGTCGGTCTTCAGCCACCGGGGACGGCCGGCGCTGACGCTGTGGAGGGTGCGCCGGCGCTTCTCCCGTGCCACCCTGCTGGAGCTGAAACTGAAGACGGGGCGCACCCACCAGATCCGTGTACACCTGGCCTCGCTGGGCCACCCCGTGGCCGGGGATCCCGTGTACGGCGGCACCCGGCGCCTGGCCGGCACCCCTCTGGAGAGCGCCCGTCGACAGATGCTGCACGCCTGGCGCCTGGCCTTTACCCACCCGATGGAGGGCCGGCCGGTGTCGGTGACGGCACCACTACCGCCGGATATGCGGCAGCTGCTGCGGGCACTGGCCGAGGATGCCAAGTCCCCCTGAAAACACCCCAAGGGTCCGCCAGCGAACCACTTGGCCGGCGTGCCCTTCCGCCGGGTGTCGCCCATCGCAACGACGGCGCTCCGCTGGTCGCCTCTTTTCATGCAGCCGTGTCGGCGGCAATGTCCGTGTGGCAGGCCTTCCACTTTTCCAGGGAAACCGGCAGCCACAGGCCGTAGATTCCCAGCGTGATGATGGTCGGCAGCCACCACTTGATCCAGCTGCCAAACAGCCCATGCCCGTTCCCCGGAAAACCAGGCGTTTGCCGCCGATCAGCGTGTACCGTGTTTTCCATTCCAGCACTAGGCAGTAAGCCCACGGGTGGGCGATTCCCAGGGTGAAAAAATCGATGGCCATGCCCACCGGCATCCACCCCAATACCCCAGGATGTCCCCGTCGAAGCAGGAGCCGTTCGAAGCCGTCTTCCTGTTTTCCGCGCTTTAAGGCGCAAATTGCGGGACGCTTATGGCCACGGCCGGTTGCACCCGCCTCGAGGCATCCCCCCGTTTCATTGCGGCCGGCGGGTTTTCTCAACGCCCATAGTAGGCCATCAGCGACGCCTTGGCCAGGGCGTTGTGGTTGAGGAAAAACCCCACCATGGCCGGCGATGCGTCAGGCCCCAAGTCCAGCTTCTCCACGCCCAGGGCATAAACGGTGAAAATATAGCGATGGGGCCGGTCTCCCTTTGGGGGGCAGGCACCGCCGTACCCCGTTTTCCCGTAATCCGTGCGGCTCTGGACGCTACCGCGAGGCGCCAGCTTGCCGGCCGGATCTCCGGCGCCGGCCGCCAGCCCGTGCACATCGGCCGGGATGTTGAAGATCAACCAGTGCCACCAGCCGCTGCCGGTGGGCGCGTCGGGGTCGTAAACCGTTACGGCGAAACTTTTCGTGCCCGCAGGGGCGTTTTTCCACGCCAGGCGCGGGGAGATGTTGTTGCCCGTGCAACCGAATCCCGAAAAAACCTGCTCCATGGACAGCTGGCCTTCAATGTCCGGGCTGGTGAGGGTGAAACCGCCCGCCTGTACGGCGGCAGCAGAAAAAAGGCCGAAGAGCAAAACGACGCCGAGCGTCCGTACACGGTGTTGCATGGTGCACCTCCTTTGGGTTGAAAAAAGCAAAGGCGGCCCGAGGAACCGTCCCCGGGCCGCCTTTGGGCTGGATCGTTTTCCGATATCCCGTCGGTCGTCAGACCATCCCCTTGAAGGCGAAAAAAGTCAGTGACAGGATGCCGGCGGTCACCAGGGCGATGGACGTGTCCTGCAGGGGGGTGGGCACCCGGGCCAGCAGGATGCGCTCACGCACGCCGGCAAACAGGATCAGCGCCAGGCCGAAGCCTGCAGCGTAGCTGAAAGAGGCCACCAGCGCCTGCAGAAAGGAGTAATCCTCGTTGATGTTGATCAGGCAGACACCCATGACGGCGCAGTTGGTGGTGATCAGGGGCAGGAAGATTCCCAGCCCGGCGTAGAGGGTTGGGATGCTCTTTCTCAGAAACATCTCCACGAACTGCACCAGGGCGGCGATGACCAGGATGAAAGAAATGGTGCGCAGGTACTCCAGGCCGAAGGGTTTCAGGATAAAGGCGTTGGTCATCCAGGTGAAAACGCCCGCCATGACGAGCACGAAAATGACCGCCATGGCCATGCCCACGGCGGTCTCCATCTTCTTGGAGGTTCCCAGGAAGGGGCAGTTTCCCAGGTACTGCGCCAGCAGGATGTTGTTGACCAGGATGCAGCTGATGGCCAGGAGAATGTAGTCACCCATGGTGGTTCTCCTTACTTTTTACCAATGAGGTTCATGATGCACAGCATGAGTCCCAGGCACATGAAAGCGCCCGGCGCCTCTACCATGAAGGTGAAAGGTTCGTAGTGCGGCCCGAATACCGACATGCCCAAGAAAGTTCCGTTGCCGAACACCTCCCGCACGGCCCCCAGGGAACCCAGCGCCAGGGTAAATCCGATGCCGATGCCCAAGCCGTCGAGCGTCGAACGGATGATGTTGTTCTTGGAGGCGAAGGCCTCGGCGCGGCCCAGTACGATGCAGTTGACCACGATGAGGGGGATGAAGATGCCGAGCTTCAGAAACAGCGGATAGGTGAAGGCCTGCATGAGCAGCTCCACCACCGTTACGAAGGTGGCGATGATGATGATAAACGCCGCGATGCGCACCTTGGAGGGAATCACCTTGCGCAGTGCGGACACCAGGATGTTGGAAAAAACCAGCACGAAGGTGGTCGCCACTCCCATGCCGATGCCGTTTTCCACGCTCTTGGTGACCGCCAGCGTCGGGCAGAGTCCGAGTACCAGCCGGAAAGGCGGGATTTCCTCCCAAAGGCCCTTGGTAAACTCCTGCGCTAACGATTTAGCCATCTTCCACTCCTGTGAGCCGGTTCCGGGTCCCGCCACTGCGGCCAGAGTCCGGAATCGTCCCTGCTAGTTGAACTTCTGTATGCCCTTTTCAATCTCCGGCTTGAGCCGCTTGAAGATTTCCCCGGCTTTGGTGGCCGCCAGGCAGACCGCCCGCGAGGTGATGGTGGCGCCGCTCAGGGCCGTGATCTGTCCGCCGTCCTTGGTCACCTTGATGGGTTTCAGGGCCGGTTTGCCCTTGAACTGCGCGACAAAAGTGGGGTCCGTCTTGGCGCGGGCCCCCATGCCGGGCGTCTCTGAGTGGGTGGTGACGGCTACCCCCGCCAGGGTGTCGTTTGTCAGGTTAATGCCCACCATAACGCCCACCGGTCCGCCGAAACCCTTGGCGAAGGTCTCGAAAGCCACCACTTCGGGCTTGCCGTTGAATTTGCCCACGAAAATACTGCGCTCGACCTCACCGTCCTTGATCTTGAAACGGTCCTTGATGGGGTCGTTGGAGGCGCCCTTCATGATCTCCTTGATGGCCGGCCCCTTGACGAACTGCAGCTGCTGGTTTTCGATGCGCTCCAAGGTCCCGTTGCGGATGGCAGCCAGCAGACCGCCGGAAACCACCGTCAGCACCGTCATCACCACAACCATTTTCGCCATCTCGTTCATCTAAGCCACCTTTCCAAGTGCCTTGGGTCGAATCTTGTCCAGCAGGGGGTTGACCAGATTCATGGTCAGCACCGCGTACAGGGTCCCGTCTGTGTGCGCACCGATGTTGCGGATCAGTACCACCAGCAACCCCCCGCCCAGGCCGTAGATCACCATGGGCAATGGGTTGACCGGCGAGGAGGAGTCTTCGGTAATCAGGAAAAAAGCCGCCAGCAGCGTGTATCCCGTCAGGATGTGGAAAAGGGGACCGGCAAAACGTTCCGGATTGACCATGTTGAAGATCTGGGCGGTGAGGAAGACCCCCACCAGAAAGGATACCGACACCTCCCAGCGAATGTAACCGCGCAGCATCAGGTAGATGCCGCCCAGCACCAGGGCCAGTCCGCAGCCGGAGCCGATGCCGCCCACCTGGCGGCCCAGGAAGAGGTCCATGAGGTCGTAGTGGGCGATTCCCCGGGGGCCGAAATTTTTGAGCATGCCCAGCGGGTAGCGCGACAGGAAGTCGAAGTTGTAGGCCACGTAAGCCCCGTCGAAATTGAAATGGTTTTTCCAGGAAATAATCAGAATGGCCGTCGCCAGTACCGCCGGGTGAAAAGCGTTGCTGCCGATGCCGCCGTATATCTGACGACCGATAATAATCGCCAGGAAGGTGCCGATGACCACGATCCACCATGGCGTGGTGGCCGGCAGCATCATGGCCAGGACGAGGCCGAACATGGCCGCGTTGCCGTCGCCGATGGTATCGGGCATTTTGGTCAGCCGGGTGTAGGCCAACTCCCAAAACATGGCCATGGAAACGGAGAGGCACACCACGCCCACCGCCGGCATCCCGTATCGCATGAACCCGGCCAGCACCGCCAGCAGGGCCGCCCCCATGACGTTGTAGCTGCGTTCGGCGATCCCGCTGCCGTTGTGCCAGAAGGGGGCATGCGAGACGATGAGCTTGTTCTGATTAATCATTCTCGGCCTCCAGTGCTTTAATCCGCTCGAGTTCGTATTTGCCCAGTCGGATGTACTGGAAAATGGGGATGTGGGAAGGGCACACGAAGCTGCACAGCCCGCACTCGATGCAGCAGTGCAGGTCGTACTCCTCGGCCGCCGTTTCGTACTGTCCGGCTTCCAGGAAGCGGATCAGCATGTTGACCGGCACGTGCACCGGGCAGATGCGGATGCACTCGCCGCAGTTGATGCAGGGATAGTCGGAGGACAACGGCACGTCGGCGCTGTCCTGCACCATGAGGGCATCGGTGTCGGCCTGCACGGGATGATCCGTGCTGTAAACGGCAGCGCCGGTCATGGGGCCGCCCACGATCAGGCTGTCGCGGGCGCCGAGCGTGATGCCGCAGGCCGCCAGGATGGCGGAAAAAGGCGTACCGATAACAGCCGAAACCATGCGCGTCACGCCCTGCTTGTCGATGACGGTGATCAGTTTGTGCATTTCGACCCGGGCTTCGGAGACGCTGCGACCGATGGCGGCCACGGCCTCGGCCGGGAAAAAAGCAGCGCCCACGTCCTCGACACGCTGCCCGGCGGGGACCGTGCGGCCGAACACATCGTGCATGATCTTCACCGGCATCCCGGCCGGGTGGCTGGCGTCGGCGGCCAGGAATTCACAGCCCATATGCCCGTACCCCTGGATGCGGTCGCGGGGCACCACGCCGACGATGTGCTTCTCTGCGGCCACCTGTTTGAGGACGGCGATGCCCTTCTTGACGTCCTCGACGCGGCTCTCCATAACGTACTGACTGGTGGCCATCAGCAGGTCGCTGTCCATTCCGCTGATCACGATGGTATCGATCTCCGGTCCGCCCTCATCCAGCAGGTGCAGCGGGGGCGCCCCCGGGCAGTCAGACAGGTAGCGGGTCAGCCCTGCCAGGGTGGGCTCGGCCGCTACGGCGGCGAACGCGTCGTCCTGGGGGCCGGAGGGCTCCGCCGCGATGGTCAGCCGCGTATAGCGCCGGCCGAAATCACCGCTGTAGGGCTCCACGGCCGTAACGCGCCCGGCCACCGGCGACACCGTTCCCTCGGCATCGCCCGGCATGAGCTGCACGAACTGGCCGGCATGCACGCGCTCGCCGACTTTCAGCTTCACGGCCGATACGGATTCAAACGGTTTTTCGATGTAAAGGGAAATGGTCTCGGGGAGCGGGATGTCCAGGGGATCGGCCGGCGGCCGCGGCGGCGGGTCGTATGGAAACAGGGGCGTTGCCAGACCGAAAAAGGATCGCTTTATCATATCCAAACCCTTATTTAGCTGTGAAGGCCGTCGGAGACGCCACGGCCCTTTGTGTGTTGACATTGACTCCCCGGCCGCGCGGGCGGCATTCGTTCACCTGCCGTTCTCTTGGTGTTCAACAGTGCATCCAATCCCATGATCGAAGCCACGGCCCCTGTGCCCGCTACTTGGTGTGGCACTCGGCACACTCCACCGGCCCGGCGCCGAAGTCCTGATGACACGAGATGCACTGGGCGTGGAAAGCATCGCTCTTCGTGAGCATCTCCGTATCTTCAATTTCATCGGGTTCGTGGCAGTCCAGGCAGGCCTTGGGCGGCTTCTTGCTTTCCTTGACCAGATGGCAATCGCCGCAGGCGCGGGTGTCGGTGTCTTCTTCCAGGGGATGGTGGTGGCAGTCCTTGCAGCTGAGGCCGATGCCCGGGATGGCGGAATGGGTCTGGTGATCGAACAGCACGTTGCCGACGGCCACCTGGTACATCATGCGCAGCGGCGGGTCCGGGGGGTTGCGGGAAAAGGCGGCGTAACTGAATGCACCCACGACGAAGAGTACGATCGCCAGGCCGTAGGCGAACCGCAGTTCCTTTTGTGAACCCATCTTCTCTCCTCTCCAATCAAGCGTCGGGTTTTTCCGGAAAAAGCGCGCGCACTCTACCTGCAACTAACGGCACTGCAAGGTTAAATTGCGTACCACAACCCCGGCCGGCTTTCAAGATTTTTTTATGAAGAGTCAATGCCTTCCGCGGGTCCGGCCGCCCCCCGGCAAAGGCCGCAGCGGTCGCAGGGAATCATGGGACAGGCCGCCGAGGATCTCGCCGCCAGAGCGCGTTCGTATTCGCGGTACAGGAAGCGGCGATGGACCCCGTGGTCAATAAACTCCCAGGGGAAGTGCTCGCGCGCCCCCCGCTCCCGCAGGGTGTAGAAATCGGGATTCAGGGGGCTCCCGCGGAAGACCGCCGGCCAGTTGCCGCCATTTTCGAAGGCGGCCCGCAGCAGGCGGCCCACGCGGCGGTCGCCCCGCGACAGCAGGGCCTGCACGTACGCCCAGCGGGGCACATCGGCGTGCACCCGCACGTTGGGAACGCGCGCCAGCTCGGTCCGGATGCGCCGGGCCTTGGCCTTGAGCCGCCTCACGCTGTCCATGGCAACCCACTGGAAAGGCGTCACCGGCTTGGGAACAAACGAGTTGACGCTCAGGGTGATGCGGCCCATGCGCCCGCGGGCGCGGCTGGACTGCAGAAAAGCATGGCGGATGCGCTTTGTCAGCGACACGATGGCGGCCACATCGGCATCGGTTTCGGTGGGCAGGCCGATCATGAAATAGAGCTTCAGGTTGGGAATGCCGCCGGCCACCAGGTCGCGGGCGGCGGAGACGATGTCGTCTTCTCCAAGCCCCTTGTTGATCACGCGGCGCATGCGCTCGGAGCCGGCGTCGGGGGCCAGGGTGGCGGTGCGGGTGCCGCTGCGGGCCAGCACCTCGATGAGCTGCGGCGTCAGCGCATCGGCCCGCAGAGAGCTGAAAGACAGGCGCGTGCCGCGGTCCAGGGCGCGGCCGCACAGTTCCGGCAGGTGGGGCAAATCCGATACTGCGGCGCCCACCAGCCCGACACCGCCGGTGAGGCGATGGCCCTCCTCCAGGGCCCGCTCCAGCACCTCGGCCGAACGGAAGCGCGGCGGGCGGTAGATGAACCCGGCGCTGCAGAAACGGCACCCGTGGGGGCACCCGCGGCCCACTTCGACCAGGTAACGCTGGCCGAAGGCGGTGTGGGCGGTAAGCACCGCGGTGCAGGTGGATGTGCGGGAAATGTCCTCCAGGTAGACTCGCCGGACGATGGGCGGGATTTCACAGGTGGGGGCCATGGCCGCCAGGGTGCCGTCGTCGTGGTAGCGCGCCTCGAAAAAAGCCGGCACGTAGACGCCGGGGACCTCACGGGCCAGGTCGAGAAGCTGCTGTCGGCGCGGCTTTCCCCGTTCTACCCGGCGGATAAAACGGGGAAGCAGCACCTCGGCGTCACCGATCAGGAAGCAATCGATGAAGTCCGCGATGGGTTCCGGGTTCAGCTGGCAGGCAACTCCCCCCGCCACCACGAGGGGGTGGGGGGTCCCTCGCTGTTCGGATGTCAGGGGGAGATTCGCGCCTGCCAGCACACCCAGAATGTTGATGTAGTCGTTCTCAAAGGAAACCGAGAAGGCAACGATGTCGAATTCGTCCAGCCGGGCGCCGGACTCCACGCTGCGCACCGGCCCGGCCTCACTGTGATCCGCCGACGGCAGAAAGGCCCGTTCGCAGACCACTCCGTCCATGCCGTTTAGCAGCGCGTAGACGCTCTGCAGGCCCAGATTGGACATGCCCACCGCGTAGGTGTTGGGGAAAACCAGGGCGATGCGCAGCCGGTCGCGCCAGCGCTTGCGTATGACGCCCTGCTCGTCGTTTTCCACCTGCCGTCGTCGTTCTTTTATACGTCTGCGGGACATGGGTCGCGGTGCTGCCTCCCCGGAGGTTGCTATCCGGCCGGAACGCCCGCCACTACCCCTGCCGCTGCGGACGCTCAGTCGGCCTTTTTGCGCAGGAACGTTGGCACATCCAGATCGTCGTTGTCAATGATGAGCCCTTTGTAGCCGCGGTACATGCCGCCGGACTCCTCGCCCACCGCTTTTTTGCGGCGGATGAAGGTGGGCTCGTCGTAGTTGACGGCCACTTCCAGGTCCTCGGGCGTGACGTCGCGGATCTTTCCGCGCAGCGGCGCATCCTCGCGCCGTTCGGGAGCGCTCGCGGACGATCCCACGGTGGTCACCGGTTTGAGCTTGGTGGGCGTGCCGATGCCGGCCGGGCCGGAACCGATACCGGTGGCGATCACGGTAACGCGCATCTCGTCGCCCAGGCTGTCGTCGACCACGGCGCCCCAGATGATCTCGGCGTCTTCGCCGACTTCCTCGTAGATGCGCTCGGAGGCCTCGGTCATCTCCTCCATGGTCAGGTCGCTGGAACTGGTGATGTTCATCAGCACGCCCTTGGCGCCGGCGATGGCAATGTCTTCCAGCAGGGGGTGGGAAATGGCCTTTTCGGCGGCGTCCAGGGCCCGGTTCTCGCCGCTGGACACCCCGATGCCCATAATGGCCATGCCGGCCTTGGACATGGTGGTGCGCACATCGGCAAAGTCCAGGTTGACCAGGCCCGGCATCATGATCAGGTCGGTGATGCCCTTGACCGAGTGCAGCAGGATCTCGTCGGCCTTTTTGAACATGTCGATCATGCGGGCATTCTTGGAGGCCAAGCCGCGCAAACGGTCGTTGGGGATGGTGATGACCGTGTCGGCCACCTCCTTGAGCGCCTCGATGCCCTCCTCGGCCATGCGCATGCGCTTGCGGCCCTCGAAGGAAAAGGGCTTGGTGACCACCGCCACCGTCAGGGCGCCGACCTCCTTGCAGATCTGGGCGATGACCGGGGCGGCGCCGGTGCCCGTGCCGCCGCCGAAGCCGGCCGTGATGAACACCATGTGGCTGCCCTCGAGCACCTTGCGGATGTCCTCGGCATTTTCGTGGGCCGCCTCGCGACCGATGTCGGGATTGGCGCCGGCGCCCAGGCCCTCGGTGAGCTTCTCACCGATCTGGATGCGCTGTGAGGCCCGCGAAACCTCCAGCGCCTGGCTGTCGGTGTTGGCCACGATGAACTTGACCCCCTGCAGATTGGACTCGATCATGTTGTTGATGGCGTTTCCGCCGGCCCCGCCCACACCGATCACCCGAATGCGGGCCTGCTTTTCCGGGTCCAACATTGCGTTCTCGGGTTCCACAAAAGTAAATGTCATGTCCCCACCTCCTGTAAATAAAAGAAAAAGTTAACGTTGACGGATAAATTGACTGTCCAGGACCGCTTCCTGTCGGTCCGTTTGAAACGAGCTTCCTGTCCGGCTGCCTTCCGCACCGCCGGCACCCCTAGAGCACATCTTTGAACCAGCGCTTCATGCGCGCCACCAGCCGGTTGAAGATGTTGCGGTCGCGGATTCTGAACTTCTTCTCGGACTGGTTCTTGGCGCCGTAGAGCACCAGCCCCACGCCGGTGGCGTACATGGGGTTGTTGACCACGTCCACCAGCCCGCTGATGCCGGTGGGCGTGCCCAGGCGCGTGGGCAGGCTGAAGACCGCCTCGGCGATCTCGGTGGTCCCCTCCAGGATGGCCGTGCCGCCGGTCAGCACCACGCCCGAGGCGGGCACATGCTCCATGCCCACGCGGATGATCTCGCGCTTGGTTAGCTCGAAAATCTCCTCCATGCGCGGCTCCAGGATCTCCCCCAGGATCTGGCGCGGCAGCTTGCGCGCCTTTCGCCCGCCCATGCCCGGCACCTCGATGATCTCCTCGGGGTTGATGTTGCGCGTCACGCAGGCCCCGTATTTCTTCTTGATCTTTTCGGCCTCGCTCAGCGGAGCGCGCAGGCCCACCGCGATGTCGTTGGTCAGGTTGTTGCCCCCCAGCGCCAACACGAAGGTGTGCCGGATGTTCTTACGCGCAAAGATGGCCAGGTCCGAGGTCCCCCCGCCCAGGTCGATGAGGGCCGTTCCCAGCTCGCGCTCCTCGGGGCTCAGCACGGCCTCCCCCGAGGCCAGCGACTCCAGCACGATGTCGCACACGTCGAGGCCGGACTTGTTGGCGCACTTGACCAGGTTGTGTGCCGAGGTGACGGCCCCGGTGATGATGTGGATCTTGGCCTCCAGGCGCACGCCGGCCATGCCCACCGGATTCTGGATGCCGGCCTGATCGTCCACGATGTACTCCTGGGGCAGTACATGGATCACCTCGCGGTCCATGGGAATGGCTACCGCGCGGGCCGCATCGATGACGCGCTCGACGTCCACAGCGGTGATTTCGGGACCCTTGACGGCGATGATGCCCCGGCTGTTGAAACTGGTGATGTGCCCGCCGGCGATGCCGGCATACACCGAACGGATCTCACAGCCGGCCATCAGTTCGGCCTCCTCGACGGCCTTCTTGATGGACTCCACCGTGGACTCGATGTCGACCACCACGCCCTTTCGCAGGCCGATGGAGGGATGGGTTCCGATCCCGATGATGTTGATCTCGTCCCCGGACACTTCACCGACCACGGCGCAGATCTTCGTGGTGCCGATGTCAAGACCGACGACAATGTTCTCGTTTACGGCCATTGCGAACCTCCCTGCCGGTCCCGGTGTCGGCGCTCAGGCCGCGGGGACTGACAACCACCCGATTGATGTTTTGAATGTCGACCCAGGAAAAATCGGAAACCGCCGCGTTTTTTTCCAGAAATCCCAGGATCGTGGCCAGGCGCCGGTATTTGCGCCGATAATTTTTAAACCCCAGCCGAATCTCGCGGCGGCCGTCGTTCACCAGCAGCGTAAGCCCGCAGTCGCGGTCCACGGCGATGCGCCGGATGTCGGTATTGGGCAACACACTGCCCGGGGCGCTTCCCAGCCGCAGTACGGTCATGACGGCCTGGAAAGGCCGCGTGGTCGGCAGCCCCTCGACGCTGAAATCGCCAAAACCCAACCCCGTGATCCGCGGTAGATCGTGGGGGTCCTTCTTTCCCAGTGCCTTGAAGATCTGCCCGTCCCGGTTGATCAGAAAGGGCCGCCCCAGGTCGACCACCGCCAGGGGCTGCTGCTCCCGGATACGCAGCACCAGGGTGTCCGGCAGTTCCCGACGGGCCTGCGCCTCTGCCACCCAGGGGTGGGCCAGCAGCCGCTTGCGTACCAGCGGCAGGTTGACGGCCAGGATGTTCACGCCCTTCTGTACGCCGGCCTGGCGGAGAACCTCGGCGCGCTTCAGCCGGTGGGTGCCTTCGACCACGATGCGCCGGCTCTTGAAATAGTCACACTGGGTCAGCACGTCGTAGCCAAAGATGAGCACCAGGCTCATAGCGCCCAGCAGCAGCAGCCCACCGCCGACACGTACGGCCTGCGCCAGCCGCCGCCTCAGGACCATGTGCTCTTTCCGGATTCTCCTGCGGTAACGGTTCTTCTTTCTCATGACACCACCTGCCGCCCGCGCCCCACGATCACCACTTCGGGCTCCAGCCGCACCCCGAAGCGCGCGTGCACCGCCTGCTGGACCTGCGCCGCCAGCGTCAGTACGTCGGTAGCCGTGGCCCGTCCCCGGTTGACGATGAAATTGGCGTGCCTGCGCGACACGGCCGCGTCCCCTACCCGCCGCCCTTTGAGGCCGGCGGCCTCGATCAGCCGGCCGGCGGGTTCGCGCCCCGGCGGGTTCTTGAAAAAACTGCCGGCGCTGGGCCACGCCAGCGGCTGTTTGCGCACGCGCGTGCGCGCCAGCCGGCGGGCGCGGGAACGAACCCGCTCCGGGTCCGAGGACCGCAGGCGAAACTCCCCGGAGACAATGACGGCGCCTGCGGTTTCAGCCGGCAGGGAGAAACGGCGGTATCCGAAAGTGAGCCGTTCGGCATCCAGACGGTGCAGGCGGCCCCCTGTCGTCATCACCGTGACGGCCTCGAGCACATCGGCCATGCTGCCGTCCGCCGCGCCGGCATTGACGGCGATGGCGCCGCCCACGCTGCCCGGAATGCCCACGGCGAACTCCAGTCCGGCCAGGCCGCGGGACAGCGCCAGGCGGCAGAGGCGCGCCAGCCGGGCACCGGCCATGGCGGTTACCCGGCAAGACCCGTCGGCTTCCGGCGCCGCCTGCAGCGTGATGGTGTCCAGATTCGACAACTCGATCACCATGCCCTCAATGCCCCCGTCCGTGACCAGCAGGTTGCTGCCCCGGCCCACCACCAGCAGCGGCAGGCCGCGCCGGGCGGCACCGGCCACCAGTATCCCCAGCTGGGCCACGTCCCGCGGGCGCACCAGCGCCTCGGCAGGACCGCCCACCCGCAGGGTGGTATGGCGCGCCATGGGCTCGTCGAACCGCACCGCCCCGGGTGCCGTCCGCTGCAGCCACTGCCTGTCCTGCGCGTTCAATGCCATCTTCGCCCGCCATGAATCACTTTTCCGTTTCCAGCTGCGACAGCAGCATTTCGCCCACCCGCACCACGTCGCCGGCCCCCAGGGTGAGCACCAGGTCGCCGGGCTTGACCATGCCTTTAAGGGTCTCCACA
>Ga0256835_1000540_pt1 | contig 27767 bp, 24 predicted proteins | sample PIR30metaG_FD_185972 | JGI IMG/M metagenome (GOLD analysis project Ga0256835, IMG submission 185972) | Hydrothermal vent microbial communities from East Pacific Rise, Pacific Ocean - PIR-30 | ecosystem: Environmental > Aquatic > Marine > Hydrothermal vents | place: Pacific Ocean: East Pacific...
AAGCCCAGACCCAGTATGTCGTGCCAGAAGGCCTTGCCGGCCTCCATGTCCTTAACGGCGATGCCCAGATGATCGATTTTCAGAATTTTCACGCTGCGCCCCTCCCTTCTCGTTGCCGGGGTATCCGGATTTCAAGTCGGGCCAACCGCTCGGCCCGACTCGCTGTTTCGTATATTTCGCGGCTAGGGAACAATCGGGTTTCCCCCTCACCGCCCGCCGGCGGCCCTACCCGCGGTATCGCTCCAGCGCCCGCCTGAACCCCGGCATGGCCCGCACGATGGTGTCGTCATCCACGCAGAAGGCGATGCGGAAATGCCCGGGGCCCTCGAAGCCGCTGCCCGGGACCACCAGAATGAGCTCCTCCTGGAGCGCCCTGACGAACGCCACGTCGTCGGCGTCAGGGGTTTCCGGAAACAGGTAGAAGGCACCGGCCGGCCGGGTGAAGCGATAGCCGCACTCGGCCAGTCCGTCGCACAGCAGGTCGCGCTTGCGGGCGTACTCGCCGATGTCCACGCTGACCCCCTGTAGCTGGGAGACCACCCGCTGCATGAGGGCCGGGGCGTTGACGAACCCCAGGATGCGGTTGGTGAGCGCCATGGCCGCTATGATGTCCGACTTGTAGGTGGCGGAGGGGTTCACGGCCGCAAAACCGATGCGCTCGCCGGGAATGGACAGGTCCTTGGAATAGGAGCTCGCCAGAATGCTCTCCTCGTAATGGTGGAAAACGCTGGGCACCTGCACGCCGTCGTACACGATCTTGCGGTAGGGTTCGTCGGATATGAGGTACAGCGTGCGACCCAACTGCCGACTCTTCTGGCGCAACAGATCACCCAGGGCCGCCAGGCTCTCGGCCGGGTAGACGGCGCCGGTGGGGTTGTTGGGTGAGTTGATGATGACGGCCTTGGTCTTTTTGCCGATGGCGCTTTCCATGGCCTGCATGTCCAGCGAAAAATCCGGCCGGGTGGGCACGGTTTTGAGAACCCCGCCGTGGTTGTCGGCGTAGAAACGGTACTCCACGAAACAGGGCGCCGGGGTGAGCACCTCGTCGCCGGGGTCCAGCAGGGCCTTCAGGATCACGTTGAGGGCGCCGGCGGCGCCGCAGGTCATGAGGACCTCGCCGCCCGTGATGGCCACGTCCTGTTCCTGCGCAAGATACTCGGCCACCCGGTCGCAGACGTCGGTGTAGCCGGCTTGGGCCATGTAGCAGTGATCTTCCGGGCCGCAGCTGCTGACGGTCTCCAGCAGTACCTGGTCGAACCGCTCCGGGGGCGGCAGGTTGGGATTGCCCAGGCTGAAATCAAATACGTTTTGGGCACCGTGCTGCGCCTTGAGGCGTGCACCTTCCTCGAACATCTTGCGGATCCACGACGACTTTTCCATCACTTCATGGATCCTGGCAGCGACACTCATGTGGACTCCTCCTGTCTCCGACCTTCACGCCGGCTTAAGGGGCCCGGCACGGAAAAAACCGCCCGCCGACCGCAATGCCGGCCAGGGATCTTCTGCCCGCCACGGCCCCGCTCGTTTCAAACCAACCACCGCCTGCAAAGACCGGTGATTGTAAGCGGATCCATCTGAAATTTCAAGAGAGATCTGGCGCTTTGCACCGGTCGGCGGTCGGCCCCCAAAGACAGGAAACGGTCGCTACTCGGCCGGCTCCACGGCCTTGACCTCGGGCACCTGCTGTTTGAGAATGCGTTCGATGCCGTTACGCAGCGTCATCTGGGACATGGGGCAGCCGGCGCAAGCTCCCTGCAGGCGGACTTTGACCACGCCGCTCTGCTCGTCCACGTCCACCAGCTCCACGTCTCCGCCGTCGGCCTGCAGGGACGGCCTGATTTTTTCCAGCACTTGCTTGACTTTCTCTTCCATGACAATCTCCTTTGGGGAAAAAAGGGCACAAAAGGGCAAAGTTACCCGTTGATTAACTTAAGGGTTTTCGACTCGCCTGTCAAAAAAATCACGGCGAAAGGATTCGAAAGCCCCCGCCTCGATGGCGCGGCGCAGACGGGCCATCAGGTCGGCGTAGTAGTGCAGGTTGTGGATGGTGTTGAGGCGATAGGACAACAGCTCGCGGCTCTTGTAAAGGTGGCGCAGGTAGGCCCGCGAGTAGTTGCGGCAGGTGTAACAGCCACAGTCCGCCACCAGGGGGCGGGGGTCCTTCCGGAAGCGCGCATTGCTGATGTTGACCGTCCCTTTGTGGGTGAACAGCTGCCCGTTGCGGGCGTTTCGGGTGGGCATGACGCAGTCGAACATGTCGGCCCCCAGCGCCACCAGCGTGACCAGATCTTCGGGCCGTCCCACGCCCATGATGTAGCGCGGTTTTCCGGCCGGCAGCAGATCGAGGGTGAAATCCGCCACCTCGTACATGGTCTCGGGCGGTTCGCCCACGCTGAGCCCCCCCAATGCGTAGCCGGGGAAATCCAGCGCCGCCAGGTCCTGGGCCGATGCGCGCCGCAGGTCCTTGAACATGCCGCCCTGGACGATGCCGAAGAGCGCGCGTGCGCCCGGATCGTTTCTCTGCCAGGCCTGCCGGCAGCGCAGGGCCCAGCGTGTGGTCAGATCCATGGCCGCCACGGCGGTCTCGTACTCGGCCGGGTAGGCGATGCACTGGTCCAGGCACATGATGATGTCGGCGTCCAGGCAGCGCTGAATCTCCACCGACTTTTCCGGGGTCAGCAGGTGCCGCGAACCGTCGATGTGCGACTGGAAAGTCACCCCCTCCTCGGTCAGGCGGGACAGGGCCGCCAGGGAAAACACCTGGAATCCGCCGCTGTCGGTCAGAATGGGGCGCTGCCAGTGCATAAAGTCGTGCAGCCCGCCGAAGACCTCGATCACCTCGCAGCCGGGCCGCAGGTAGAGGTGGTAGGTGTTGCCCAGCAGGATCTGCACGCCGATGGCCGCCAGCTCCTCGGGGGAAAGGGCCTTGACGCTGCCCAGGGTGCCCACCGGCATGAACACCGGGGTCCGGATAGCGCCCCGGGGGGTCTGGATGACCCCGGCCCGGGCGCGGCCGCAAACCGCTTTGACCTGGAAGTCGAACATGCTGCTGGCTGCAATCCTTTCAGGCGATGAACATGGCATCGCCGTAGCTGTAAAAACGGTATTTGCGCGCGACGGCCTCCCGGTAGGCGGCCAGTATGCGGTCCCGGCCGGCGAAAGCCGCCACCAGCATCAGCAGGGTGGACCCCGGCAGGTGGAAATTGGTGATCATGGCGCCCACCACCTTGAACGCGTAGCCGGGATAGATAAACAGGTCGCACCAGCCGCTGCCCGCCGATATCCGCCCGTGCGCATCGGCGGCAAACTCCAGGGTGCGCACGCAGGTAGTGCCCACGGCCACCACACGCCGCCCCTCCTGCCGTGCCCGGTTGATCTCGCGGGCGGCCTCTGCCGGGAGGTCGAAACACTCGGCGTGCATGCGATGCTCGCGGATGTCGCTGACCCGCACGGGCCGGAAAGTCCCGTAGCCCACGTGCAGGGTGATCTCGGCCACACGCACGCCGGCCGCCCGGATGCGTGCCAGCAGGTCCCCGGTGAAGTGCAGGCCGGCCGTGGGAGCGGCCACGGCACCGGGGTGGACGGCGTAGACCGTCTGGTAGGCGCTGCCGTCACGACCGTCGGCGGCCGGGGCGGTCTGCCTGCGGATGTAGGGCGGCAGCGGCACCCTGCCAATGCGCGCCAGCAGATCTTCAAAGTCCCCCGGGCACTCGAAGGCCAGGGTGTAGCGCCCCTGTCCGCCCTCCAGCACGCGGGCACGGAGATTTTCCCCGAAATCCAGGCGGCTGTCCACCCGCAGGGGCTTGGCGGCCTTTACCAGGCAGGGGCATACGAAAGGCCGGCCGGGCCGGTAATCCTTCCGCGCAGCGGCGTATCCCTCCAGCAGCACCTCGACCCGGCCTCCGGTGGGCTTGCGGCCGACGAGCCGCGCCGGCACCACGGCGGTGTTGTTGACCACCAGCACGTCGCCAGGCTGCAGCAGCGACCGCAGGTCATCGAAGCGCAGGTGGCGGGTGTGCCCCGTTGCGCGCTCCAGCACCATCAGGCGGGAGCGGTCACGGCGATCGGCCGGCCGCTGGGCGATACGCTCCGGCGGCAATTCGTACTGGTAATCCGAAATGTCGAACAAGACTATCCCCTGGCCAGGTAGATCAACAGCAGTCCCGCCAGCATGGACCCCAGTCCGAACATTCGCAGCGTAGCGGGCGGAAGGTCCAGCACCTGGCGGATCCAGCGCTTCATCTTCTCCGGGAAGGCGACATAGGGCAGTCCCTCAATGAACAGCACCATTCCAAGTACGCACAGGAAAAATTCCACCGGGGCCGCCTCTCTCACTCCACAAGGGTTGGACTGCCAATCAGCGCCGCCTCTGGCGGGCGGCCGAAACAGCGGCTCGACTATAGATTTGCCCGACGGATTTGTCAAAACCAAAGACGGCAGCCGTTCGGCGCATTCGCAATCAGCCGCTGGTATGGGTGTGCGGGAGGGATCTCCCTGTCGGCGACCATCATCCCGGTTGGTAGGATCATTTTTTGTTGTCAAATAAAAACAAAATGTTAGAATAAGATGGTGTTTCCCACAAAAACCAACCGGACAAAGGAGAACGATTCCCCGTGCAGATCCGCACCTATGAGACTGGCCCCCATACCGCAGAGGCACCCCCCGACCACGTTCAGATCCAGACCGTTACGGGGTGCAACGCCCGCTGCATTTTCTGCCCCAACGGCAAAACCGATCCACACGTTCCCATGGGCCGCCGCATGGACGACGCGCTTTTCCGGCGTATCGTGGACCAGTGCGTCGAACTCGGAGTGCGGCGCTACTCGGCCTACCTGATGAACGAACCCCTGCTGGACCGCGATCTGCCCCGACGCATCGCCTATATTGCGGCCCGCATCCGAAAACCACAGTACGTGAAAGTCACCAGCCACGGCGGACTGCTCACCGGGCGCATGGCCCGCGGGCTGCTGGACTCGGGCCTCAAGAAGCTCAAGATTTCCATCCAGAGCCTGGATCCGGCCACCTATCGACGCATCATGGGCCTCAAACTGGAGCGCACACTGGCCAATATCGACCGTTTCCTGGAGCTCAGGGAACAGGGCGGATACAAGCTGCCGCGCTTGGAGGTGGTCATGGTAGACTCGGTCCACACCCACCACGAAATTGAACACGCGCGGCGCTACTGGGCACGGCGCGGCATCCGCCTGTTCGTCGAGCCCGTGGAAAACCGCGCCGATCAGCAGAACATCCGCACAGCGGCGGTGGGCGCCGACCGGCTGCAGCCTTATACCTGGTGCCGCCGGCTGATGGAGCAGATCTACATCCTCCACGACGGCCGCATGTTGCAGTGCTGCGCCGACTGGGAACATCGCAGCGTGATGGGCGACCTCACGCAGCAGCCGCTGGCCGACGTATGGTACGGTTCCCGCTACAGGAAGCTGCGGCGGCGCTTTTCGGCGGGCGATGTGGGAGGCATGATCTGCAGTAACTGCCTCAAGCAGAAACCGGCCTCCTGATGCCCGACCCGTTTTGGATTTGAAAATTGCAGGCTCATGTTGTACAACAACCGACAGGTATTCGAAAATCCACCCGGCCGGGACGCTATGACGGCCGACTGCCTTTAATTTTATCGGGAAGCGCTGCTCATGGGGAACACACAACCGCCGGTGGTCAAGAGATCCCTCTTCTCATGGGTATTTGCCAACAACGCCAAATACCAAATCCTGCTGGTGGTCATCATCATGGTCACCGTCTTCGCCCGCGTGCTTCCCCTGGAGATGCAGAAACGCATCGTCAACCAGGCCATCAGCCTGCGCAAAATCGACCTACTGCTACGCTACTGCAGTATCTACATCGTCGCCGTAGTGACCGCCAGCGGGCTGAAATTTCTGATCAACATCCTGCAGACCCTTATCGCCCAGCGGGCCACGGCAGAGATGCGCAAGGAACTCTACCGCCACCTGTTGACGCTGCCGCTCAATTTTTTCCGCAAGACCCAGCAGGGCACCATCGTCAACGCCCTGGCGGCCGAGCTGGCGCTGCCGGGGAACTTCGTGGGCATGGCGGTGGCGGTGCCGGTCAGCAACATTCTCACCCTAGTGGCTTTCGCCGGCTACCTGTTCTGGCTCAACCCCTTGCTGGCGGCCGTCTCGCTTTCCATCTACCCGGCGGTCATATTCCTGATCCCCCTGCTGCAGAAGCGTGTCAACCGTGCCAACAAGCAGCGCATCGACAAGGCGCGCGTCATGTCCAGCAAGGTGGCCGAGACGGTCTCCGGCATCCACGAAATTCAGAGCAACGGCTCCTTCGGCATCGAAAGCCGCAAATTCGACCGCATCGTCGAGCAGCTTTACAAGATCCGCGTGCGCTGGAGCCTGTTCCGTTTCGGGATTAAGAGCACCAACAATTTCTTCGTCAGCCTGGGCCCCTTCCTGATCTTCATCCTGGGCGGCTACCTGGCCATCCGGGGGCAACTGGCGCTGGGTTCGCTGGTAGCCTTCCTCTCGGCCCAGGAAAAGCTTTACGACCCATGGAAGGAATTGATCGAATTCTACCAAGTCTACCAGGACGGCTCGGTCAGCTACAACCGCACCATGAAGCTGTTCGACATCGAGCCGGAGCACGTGCTGGAGCCGGAGGGGCGCGAGCCGTACACTTTCAAGGGCGCCATCGACGTCAAGAACCTGTCGTTCGCCACCGAGACCGGCATCCGCCTGCTGCGCGACGTAACCTTCTCGCTCAAGCCTGGTGAGCACCTGGCGGTGGTCGGTTTTTCGGGCAGCGGGAAAAGCACCCTGGCCCAGTGCATCGGACAGCTCTATAAGTACAACGACGGCAACCTGCTCATCGACGGCCACGAGGTCTCGCAGCTGACCAAGCGCGATATCGTCAACAACGTGGGGTTCGTTGCCCAGAGCCCGTTTATCTTCACCGGGACCATCGAGGAGAACCTGCTGTATTCATCGGCGGCGCGTTTCGACGGCCAGGGGGAAATCGACCCTGCCCTGCTGCCCGATCGCGACGATCGTATCGAAGTACTGCAGCAGACCGGCATTTTCGTCGACGTGCTGCGTTTCGGCCTCAATACCATCCTGTCCCGAGACGAAAATCCGGAACTCGTGGAGCAAATCATCCGGGTGCGCCGCAACCTGCAGGAGGACTTTGGGGAGCAGCTTTCCGAATACGTCGAGTTCTACCGCTCCGACCAGTATCTGTTCTACTCCAGCATCGCGGAGAATCTCTTTTTCGGAACGCCCAACCGGGAAGACCTGCAGGTGGAGAACCTCCCCCGCAATCCATACTTCCTCGATTTTCTCAAACAGGCGGAGCTGTCCATGCCGCTGATGGGCCTGGGGGCCGAACTATGCCGGCAGATTGTCGATATCCTCGGCAACCTGCCGCCGGATGAAATCTTTTTCGAGCAAAGCCCCATTTCGCCCGACGAAATTGAAACTTACAAGGCGCTGAGCGGGCGCCTGAAGCAGGCGCGCCTGCACCGCCTGCCCCCCGAGGACCAGGAAAAGCTGCTGGGGCTGGCCCTGCGGTTCATTCCCGGTAAGCACAAGATGGTGGCGCTGCCCAAACTGCTGCGGGAGCTGATCATGGAGGGGCGTTCGATCTTCCGGGAGGCTATCCAGAAAGACCTGCCGGGAGCCGTCACCTTCTACCAGGAATCCGAGTACATTTATTCCCAGACGATCCTGAACAACATCTTCTTCGGCAAGATGAAAACCGCCACCTCCCATGCCCAGGAGAAAATCAACCAAAGCATCATCCAGGTGCTAATCGGCGAGGACATGCTGGAGACTATCATCGAGATCGGCATGCAGTTCCACGTGGGCAGCAGCGGGGACCGGTTATCCGGCGGCCAGCGCCAGAAGCTGGCCGTGGCGCGCGTCTTTCTCAAAGCGCCGCCGGTACTCATCATGGATGAGGCCACCTCGGCGTTGGACAACAAGTCCCAGTTTCGTATCCAGAATCTGCTGGACACCCGCTGGAAGGGGCGCCACACCCTGATCTCGGTCATCCACCGCCTGGACACCATCAAGAAGTATGACAAGATTATCGTGCTCAAGGCCGGCAAGATCGGCGAAATGGGCACCTACGAGGAATTGATGGAAAAGAGAGGTATGCTCTATGAGCTCACCGGAGGGAAACGATAACCACGGCGGTTCCTGCGAATTTCAGGACAACATCTCGCTGCTGCGCGAAACCAGTTTTTTCGGGGCGCTGAACCTGGAGGCGCTGAAAGTGCTGGCCTACCTGTGCAGCCGTGAAGCTTACAAACCGGGAGACTACCTGTTTCGGCAGGGAGACGAGGAGGGCTGCGCCTTCTACATCATCTCCGGAAAGGCCCGGCTGGTCCTGGAAACCGAAAACGGAATCAACGAAATCCGCCAATACGGCACCGGCAGCCTGCTCGGTACGCTGTCTCTGGTGGGGCACACCCGCCGCCTGTTCTCCCTTCAGGCGGTAGACGAGCTGTACGTCATGCTGCTTGAACGGGAAAAGTTCATGAAGGGCATCGCACCCTTTCCGGAAACCATTCCCAAAATTTTCCAGTCCCTGGCCAACATCATCGTATCCTGGGAGGAACAGTTCATCGGCAGTCACGACGGAAGCTGCGGCGCCTGCACCAGCAAGATCGGCGTAAGTATCCTTTAAAAACCGGAACGGTACATCATGGGTTTACTGAAACTCAAATTGCGGAACAGTCTCGATGAAATCGACCGGCTGTTTGAAAACATCCAATCCTTCGGAGAGGCCCATGGTCTGAACCGCAAACAGGCTTTCCAGCTTAACCTGGTGATCGAAGAGCTGTTTACCAACATCGTGTCCTATGCATACCGCGACCACGACGAACACTGGATCCTGGTGACCATCTCCTGTGGCGACGGCCGGCTGACGGTGCGCATCGAAGACGACGGCATCCCTTTCAACCCGGCCGCCGCCCGCAAGCCGGACCTAAAAGGTCCCGTGGAAAAACGCAAAATCGGCGGTCTGGGTATTCACCTCTGCAAAGAATTGATGAACAACATGCAGTACCGACGGGAAAACAACCGCAACATTCTGACATTGACCAAGACCCTGCCGGCCGACGCCTGAAGCGGCAAACGTCCCTGCGGCGCGGCGGCAGAGACCAATCGCTCAACCGGGGAGAATCGCAGATGGAAATTTTCGAAAAACGGGAAAACGGCATCACCATCTTTTCGCTCAACGGCCGTCTGGACTCCAATACGTCGCCGGAATTCGATGAAAAAATCACCAAAGCCATCGAGAGCGGCGCCCGTTTCATCGTTGTTGACTGCCAGAATCTGGACTACATCACCAGTGCCGGGCTGCGCATCCTTAACAAGACGGCCAAGAAGCTCAAACAGCTGAACGGCAAAATCGTGCTGTGCAGCATGGAGGATTACGTCAAGGAAGTATTCGAAATTTCAGGATTTGACACTTTTCTGCCAATTGTGCCCGACCTCGAAACAGCGCTGGAACAAATCAAAAAGTGAAACTGCGGCGAGCCATCCATCTGCTTTTCCTTTTTTTCCTCTTCGCACCGGCCTGGGTGTGTGCGCCGGCCTCCGGCAGCCCGCCCGGGCTCAGTGTTTTTGTCAGCATCATTCCCCAAAAATACTTCGTTCAGAAAATCGGCGGCAATCACGTCACCGTGGCCGCCATGGTGCGGCCGGGCGCCAACCCGGCCACCTATGAACCCCGGCCAAGCCAGATGGCGGCCCTGGCTTCGGCGCGGCTCTACTTCGCTATTGGCGTGCCCTTTGAAAGGGCGTGGATGAAGCGCATCGCCGCCGCCAACCCCCGCATGCGCATCGTCCCCACCCAGCAGGGCATCGAAAAGATGCCCATGGCCCCCTTTTTTGGCGAAAGCACACCGCGCCGCAGGGGCATCCTGGATCCCCATATCTGGCTGTCCCCCCGGCTGGTGAAGATCCAGGCCGGGCACATCACCCGCGCCCTGGCCGAGGCGGATCCCCTGCACCGCAACCAGTACCAGGAGAACTACCGGCGTTTCGCCGCCGAGCTCGACGCCCTGGACAGCGACCTGAAACAGATGTTCGCCGGGCGCGAGGGGATGGAATTCATGGCCTTCCACCCCTCTTGGGGGTACTTTGCCCACGACTACGGGCTGCGGCAGGTGCCGGTAGAAATCGAGGGCAAGACACCCAAGCCGGCGCGACTCAAAGAACTCATCGAGTACGCCCGCCGGCGCGGCATCCGGCTGATTCTGGTCCAGCCGCAGTTCTCACGCAAGAGCGCCGAACTCATCGCCCGTGCCATCGGCGCGCATGTCGTCACGGCCGACCCCCTGGCCGAAAACTGGGCGCAAAACCTGCGCCGCTGCGCCGCGGCCATCCAAAAAGCGCTGAAGTAAAGCGCCATTTTTGCTTCTCAGCTCACATGGGAAAAGGAACATGACGATCCAACGAAAACGCTGCTGGACCCGAACCGTGCTCCTGGGCGCGCTGCTGTTTGTACTCTGCGCCGCCAGCTTCAGTCCTCCCGCCTCGGCCTGGACGCCCGGCCAGCCGCTAGACATTCCTTTTCCGCGGCTGGGTATGTGGTGGCCGGATCCGTGGGAACAGTCCCTGGCCGACATCGCCCGCTATGACTACGTGCTGTTGGCTGACGACCAGGAGGATTTCATCGCCCCGATCAAGGCGCTGCACCCCGGCATCATTCTGCTCAACTCCACCAACGCCTGCGAGCTTTCCTACGACTGGCCGGATGCCCCCGACTATGCGGAAATCCAGAAAATGCCGCCGCAATGGTTCCTCACGCAGGTGGGTAGCACCCTGACCCGGGCGGTAGACGCCACCACCACGACCTTCCACGTGGCCGACGTGAGCATAACGGACGGCAGCGCCACCTATGCGCTCTTCGTACCCGGCGACACGGCCCTGGTGGACGGCGAAAGCGTCGTCGTCAAAAAAGTCAACAAGGCGGCTCGAACGCTGACCGTCCGGCGGGGCTTCGTACGCCCGGCATCCGCCCACCCGGCAGGGACCCGCATCGCTGCGCATATTACCTTCTGGCCGGGGACCTGGCTGATGAACCTGAGCATGATGTCGCCTGCCGCCGTCGCTGACCCGGCCGTGGGCCCCGAACGCTGGGCGGACTACAACGCCCGCCGCGCAGCAGGGCTGTTGTCCAACCCCGACTGGGACGGCCTGCTGATCGACCGCGCCGACCCCGACCAAAGCTGGCTTGTGGGGGGGTCCACCGCCCGCACCATCGATCCGGACCAGTCCAACACGCTGCTCAGCGACTATTCGGCCTTCGATGCGTCCTGGAACGCGGGCCTGCGCCTTTTCGAAAGCCGCCTGCGCCGGGCGGTGGGGGACCAGAAAATCCTTTTCGTCAACTGGGGCATGCATAATTATGATCTTCTTAACGGCAACAACTACGAAGGCTTCCCCCTGGACGACGGTGCTTCCTACCGGGTGGACTGGCACCGCACAGTCTTCGGTCCTGCCAAAAACGTCGGCGGCTACCTCGAGTGGCTGGCGCAGGCCGAGCAGCCGAACCTGACCACCGTCGAAACCTACGAGGACGATTCGTCACCGCCGCCTGACGACATCCGTTACCGCAACCCCTGCGACCGGCCCGGATTCAAACCCAACTACCGCAAGATGCGCTTCGGCCTGGCCACGGCCCTGCTTGGCGACGGCTTTTTCAGCTACGAGATCAACACCAACGGCCACGGTTCCCTGTGCCTGATGTGGTTCGACGAGTACGACAACGCCGGCCGCCAGCGGGGGTACCTGGGACAGCCCCTCGGGCCAGCTTACCGGGTGGCTGGCATCGCCCTCGGGCCCAACCTGCTGGCCGGTGGTGACTTCGAAACCCAGGCTGACCTGGATTCCTGGGAGCTGTGGACCGAAGACGGGTACGCGGCCACGTTGGACCGCAGCAACCAAAGTCCCCCCTCAGGGGCCTCCGCGGCGCGCATTACGATTACCCGCGCCGAGGGCACCGACTGGAAAATCTCCTTCGCCTTTCAGCCGGTGGCCCTGGCCGCCAAAAGGGACTATACCCTCTCCTTTCTGGCCCGGGCCGACCGCGACCGGGCCATCAGCGTCTGGGCCCAGCAGGGATCGCCCCCCTGGACGACCTATTTTTCTATTGAAGACATCGCCATCGGAACGGCGTGGAAACGGTACGAACTGTCCGTGGTTTCCAGTTCCAAAAACAAACGGTCGCAGTTCATTTTCGGCCTCGGACAGACCGAGGGAACGGTTTTCATCGATGATGTCCGCCTGCAGGCCGGCACCCGGGAAGTTTGGCGGCGGGATTTTACCGGCGGCACGGCGCTGGTCAACGCCACTGCCGGGGAACAACACGTAAACCTGGGCACCGTTTTCCGGAAAATACTGGGAACCCAAGCCCCGAAAGTCAACGACGGCGCGCTGGTCTCGCAGGTGGTCCTGCCCCCCCGTGACGGGCTGATCCTGCTGCGCGACGACAACTCCGCGCCGAAAGTCAATCCCGACCGGGGAACCATCGGCACCCGTTTTCGCCTGACCGGGCAAGGCTTCGGCAAAAAGGCCCGGGTATACGTCGTGTATCTTGACCCCAAAAAAGGCAAACGTAAGCGCAGATACGCCAAGGTGCTAAGAGGCAACACCGGCATCGTCGAGGCCCGCTGGAAAAAGGTGCCACCCCCCGGAACCTACAACCTTTTCGTCCAGCCCAGGAACCGCAATGCCGCCCCCATTGCAATGGGCACCTTTCGCATCATGGCCCCCGCCGTAGACGAAAACGCGTCCCTTGGCGGAAAAGCCGGCGAGCCGGTCACCCTGTATGGGCACTTTTTCACTACTCAAAAGCCGAAAGTTTATCTGCAAGCCCTAAACGCTGCTCGGCGAAAGCGCTGCAAGGTGAAGGCTTCCGACATGGACCCGGTGACCGGCCGGAGCACGCTTACGTTCAGGGTTCCCAAGCTGATGCCCGGCCGCTACCATCTTGTTGTGAAAACGAAAACCGGCGAGGCGTCAGCGATGTTTGACCTTCGCCCTTAAACCTTAACCCCCGGCACGAAAGCCTATTTCCTCCGAACCGGCGTTTTCTCGACCGATTTATTCCGCGGAGCGTCCAAAATATTCGTAAACCCGGAGGCTTGATGTCTAGTAAACCCAGATTTTGCATTGGCCTCGCAAAATGACGCAATATACAAAAATTTCTGACAAAATCCTATAGATACCGGTATCTTTAAAAGATAGCGATGGCTGTTTGCCCAACAGCGTGCATTCTACGTTAAGCGATTTTCGCATTTGGCGCAGAACCGGAGTAAATGGCGCTGGCGTACGTGCACCATCTCAAACGGCATTTGATACTGCAGATAATGAAACGGTTCTCGGAAACATTGATCATCTCTGCGCTGGTTATTTTCAGCGTCATGTCTTTCGCTCGTGCATCCCAAAAAGTCATTCGCGTTGGTGTATACCAGAACAAGCCGAAAGTCTTTATCGACAAAAAGGGAGTGCCCAGGGGATTTTTTATCGACATTCTGGAGCATATCGCCAGGGACGAAAACTGGAAACTGATTTACGTTCCAGGCACTTGGGAACAGTGTTTGATTCGCCTTCAAAACCAGCAAATAGACCTGCTTTTGGATGTGGCCGATTCCGTGACCCGAATCGGCCTTTTTGATTTTTCCAAAGAATCTCTGTTTTCCAATTGGGCCGTCATTTATGTCCCCAAAGATTCAACCGTCGACTCCATCTTGGATCTGCGGGAGAAAACCATCGCCGCTATGCGCGGTGACGTTTCCTACGAGGAGTTCAAAGAAAAGCTGAAGCGTCTGGACATCGACTGCCGTTTCCGGGAAGTGGACAGCTTCGCTAGCGTATTTCGCGCCATCGACCAGGGGATCGTCGATGCGGGCCTCATCAGCCGACTGTTTGGCCTAGTGAACGAATCCCAGCACCATGTAAGGCGGACGGGGATCATCTGCTGCCCGAAGAATCTTTATTTTGCTGTTCCCAAGAATAAAAACCGATGGCTCATCAGAACCATCGACCAACACATAAGGCAGCTGAAAAAAGACGAACAATCCGTCTATTACACATCTTTTATGGAATGGATCGAGGGCATACAGCCCCGACGCCTGCCGCACTGGTTGGTTTTGACCCTGGTATTGACAGCCACAATGCTGGCGCTTTTCGTGGTAGGCTTCATTGTGCTGGAGATCAAGGTAAATGCCAAAACAAACGAACTGAAAAAAAGCAATCAAGAACTGGAAGCCGCTCGCCAACGCCTGCTTTCCCAAATGAAATCGCTTGAGACCATCAACGATATTGCCAATAGACTGTACCGATCACTCGATTACAAATCCGTCGTACAGCAGGCGGTTGATTCCATGGCCAACTACAGCCAGTCGCCACTGGTAGCCTTCTTCGAATACCGGGAAGGAGACGACAGGATGTATTTGCTGGCATCCAGCGGGTTTGAAAACGGGCTCCACCATGTTTGCGAAAGTCTTCCGATTCACGGTAATTTGACCGGGGAGGCAATCACAGCCAAGAAAATCATCATATGCAACGATATCGAGAACGATCCGCGAATCGAAGCAAAAGCCTATCGTTCGCTGGTTACCATGGGATTGAAAAGCATTCTGGCCGTGCCTTTGATGTATGGAGATGACGTTTTCGGGGTAATGAACCTGCTCTTCAAGGATAAAGTGCAATGGGAGGCGGATCAGATTGAAACCCTGCTTTCCATCGGCAAAACGATTGCGCTCGCGTTGGCCAACGCACGGCACGTCGAGCAAATGAAACAGGAGATTGCCAACAGAACGCAGGCTGAAAAGGAAAAGGAGAAGCTTCAGCGTCAATTGATGCATGCACAAAAGATGGAAGCGGTAGGCACCCTGGCCAGCGGCATTGCCCATGATTTCAACAATATTCTTCAGGGAATATACGGCTATGTTCAGGTCATGATGTTCAATAGAAAAGAAGGCGATCCAGACCTGAAATTTCTAAAGCAAATAGAGGAAATCGCTCTCAAGGCCAGCGGTGTTGTCCGCCAGCTCCTGACCTTTAGCCGAGAAATAAAAAGCGAACTCAAGCCAACAGACCTGAATCAGGTCATTAAGCATTCGTTGCGGCTGATCGAAAGAAGCCTGTCAAAAATGATCGAAATACGCCTTTTGCTGGATCCGAATTTGAAACTGATTCGGGCCGATAATGTTCAATTAGAACAGGTGCTGCTGAACTTGTGCATCAATGCCGGGTACGCCATGGGAGAAAACGGCCGTCTGACGATCCAGACGGAAAATATCCATTTATCCAAAACCCAGGGCGACAGAGTTGGCCTGGATAGTGGAAGCTATGTTGTTCTCTCGATCACCGATACCGGCCATGGCATGGAAAAGGACGTTGTCGAGCGTATTTTCGATCCGTTTTTCACGACCAAAAAGAGCGGGGAAGGTACGGGGCTGGGACTTTCCATGGTTTATGGCATTGTCAAGCAGCATGGGGGACATATCATTTGCAACAGCAGGCCCCAATATGGCACACGCTTTGATATCTATTTTCCAGCAATAGATATGGACGCGGTGGTCGCCAGTGATGCAGAAACACAAATCCGGGTGCAGGGCTCCGAAACGATCCTGATGGTGGATGACGAACTCCCGATTCTGGATGTCAGCAAGCATTTGCTGACCCAGCATGGATATACGGTAATTACCGCCGACACGCCGGAAAAAGCGATTCGATACTATACGCGGCACAAAAAGACGATTGATTTGGTGATTATGGATATTTACATGCCGAAAACAAGTGGCTTTACCTGTCTTGAGCGGTTACTTGAGATAGATCCGGAAATCAAAGTAATTATGTCCAGCGGCCAAGTCACCCGTAAAATCAGGGACGATGTTTTAAAAGCGGGAGGCAAGGGCTTTATTGCCAAACCCTATCGCATTGAAGCGTTGCTGGCCACCATTCGAGCGGTGTTGACCGCAGGGTAACCGCCTTGATGCGCGCTTGTCGGGTGTCGGCGGTTCATCAAACGTGGTCGCCACGGGATTGAAAACCTTTCGGGGATTCCCGATTTCACCTCATCTGCAGCGGCCGATGTTGCATCCACAACGCCATCTCAAGCAAGACGCCATACAGGCGGACGCGCCCCACCGGGGCAGGGGCGCGTCACTGCATACATCTGGGCAAAGCCACCGGCTCCAGGGAAGCAGCCGGGCCGAGGACCGTTTTCGGTCTGTCCCGGACGAATTGCCTATAGGCTCGACTGCTCTATGAATAGTTTATTTTCTTCGATGATCTCCTTGGCGATATCGACGGCTTCCTTCAGGCTTTGAATGCCCCCCAGAATGAAACTGTCTCGCAACCGGACCATGTATTCCAGATCGCCCTGCTTGTTGGCAATGGTTTGAATATACAGGCTCATTCGAGAGCCGAGACGGATGTACTGGGCGCTTTGCAACGCTTTGCCCTTGTATGTCCAGTGCCCGGCAACATTATGCAACATGAAATCATGAATCTGTTTGGGGAAATCCATCCTCTTCTCCTTTGACACTAAACCGTGGCGGTTTCAGTTTCGATCACTGTCCAGTTCGGTGACCTCTCTGATGGCATTCTCGCCCCGTCCCACAACCACAGCGGCAGTGGCATCACCCCATACGTTGATGGCCGTCCGAAATTGGTCTAAAATGCGGTCGATGGCGAGAATCAGGCCGATTCCGTCAAGGGGCAAACCGGCGGCGGTCAACACGATTCCCATGGTGACCAGTCCGGCGCCGGGAATGGCCGCGGCCCCGATGGCGGCAAGTGAAGCCGTAATGAAAATGACGATCTGCATGCCCATCGTCAACTTCACCCCCAGCAGCTGAGCAATGAAGATCACGGCGACAGATTCGTACAGGGCGGTGCCGTCCATGTTAATGGTGGCGCCCAGAGGAAGCACAAAATTTCCGATGCGGCCATCCACACCGGCGCGCTTTTCCAGATTGCTCATGGTCACGGGCAGGGTCGCCGCGCTGGAGGCTGTGGACCAAGCCGTCATCATGGCCGGCGATAGCGCTTTCATGAGGCGGAGGGGATTGTAGCGGCCGAAGACGGCAACCAGGATCGGCAGCGTAATAAACCCGTGAATAAAAAGTCCCAGCAGCACAGTGACGGCATATTTGCCCAGGGCTTTGAGTGCCGCAAAGCCCAAATCCATGAAAATGGCTGCCACCAGCATGAAAATGGCGTATGGGGCGATGGCCATCACCGCCATGATTCCTTTTTGCATGATGCGGTCGATGGCGTTGATCACCTGGGTCATGGGTTCGGAATCGCGCCCCACGATGGAGGCAAAAACCGCCAGGAAAATGGTGAAAAAGATAATCTGCAGCACATCGCCCTTGGCAAAAGCGGCAGCAGGGTTCTTTGGAATCATGTTCACGAAAGTGTCGACGATGATAATGACGGGGCTGCGTTCACCGACTCCCTGTTTGCTCACCTTGGCCGGTACTTCGGTACTGATGTTCAGCGCCGACAGCGCTTCCTTGTCGATGCCGATGCCGGGGTTGATGATGTTGACCACAACCAACCCGATCAGCACCGCCAACGCCGTGGTCAGCATGTAGTAGCCGATGGTTTTGCCGCCGATTTTGCCCAGCTTGCGTACATCTCCGAGATTGGCGACGGCCATGAAAATGGAGGCAAACACCAGGGGAACGATCAACATGCGCAGCAGGCGGATGAAGATGTCGCCACCGTATTTGAAAAGCGTCTTCATGTAAAATACAGGGCCCGTTGTGATGCCGGCCCCCATGGCGATATTAATGCCGATGCCCAGGCTGATACCGGCGACGATACCGATAAGGATTTTCCACTGGAGATCCAGTCCTTTTTTCTTTTCCACACCACCCATATCAGTCACCTCCGTAATAGTCTTCGCTGATGTTGTAGCTGCGGGTAACGACACGCGACTTGACCGGCAGGTATTTGCCCATGAACTGCACCACGTGACCGTTGGACTGGAGTTCCAGGGCGAAAACATTCAGCAGGTTCAGAAAATCCTGGTTGCCCTTGCGGATGGCAAAACCATAAAAATCCGGTTTAAATGGGGGATCCAGCACCACGAGCCGGAAACTGGCGCGTTTGGCGTTTTCCTTGAGCCACACTTTCAGGAAGATTTCATCGTGTACCATGATATCGGCTTCGCCTTTGAGCGTTGCCTCTGCGGCGGCCTCGTTGCTAGGATAGGCTTTGATCTGCGCTTGGGGAAAGAAGCGCGGGACGACACGTTGGGGAGCCTTGCCTTCGGTAACGGCCACAACGAGTTGGTTGGCCTTTCCGTTGCGCAGCAGTTCGTCGTGCAGCACCGTGTAGCTGGGAGCCGCCGAGATGCCCAAGCGGGTGGTGGTGATTTTATTGAGCAGGATGGACAAGCCGGTATCGAAGTAGGGATTCGAAAAATCGACCACCTTGGCGCGGTCAAAAGTGATGCTCATGCCGGCGATGATGATATCGACCTTGTCGGCGAGCAACATAGGAATCAGGTCCGAAAACGACTTGGGAGTGATGATATCGACATTGACGCCCAGCTTTTTGGCAAGCAGGCCGGCGATGTCGATGTCGACTCCCACCCGTTTTCCATTTTGTTTAAAAGAAAACGGTTTGAATTGGGGATTAACGCCCACCCGAAGGCTTTGGCTGGAGACAATTTTCGACAGTACCGGCGAATTGCTCACAATCTCTTGGGCAAAAGAGGGGGCGGACAGCATTAGAACAAGACACAATGCCGTGATCCACGCCCCGGCCGTACTCAGACTGAAGTGCTTCATTTTTCCTCCTTGTTTCCATGACGTTGAACAAACACGGGGGTGCAGGCCAAAAACAATTTCCGCAAGCCGCATGTCCTGGGACCGGAAACGCCGGCGGACAGAGCGTCCGGCAACTATTACCGGCGCTCCGCCGCGGTGGGTTTTACGAAAACCTGATGGTAAACGGGGATACAACAAGAAGCTCAACGGGCTCCTGATGCGGATAAGGCAGACGCCCGTCGGTTGTTCTATACCCAAAAGGAAAGCAAAACCAATGCCATTGCCACGGCAGGCCTTCTAGTGAAAACATCGCGTCTTCAATGCGCAATACCGCCACACCGCCCGGGGCAGGCAAAAACAGGGCAAGGGAATACGCAGGCGCTCGTAGGGTATGGGCGGGCAAAAACCGCCCACCAGACGAAATGCATCGGGCCCGCAGCGGCAGGGGAGATGGAGCGGCCGCTGATGGGTCGATTTTTGCCCACGATGGCGGCACGGCTGGGCATAAAATGGCCCACGGTGAACCGGCTGCAGAGACACCGCCCGGGGGAGGTTGTCTTCAGGTGAAGTCTTCCCGGTTGATATTATACTTTTTCATTTTATAGTAGAGGGTCTTGCGGGGCAATCCGAGGGCTTCGTAGGTAGCCGTAATGTTGCCCCTGTTGCGCCTGAGTTCTTGCTCAATAATGCATTTTTCAAATGCCGCCAGCTGTTCATGGAGGGACCGGCCGGGATTGGCATCGTCACCGGACCGTATGGCCGGTATACTCTCGTCGAGCCCCAGGACGACACGCTCGGCAGCATTTTGCAGTTCCCTGACGTTGCCGGGCCAGGAGTGCTGCATGAGCTGGTGCAGACGAATGGTAACCACATCCGGTGGCTGGCGGTCCAGGCGCCTGGCTGCCCGGTGGAGAAAATGGGCGAATAAAAGTGGAATATCTTCCACCCGCTGACGCAACGGCGGGATGTCGATCACCGCGACATTCAACCGATAGTAGAGATCGGATCGGAACTCGCCCCGTTCACTGGCCTCTTCCAAATTGCGTTTGGTCGCTGCGATAACCCGCAGGTCGAGGTTGAGGGTCTCACTGCCGCCCAGTCTTTCAATGCATCTTTCCTGCAGCACGCGCAGCAGCCGGACCTGCAGCACCATGGGCATGGACTCGATTTCATCGAGGAACAGGGTTCCTCCGTCAGCCTGTTCGAGCTTGCCGATGTGCCGGCGGTCGGCACCGGTGAAAGCACCCGGCTCATGGCCGAAAAGTTCGTTTTCAATGATCGATTCCGGAATGGCACCGCAGTTGATGGCCACAAAGGGCCGATCCCTTCTCTGGCTGTAGTTGTGCAAGCATCGGGCAACCAGCTCCTTGCCGGTGCCGGTCTCTCCGGTGATGAGTACATCGGCACCGGTGTCGGCGATATTCAGGATCGTTTTGCGAAGATGCTGGGCGGCGCCGCTGCGTCCGATGATGACCGACTCGATTCCCTCCTTGTTCTCGACTTCCGCCCGCAGCGCCCGGTTATCCAACACCAGGCGGCGCTTTTCAATGGCCCGTCCTACGGCATCCACCAGGTGGTCGGCGGACAGCGGCTTCTCGATGAAGTCGTAGGCCCCCTCCCGCATGGCGTTTACAGCCATGATGACATCGCCGTGGCCCGTGACCAGAATGACCGGCAGGTCCGGGTCCTGCCGAATCGTCCAGCGCAGCATGGCAAAGCCATCGATATCTGGCATCTTGACGTCGGCGACCACCACCCCCGGCCAGTGAGGAGTAATTATCTCCATGGCCCGACGGGCCCGGCGGAAAGTGGTGACGTCGTAACGCGCCAGCCGGAGGGTCTGTTCGGCGGCACGACAAACGTGCTCATCGTCGTCGATAAATATGACCGAGCCGCGGCTGCTCACTGGGCCTTCTCCTGATTCACCTGTACACGGCGCAAAACGATGGACATTACCGCCCCGCCGCCGGCGTCATTGGACGGAATGATGGTGCCACCGAAATCCTTGACGATGGCCAGGGAAAGGGACAGCCCCAGCCCCAGGCCCTTTCCATCTTTTCGGCGGGTAAAAAAGGCGTCGAAAAGCCGATGCATATGTTTCTTTGCAATTCCCGGTCCAGAATCGTGTACCACCACAGTGACTTGTTCCGGTCCCACGTGGACGCGAATGCGGACCTCCCTTCTGGATCGTGACGCCACCGCATCCAGGCTGTTGCGGATAACGTTGACCAGGACCTGTTCCAAGCGGATCGGATCGCCCAGCACCATGGTATCTGCCGGCGGCAAGCGGCAGTCGATGCGCGCATCAATTTTCCGGATTTGGTTGTCGAGCAGCACCAGGGCGTTCTCTATGGCTTGGCCAACGGGCACCGCCGTGGGCCTGCCCGGTGACTTGCGCGCAAAAGACTTCAGATGATCGGTAATTTCCGCTATTTTCCCCACCAATTCGACGATGTCCTGCAGGTTGGCGCGCACGTCGCGCACCGCCGCCCGATCAAGAAAAACCAGCGCATTGTCGGCAAACATGCGGATGGCGGCCAAGGGCTGGTTGATTTCATGGGTAATGCCGGCGGCCATCTGACCGATGGCGGCCAGCTTGCCGGCCTGAACCAGTCCCTGCTGGGCGGCCCGCAATTCGGATTCGGTGTGCTGCCGTTCCCGGATCTCCTGGCGCAAACGCTGGTTGATGTCCGTCAGCTCGGCCGTGCGTTCCAAGACGCGCTGCTCGAGCATCCGGTTGGCTTCTTCCAGGGCTTTCCGGGAACGCCGCTCCAGGGCCTCGCGCTCCTGCCGGGCACGGCGGCGGTGATGCAGCAGGAGGCCGCCCAACAGGAGCGTAACGATCAGGGACCCCGCCAGCAGCACCATGTTGCGCACCTGCGTTTTCACGTGGGAGATGTCCGAGAGAATATGAACCGTCCAGCCGGCATCCGGCATGTCGTAGGACTGGAGCAGAAAGGGGTGGCGCGAGTAATCCGCCTGCCGCACTTGGTCTGAATCGGGCAGCATGCTGCCCTCGAGATTGATCACTTCGGCATCCCCGGCATTGCCGTGGTGAACGGTCGAAGTGAGCGGCCGCGGCTGAATATCGCCGTAACGCCTGCTCCGTCGCAGGGCCTCGGCGATTTCCGGATCCAGGGGCCACAGCGAACAGAATTTCCACGGGGCGTAGCTGGTGATGAAAATCACGCCATAATGGTCGGTCACCACCACTTTCTCGGATCCCTGGGACCAGATATTCTCCAGCCGGTGCAGCTGGACCTTGACGGTGATGACGCCCACGATGCGCTCGCCAAACCGAATGGGGGCTGAAAAGTAGTAACCGCGGACCTTGGAGGTAGTGCCCAGCGCAAAATAGCGCCCCGGTCGGCCCTGCATGGCCTGCTGGAAATAGGGCCTGAAGCTCAGGTCCTCCCCGACGAATGAAATCGGCCCCCGCCAATTGCTCGAGGCAATCGTCAGTCCCCTGCGGTCGAGAATGTAAATGGCGGACGTTTCGGCCAGCCGGTTGATCCGCTCCAGTTCGATATTGACCCGGGTCGCCAGTCGTCTTTGATCCGGATGGGACAGCAATTGAACAAACAGCGGATTTTGGGCCAGGATCAGCGGCAGGGCCTCGAATTTATCCAGCTCGCTCTGCAGGTCGCCAACGTATACGCTCAGGGCGTCACGCGCCGCCGCCCTGATGCGCCGCAGCTCAAAAATACGCGTCCAATGTGCCGTCTGCCAAAGTATACAGGCAAAGGCAACGGCACCCGCCCCGATGAGAACGCATCGGCCTGGCGTACCGCGGCTAAAAAGGCCTCTGCTGGAAGTTGTTTTCATGGATTCACTTTGCAGCGCTGTCCCGCAAGCGGCTAGCCGACATGCCGGCCGCAGGCACACCAAATGCGCAGCCTGAAGCACCCACCGCATCGGCACGCGCGCCGCTGTTACAGTTCGTTCTGGTACACGTCCCTTCTCTGCTCGGGCTGAATACACAGGTAATCCAGGGTCTGCTTCTGGGAGCTGTGGTTGAAACACGCCATCAGCGTGGGGATGTCCACCTTAAACGTTACACGCTGATGATAGCCCCAGGTCTTGCGCAGGGTATGCGACCCATAGTTTCCTTTAAGTTTGATGGCCGCACACCACCCCTTGACCAGGTTGTGCACGGTGGGCACCAGCAGCACTGGCCCCTTCTTGCTTTTAAACAGGTAATCATCCGGCTGGTATTTTTCCCTATCCAGCAGCTTCCGGACGGCATCCACACAGGTTCGGTTTAGGGTCACGATCTTGATCTTGCCCGTCTTTTTTTCCTGGATCTCAATGCTGCCGCCGGGCTCGACGTCCATGACCTGGCGGACCTTGAGCCTTAAAAGATCCGATGCCCGCAGGTTGGTGTTGATCCCTAGGGTGAATAGCGCCAAGTCACGGGGTTTGTCTCGCAACAAACGTTTGATCAGGTTAATGTCCTTGATCTCGCGAATGGGTTCGACCTTGATTTTCTGACCCTTTTTGGGGGCGTTTGGGTTTTTTCGAGTCATGGGTCCAGCCTCGTTGTTTTTCGCACTGTTACCCAACTTTTTTATTTTATATATTTTTTTGGGATTGCGTCACGATAAAATTGTACTTGGCGGCAAATAGGGTGCGCAACGGGTTGGCCGACGTGGGCTATACGATGATCTCCGTGGCTGTAAACCCGCACTACGGATAAGCACGGCCCCCGGACACGGCGGGATCGGCAAAGCGGCTTTTCAGTCCGGTATGGAGAGGCCGAAATCCCGTTCCTGCACGCGCTTGAGGTGCTTCAGATCGCTGCAGGCCACGGCGTTTCCCAGCCGGCAGGCTTTCTGCAGCGCCTTGCGCATGAACACCGGGTTGTGGAGGATGTAGTAGGTGATGGCCTTGGCCATGTAAATGCTGTCCCAGTCAGGGTACTTCTTTTCGAGGTGGTCGAGGTAGATGATGGCGGGCCGCCACTTCTTCTGCCGCAGGAAAAGGTACACCCACGCGATGTCCCGGCCAGGGTTGATGTCGGCCGGAAGCGGCTGCTCGACTTCCTCACGAAAGGGTTTACGCGCCTCGTCCTCTTCCATGGCGGCGGCGGCGATCTCCGCCCGAATGAAATCCGCCGGCTGTACGCGTACGCGGATACGGCACCGATAGAAGGTGTCGCTCCCCACTTTTTCTTTTTTCTCGGCCAGAATTCTGGCCGCAATGGCGCTGGCGGCCAGGCTGTAGACTTCCTCCTTGTTCTCGCGGTAGGCCTTGATGAGGCGCATGTGGGAAAGATAACGCCCGGCGAGTTCCACCGCCTTGCGTTTGGCGTTGAAGAGCGCCACGGCCCGGGCCAGTTCAACCGCAGAGCCCGCCGCTATACGACAGCTGCCTTCGGTTTCGATCTCGAAAGCGTCCTTTTCGGCCGCCTGAGAAAAACCGCCCAGAAAGAACAAAACCAGCATCGTGGCCACGAGTGCAGTGCGCATGATCACCTTTTTCTGCTTACTTCCGGTTCACGGTATCGACAATGACGGCCCCCCATCGGTCAAGCCAGGGAGGCTTCAATCCGCGGACAAGCGCTCCTGCTCCTGTTTCTTGCGGATCAGGTAGACGCCGTCGCGGATACCCAGCATGACCTTTTCCACCCGGTTATCGTTCCGGATCTTCTCGTTGAGGGCCGCGATAGGGCGTGCGTTTTCGTTGGTGATGCGGGGCCCCAGCACCTTGCCCTTCCACAGTACGTTGTCCACGAACACCAGGCCGCCGGGCCGCAGGATTCGCAGCGCCTGGTCGTAGTACAGGCCGTAGGCCGGTTTGTCGGCGTCGATAAACACCACATCGACCGACTGGGGGTCCATGCGCCGCAAGGTCTCCAACGCGTCTCCCAGCTCCAGCTGGATGCGGTCTCCGTAAGGGCTTTCCTGAAAATATTTCCTGGCGATATCGGCCACCTTGAGGTCAATCTCGCAGGTGATCAACCGCCCGTCGGCGGGCAGGGCTTCGGCAATCATGAGGGCTGAAAAGCCGGTGAAAGTGCCCACCTCCACCACCCGCCGGGCCCCGCAAAGGCGGATCAGCATCTGCAGCAGGCGCCCCTCGATCTTGCCGATGCTCCAGCGGCTGCGGCCGGTTTCGCGTTCGGTTTCCTCCAATAGCTGCCGCAGCAGGGGGGACAGCTCGTCGGTATGATGCGCCAGGTAGCGCTCCAGCCGTGCCTGTCGATCGGTATCGCTCATTTTCGCGGTTCCCATTTCATACCCACCAGCCCGCGTTTACCCAGTTCCCGCAGGAACTGGGTGACCGAAAACTCGGCCTCGCGGTAGGGCATGCGGTGGTTTCTGGCAAAGGCGGCGGCAATCTGCCTGACGCTGCGCCGACCGTCGATCATCTCCCACACACTGCTGCCCAGCTGGTCCAGTTGCAGTTTTTTGACGGGGGCGGAGGCAGCGGCGCTTTTGGCAAAACGGCCCAGCAGCGCCCTGGCCCACGGCCGCATGGTCTGCGGGTAGACAATCAGGATGTCCCCCGATTCCAGCCGGCTTTCCCGGGCGGCCGCGCTGCGGACCGGCACACAGGCCAGGGCCTCTTCCCGGGAAAGCGGCGAATCCTTGGATTTGCGCTTAAACAACGACATAGGTGCTGCACACGTCTTCCAGCAGGCCCTCGGTCGCAGGACGCCGGGCCTCGATGGTGACCGCCAGGATGCGATTCTGCCGGGGCAGGTGCCACAGGCGGGCGGCCTGCACCTGCATGGGCGCCATCACTCTACGCCACGGGGACAGCGGCGTCCGGGGGCCGTGCCACTCCAGAACCTGGATGTCGCCGTCCCGCTGCTCGCGCCAGGGTCGGTGCGCCCCGCCCATACGCCGGGCGGCAAAGTCGCAGAGACTCCCCCCTGCCAGCAGGACGTTGGCCGGCCCCCAGCGCAGCAGCGTCACCACTTCCCCGCCGGCCCTGAAAACCAGGCGGTACTGACCGGGTTCGAAACGAAATTGATCCAGCCGGTACCGCGGCGCAAGCCGAAAGCCGATATCGAACACCTGCCACGCCACGCGCTCGCCGCCGGGATGATCCCGGAAGGAGGCCAGCACGGCGGCGGTCGCTTCTGTTGCGGCCGGCGAAAAAAACTGGACCATGCTGGCCGTGCCGCAGGTAGCGCAGTAGAGCAGCACACCCTCGGCCCTTACCTGCCGGTCGGCCCAGGCAAAGGCCGTGACCTCATATGCGGCCACGGCCCGTCGCCAGTGCCGCGGAAGCGCCCCGCCGCGCAAGGGCTGGTCCGCCTTGCGCGAAGCCGCGGCCAGCCGCTTGAGCTGTCGGTCGGCGGAAAAGCGGCCACGTATGGCCCCCCATTTGACTTCCATGGTAGGGCGCCCGCGGTCTTCCAACATCAGGTAGTTTTTCCCCAGGCGCAATGCCTCCCACGGCTGCGGCACCCGAAAAGAAATGCCGTTCCAGGCGATGGTTTTAAAGTCCTGCGGGGCGTCGGCCGCCATGCAATCACCGGGGAATGCACTGCCGCCAGAACTCCTGGCCACGCTCGATTTTTTCCTTTTTCGGCGTCCTTTCCCGGCGGGGGTGCTTCTTTTCGTAACAGGCCCGTTCGTCTTCGATCAGGTTGCGCATGCTCAGCTTGACCACGTTGCCCAGCTTCTGCTCCTCGTTGAGCACGTTGTGCTGCAGGATCAGGCTGATATGGTTGCCGTCCTTGTCCACGAAGGACCATTTCCAGGCAATGACCACGTTGAAGGGGTCCCCTTTCCACTCGGGATCGCGGCCAAAGCGCTGCTTGAACTTCTCCAGCAGTTCCTCGAAAAAGGACTTGGAATAGTCTTGGTACTTCAGCCGGATTTTGACGATGCGGTTGGGGTGGGCGCAGGTACCGTACGTGATGATGCCGGATTTGAAGCCGGGCACGTGGGAAATCTGGACCTCCCTGAGATACTCGTGGTAACGCACAGGCATGGAGGTGTCCATGTCCACGCGGTCCTTGTACTGCGAGATGTCGGTGTTGAGAACGAACCCGGCCACTTCGTGGGGGGCCTTGGCCAGGGCCACGCCGGCAAACGGCAGCAGCATCAGGGCGACGAAGGCAACAATGCGATTTTTCATGGTCAGGCCTCCTGCAAAGGCAATGGGGACAAATCAATACGCCAGGCGCCCCAGGGACTTCAGAATCAGGGTGAAGCCCATGGCGAACATGCCGGTCAGGCCCATGCCGCAGGAAAAGCCCGCCAGCAGGACCGGGGCGTATTGCCGCCACATCTTACCATATCGCTTCAAAAAGAAAAAGCGTCCCAGCAGCGCCCCCACCACCTCCAGGATCATGCCGTGGGGGGTGCTCTGCCCGAGCCCCCGCACCACCCCGTAGATCAGCAGGATGGGCAGCCCGAAGAGCATCAGCAGGATGTAAGTGATCACGCCGAACCCCAGCCCCAGGCTGACGTACAGCCCGTTGAGCGCCTGGTAGAACAGCGAGTTGCCTTCCAGGGTGGATGTCTGCATGAGCAGGGAGTTGAGCGCCTGCAGGTGCCACATCTCCTGGGCGTAAGGATAGCTGGCGGACGGAATAGGCGCCAACTGCCAGATGAACTGCGAAAAAAGCAGACTGGCGATCATAACCACCGGGAACACCACGATCTCGGCCTTGATGATACCCCGGATGCTGGTGCCAGTGAGCTCGATCTCGCGGAAGTTGACCGTGGCGGCACCGTAGTTGTGGATGGGGATGGGCGCGTACCAGATTTCAATGCCCTGATAGCCAAAAAAGCGTGACCCGGCGATGAAGCTGGCCTCGCGCACCATGGGAAGGCTCACGAACTGGCCCGCGATGCCCTCCATGCGTGCGGTAATGTAAGACACGATGGGGGTGTAGATGAAGCCGTAGGCCAGGAAGAACACCACGGGAAAATTCGGCACCAGCCAAACGCACAGGCTGACGTAGGACAGGGTGGAAAAAACGTAGATGCCGATGGAAATCCAGAAGTTGAAGTCCCCGCGCCCG
>Ga0256835_1000541_pt1 | contig 27738 bp, 26 predicted proteins | sample PIR30metaG_FD_185972 | JGI IMG/M metagenome (GOLD analysis project Ga0256835, IMG submission 185972) | Hydrothermal vent microbial communities from East Pacific Rise, Pacific Ocean - PIR-30 | ecosystem: Environmental > Aquatic > Marine > Hydrothermal vents | place: Pacific Ocean: East Pacific...
GGGGGCCAGCTCGTGTATCCCCAGGCCCTTGCCCCAGTCCCCGGCCGCCAGCATGGTGGTTATCGAGGCGATGGCCGAGGGCAGGTACAGCCCCCCCGCCGCCCCCACCAGCAGCAGGCCCAGGCGCAGGCTCCAGATGCCGGTGCTCACCCCGGTCACCAGCAGGGCCAACCCCACCCCCACGGCCGAGACGATTATGGTCCAGCGGTGGGTGAGGCGCGCGGTGACCAGCCCCGAGGCCAGCAGGGTGACGCAGTAGCCCACCGAGATGTAGAGAAACAGCGAGCCGGCCTGGCCGTGGGTCAGCCCCAACTCGGCCTGCATGGCCGGCATGAGCGGCGAAAAGATCACCCGCGCGATGAAGTTTACGAAGAATACCGCGGTGAGCAGGCCGATGGCACCCACGGCCGAACCCAGGCTCTGGGACCGGTCGCCGCCCATTTTGCCGTCGCCGTCAGACAACCTGGCCTCTCCCCTGGTAAAATGAAAGCCAAAGGTACACCAAGGCCGGGTCCGGCTCAAGCCGCCGGCCCGGTCTTTACCCCGCGCCGGGGCGATGGTAGGTAATAAGCCCCAACACGCTACGAGAAAAAAGAGAGTCGTGGCCATGCATGTGCGCCTCAAAGAGCCTTTCAACGGACTGTCCCACCTGGCCGGGGCCTTCCTGGCGGTGGCCGGGTTAGCGCTGTTGGTGACCTTGGCCGCCCGGCAGGCCACCACCTGGCACGTGGTCTCCTTCGCCCTGTTCGGGGCCACCATGATCATGCTCTACAGCGCCAGCGCGCTCTACCACCTACTGCCGGTGAGCCGTCGCTGCCAAAGAAGACTCAAGACCCTGGACCACATCATGATCTTCATGCTCATCGCCGGCACCTACACCCCCCTGTGCCTGGTGGTGCTCGGCGGCGCCTGGGGCTGGTCGCTCTTTGGGGTCACCTGGGGCCTGGCCGTGCTCGGCTCGGTCTTCAAGCTGTTTTGGATCGGCGCCCCCCGCTGGCTCTCCACCACCATCTACCTGGCCATGGGCTGGCTGTGCCTGGTGGTGGTCTATCCCTTGACCCAAGCCATGCCGGCCGGCGGGCTGGCCTGGCTGGCCGGCGGCGGGGCCTGCTACACCCTGGGCGCGGTGGTCTACGCCACCGGCCGGCCCAACCCCTGGCCCCGGGTGCTGGGCAGCCACGGCCTATGGCACCTCTTCGTGCTCGGCGGCACCTTCTGCCACTTCTGGGTAATGCTGCGTTACGTGATGCGGCTGCCCGCCTGAACCACGAGGGGGACTTGCCATGGAGCACCACCCGCCGCCGGTCCCGTCGCCCGTGGACCCCGGGCAGTACAAACGGGTCAAGTTATGGCTCATCGCTTCCATGACCGTATCGCTGCTGAGCATCCTGGCCGTGGTGCGCGGTGCGCCGCCCATCGCCGCCATCTTCGGCCTGGGCCTGGGCCTGGTGACCTTGCTGGGGGTCTACCTGCCCATGACCCGGGGACACTACGCCCGGGCCGCGGTGGTGGGCGTCGTCCTGGGGGTGGTCCTGGTGGCCCTCAACCTGGTCACCGTGGCCTATTTTCTCAGCCCCGGCGCCTTCATCTCCCTGGCGGCCCAGTCCGGGGTGCTCTACGCCGGTTTCCGCTGCTGGCAGTGGTCCCGCGCCTAGCCCACCGCCACGGGGCCCTTGTCTGGCCCGCGCCCGAGCTGCTAAGTTGAAAAGAATCACAGGGGGTGTAGCGTTTTGCCCATGGGGTCCCAGCCAAAGACCGACCAACTCACCGTGCAGGAGCAGAGCCGCGGCGACGAGCTGATCGTCACCTTGTCGGGGCGGCTGGGCATCCACGGCCCCGACCCCCTGCTATCGGACCTGCGCGCCCGGGTGGCCCGGCGCAAGCCGGCGACCCTCACCCTGGACCTGGCCGGGCTGGAGTACCTCGACAGCGCCGGGGCCCTGGGCCTGGGGCTGGTGGAAAAAGAAGCCGCCGAGTTGGGGATAGCCGTGCGCTCCCGGGGGCTGAGCCAATCGGCTAAGCGGGTCAAGGAGATGATCGCCGAGCACTCGGCCATCACCCACAACTACCCGCCCAAGCCCAAGGTTTCGGCCCTGGAGCAGATCGGCGCAGCCATCTTCCGGCTGGGGGACGATATGTACATCGCCTTCAGCTTTATCGGCGACCTCTTCCTGGCCCTGGTCGACAGCCTGCGCCACCCCCGGCGGGTACGCTGGGGCGATATCCTGCACTACATGGAAACGGTGGGGGTCGACGGCCTGCCCATCGTGGGGCTCATCAGCTTCCTCATGGGCCTGATCATGGCCTTCATGTCCTCCCTGCAGCTCCGGCAGTTTGGAGCCTCCATCTACGTGGCCTCCCTGGTGGGCATCGCCATGGTGCGCGAGCTGGGGCCCATCTTCACCGCCATCCTGGTGGCCGGCCGCTCGGGCTCGGGATTCGCGGCCGAGATAGGCACCATGGTGGTCAACGAGGAAGTCGACGCCCTGGTGGCCATGGGCTACAACCCCTACCAGTTCCTGGCCCTGCCCAAGATCATCGCCGCGGTGCTCATGGTCCCCCTGCTCACCATCTTCGCCGACGTGGCCGCCATCATCGGCGGGATGATCATCGGGGTGTCGGTGCTGGACCTCACGGTCTACGGCTACGTGGAACAGACCATCGACAGCATCAGCATCTACGGCCTGGTGACCAGCCTGGTGAAGTCGGCCGTCTTCGGACTGCTCATCGCCACGGTGGGCTGCCAGCGCGGCTTCCGGGTCAGCGGCGGGGCCATGGAGGTGGGGGCGGCCACCACCCGGGCGGTGGTCTCCTCCATATTCCTGATAATCTTGACCGACAGCATCTTCGCCGTGGTGCTTTACTTTATCTGGTGAGCCGGAAAGAACCGCCCATGAGCCAGCGCCCCATAATCGAAATCCAAAACCTGGTGGTGGGTTACGACGACCGGGTGGTGCTGGAAAACGTCGATATCACGGTGCCGGCCGGCGAGGTGCTGGGGGTGGTGGGCGGCAGCGGCTGCGGCAAGTCGACCCTGCTCAAGGCCATGATCGGCCTGCTGCGCCCCATGTCCGGCCGGGTGCTCATCGAGGGGGTGGACGTGCACGCCGCCGGCGAAAAGGAGCTCAAGGCCCTGCACACCCGCATGGGGGTGCTGTTCCAGTCCAGCGGCCTGATCAGCTCCCTGAGCCTCTTTGGCAACGTGGCCCTGCCCCTGCGCGACTACACCGCCTGCGACCACGAGACCATCCGGCGGCTGGTGCACATGAAGCTGGGGCTGGTGGACCTGGCCGGCATGGAAAACCTGTGGCCCGACGAGCTCTCCGGCGGCATGAAAAAACGGGCCGGCCTGGCCCGGGCCATGGCCCTGGACCCGCCGGTGCTCTTTTTCGACGAGCCCTCCGGCGGCCTGGACCCGGTCACCGCGGCCGAGCTGGACCAGTTGATCCTGCGCATCAACCAGGGCATGGGCACCACCATAATCGTGGTCACCCACGAGCTGTCATCGATCTTTACCATCACCAACCGGGTGGTCATGCTCGACGGCGGGGCCCGGGGCATCATCGCCGAGGGCGACCCGCGCGATCTGCGCGACGATCCACCCGATGAGCGCGTGCGGCGCTTTTTTCGGCGCCAGCCGCGCCCCTGAGACACGGAGACGCCCATGGCTGCAAGATCCACTAAGTTCAAGGTCGGCCTTTTCGTCACCATGGGGGTTTTTTTAATCGCCGGCCTCATCGTCTGGCTGGGAGCCAGCACCTATTTCCGCCAGGCCAAGCGCTACGTCACCTACTTTAACGAGTCGGTGCAGGGGCTCAGCGTGGACTCCCTGGTGAAGTACCGGGGGGTGACCATCGGCCGGGTGGAAAGTATCGGGGTGGCCCCGGACTACAAGCTCATCGAGGTGGTGATGCAGATCAACTTCCAGGGCGACCTGGCCCACGAGGTGGCCGCCCAGCTCAAGACGGTGGGCATCACCGGCCTGGTCTTCATCGGCCTGGACCGCGTCACCGAGGGGCAGCTCAAGGGCTCGCCCAAGATCACCTTCCCCTCGGAGTACCCCATCATCCCCTCGCGCCCCTCGGAGATCACCCACATCATGAGCGTGATCAACGAAATGGTGAACCGGATGCGCAAGGTGGACTTCCCGGCCATCGCCGACGACTTCCGCACCGCCCTGGCCGGGGTGCAGCAGTTCTTTGCCGGCAAACGCATGAACGCGGCCATGGACAACCTGGCCTCGGCCGCCGCCGGCTTGAACAAGGTGACCGACCAGGTGACCCGGCTGCTGGCCTCCGGCGAGGTGGCCGGGGCCATCAAGGAGGCCCGGGGGGCCTTGGCCGTCCTGCGCCGCCAGTTGTCCCGGCTCAAGCTGGGCCAGATCACCGCCGACGCCGAAAAGCTCATTAAGGGAGTGCGCGGCAAGACCCAAACCGTGGTGGACAACCTGGCGGCCACCAGCGAACTGCTGCGGCGCACCGCCGAGACCCTGGAGCGGCTGGTGCAACGCCTGGAAGCCAATCCCTCGCAGTTACTCTTCAGCCGGCCGCCGGCCGCCCGCGGGAGGTAATAACCATGCGCCCGACCACATCCCTTCGTCTCGCTTGCTTCCCGGTGCTGTGCCTGCTGGGCGGCCTCTGGGCCCTGGGGGCCGCTGGCTGCGGCGGCTCGTCCCCGGCGGTGCAGAGCCTGTATTACAGTCTGCAGTACCAGGCGCCCCAGCCCCGTCCGGCGGCCAAGCTGGACACGGTGCTCACCGTGGCCCGCTTGGCCACCGCCCCGGGATTCAATGCCACCGACATGTACTACGGCAACGACCAGGTGGAGCTGGCCTCCTACAACTACAACCGCTGGCTGGTGACCCCCGGCGACATGGTGGGCGACTTCCTGGCCCGCGACCTGGCGGCCTCGGGGTGCTTCACCGCGGTCTTCTCCTACCGCGATGGGGTTGACGGTCGCTTTAAGCTGCAGGGTTCGGTGCGCCGCTTCCAGGAGCTGGACCAGGGTGACAAGGCCCGGGCCCTGCTGGAGCTGAGCCTTACCCTGCTCGACACCAGCCAGGCGTCGGTGCCCCGGCGGGTGATGTTCCAGCGCCGCTACCGGGGCTCCGCGCCCATGGCCAAGAAGGACGCCCACAGCCTGGCCACGGCCATGAGCCGGGCCCTGGCCCAGGTGTCGGCCCGGGTGACCGGCGATATCGTCCGGGCCGTGGCCCGGCGGCTGGCCGCCCCGGCGGGAGCCAAGCCGCCCCGGCCATGATAAAGACGCATAACTTGAAGCCGGTGACCCCGTTTCGCATGGGCCGGGCCGTGGAGGGCCCGGCGGCCTATAAGCCCGGGGCTCAGGACGGCGCGGCGCCGTCGAGCACCTGGCGGATGAGCCGGGCCAGTTGCCTGATGCGATAGGGTTTGGGCAAAAAAGCGGCCAGCCCCATGTCGTTTACCTCCTCGGGGGTGAGCCCGCCGCCGTAACCAGTGGCGATGATCACCGGCAAGTCGGGGCGCAGCTCCAGCATCAGTTGGGCCATCTCGGTGCCCACCATGTTGGGCATGCTCTGATCGCTGATCACCAGGTCGTAGTCCTGGGGAGCGGCCCGGAACTTGGCCAGGCCCACCCGACCGTCGGAGGCCAGGTCCACCTGGTAGCCCAGCTCCTCCAGCACCCCGGCCATGGCCGTGGCCAGGGCCGCCTCGTCTTCCACCAGGAGGATGCGCTCGCTGCCGGTGGGCATCTCTTGGCTGGCCGGGGGCGGGGGCGACGACGCCTCGGGATCGGAGTCCACCAGGGGCAGCCAGATGTCAAAGGCGGCGCCTTGCCCCGGCGTGCTGCGCACCTCGATGAAGCCGTCTAGACTCTGCACGATGCCATGCACCACCGCCAGACCCATGCCGGTGCCTCCACCGGAGCGCTTGGTGGTAAAGAAGGGGTCGAAGATCAGGTCCAACACCTCGCTCTCGATACCCGGGCCGTTGTCGGCCACGGTCAGCTTGAGATAGGGGCCGGCCCGCAGGTCGGGCCGGCCGGCGGGGCCGGCGGGCACCTGGCTTTCCCGCAGGCTCACCCGTATCTCCCCCGAGGCCTCGCCGATGGCCTGGGCCGCGTTGGTGCACAGGTTCATGAGCACCTGGTTGATATATGACGGGCTGGCCATCACCGCGTCGTTTTCCACCTGGATATCGGCGATGAGCCGGATGTGGGACGGTAGCGAGGCGGTCACCAGCTTGAGAGTGTCTTGCACCAGGCGGCCCACCGCCACCGGGCGCAAGGGAGACTGGTCGCCCCGGCTAAAAGTGATGATCTGCCGCACCAGCTCGCGGCCGCGGCCGCAGGCCTCGATCACCTGGCCCAGGTACTCCTCCAGGCGCTCCTGCCCCTTGGCCGCCATGAGGGCCAGCTCGGAGTAGCCCACCACCGCCATGAGCAGGTTGTTGAAGTCGTGGGCTATGCCGCCGGCCAGGCTGCCCAAGGCCTCCATGCGCTGGGTGCTTTGCATCTGCTGTTCCATTTTGCGCGCCAGGGTCACGTCGCGGCAAAAGGCCACCAGGGCCGGCTGGCCGTCCACCTCGGTCTGGGAAAGGGCCACCTCGGCGATGATCTTGCCCCCGTGGGGAGCCTTGAGGCTGATGTCGAAACGATCGTTGTTCACCCGGCGCTGGCGGGCGGACTCGACATATTGGCGCACCAACCCCATGCTGTCCTGGTGCACCAGGTCCATCATGCGCATGCGGCCCACCATCTCGGCCGGGTTTAACCCCACCATCTCGGCCATGGCCTGGTTGACATAGTCCAGCCGTGCTTGGGGGGTGAAGGAATGGCTCTCCACGCAGATGCCCAGGCCCATGCTGGTGGCCGTTTCCAAGACCGCCGCCTGGAACTTTTCCCGGGCCAACTCGCCAGTGATATCCACATAGATCGACAGCATCCGCTGCCGGCCCCGGGTGGGCAGCGTCACCAGCCAGATGCGCACCAGCTTGATCTTGCCCCTACGGGTTTGAATCGACTGTTGGTAGCCGTCGAGCCGCCCGTCTTGCCGCAGCTTTTGTATGGCGTGATCGCGCTGGGTGGGATCGGACCACAGGCCGGTCTCCACCGTGGTCTTGCCGATGAGCTCCTCGGCGCGGTACTCGCAAAGGTCTTCCATGGCCTGGTTGACCTCCAGCAGCCGTCCGGTGTCCACCTCGGTTATGGCCGCGGGATGGGGCAGATGGTGAAAGGCGGTGGCAAAGCCCTGTTCGCTCTCCCGGCGGGCGGCCTCGGCCTGTTTCAGGTCGGTGATATCCATCAGCGAGGCGATGTTCAGGTCGGTGCCGTCGATCATGGCTGTGGTCATGAATATATTGCGTAAGCGGCCGAAGCGGTCTACGAGGTCGAATTCGTAATTGCGGGGGGCCTCGCCACCGTCCTGGCGCCGCCGGCGGGCGTACTCGGTCATGCGTGCCAGGTCTCGGGGCACTACGAAGTTGGTCCAGGGCATCCTGCCCTCGATCTCTTGGCGGGAGTAGCCGGTGAGCTTGGTGAACTCGGGGTTGGCCCTGATTATTATATGGTTGGCATCCACCACCACGATGGCAGTACCGCTGTTTTCCAAGATGGCGCGGTATTCCCGGGAGGAGCGCTGGTAGCGAGCGTTTTCCTCCTCCAGGGCGGCGATTCTCCTCTGCAGCGACTGGTTTTCCTGCTTAAGGCACGCGATCTCGCTCTTGGCCTCAAACATAACGCTCCGTAATCAATATGAGTTGGCGCTGCTTGTACCGCGGGTGGAACCGGCCGCCCCGGGAGCCTCGACCAGCATATATATTTTAATCATAGTTTACCCACTATAATATTAGCAACACAAGCCGGTCTCGCGCCAATCCTATAACCTATAATATGATTGAATAATTACCGGGCAACCGGTACCTTACATGGCGGTTGGCCCGGGCTGCCCGGTGGCGACGGGCACGGTGGCGAACCTGCGCCATTGAAGATCGGCCCGCGTATTTGGCGGCTATCTCACCGAGGAAAATCATGAGAATCCACGTCGGCAGAGGGGTGCTGCTGGTTTTGCTGTTAACGGCCGCCGGCCTGTTAGCGGCCGGCTGCGGCAACAGCGGGGACAAGACCGACTCCAACCGGGACCAGGTTCCCCGGGTGAAGGTATCGATCGAAACCGTGCGGCCGGCCCCCATGCGCGACGTGTTGGTCCTGCCCGGGTCCACCGAGGCCTTTCGGGACGTGCTCTTGGCCGCCGACTGGGGCGGCCGGGTGGAGTGGGTCTGCGGCTGCGAAGGCCGGCGGGTGAAAAAGGGCCGGATGATCGCCAAGATCGACGTGGCCGTCCTCAAGGCCATGCTGGACCGGGCCCGGGCCGCCTTCAAGCTGGCCGACGAGGCGGCCAAGCGGCGCCAGGCCCTGCGCCGCAAAAAGGTCATCCCCCAGGAAGACCTGGACCGCGCCATCACCGAACGCCTGGTGGCCCAGGGCAACCTGGCCGAGGCCCGCGTCCGCTACCAACAGTCCTTTGTGCGCGCCCCCATCGACGCGGTGGTCAACCGCGTCCACGTGGAGGTGGGCGAGTTCGTGGACCGCGGCCAGCCGGTGGCCGAGCTGGTCAATCCCGATCCCATCCGGGTGGTGGTGAGCGTGCCGGAGATGGACGTGCGCTACATCAAGGTCGGCGACCGCGCCCTGGTCACCATCGACGCCTACCCCGGCCGCAAGATCATAGGCGCGGTGGACCTGGTTTCCTACAAGGCCGACCCGGCCACCAAGACCTTCGCGGTCCGGGTGGTTATCGCCAACTCCGACCTGGCCATCCGGCCGGGCATGATCGCGCGGGTCTATTTCCAGCGCCGGCTCATCCCCGACGCCCTGTCGGTTCCCCTGCACGCCATCGTGGACAAGGGCGGCGACCGCCTGGTCTTCGTGGTGGTCGACGGCGTGGTGCACGCCCGGGCCATCAAGATCGGGGTGATCCAGCAGGACCGGGTGCAGATCACCCGGGGACTCAAGCCCGGCGACCAGCTCATCGTGGTGGGCCAGCATGAAGTCGAAGAAGGCATGAGGGTCTCGGTGCAATGATCGTCAACCGCGCGGCTCTTAGCCGGCAGGTCACCGTGCTGGTGCTGCTGGTGCTCATCGTGGTGGTGGGCATGTACTCCTACTCGGTGCTGCCCCGGGAGGCGACCCCGGACATCACCATCCCCTACGTCTTTGTAACCACCACCTACGAGGGGGTCAGCCCGGCCGACATGGAGACCCTCGTCACCATACCCCTGGAGCGCAAGCTCAAGGGATTGGCCGACGTGGAGGAGGTGCGCTCCACCTCGGCCGAGGGCGTCTCCACCATCGCCATCAAGTTCCTGCCCAAGGTCGACATCGACGACGCGGTGCAAAAGGTGCGCGACAAGGTGGACCAGGCCAGGGAAGACCTGCCGGCCGAGCTGCCCGACGACCCGGTGATCACCGAGGCCAACTTCAGCGACTGGCCCATCCTGCAGGTGGTGCTCTCGGGACCCTTTAGCCTGCGGCGGCTCAAGACCTTCGCCGAAACCTTCGAGGACCGCATCGAGGCCATACCCGGGGTGCTCGACGCCGCCATCGTCGGCGGCCTGGAGCGCGAGATTCACGTGGAGTTCGACCTGGACCGGGTGAAGGCCTACCAAGTGCCCTTCTCCACCCTCATCCGGGCGGTGCGCGGCGGCAACGTCAATCTGCCCAGCGGGTCCATGGACCTGGGCCCGTACAAGTACCTGGTGCGGGTGCCCCAGGACTATAAACACCCGGCCGAGATATTCTCCATCGTGGCCTTTGTGCGCGACGGCAAGCCGGTCTACCTGCGCGACGTGGCCAATATCCGCGACGCCTACAAGGACCCCATCAGCCGCAGTCGCATCAACGGCCGCCAGTCGGTGACCATCGTGGTCACCAAGCGCAGCGGCGAAAACATCCTGGTGATCAACGACGCCATCCGCGAGCTGGTCAAGGAGCTGCGGCGCGAGCTGCCCCCCCAACTCAAAATAGACCTCACCGCCGACCTGTCCAAGGATGTGCGGACCATGGTGGCCGACCTGGAAAACAACATCCTCTCGGGCCTGCTGTTGGTGCTGGTGGTGATCCTGTTGTTCATCGGCGGGCGCTCGGCCGTCTTCGTGGCCCTGGCCATCCCCTACTCCATGTTCATCACCTTCGCCCTGCTGCAGGCCTTTGACATCACCCTCAACATGGTGGTGCTCTTCTCGCTCATCCTGGCCCTGGGCATGCTGGTGGACAACGGCATCGTCATCGTGGAAAACATCTACCGCCACATGCAGGAGGGGGCCTCCCGCCAGGAGGCGGCCCGCACCGGCACCGACGAGGTGGCCTGGCCGGTGATCACCTCCACCATCACCACCCTGGGGGCCTTCGCCCCCATGCTCTTCTGGCCCGGCATCATGGGCGAGTTCATGGGCTACCTGCCGCTCACCCTGATCATGGCCCTGTCGGCCTCGCTCTTCGTGGCCCTGGTCATCAACCCGGTGCTCTCGGCCCGCTACCAAAACGTGGCCCAAAAAGAATCCTTCATGGCCGCCCAGGTGGAGTGGCTCAAACAATTCTACGGCCGCATCCTGAACTGGTCCCTGGACCACCGCGCCATAGTGGTCATCGGGGCCTTTGCCATGCTGGTGGCCTCCATGGTGGGCTTCGGGCTCTTTGGCAAGGGCACCGAGTTCTTCCCCCAGACCCACCCGCGACGCGCCTTCGTGTACATCAAGGCGCCGGTGGGCACCAACCTCGACGCCAGCGACCGCCTGGTGAAGCAGGTGGAGGCCATCGTCAAGCAGTACCCCGACATCCGCTACGTCATCGCCAACGTGGGCTCGGCCGGGGGCAACCCCTTCGAGTCCGGCGGGGTGGGCACCCACCTGAGCCGGGTGACCCTGGACTTTGTGGACCTGCACGAGCGCCGCCGCCCCTCACCCGAGGTGGTGGCCGAAATCCGCCGGCGCCTGCTGGCGGCCATCAAGGGCGCCGAGGTGCGGGTGGAGCGCGAACAAAAAGGCCCGCCCACCGGACTACCAGTGAACCTGGAGATCACCGGGCCCGACATCATCCGGTTGGGCCAGTTGGCCGCCGCGGTGCGCAAGCACATTAAGGACATCCCCGGCCTGGTGGACCTCAAGGACTCTTTTGTGCGCGGCAAACCCGAGATTCGGGTAATGGTGGACAAGGAAAAGGCCGCCCTGCTGGGGCTCGACACCGAAACGGTGGCCCTGACGGTCAAGACCGCGGTGGCCGGCTACAAAGTGGGGGTCTACCGCCAGGGCAAAGACGAATACGACATCATCGCCCGGCTGCCGCGCAAGGACCGCGGCTCCCTGGAGGGGCTCAAACGCATCACCGTGGCCGGGCCCCGGGGCCAGCCGGTACCCATCACCTCGCTGGCCACCATCAGCCTGGGCAGCGGGCTGGGGACCATCACCCGCCTGGACCAGAAACGGGTGGTCACCATCAGCGCCGATGTCTCCGGTCGCCTGGCCAACGAGATCATCGCCGAGATCGGACGGCGGCTAAAGGACATCTCCTGGCCCCGCGGCTACAGCTATCGCTTCACCGGCGAACAAGAGGAACAGGCCAAGGCCAGCGACTTTTTGGGCAAGGCCTTCGTGGCCACCCTGTTCATCATCTTCCTGGTGCTGGTCACCCAGTTCAACAGCGCGGTGACCCCCTTCATCATTCTCACCTCGGTGCTGCTTAGCCTCATCGGGGTGTTCTTGGGCCTGCTGGTCACCGGCACCGCCTTCGGCGTCATCATGACCGGGGTGGGGGTGATCAGCCTGGCCGGGGTGGTGGTGAACAACGCCATCGTGCTCATCGACTACTTCAACCAGCTCAAAGCGCGCGGCATGGCCGTGCGCCAGGCCCTGATGACCGCCGGGCTGGTGCGCTTCCGGCCGGTGATCCTCACCGCCCTCACCACCATCCTGGGCCTGCTGCCCATGGCCACCGGGGTGAGCTTCAACTTCCGCGACTTCACCCTGGAGATCGGCGGCGAGTCCTCCCAGTGGTGGGGGCCCATGGCGGTGGCGGTGATCTTCGGGCTGGCGGTGGCCACGGTGCTCACCTTGGTGGTGGTGCCGGTGCTCTGCTCCCTGGCCGACTCGGCCCGCAAGCTGCGCCGGGGCCGTAAGCGCGACGCCAAGGGATAACTCCCACCCGCCAACTTGACCTTGGCCCCCACGGCCGGGGAAGCCAGGGGCGCCGCTCGCAAAGCGCCCCACCCCCAACAGGCCGCCCCGCCAGGGGACGGTCCCGCGCTCCCCACCGGGACGGGCCCCTCCCACCGCACCGGTGATAAAGGCTTGACCCGGGCCGCCAATGGGTTTTACCCTAGCCTACCTCGTGGGAAAATGAACCATGCACCACCCGGCGGACAACCACTACGACTGCATCGTCATCGGCTCCGGCTTCGGGGGGGCGGTCTCGGCCCTGCGCCTGGCCCAAAAAGGCTACCGCGTGGCGGTGCTGGAAAAGGGCCGGCGCTACCGCACCGAGGATTTCCCCAAGACCAACTGGAACCTGCGCAAGTTCCTGTGGATGCCCAAGGCGGGGCTCTACGGCATCCAGTGCCTCACCCTGCTCAGGCATGTCTTTATCCTGCACGGCGCCGGGGTGGGCGGCGGCAGCCTGGTCTACGCCAACAACCTCCTGGTGCCCCCCGACGAGGTGTTCGAGCGCCCCGAGTGGGGACCCGGCGACGCCAAGGCCCGCCTGGCCCCCCACTACCAGACCGCCCGCCGCATGCTGGGGGCCACGCCGGCTAAGCGCCTGGGCAAGGGCGACGAGGTGCTGCGCGAGATCGGCCTTGAGCTCACCGGCCAAGACACCTTCCACGTCAACGACGTGGGCGTCTTTTTCGGCGAGCCGGGTAAAACCGTGCCCGACCCCTACTTTGACGGCCAGGGCCCCCGCCGCACCGGCTGCACCTTTTGCGGGGCCTGCATGATCGGCTGTCCGGTGGGTGGCAAAAACACCCTGGACAAGAACTATCTCCACCTGGCCGCAGGACTCGGCGCGGTCATCATACCCGAGACCGAGGTCTACGCGGTGCGGCCCCGCGACCAGGCCGAAGGCGGCGGCTACCAGCTACGCACCCGGCGTCCCACCGGCCTGTTGCCGCGCCGCAAAACCTACCGTGCCGACCGGGTGGTCTTCAGCGGCGGGGTGATGGGCACGGTAAAGCTGCTCATGGCCTGCCGCGACGCCGGCGACCTGCCGAAACTCTCGCCGGCCCTGGGCCAGTTGGTACGCACCAACTCCGAGGCCCTGCTGGCAGTCACCGCCCGCGATAAATCGGCCGATTTCTCCGAGCAGATCGCCATCACCAGCGGCATCTACCCCGACGAGAACACCCATATCGAACTGGTGCACTACAACCGGGGCTCCGACCTCATGGGCACCTTGCTCACCCTGCTCACCGACGGCGGCCGCTTGCCCCGCTGGATGTACTTCGTGGGCACCGCCTTGCGGCATCCCCTGACTTTCCTGCGTTCCCTGTGGGTCGGCGGCTGGGCGGCGCGCACCAACATCCTGCTGGTGATGCAGACCCTGGACAACTACCTGAACCTGGAGCGGCGTCGCCGCTGGTGGCGCCTGGGCGGACGCTCCCTGAACAGCTCCCTGCCGCCGGGCGAAAAAAAGGCGCCCTCCTACATCCCGGTGGCCAACCAGGTGGCCCGCCGCATGGCCCAAAAGCTCGACGGCGTGCCCCTGAGCGCCTGGTCGGAAGTGCTCTTTGACGTCAGCTCCACCGCCCATATCCTCGGCGGCTGCGTCATGGGCCAAGACCCCGAGCGCTCGGTGGTGGACCTCCAGGGACAGGTGCACGGCTACCCCGGCCTCTACGTGGCCGACGGCTCGGTGGTGCCGGTGAACCTCGGCGTAAATCCCAGCCTCACCATCACCGCCTTGAGCGAATACATCATGAGCCAACTGCCGGCCAAGGAGACCGCATGAGCCCCGGCCAGTTCCTTCCACGTATAGCAGCCGGGGCCGTGGTCCTGTGGCTGCTGGCCGCCACCATGGCCGTCGCCGGCCCCCGGGAAGATATCCGCGCCGCCGACCAGAAAAAAAACCAGGGCGACTACACCAGCGCCATGCAGCTATACAACCGGGCCATCCGTAGCGGCGCCCTGGACAAAATAAAACTCTCCGGCGCCCTGTTCAAACGCGGCCTGGTCTTCGGCATCATCGGCGACACCCAGGCCATGCTCGAAGACCTGGCCAAGGCGGTGCGGCTAAACCCCAACAACACCTACTTCCGCCTGGGCTACGGCTCGGCCCTGTACAACGCCGGCCAGGTGGAGCCGGCCTGCCGGCAATACCAGGCCGCCGCCCAACTGGAGCCCCAAAACCCCCTGCCCCTCTCGGCCCTGGGGGTGGTCCGCTGGGACCAGGGACAATACCAGCGTGCTGAAGAACTGCTGAAAAAAGCCGCCGCCCTCAAACCCACCACGGCCTGGGAACAAGACAAGCTGGGCAACTTCTACCTCTCCCTGGGCCGCTTCACCAAGGCCGAAAAGGCCTTTACCACCGCCCTGGGCCTGGAGATGCCCTCGCCGGAGTTGCCCCTGCTGCTCTACCTGGCCCGCGCCTACCAGGGCACCACCCGCCGCGACCGGCTGAAAAAAGCCGCCGGCCGCTTAAAACCCGGCCAGTGGCCCACCCCGCTCTACCGCCTGTTCTTAAACCAGATCACCCCCGCCGAGTTTATGCGCCGGTTAACCGGCGATCACCAGGCCAGCGGCCGTTTCTTCCTGGCCCACTACTACCTATTGCGCAAACAGCCCCAGGCCGCTATAAAGCTTTGGCAGTGGCTGGCCGCCAACGCCGGTCCCGCCAGTCTGAGCCGGAGCGCCGCCAGGGCTGAACTCAGGCGCCGGGGTCTGATAGAATGATTCTATCCTTTGGGTGGATGCCTGGGATCAAGGGGAGAGAGTTCATGGAGTCTAAATATTTTGACGACCCCGCCGTGGCGCTGGATGTTTTCGTGGAAACCTTTGCCCGCGCCGCCAAGGATGAAGAAGTCCTCAAGTCCATCGAAACCATGGACGAATTGGTCTACTTCGATCTCACCAAGAGCGACCCCTCCATCGCTTTTCACCTCGATACCCGCGACGGTAAACGGATCATCGCCGTCGGCAACCCCCAGGGGGAACGCCCCGATATCACCCTGAGCCTCAGCGTGGATACCGCCCACAAGGCCTGGTCCGACCAGATCAACCCCGTCATGGCCGTGGCCACCGGTAAAATGCGCGCCAAGGGAAACCAGGTGACCCTGCTTAAGCTGGCCCCCCTGCTTAAACTCATCACCCCGATCTACAACCAAGTGCTCGACGACCGCGGACTCTCCCACATCAAATTCTAAGCCCAGTGCCTGGGCTCCCGTATAGGTCCGGTGGCGAGATGTTACAGGCTCGTCCCCCGGCCTTCTCCGCTCGCGGCCGACTTTGGGTCGTGGCGGCAGGCTGCCGCCCCCGTAGTGGGTCCAAGTCCGGGGCGTTACAGGCTCGTCCCCCGGCCTTCTCCGCTCCCGCGCTCTGTAAGGTCGTGTCGATTTTGCTTTATAAAATAGACGTCTTTGCGAGAAGCCGGTAGGTGACGAAGCAATCTTCCTTTTCCCCAAAAGAGGGAAATGGAAGGTCGCTTCGCTGCCGCTCGCGATGACGTCTATTTTTGGACTCGTCCCCCGGCCTTCTCCGCTCGCGACCGACTTTAAGGTCGGGTCGCTTGTACTTAGCCGGTGGCAATTGAATGAGTACATCGGCCCGAAGGATAACGCCCCGGCCCATACGGCAGCAGCGGCACGCTGCCGGCCCATACGGCTGCGGCGGCACGCCGCCTAGTTGGGGTCTTGGTCGGGTTCATCGGAGGGGCCATATCCCGGCGCTGGCTGGCGGTCCGGCACCCGATCCCACATCATGACCTGGTACACCCGGGTGCGCCGGAGGCCTTCCTGGCCGTGGCCAAAGGCCGGCCGGTAGATGAAATGTATCTCGGCCAGGCCCGGGGCCAGGGAGCGAAAAGACCAAATCTCCACCCCGGGCTGTTTGGGGTTGGCGGCGCGTTGGTAGCGCGCGCCGGTGATCTCCAAGAGCTGGTCGTTGAGCGGCCGGGCCAGGCTCCAGTAGCCCCGGTCCTGGCGGGCCGGCAGCCGGATGCTAAAGGCGTGGCCCGCCCCCACCTCGATGATGATCTTGGGCGGAGGCTTGGCCGCCGCTGCCCGTGGCCAGGCTGCGGCCAGGGCCAAAATCAAAAAGACCATCCAGGTTGTTCTCGCCAGGCGCATGCCGCCTCCTGCTCTGGGTTCACCGGCTCCAAACCGCGGCGATTATATCACAACCTCTCTTTTTACCAGCCAGGGGCCCGCCGCGCGGGCCATGAAAAGCAGTAGCCAGGCCCAGGGCAATAAGGTTACATTAGGGACGGGAGTGGCAGCATGCAAGATCGAACCGGATACTACATTTCAGCCGCCAGTACCGTGGTGCTGGCCGTGGCCGTGTGGCTGGTGTATTTCTACCAGCACAACCTGCCGATCATCGACTACCTGGTCAACCCCCATTTCCGGCCGTTCTTGCTGAGCTTTGGTCCTATAGCCGCTTACGGCGTGCTCCTGGCCGTGCTGGCCTCGGAACGGGTCACCTCGCCGGCGGCGCGCATACCGGCCGGCATTATCGCGGTGCTGGTGGCGGCCTATTTCCTGTGGGCCGCCGTGCAGGCCGTGGGGGGCGCCGGGTCGGGGATAAACCTGGCCGTGGTCCTGCTGCCCGGCCTGGCCGTGGCCCTGACAGCCTGGATACTGCTCATGGGCGTGGGCGGTGTGCTCTGGCGCAAGATATGGCTCTACATCGTGGCCCTGGCCTTGGTGGTGATCCCACCGCTGATCTTCAGCGTGCGCTTCGGCGCGGCCCAGTACCCCCTGGGCGATAAGTACTTTACCTTGGCCCTGGCCCTCATCCCGGCCATCTTGTTCCTGCTGGCGGCGCTTATCTTCATGGGCAACAAGCCACCCATGATAGTGGTGGCCGCCGTCTTCGGGTTGCTGGCCCTGACCCGTATCGCCGCCTTGGTACGCATGCTCAACTCTTGGGACTACGAGTTGGCCTCCGTCACCCTGGCGGCCATAGCGCTCCTGGCCGGCGCTTGGCTCAACTACCGCACCTGGCGCACGGTCGAGCCCCTGGAAGAATAGAACCGTGTCCGCAAGCCATCTGTGTCCCTGGTGGTTGGCCTATACCTTTGACAACCCCCTGCGCCGCCCGGTGCGGCCTGCGCTTTGAGGCCGAATGGCCGGCGAGCGTGAGCCGAGGGGCGGTCTTGCAAAAAGAGCCCTCACAGGCATAAGCCGCCGTATCTACAGCACAATAATTAATGCGCCCGGATCGCCCCCTGCCTGGGCAGAGACTTGGGGTTATGCTGATCGATTTAATTGATAACCATTCCTATTTTTTGATTGCATTCTTACCCCGGCTTTCCGTAGTATGGGGAGTATCAATAGCGTTTGGGATTTCTATTGGCATATCTAAAACCAGGCCAACCGCAAGGAGGCAAGCAATGCCCGAGGCCAAAGACGGCTGCGTATCGCCGGCCAAGGGGCCCATTGTTCCGGAGAGGGAGCAGGCGGAGTCCCAGGTTGAGCCATCACGCGGCGAGGAGGAGAACATGGGCGTGCAGGTAGGCAAACCCGCACCGGATTTCGAGGCGTCGGCCTTTGTGGACGGCGGTTTTAAAAACATCACCTTGTCGGAGTACCGGGGTCAGTGGGTGGTGCTTTGTTTTTATCCCGGCGATTTCACCTTTGTTTGACCCACCGAGTTGACGGCGGTCGCCGTCAAGTATCCCGAGTTGCAAAAGCTTGGCGTGGCCGTGCTGGCCATGAGCACCGACAGCCACTTCACCCACAAGGTTTGGCAGGAGCAGGAGCTTTCCAAGATGGTCGACGGCGGGGTGCCCTTTCCCCTGCTTTCGGACTCCGGCGGGCGCATTGGCCGGGCCTATGGTGTGTATGACGCCGAGGCCGGGGTTGACGTTCGCGGTCGCTTTATCATCGACCCCGAGGGCATCGTGCAGGCCATGGAGGTGCTCACCCCGCCGGTGGGCCGCAACGTGATGGAGCTGTTGCGCCAGGTGCAGGCCTTCCAGCACGTGGCCGCCACCGGCGAAGCCACCCCCTCGGGCTGGCAGCCGGGCCGTCCCACCCTTTCGCCGGGTCCCGATTTGGTGGGCAAGGTGTGGGAGGTCTGGAAGACCGACAACGCCTTCTAAGCGGGCAGCAGGCTGCTGCACCCATATGGGCCGGGGCGTTATCTTTCGGGCCAACGTACTCATTCAATTGCCGCCGGCCAAGCACAAGCGACCCGACCTTAAAGTCGGCCCCGAGCGGAGCAAGGCGGTGGACGAGCCTGGAACGATTCGCCACCGGACCTATACGGGAGCCGGGGCACTCGGCTACGGGAGCCGCAGCTTGCGGCCGGTGGGGCATCTAAGACGGTTTCGGCTGGTAAAGTATAGTCGCGACGTAATAAAATTGAATCTGGACCTGTCTTAACCAGCATGCCGGCAGCGTGCCGGCAGCGTGCCGCTGCTGTCATATGGGCCGGGGCGGTGGAGGCGAGGGCCGACGCACTCATTCAATTGCGACCGGCCAAGGACAAGCGACCCGACCTTAAAGAACGTCTGAGCGAAGCTGGTGAGTGGACGAGCCCGTAGCGATTCGCCACCGGACCCACTACGGCAGCCGCAGCTTGCGGCCGGCAGCGTGCCGCTGCTGTCATATGGGCCGGGGCGGTGGAGGCGAGGGCCGACGCACTCATTCAATTGCCGCCGGCCAAGCACAAGCGCCCCGACCTTAAAGAACGTTTGAGCGGAGAAGGCCGAGGAACGAGCCTGCGACCGTTGGGACTTGGGCCCACTACGGCAGCGGCGGCACGCCGCCCCGACCTTAAAGTCGGTCACGAGCGGAGGAGGGCGAGGAACGAGCCTGTAACGTATCGGACTTGGACCCACTACGGGAGCCGAGGCACTCGGCAGATTGCCGCGTCGCCTGCCGGCTCCTCGCAAAGACGATTTTTTATAAAGCCAAACCGACACGACCTTAAAGAACGTTTGAGCGAAGCAGGACGGTGGACGAGCCTTTAGCGATTCGCCACCGGGCCTATACGGGAGCCGAGGCACTCGGGGGGAGGCTGTGATTTTAATGACTATTTTGCGCAAGGAGAAAACATGAAGCGCTGGGTATTTTTGTGCGTACTGGCGGCGATGCTGGTTCTGCCTTTCACCGGTTTGGCGGGAGACCTGCCGCCCAACCCGATCAAGGACGCCAAGGTAGGCGAGTGGGTCTTGTACCAGATGATGGGCCCCATGCAGCAGAAACAGACCGTGACGGCGGTGCACAAGGACGCGGTGACGGTGAAGATCGATATTATTATGAACGGCAAGGTGGTCAGCACGGTATCCAACAAAATCCGGTTCGACCAGAAGGGTCCGGGCGCCCCTCCCCAGGGTTCGCCCAAGTTCAAGATGGGCAAAGCCACGGTGCAGGTTAAGGGTCACTCACTGGATTGCATCACCACCGAGGTCAAGGCCCAGGGCAAGACCATAGTCACCTACATATCGCCAGACATCCCGGTTTTCGGCGTGGTGCAGACCAACATGAACGGCCAGCCGTTGATGAAGCTCCTGGACTGGGGCAAGTAGCCCGGCCGCCTAGGCTTTGACAAGCCGCGATTTCCGCCCCGGCCGCTGATGGCCGGGGTTTTTTTGCGGTAAAAATGTTGTCCGCGGTAATTTTTCCCCTGGCTGGGCCGTCCATGTGGCGAAGGGAGTTCTAGCCATGAGACGCCTGTTTTTGGTATTTGCCCTGGGGGCCCTGGTATTGACGGTCGTTTCGCCGGCGGCCGCCGGCGTGGTGACCACGTATGTTGACCCGGGACCGGCCTATGACCCGCCGGTAGTGATCGTGCAGCAAGCGCCGCCCCCGCCGCCGGTGGTGTATTACCAGCCGCCGCCGCGTCCGGTGGTGGTTTACCAGCAGCAAGCACCGCCCCCGCCGCCTCCGCCGGTCATCGCCGATCCCTTGGTGCCGGTGATGATGCTGGGCCTGGGCGCCCTGGCCATCGCGGCCATAGCCAACGCCGACCGGCCGCCGCGGCATATCCACCATCACCACTGGGTCCCTCCGTACCCGCCTGGTGGTCTCCTGGCGCCATATCCCTGGCGCTATCCCGGTTGGTGCTACCGCTAGCCCCGCCGGCAGGCCGGTCCAACAACTAATCGACCGCGGCGGACCGCCCGGCAGTAGTGGCCCGGGCGGCCCGCCGTTTGTTTTGCGGCCGGTCCCGGGACCTGGTTGGAATGAGATAGGGTGGGGGAGGTAACGCGCTGAGTTATAGACCAGGCGCCTCATCGCGGCCGCCGGCCGGGTCGTTCTGGCCTGGGATGTCGTCTTCGAACAGGTGTTCCACCCGCCACACGCCGGGTTCGATCACCGTTTTGCTATAGGGTCCCAGCTTGCCGAACACGGTGAGCATGGCCTTGTTGCTGCCAAAGCTCACCGCCCACAAGCCCCGGAAGCCCTTGGCCCGGGCATAGGCGACCAAGTGGTCTTGCAGGATGGTCCCCAGCCCCTGGCCCTGGTAGTCGTCGTGCACCGTAAAGGCCACCTCGGCCAGGTTGGTTTCTTTTTCCAGGGAATAGCGCGCCACGCCGATGATCTTTTCCCGGCCGATGGGCCCGGTGGTGGCCACCAGGGCCATCTCGTTGTGGTAGTCCACGTTCACCAGGCCCTGGGCGGTGACGTGGGGCAGGGCGCGCACCGCGCGGAAATAGCGGTTGAATATGGTCTCGTCGGAATGGCTGTAAAATAGCTGTTGCAGGGCCACTTCGTCGGTGACCTTGATGGGCCGGATCATCACGGCCTGGCCGTTTTTGAGGGTGACCTCGGCCTCGGCCTCCTCGGGGTAGAGGTCCAACTCGGCGCCCAGCAGTATCTGGTCGGGGTATACGTAGGCCTGGGCCTTGGCCTTTTCCAGCAGTTGGCTGCGGAAGTTGGGGTGGGCGATGGAGATTAGCGCCATGGCCCGCTCGCGCACGGTGCGGCCGTGCAGGGAGGCGATGCCGTACTCGGTGACCACGAAGTCCACGTCGCCCCGGGTGGCCACCACGCCGGCCCCGGCCGCCAGGTGGTGAACGATGCGGCTGGCCCGGCCGTCGCGGCTGGTGGAGGGCAACACCACGATGGAGCGGCCGCCGGGGCTCATGGCCGCCCCGCGCATGAAGTCCAGGCGTCCGCCTATGCCGCTGTAGAACTGGAACCCCAACGACTCGCTGGATACCTGGCCCGACAGGTCCACCTCCATGGCGCTGCCGATGGAGACCATGTTGTGATTTTTGGCGATCTCCATGGGGTGGTAGACCTGGTCCGAGGGCAAAAAGAGGAAGAAGGGGTTGGAGTCCACGTAGTCGTACATGCGGCGGCTGCCGATGCAAAACGAGCAGACCACCCGCCCCGGCAGGTGGTTTTTGCGGGCGCAGGTGAGCACCCCGGCGTCGATGAGATCGGCCACCGCGTCGGAGACCACCTCGGTGTGCATGCCCAGGTCGCGCTTGTTCTTAAGGTGTTTCAGCACGCCGTAGGGGATGTGGCCATAGCCGATATGCAAGGTGTCACCGTCATTTATCAGCTTGGCCGCGTGGCGGGCGATGCGCTCGCCCACCGCGTCGCTGGCGGGATAGACAAACTCCAGCAGCGGTTCCTCGGCCTCCACGAAGCAGTCGATCTGGCTGACGTGCAAGAAGGTGTTGCCCATGGTGCGCACCATGGCCGGGTTGACCTGGGCGATGACATGGCCGGCGGACTCGGCCGCGGCCCGCACCACGTCCACCCCGATGCCCAGGGAGACGAAGCCGTGGGCGTCCGGCGGGCTCACCTGGATGAGGGCCACGTCGATGGGCAGGGCCCCGTTCTTGAAGAGGGCCGGGATTTGGTGAATGAACACGGGGGTGTAGTCGGCCCGGGCCTGGTTCACCGCCTCGCGGGTGGTCGGCCCGATGAACAGGGCGTTGTGGCGGAAGCGGCGGTCGAAGCGGGAGTCGATAAAAGCGGCTTTGCCCAAGGTCACGAAATGCAGAATCTCCACGTCGTGCAGTTGGTCCACCGCGCCTATCAAGGCCCCCAGCAGGGCCCGGGGCTCGGCGCAGGCGGTGCCCACAAATACCCGGTGTCCCCGCCGCACCGCCTTGATGGCCCGGTCAGCGTCCTTGCGGCGGTTTTCATAGAGCCTTCGCCAATCCACTGGTCGCACCCTCCCGGCAAGCAACGGCAACACTTTACCACGAAGGGCGGGGGCCTCCAAATGGCGGTTGCCGCCACGCTATAATGTGGGTAGTATTGGCCCCTGGTTTTTAATGGGTAACTTCTACTAGGTAAGACTGTGCTTGAACCTTCATCGAACATACCGACCTTGCCTCCCCTGGCCGAGGCCATCCCGTCCAACGTGGACGGGTTGTTCCAGTTGCATCGCCTGTGCCTGCGCATCTTTGGACTAATGACCTACGACCTGGAAGAACAGGTAGCCACCCTGGTGGGGGTGAGCGGCAGCGCCGTACGGCGCAAGGCCCGGCCCACCCTGGAGAAAACCCTGGCCGAAGAGTTACCGGTGCTGCTTTTGATCCACGCGGCCGAGCGGCTCACCACCGACAAACGCATCACCAAGCAGGACCTGGCCCCGCTCACCTACGGCCTGCTGCTGCCCTGTTTCGCCATCTGTTACAACCACCTCTACGCCGAGCCGGCCGACCCGCTCAAGCACGTGCTGGCCCGGCTGGATTGGTATCTCGACGGCGACAAGGGCGACTCCTTCGGCGCCTTTTCCCATCTCACCACCGCCCTGCTGGGCGATGACCTGCGTGACCCCGCCCCCCTCTTGGGCCACCTGGAGCACGAGATGCTGCCCGAGATGGACCGGCGCTACGAGCTGGCCTTCCGCTACGAGTTCGCCTGAAGCGGCGGTGTCCGCCCCTCGGGCGGGTGGCCGCCGGCCCCTGGCCGGGGGCCGGCGGCCGTAGGGGGAGGGAGGGTGGCGATGGGTCTGACCCTCGTCCCGGGCCGGGCCGGGCGCCGTAGTCTAATCCAGTCCCTGGATGAAGGCCGTTAGGTACTGCTGCACTTCCTCGGCCGTGGTAGCGTCCTCGATACGCGCCTCGGCGGTGCGCCGGGCCAGGATCAGGCCGGTGATGGCGTCCTTGAAGGCCTGGTGGTTGGCCAGCACCTTGGCGGCCAACTCGGCGACGGTCTCGCCGGATTTAAGCGTGGCCGATAGCCATGGCGTTGCGGCGTGCTCCGGGTCGGCCTGATAGGCCCGCGCCTCGGCCAGTTGGATGTTCCAGGTGTCCTTTTCAAAACGCGCGAATTGGTAGGCCGGCCACTTGCGCTCAAAGGCCGCCTCCAGGGCGGCGATGGCCTGGGCCACCGCGGCAGCCTTGATGTCGTCCAGACTGGGGGCGCGGGCGACCAGCTCGCCGTCGATCACCTGAAATACCTGGTTGGGATCGCGGCCGGCCAGTTGGTCGCGGTCCACCGGGAAACGGTCGTAGTCCGCCTCGGGCCTGGCTTGGCTGATCCCGGCCAGGGCCTCCAGACGGCCGTCGCTTTTACGGCGATAGATGTACATCTGGGCCATCACATGTCCTCCGGAAGCTGGTAGCCGTGAGTGTAGATGTTGATTATGTTGCCCGCGGTGGCGACGTTGAACCTGGCCTGGATTCTCCCGTTGGTGTCGGTAAATATCTCCTGCGCCGCGTCGGTACGTTGTCCGTTGGCCTCGGTGTAGTTGGTGGCGAACCGGTTAGTGGCGCTCCCCTTGGGCCGCAACAATACGTAGGCCTGGGTATCGACGTAGATATTCCAGATCATCGCTGTGGCCATCAGGCTGATGCCCGCAGGAATGGAGAGCGTGACGTCGGTCCAGACATTTGACGGGGTGATGCTGGCGGCGAGGATATCTCCGTCGTAGATCACCCGGCCGCGGCTGTAGCGGAACGCCGGGATGTTACCAGAGCCGTTGGTGATGAACCCGAAGATGCAGCGGGCCGAGCCGTTGTACCAGCCGTGCTTCGAATCGCTATAGGTCGGCGCGGTAGTGCTGGCGCTGAAGTCGCCGGCGGCCAGGGTGTTGCCGGTCGCCGGCGGGGTGACGTAGACCCAGTAGGAAGTGTCGGCGGCCAGGGAGGCGAAGGTCACGCCGGTGGCCGCCGACAGGGAGTATAATTTTCCGTCGATCTCCAAGACCCCACCGTTGAAGGTCAGCGTGTCACCGTCATGGTAGGCGGGGGCCAGCCCGGTGCGAAAGCCGCGCGCCTGCTGTTGGTGGGTGCCGTCGTGGTTATGCTCGGCCAGCATCAAGCGGTTTAGGGTATCGCTCTTAGTGGGATGCCCGGCCCCCACCATCTCCTCGTTGTACTGGATTCTCAGGTCGCTCATCTTGCCTCCTAAAGGGTCCGCCGGTCGCGCCGGCCGCCGGCCAGCCCCGAGGCGTCGGCCCGGCATCGGCCGTCGGCGCGTTGGGCCCTGGTGCGGAAAAAGCCGGTGTCCCAGCAGGTGAAGTCCACGGTGCCCCGATCCAGGTGCGGCTCGATGGCCAGCACCCGCACCACCTGGTTGACCAGGGGCCGCCCGGTCTCGTCGGCCAGCCACGACAAGCTGAGCAGGGCGGCGTCGCCGCGCTCCAGGTGGATGTTGGCCAGCGAGGTGTCGGTAAAGGTGATCACCCGGCGCACCGAGCCCAGCAGCCCCACCATCCGTCCGGCGATGGTGCGGGCCACCGCGGCCGAGCGCACCCAGGGCAGGTGCAATTGCCGCCGTATTTCGCCGTAGAGCCCCTGGCTGGCCAGGTCCCGGGTGTCGGCCCCGTCGTCGGCTTCGCCGTACTCGCCGGTGAGGGGACAGCGGGCGTAAAAGACCTCGGCCCGGTTCACCAGGTTGTCCAGGCGGGCGCTCACCTCCACCCCCTTGAGGTCCGATTCGCTAAAGCCGGTCGAGAGTTCGGCTTCGCCGGCCGAGCCGTAGCCCAGGTCCAGGGTAAGCTGGATGCGGCCGTCGCCGGCCCGCCACCAGGAGCCCAGAAAGCAACCGATCAACTCGGTGAGCTGGGCGGCCATGGGACACGGGGCGGTTATCACCCCGGCGGCGCGGTAGCCCAACTCCTCGGCCCGCGACCAGGCGGTGGACAGGCTGGTGGGGTCGAGCTCGGCCGCCTCGGCCCCGCACACCGCGGTGAGAAAATCGGCGGCCACGCTGTAGGGGTTTTCCAGGAGCCGGCCGTCGCTGCCTGGCTTGCCCATGGCCCGCACCGTGATCGGCTCCGAGGCCTTGGCCTCGGCGCTGAAGGTGGCGGTGGCAATTACCCCTTGGCCCGCGAAGTCGTGGGCCAGGTCGAGACTGTAGCCGTCCGGGTCGATCACCTGGCCGGCCCGGTCAAAGAGGGTGACTTGGTTGCCCCGGTCCACGGCCAGCAGACGGTGGCCGGCCAGGGCGTAGACGAACGATTCGGTATCCACGCACACCGCCCGCCACTGACCCTGGTCGGCGGCCAGGGTCATGTCACCGTAGACCACCGGCAACACCTCGGCCCGGCCGCGCGGCCGGGGGTAGTCCCAGGCGCGGCGCAGGGGGACCATGGCCTGGAGGTCCAACATCAGCGCGCCCTCAGGGTTAGGGTGAGACGTTCGGACTCCAGCCGGTAGGCGATCACTCGGCCCTTGAAGCGGGTGAGGTACTGCCGGCCGCGCAGCCGGCTGAAGCCCAGGCGCAGTTCGCCCTCGGCCCCCAGCAGGTTCTCCAGGGCCTCCATCCGGCTGAAGGGCCGCTGGCCGGCGGCCCCGGCGTTGGAGAGCACCAGGCTGACGCTGCCCACCTCCTCCTGCTCCAGGCTGGCCAGCAGCTCGCCCCGGAAGGGGGTGAGGGTCTCGCGCAGCCGGCCGAAGCTAAGCACGCGCGCCCCCTGGTCCAGCAGGGTCATGCTGCCCTGGCCGGCGCTGGCCGAGCCGTCGGCCAGCAGGCTGCCGTCGGCCACCGCGGCGCTGGCCAGCCCCACGATTTCGCCGGTGGGGTAGCGGTCGCTGTAGACCCGGGTGCCCAGGGCGTTGTTGAGCACGAACAGCACGATGGGGGCCCGGCCCTTTTGGCGGCGGGCGGCGTGGAACTCCTGGCTCAGGCTAAACATGGGTCCGCACCACCTCCTCCAGGTTGAGCTTCAAGGCCCAGCGATCGTGGTGGGTCTGGCTCAGGTCCAGGGACGGCCCGGGCAGGCAGTAGAGGGTATCGCCGGGCCGGTGGTCAAAGGGAGTGAAGAACACCGGGGCCAGCCGGCCCGAGTCGGGGTCGTGGATGGCCTGGAACATGGCGCGAAAGGCGTCGGCGTCGTATTGGTCCAGGCCGCGGAACTCCACCGCCAGGTTGTCGGCCAGCCCCCGGGTATGGCCGGCCATCTTGCCGGCGTCGGTGGTGGTAACCCGGCGGCCGGCCAAGGTGGCCCGGCGGTAGCCGGCCCGGAAGGTGCGGCTGGGGCAAAAGCGCGGCCCCAGGAAAAGCCCGCTGGCCTTTAGCACCCCCTCCTGGTTGGCGGGGTCTTGCAGGCGCAGGCGCCAGTAGCGATAGCTGCGCTCCGGGAAGCTCACCAGGTGCGGCCGGGTGAGGCTCAGCGCCTGGCTGTAGGCCGGGGCCGACCAGGCGTCGCTGGGATTGGCCATGAGGGTCACCACGGCCGCGTCGCTCAGGTTGTGATCGGCCAGGATCACCGCCCCCACCCGCCGGGGCTGGCCCAGGTCCACCGTGAGGTGCTCGTCGGCCGCGCCGGTGGATATCCATTGCTGGTCGCGGTCGCGGTCGAGCAGGGCCGCCGGGCCGTGGCTGCGCACCGCCAGGATGCTCCAGGCGTCGCCCAGGGCGAAGTCGTCGCCCGAACCGGAGAGCCACTTGAGGCTCACCCCGTCGGCCAGGGCGATGAGCGAGTCACCGGTGGTCACCCCGGTCTGCTCCCAGGCCCCGGCGCTGCCGCGCTGCCAGCGGAAGGTGGCCTGCCCCACCTGCCGGCCGGCGGCCACCGAGTCGATCTCCACCAGGAAGACCTGGTCGGCGGCGCCCTGGTATTCACCGGCGGCATAGGCCACGGCCGAGCCCCGGGCCCGCGGGGCCGGCATGCCCACCACCCCGGCCTGGGCCGAGGACAGCCTCACCTGCTCGGTGGCGGTGACGAGGTTTTGGTACATGAAACAGCAGGAACTCATGGGCCCCTCCGGGCTGCGGGTCAATCTGATGGCCCAGGCTAGGGGACCTTGGCGGGGCGGCCAAGCGAGACGGCGCACAAACCAGCCCCCCGGAGGCGCTTCCCCGGGTCAGGACCGGCCGGGGTGGCCCCGGCGCCACGCGGCCGCTATAATCATGACCGGGCGGCCGCCTACCCGGCCGCCGAAAGGGAGAGACCATGCCTCGCCAAAACCAACCCCGCGCCGACACCGCCCGGCGAGTACGGCCATGAAGCCCACCATCGCCGTAACCATGGGCGACCCCGCCGGCGTGGGACCCGAGATCGTGGCCCGGGTGTGCCGCGACCCCGAGGTGGCCGCCGCGGCCGAGCTGCTGGTGGTGGGACAAGAGCGCCTGCTGGCCGCCGGGGCCCAGGCGGCCGGGGTGGACCCGCCGGCGGTGGCGGTGGTGGAGGTGGG
>Ga0256835_1000542_pt1 | contig 27528 bp, 29 predicted proteins | sample PIR30metaG_FD_185972 | JGI IMG/M metagenome (GOLD analysis project Ga0256835, IMG submission 185972) | Hydrothermal vent microbial communities from East Pacific Rise, Pacific Ocean - PIR-30 | ecosystem: Environmental > Aquatic > Marine > Hydrothermal vents | place: Pacific Ocean: East Pacific...
CAGAAGCAAGGTCCCGCGGTGGCTTTGGCAGTACAGGGGGGTACCGCTAAATGTTTTCCCTCAAGGATCACCAGGAAGATTTCCTCAAGAGAGCCAGGGGCTTTTTCGATGCGTTGCTGGCAGGAGACAAGGCCCTCTTTCGAGACACTCTCTTCTTGAGTTTTTTGGGGGCCAGGATCTGTTACGCCTCCACCCCTCCTCTGGAGCTCTTTGCGGAAGAGAGATTTCGGAAGCCAGAAGAACTCAAGGCCTTTCTCATGCGGCTCAAATCTTCGGGGCATACCAGCATCTTTGCCCATTCTCCTTTGGTCGTGCGGCGCAGGTTCTCCTCTGAGGAAGTGGCTTCCCTCGCACCGGCCCTCTTCAAGGCCTGGTGGAACGAAGATAGAAGCGCCCTTTGTCTCAACCTTCGCCATTTTGCCGAGGTGTACGAAAAAGAAGCCTTTGAGGAGATCATCACCGAGGCCATCTCTGCCAGCAAGGAGTGGCAAAACTTTCGGGCGTTTCATCTCCGGGTAGAGGACGGGAAGCCGGCCCTTGTGAGGGAAACCACGCTCGGAGAACTGGCAGAAGAAAGGTCCTCTCCCTATGAGGGTCTTTTTGCCCAGCCGGAAGTTTACGTGGTAGACGTGGCCCCTGAGAGGACCACCCCCTTTGGCTGGCTGGCGGTGGTGGTAGAAGGCTTTAGCCGGCTCTTTTCACATCAGTTCGTGCGGCATACCTGGCTTAATTTTAACCAGCGTTCGCATCGTTATACCCAGGTCGACCAGTTCGTCTGCCCCCCTTCCTTCGACGAAGAAGCCCGAAAAAAGTATGCCTCTCAGATAAAAAGCGGGCTTGATCTCTACCAGGAGCTCTGCAAGCGGGGTATCAAGAAGGAAGACGCCCGCTTCGTGACTCCCCAGGGGGCTGCCACCACGATCCTGGCCACGGGGCCTTATTTTGTCTGGGAAGATTTCGTGGCCAAGCGCCGCCACCTCAAGGCCCAATGGGAAATAAGGCAGCTTGCCCAGGCGGTGGAGCTAGTCCTCTCGCGACTCAATCCTTAACTCGATGAGTTTCGGATTGTTTACCCCCCGCAGACTCCGCAAGAAACCCTTTACACTCTCTGAAAGGGCCCGGGAGACGAAACGCGTAAGCCCTACGGGTCTTCCGTCCACCAGGAGGGTGGCGGAGGGCCGCTTCTTGGGAAGGCGTTCTTTGATGAAAGAGGCCACGATGCGGGGGTCTGGTGGTAAGAGGGGGCAGGGAGTTTCAAGCCGGGCTTCGCTCACCACCGCCAGGATTCCCGGGACCCCTCTTCTGAAGAGGGGCTCTTCCGGGCCTTCTCGCCAGACTTCTATCTTGGGAAGGCTCTGAATCTTTTTGAATCCCTCACAGATAACCAGATCTTCTTCCGGAAAGAAGCGGTTTACGAAGTACCAAAATCGAAATTCGTCTTTTTCCGGTACGAAGAAACGCAAAAACCCCTCTTTGCGCCCCCAGAAGGCCACTTTGGCCACCCCCGTCTGCCAGAAGAGGTTGGTGTCTGAAAAATCTCTCTCCAGATGAGGGCGTTCTTCCTTTGAGGATTTGAGCACACCAATTCTTATCCCTTCCTCAAGAAGGAGCCTGGCGACTTCTACGGCAAGAGAGGTCTTGCCACTATCGTGATGGCCAACGAAGCTGATGGCAAAAGGCATTTAAAGTTCGATCGTCTCCCCGGGTTTCAGAACCTTGAGTCCAACTTCAGGTGCCATCTCCTTGAGATGTTTTTCAAAGGCTTCCGGTGTCCCGGTAAGCAGGGGAAAGGTGCCGAAGTGCATGGGGATTACGGTTTTGGGTTTTATGAGCTCACAGGCCTTGGCCGCTTCGCGAGGCCCCATGACGTAATGATCCCCGATGGGCAAAAAGGCAACTTCTGGCTGGTAGAGCTCGCCGATGAGCTTCATGTCATAGAAGAGCCCCGTGTCTCCGGCGTGATAAAAACTCCGGCCGTCTTCCAGCTTTACGACGAAACCCGCGGCGTCTCCGCCGTAGAGGATGGTATCTTCCTCCTGGATAGAAGAACTGTGCGTGGCTTGGACCATGGTGATGGTGAGCCCCCGGGTGCGATAACTGCCACCGATGTTCATCCCCGTAACGTTTGGTATCCCTCGAGCCAGAAGATACTGCTGAATCTCATGGATGGCGATCACTTCTGTGGCTGCGGTGCGAGCGATTTCCAAAACGTTTCCCAGGTGGTCTCCATGGGCGTGGGTGATTAGAATAAGATCGTAGGGGCCGAGATCCTTTTCTGCCGGGCTCTGAGGGTTGTCTAACCAGGGGTCAATGAGGATACGGATTCCTTCCGGGGTAATTACTTTAAAAGTGGCATGGCCATAAAAGGTGATCTTCATAGGGTGCTCCTCGCCAATATCAGGATTTAAAAATATCTTCTACCTATTTGGAATGGAGAGTCAACCAGCCATTTGGAAAAAAGCCGGGCCAGAGGATCACGATTTTATCCGCGAAGCCTCTCAAGAGTTTGCCATCTTTGGTCCATACACAGAGATCATAGAGAGTTGGCTTCGAGACTCCTGGGTGGAGACCTGGGTTTACGAGGACAAGAAGGGCTTTTTGATGTTAGGCCCTTTCTTCCCGATCTTCTTTCGCTCGGTACTGGACGTGATGGTCATTTACGTTTCACCCGCCTGGCGCCGAAGAGGAGTAGGAAAAACCATGTTAGAATTCGCATGCACCAGGGCCTCCAGGAAGGGATATCGTTTCTTGCGGGCCCATGTGGGTTGTGAGAATCATCCTGCTCTTGAGCTCTTTAAAAAGGCGGGTTTTAAGATTAAAAAGAGAATCGAAGATTATTATCCTTCCGGTCTCGCAGCCTTTGAATTCCTGAAGGAAGTTAAAAACTCAGAAAGGTGAACATATGAAACCCAAAAAAATTGTCCTCAAGAAGACGGAAAAGAGAACCCCGGAACCTCCGAGTTTCTTTGAAAAGATAAAGGGGCAGAAGGTGGTTGTTCAAACGCGTGCCGGTACCAGATACGAAGGAGTCTTTGAAGCTTACAAAGACGGCTTTTTTTGGCTCAAAGAAGCTGAAATTGTAGGGAAGGAGTTTCGTGTACGTACCGAACTGGTGGCCATAGACCGCGGCCAGACCGCACACCTTCATCTCTATCCGACCGCGGTGGAAAGGGTCTCTGTGGAAGAATCCTAGGCCCTTTTCTTCTTTTTGCCTCGCTCCTCCAGCGAGCAGGAGGGAGACATTCAGGTGGGGACCCCGAGTTTTGGAAGTACCACTCGGTTTATGACTATCCAGCCGACCACTACCAGCACAATGGCGATAAGATCACCCATTCTGGGCCTCCTCGATATATTCTAAGGCTTTTCGCAAACGTTTAAGTACGGTTTCCTTTCCGAGAATGTCCATAATTTCAAAGAGCCCCGGGCTCACCGTCCGCCCGGTAAGGGCTACTCTTACAGGCTGAGCGATGTGCTTCAGTTTGAGCTGAAACTCCGCGGCGAGATCTCTGAAGAGTTTCTCCAGAGAATCTTCCTCGAAGGAGGGCAGGGCCTCCAGGCGCTTTGTGAGTTCTTTGAGGGCCGGGGCGATCTCAGGAGTCAGGAATTTGCGGGCCGCTTTCTCTTCGTATTCTACCTCCGGCACAAAATAAAAACGCATCATCTCGGCCATCTCTTTGAGGGTTCTCGCCCGCGGTTTGACGCTTTCCACGGCCTTCAAAAACTTGGGATCCTCCGTTGGGGGTGGAGTAACGCCCAGCTTTTCCAGAAAAGGTCTCACCATTTCGGCCAGGCGAGTCGTATCTTCCTGGCGGATGTAATGGGCGTTCAGCGCCAGGAGCTTGTCGGGATCGAAGCGGGCCGGAGATTTCGAGACCCTCGAAAGATCGAACTTTTCGATCATCTCGTCGAGGGTGAATATCTCCTGGTCTCCATAGGACCAGCCCAGACGGACGAGGTAATTTCGCATGGCCTGCGGGAGATAGCCTTCGTCCCGATAGGCGAGGATGGAAAGGGCTCCGTGGCGCTTGGAGAGCCTGGTACCATCCGGGCCAAGGATCATGGGAACGTGGGCGTACTTGGGGGGCGTGGCTCCCAGGGCCTCGAAAAGCAAGATCTGCTTCGGAGTGTTTGAGAGATGGTCGTCTCCGCGGATGACGTGGGTAATCCCCATGGTCAAATCGTCGATGACCACGGCAAACTGGTAGGTGGGTACCCCGTCGGGTCTCATGAGGACAAAATCATCGAGCTCTTGATGATCGAAGACCACCGGGCCGCGAATGAGGTCTTCCACCACGGTGGTTCCCACCTGGGGGCACTTGAAGCGCAGCACTCTTCCTGGCCCCGGCCCCAGGCCCTTTTCGCGGCAGGTGCCGTCGTACTTTGGTTTGCGCCCCTCGGCAAGGGCCTGTTTTCTCTTCTTATCCAGGAGTTCGGGGGGGCATTCGCAATAATAGGCCTTTCCCTCTTCAAAGAGTTTTCGGGCGTAAGAGGCGTAAACTTCGAGTCTCTGAGTCTGGAAGTATGGCCCTTCATCCCAGAAGAGTTCCAGCCATTCGAGGGCCTCTTTGATGGAGTCTACGTACTCCTGTTTGGATCTTTCGCGGTCCGTGTCTTCAAAGCGTAAGAGGAAGACCCCTCCGTGATGTTTGGCAAAGAGCCAGTTGAAGAGGGCCGTCCTCGCCCCACCGAGATGGAGATGCCCCGTAGGGCTGGGGGGAAACCTGGTCTTGACCTTGCTCATACGCCCCGTCCTTTTTGGGGGCCATATTTTAACGGATTATGATCCCCGCGTAACCCACCACCTGGTAAAAATCTCCGGAAACCTCTCCGGAAGTGGCATATTTTACCAGTTCTCCTTCTTTGGCCCCGAGAGCGCGAGCCGCAACTATGGTGGAAGCGGTGGGATAGACGCCGCACATGCTAATCTGTTCCCGGTGCACCACCTCGAGCAATCCCACGTAGTCGAGAGCGAGGATTTTTTCGATGGCCAGGGCGTCTTTTTGTTTGGCTACTTCATGGGGCACATAGTGGCTCATGTCGGTGCTGGCCACCATGAGGACCGGTTCTGGATAGCTGGCAATGGCCTTGGCCAGGGCCAAACCGATATCTTCCAGAGCCTCCAGAGGAAGGGCGGAGAGACAGATGGGTACGATGCTCAGCTGGGGATTGAGATACTGTAGAAACGGGATCTGTACCTCGAGGGAATGTTCGTAAAGGTGGGCTTCGACGTCTTCTACAAGGACTCGACTGTGGGCCAAAATTTCAGTGGCAAGGTCGGAGGCAATGGGGACGGGCCCGAAAGGCATCTGCCATTGTCCCTCAATCATGATGGCTGCCGGAGCTCCGAGCCCGGTATGATTGGGGCCCAAAATGACCACCTTGTTGGGGATACGAAGCCGGCTATAGACCGCTCCGGCAACGTGGCCCGAATACATGTAGCCAGCATGAGGACACACCGCCGCTATCGCGGGCTCTTTGGGGAGTCCCGGAATGAGATAGGCTTCAATTTCTTTCTTCAACAATTCCGGGTTGGCCTCATAAAAACGTCCTGCCACGGCTGGTAAACGAATCATTGGAAAAATCCCCCTTTGTTCTTCTCTGCTGGCAAAATAAGAGCGCCTAGCTTGTCAGTAAAGGGGTGGTTTGGTAACTTGAAGCTCAAAATCAAAGGGGCAAACTCTTCCATGTTTCGTTCTCTCGCCGGTTGGTTTTCCACAGATTTGGCTGTTGATCTCGGTACGGCCAATACTCTGGTCTACGTGAAGGGAAAGGGTATCGTCTTAAGGGAGCCTTCGGTGGTGGCGGTGCGCCTTGATGGTCGCGGCAAGCGGGTGCTGGCGGTAGGCCAGGAGGCCAAGAGGATGCTTGGCCGAACTCCGGGCAATATTCAAGCTATCCGCCCCCTAAAAGACGGTGTTATCGCGGATTTTGAGGTGGCTGAGGCCATGCTCCGCTATTTCATCGAGAAGGTCCATAACCGTCGCATCTTTGTGCGCCCGCGGGTCATCGTGAGTGTTCCCTCGGGTATTACCCAGGTGGAGCGGCGTGCCGTGCGAGAATCTGCGGAATCTGCCGGTGCTCGGGAGGTTTATCTTATCGAAGAACCCATGGCCGCTGCCATAGGGGCCGGGCTTCCGATCACCGAGCCCACCGCCAACATGGTGGTGGACATAGGCGGTGGCACCACCGAAGTCGCCGTCATCTCCCTTGCCGGCATTGTATATTGCAATTCCGTAAGGGTAGCAGGCGACAAGATGGACGAAGCCATCATGAACTACATCAAGCGCAATTACAATCTTCTCATCGGAGAGCACACCGCCGAACAGATCAAGATCGAAATCGGAAACGTCCTCCCCGAACCGCCCTATGAAGAAATGGAAATCAAGGGGCGTGATCTTGTAACCGGTATCCCCAAAACCATCAAGGTGAACGCCGAAGAAGTTCGGGAGGCCATACAGGAACAGGTGGACATCATTGTCGAGGCTATCAAGGATGCCCTGGAACGCACTCCCCCTGAGCTTGCCGCTGACATCGTAGACAAGGGAATCGTCCTTACCGGCGGTGGAGCCCTGCTCAAGAATCTCGACCGTCTCATAAAGGAGCAGACCCAGCTTCCGGTTATTGTGGCGGAAGATCCCCTTTGTTCCGTCGTTCTGGGTTCAGGCAAAGCGCTCGACAATCTTCATATCCTTCGGGAGATAATGCTTCGTTAACCAAGTGCCTCTAAATCCTTTTCGTTCCAAAATTCTCTGGATCCTTTTTCTTCTGGTAGGCGTGGCCATTGCCGGCTTTTTGGTCTTCGGAGGGGTGAGAAGCCCCGAAAAGTTTTCTTACGGGGAAAGAGCGGTTCTCAAAGTGTTGGGGCCTGTCAGCAAGACGGCTTCCTTTTTGGGGCTCGGTCTCCGGAAGTTCTGGGAGCATTACATTTTCTTGGTGCACGTCAAGGAAAAGAACGAGGAGCTCCAGCGCAAACTGATGGCTCTTGAGGCGGAGCTTGTCCGCACGAAGGAGATCGAGCTCGAAAACAAAAGATTGAGAAAACTCCTGAAGCTTGCGGAACAATTTCCGGAGGCTCACCCGGTTGCTGCCAGAGTTATTGGGCGCCCGATGGGGAGCTGGCAAGGAGTAATAATCATTGATCGTGGCCTGAACGACAACATTCTTCCCGAGATGCCGGTTTTGGCTTACACCGATGAGGGCCTGGGGGCGGTAGTAGGGCAGGTGGTCGCGGTGGAAAGGCACTACGCCAAGGTCCTCCTCCTTACGGATCCTTCTTTTGCGGTGGACGCCCTGGTACAGCGTTCCCGGGAGAGAGGGCTCCTGCGCGGGCAAGGAAGAGAGCTTTGTCTTCTGGATTATGTCCCCGCCGAAGCCGACGTGCGAGAAAACGATCTCGTGATCACCTCCGGAATGGACGCCCTCTTTCCCAAGGGGCTTCTTTTGGGCACGGTGATACATATCTACCCCGGGAGATCCAAGGGACTTTTCAGAATGGTGGAAGTGCGACCGGCGGTAAATTTTTCTAAACTCGAGGAAGTTTTGGTCCTCTTGAGGGTGCGGCTTCGATGAGGGAAGCCATCTTTTTGGGAGTTTTGGGCGGGATTTTCTTTGTTTACCAGATTCTTTCCTTTCTTTGGCAAACGTTTCTCCCTTTCGATCCCTTCTTCCCTGTGCTCCTAGGAGGACTTTTCTGGCGCCTCAGACCTCCGGTCTTCTGGGGAGCCGTCGTATGTTGCGGACTCCTGCTGGATCTCTTCTCCTCAAAGCTTGCCGGGCCCTCGGTTTTGTCTTATCTCATATCTCTGGTAATTTTCTTACAGTTCGAAAAGAAGCTGGCCTTGCAGGGCTTTTTTCCGGCTTTGGTTTCTCTGATCGCCACCGTTACCATTTGTGAAACATTGCGTCTTCTGGTGTTTCCGGCGTTGTTTGAGGTGGCCTTGCCAGAGCCAGCTTTCTATTTCGTGGGCAAGATTACACTCGCCACCCTTTTGTGGAGTTTTTTATGTTGGTCCTTCTGCCAAATCTCTTTTGTGCGCCATGTCTTTGAGATATCAAAAGCTTCCGGATCCAGATAAAGATCCTTTGGAACGCCGTTTACGGTTCGTCTCTTTCGTGGTGGCCCTCGTATTTGCCGGGCTCTTGTTGAAGCTTTTCTTTCTCCAGATTGTCAAAGGTCCCTATTACCGGGAGCTGGCCGAAAAAAGGAGCCTGCGTGTCATAAGCCTTCCGGCTCCGCGGGGCAACATCTACGATCGCAGGGGGCTCCTTCTCGCCGGAAATACCCCTTCCTTTGCTCTCTTTGTGGATCCACGTTTGGTGAGGGGAGAGAAGGGAGACGCTGTCTTGCGACGGTTGGCAGAGATGTTGGGGGAGGATTTTCCATCCCTTAAGCAGCGCTATCTTATTGCGCGGCGAAAGAGTGTGGCCGATCAGGTCCTCCTGGTGGAAGATCTCGACCGCGATGTGGTGGCCCAGATAGAAGCACGCCGATATTTCCTCCCAGGGGTAGAAATAAAAGTTGAACCGAGGCGTTTCTATCCTCTGGGCGAGGCCGCCTTTCATCTGGTGGGCTACGTCTCCCGGATCAACGCCAAAGAGCTGAAAAGACTCGGGTCCCAGGGCTTTGGCCCGGACGATTTCTTGGGGCGCTCAGGGCTTGAGGCCCAATTTGAGGAACTTCTGCGCGGGAAGAAGGGCCGAAAGCTGGTAGAAGTCGACGCCCTGGGCAGAGTTCGCAAAGTGGTAGCAGAAGAACCCCCTCAAATAGGAAAGAGTATTCTCCTCACCATAGACAGCATCTTTGAGAAAGCGGCCTATGATCTCATGGAATCTCGCTCCGGAGCAATCGTGCTCCTGGACCCCCGGGATGGTCGCCTGCTGGCCTTCATGAGTGCGCCAGGGATTGATCCTCATCAGTTTCTGAAAGGATTCTCTTTTGAGGAATGGAAAAAGGTGATCAACGACGTGAAACACCCCCTCCTCAACAAGGCCGTTCTGGCCTATCATCCGGGTTCCACCTTCAAGCTCGTCACGGCGATGGCCGCCCTGGAGAAGGGTGTGATCTCTCCTGCAAAAGAGATCTTCTGCCCGGGGTTTTATCGCCTGGGGAGAAGGATTTTTCGTTGTTGGCGTTCCTGGGGGCACGGCAAGGTTGATCTTATCAAGGCCATAGAGGTTTCCTGTGACACCTACTTTTATCAGGTGGGAGAGCTGGTCGGGATAGACACCCTCTCCAAATTTGCTCGGGCTTGCGGTTTTGGTAGACCAACCGGGCTTGGTTTTCCAGGAGAAAAGGCCGGCCTCGTGCCGGATCGGGCTTGGAAGCTCAAGGTTTTCAAAGTACCCTGGCAAAAGGGCGAAACCCTGAACGTTGCTATCGGGCAAGGGGCTCTGACTGTAACCCCCCTTCAGCTGGCAAAATTTCTGGCTGCGGTTGTGAATGGGGGCCAACTTCATACTCCCTGGTACGTTTACCAGGTCTTCGATCCTTACGGAGAAATCCTGGAAGAGTTTGGCCCTCGCCCTGAGGGCTCTCTCCCGGCACGACGGAGAACTTTGCGCCTATTGAGGAAAGGATTGGTCGCGGCGGTAAACGGTAAGGAGGGGACTGGCCGGGCGGCAAAACTTGAAAAGATCCTGGTGGGTGGAAAGACCGGTACCGCCCAGGTGGTGGGGATGAAGAAGCGGGTCAAGAGCGAAAAGCTTCCCTATCTCAAAAGAGATCACGCCTGGTTTATGGCCTATGCGCCGGCAACCAAACCGGAAATCGTCATGGTGGTCTTCGTAGAGCACGGAGGGCACGGAGGTTCCGCAGCAGCGCCCTTGGCGGGGAAATTTTTGAAGATGTACTTTGAGGGGAAATGGCCTTCGAGCTAAAGAAATTTGCCGGAATTTCCTGGTCCATATTCTTCGTCACCATGTTTTTGGTGGTTGCTGGCGTCTTGAATCAGGCAAGCGCCAGCATGGGGGGGTTGCTCTTTAAAAAGCAACTTCTCTGGTTTGCCCTGGGTGGAGTTTTGCTCCTTTCTTTTGCTTTCCTGGATTATCAAAAGATCCTCTCTCCAAAGGTTGTTTTTGGTGGTTACGCTCTTTTGGTGCTGGTTTTGGCCTTTTTGGTGGTCAAGCATACCAGGTGGCTCAGGCTACCAGGCTTCAGTATCCAGCCCTCAGAGTTTGCCAAGCTCTTTTTGATCTGCCTTTCAGCACTGATTCTCTGTAGGAGCGAAGACGAGGGCCTCAACTGGAAGGTCTTCCTGAACCTTTCTGTCTTCACTCTCCCGCTGGTGATCCTGGTGGCTGCTACGGACCTGGATCAGGGTGGGATGCTGTTTCTTATCTACTTCTCTTTTCTGATAATTGCGGGGCTTCCGCGTCGCCTGGTAATTGCGGGTGCTTTATTGGCCGTGGGAGGGGCCCTCATCCTTGGACCTTACCTGTGGAGTCTCTTGAAACCTTATCAACGTGCTCGTGTAGAAGCTTTCTTGAACCCTGAAGCCTTTGCTCTCGACCGGGGTTATCAAATAATTCAGGCCCTTATCGCCGTTGGTTCGGGAGGGCTCAAAGGGCTCGGGTTCAAAGAAGGGCTTTCCAGCCGTCTCAACTATCTTCCCGAAAAACACACCGACCTTGCCTTTGCCGTCTGGGCAGAAGAATGGGGTTTTATCGGGGCCTCTTTGGTGATTTTGGCCTACTTCTTTTTGATTTATCAGATTTTGCGTATAGCTGCTCAGGTGAGAGAACCTTTGGGGCGCTATCTTTGTTACGGCGTAGCCGCCATGTTTTTTTGGGAGGTTTTCATCAATATTGGGGGAATTCTCCATCTTTTACCGGTAGCCAGTGTTCCTTTGCCTTTCTTGAGCTATGGAGGGTCATCGGTACTGGTAAATATGGCTGCCATAGGATTGGTTTTAAGCATTTCTCGTCGGCGTTATTCCTTTCGGTAAGCGTTTTGGAGGCCAAAATCTTTAAATTTTGCTCTAAAACTCTCTCTTTGAGATACAAAGGCCAATTGACACCCCTTTGGAAATGATGTAAAAGCGCCAACATGAATAGTTATTCATTAAAAAATTCCTGGCTTAAGGGGACCCATCAATGCTGAAATTTGATATCACTCTGGTCATCCAAATCATAGAAGCCCTCATCTTGACGGTAATTCTCAACGCCATCCTCATTAAGCCCGTGATGCAGATCCTGCGGGAGCGCAAGCAGAAATTTGACGGTTTGCGGGAGGAGATCGAGCGTTTCACGAAGGGGGCTGAGGAAGCGCTCAAGCAGTATCATCAGCGCCTCAACGAGGTGCGGATGGAAGCCAGCCGTAAGCGGGAAGAGCTGAAGCAGCAGGGCCGCGCTGAAGAGCGCAGAATTTTGGAGGAGGCCACCAAAGAGGCTGATCAGCTCAAGCAGCAGATGCTCTCTCAGCTTTCTCAGCAGCTTCAGCAGGTAAGGCAGGCTTTACAATCTCAGGTGGAAAACTTTGCGCTGGCCATTGCGCAAAAGCTTTTGGGGAGGTCTTTATGATACGCCGTTTTGGGGCCATTCTGATAGCGTTGGTATTGTTGGGAGCTGTGCCTGTCTGGGCGGTGGAGGAACATGCAGCTCCGGTACATGAAAAAGCGGTGCATGAAGTGGAAAAGGTGGCCCACGAAGCTGAGCACGCGGCGACCACGCATGCGGCGACCGCACAGGGGCATGCCGTAGAAGGTCATGGGGCGGGGCATGCCACGCACGAGGTGAAGCCCCATGTGACGAAGCGTCAGCTGCGGGATCTTCTATGGTGGGGGGTAAACTTCCTGGCCCTCGTCATCATCCTGGTCAAATTTGGTCGTGAGCCCATCGTCAACACCTTCCGTTCCCGTCGTGAAAGCATCGAAAACGAATACAAGGACCTTTCTGAGAAACGGGCCGAGGCCGAGGCCAAGTATCGCGAATATGAAAAGAAGCTGGCCACGCTGGAAGAAGAGGCCAAAAAGATAATGGAGGCCTTTATCGAGCAGGGCCAGAAGGAGAAGGAACGCATCATTCGCGAAGCGAAGGAAACCGCGGAGCGCATCAAGCAGCAGGCTGAGTTTTACGTGCAGCAGGAGCTTGAGAAGGCGCGGGAAGAGCTTCGCAAAGAGGTGGCCGAGCTTTCGGTGAAGCTTGCGGAGCAAATTATCAGGGAAAAGATTACCCCTGAAGACCATAAGCGTTTGGTCCAAGAATTCATTGAAAGGGTGGTGCACTAGTGCTTAGGACAATTGTAGCCTTAAAATATGCGAGAGGTCTTTTTGCGGCGGCCAAGGAAGAGGGCAAGGTTAAGGAGTATGGTGAGGAGCTCCGCAAGGTGGCGGACTTCCTGACCTCCCAGCCCGAGATCCTTGAAGTCCTGGAGAGTCCCATCCATCCGCCAGATTTCAAGATGGAGATTGTCGAGGACATCATCAAGGCTCTGGCGGTGGATGAAGCGGTGGCCAAGTTTTTGCGTCTCCTGGTGGAGAAGCGGCGCATCCATTTCATTCGAGACATCGTTGACATGTATCAGCAACTGCTGGACGAGGAGCTGGGCATCGCGCGTGCGGAAGTGCGGGTGGCCACGGAGCTCGACGAAGAGATGCAGAAGGCTCTGGCGGAAGCTCTCTCCAAGAAGATTGGCCGGGAAGTGGTTCTTCACGTGGTTCAGGATCCGGAAATCCTGGGTGGTGTCATGGTAAGGGTTGGCGATCTGGTCCTGGATGGAACCATCCGGGCCCAGTTAGAAAAGTTTAAAGAATCCATTATAAGGGGTGAGGTGTCCTAATGCAGGGGATAAGAGTAGAGGAAATCAGCGATCTTATTAAGAAGAAGATAGAGGAGTACGAGAAGAAGGTTGATCTTAACGAAATGGGTGTCGTCATCTCCATCGGTGACGGTATCGCCCGTGTATATGGTCTCAGGAACTGCCAGGCCATGGAGTTGATCGAGTTCCCCGGCGGTGAAATGGGAGTCGCTCTCAACCTGGAATTTGATAACGTTGGTGTTCCCATCATGGGTGATGCCACCAAGATTAAAGAGGGCGATATCGCCAAGAGAACCGGCCGTATCGCAGAGGTTCCGGTTGGAGAGGCGGTTCTGGGCCGTGTTGTCGATCCTCTTGGCCGTCCCATAGATGGTAAGGGGCCCATCCAGGCCAAAGAGTATCGCCGTATCGAGCTCAAGGCGCCTGGTATCATTGCCCGCCGTCCGGTGCACGAGCCCATGTACACCGGTCTCAAGGCCATCGACGCCATGACTCCTATCGGGCGTGGTCAGCGTGAGCTTATCATTGGCGACCGTCAGACCGGGAAGACAGCCATTGGTATCGACTCTATCATCAACCAGAAAGACAGTGACATCTATTGTATCTATGTTGCTTCGGGTCAGAAGAAGGCTTCGGTCGCGCAGATCGTTGAAGTCTTGCGCCGCCACGGGGCGATGGAATATACCACGGTGGTGGCGGCTTGCGCTTCAGACCCCGCTACCTTGCAATATATCGCTCCCTTCGCCGGTTGTGCGATGGGTGAATATTTTCGTGATACCAGCCGGCACGCGTTGATCATTTACGACGACCTTTCCAAGCAAGCTAATGCTTACCGTGAAGTGTCTCTTCTTCTGCGTCGTCCTCCGGGCCGTGAGGCGTATCCGGGAGACATTTTCTACAACCACTCCAGGTTGTTAGAGCGTGCTGCCAAGCTTAACGAGCATCACGGGGCGGGCTCCTTGACCGCTCTGCCCATCGTCGAGACGCTGCAAGGTGACGTTTCGGCATATATTCCCACCAACGTTATTTCTATTACCGACGGTCAGGTCTATCTGGAACCGAGCCTTTTCTTCGCGGGTATTCGTCCGGCTATCAACGTCGGTCTCTCGGTTTCCCGCGTTGGTGGTGCGGCCCAGATCAAGGCCATGAAACAGGTGGCCGGGCGGTTGCGTCTGGAGCTGGCGCAGTATCGTGAGCTAGCCGCTTTTGCCCAGTTTGGTTCCGAACTTGACCGGGCGACCCAGCGAGTCCTTCACCGTGGTGCCCGGTTGACGGAGATTTTGAAGCAACCCCAGTATCAGCCGCTTCCGGTGGAAAAGCAGGTATGCATCCTCTTTGCCGGTACCCGTGGTTACCTCGATGAGATGCCGCTCGAGGTCCTGGCGGACTACGAAAAGGAGCTCTACGAGTTCATAGAGTCTCGCTACCCCGAGATCTACACCGAGATCAGAGAGAAGAAGGAGATCAGCCCCGAGCTGGAAGAGAAGATGCACGCGGCTTTCAAGGAGTTCAACGAAGAGTTTAAGACCAGACACAACGTCGAACCCGTACCGGTACCATAAGGATAGGGTGAGGAAAGATGCCGAACCTACGAGACATCAAACGCAAGATCGAAGCGGTCAAAAAGATCGGCCAGATTACGCGGGCCATGAATATGGTCGCCGCGGCCAAGCTCCGCGGGGCCCAGGAGCGTGTGGAGCAGTTCCGTCCATACGCCTCCAAGTTCAAAGAGGTCATCAATGAGCTTTCGGCCTCCGGGGCGGTAAATCCGTCACAGTTCGAGCTCATGCAGGTAAGGGAGGTCAAAAAGGTAGAGATCATCCTGGTTACCGCCGACCGAGGGTTGTGTGGGGCGTTCAACGCCAACATTATCAATACCTGTGAAAGATTCATCCGGGAGCAGAAAGCTCAGGGAAGGGATGTTTCTCTCATCTGTGTGGGGAAGAAGGGCGCACAATTCTACCGCAAGGCTGGTTTTGTGCGGCAGTCCTACGAGGACATCATGAGCAGGGTAGAGATGTTCAACGCGCGGGCTGTGGCACGGGAAGCCATGCGGGCCTTCATAGATGGCGACTCTGACGAAACTTATCTCATCTACGGCTATTTTGTTAATGTGGTGCGTCAGATCCCCAAGACGGAGAAGCTTCTCCCCATCTCGGTGGAGGAAGAGGCCGTTGAGGGAGAAACCGAGAAGAAGATCTCTGGTTCCTATATCTACGAACCGGAGCCCGAAGAGCTGTTTCAGCAGATTCTTCCTCTTTATATCAATACCCGGGTGTTTGCCGCCATGCTGGAGACGGCGGTGAGCGAACAGGCAGCCCGGATGACGGCGATGGACAACGCGAACAGGGCCTGTAACGATATGGTGCAGAGTCTCACCCTTCTTTACAACAAGACGCGTCAGGCCTCGATTACCAAAGAACTGATGGATATAGTGGGCGGCGCTGAAGCCCTCAAAGGATAGTAAAGTTTTAGCCAAGGAGGAAAAGGCGATATGGCCGAAGAAAAAGTAATAGGGAAGATAGTCCAAGTAATGGGACCCGTTGTAGACGTAGAATTTCCTCCCGGAAAAGTTCCCAAGATTTTGGATGCTCTCCGGGTTACCAACCCGGCCATCGACGACCGGGAGTGGAACCTCGTTTTGGAAGTTGCCCAGCACTTGGGAGATAACGTGGTACGTACCATCGCTATGGACACCACGGACGGTCTGGCGCGAGGGCAAGAGGTATGGGCCACGGGGCAGCCCATTGTTGTGCCGGTCGGAAAGGCCGTGTTGGGGCGGATCATGAACGTGGTTGGAGACCCCGTGGACGAAGCTGGGCCCATCAATACCGATAAGAAGTATCCTATTCACCGGCCGGCTCCGGCCTTTACCGAACAGGATGTTACCATCCGTGTTCTGGAAACCGGTGTTAAGGTTCTCGACCTTCTCGTCCCCTTCCCTCGTGGAGGTAAGATGGGGACTTTCGGCGGCGCCGGCGTGGGCAAGACCGTTGTCATGATGGAGATGATTCACAACATCGCGATGCAGCACGGTGGTATCTCCGTGTTCTGCGGTGTTGGTGAGCGGACTCGTGAAGGAAACGACCTTTACCTCGAAATGAAGGAGTCCGGAGTTATCGACAAAGCGGCCCTGGTATACGGGCAGATGAACGAGCCTCCTGGTGCCCGTGCCCGTGTGGCTCTCACCGGTGTTACGGTGGCGGAATATTTCCGTGACGAAGAAGGCCAGGACGTGCTCTTCTTCGTAGACAACATCTTCCGTTTTACGCAGGCTGGTTCTGAGGTTTCGGCGCTTCTCGGACGAATCCCCTCCGCCGTTGGTTACCAGCCTACTCTAGCCACCGACTTGGGTGCGCTCGAAGAACGAATTACCTCGACCACCAAAGGGTCCATTACCTCGCTGCAATGTGTTTACGTCCCAGCTGACGACTTGACCGACCCTGCTCCGGCGACCACCTTCGCCCACTTGGATGGTACGGTCGTTCTTTCCCGTCAGATCGCAGAGCTCGGTATCTACCCGGCGGTTGACCCGCTTGACTCTCAGTCCCGAATTCTGGACCCGAACGTCCTCGGTGAGGAGCACTACCGCGTAGCCCGTCAGGTACAGCAGGTGCTCCAGCGTTACAAAGACCTGCAGGACATCATCGCCATTCTGGGTATGGACGAATTGTCCGAGGAGGACAAGATCATCGTCTCTCGTGCACGTAAGATCCAGCGTTTCTTGTCGCAGCCGTTCCACGTTGCCGAACAGTTTACCGGAACTCCGGGACGGTACGTAAAACTGGAAGATACCATCCGGGGCTTCAAAGAGATCCTTGAAGGAAAATACGACGATCTGCCCGAGCAGGCTTTCTACATGGTCGGTACCATTGAAGAGGCCGTGGAGAAGGCCAAGCAAATGGCTGCGGGAGGTTAATAATGGCCCGGATCCTCTTAGAGATAGTTACGCCAAGCCGCATGGTAGTAAGCGAGGAGGTTGACATCGTTACTGCTCCTGGTGTAGCTGGCGAATTCGGAGTGATGGCCAACCACGCTCCCATGGTGGCAGCCATTAAGATAGGGGAGTTACGTTACCGGGTGGGAGATCGTCAGGAGTTTTTGGCGGTAAGTGGAGGCTTTTGCGAGGTTAGCGGTAACAAAGTCACCTTTCTCTGTGAAGCGGCTGAAAAGGCTGAGGAGATAGACGTTGAAAGGGCCTTGAGAGCCAAAGAAAGGGCAGAACGCCGACTTCAAGAGGCTGCTGCGAAAGCCGATAAAATAGACGTTGCACGCGCCCAGGCAGCTCTGGCCAGGGCACTGGTAAGGCTCAAAGTTGCAGAGCACGCACGTAAAGTCCGTGGAGGATAACGGCTCCTCCATCGGTCAGGAAGACCAAAAGGGGCAACTTCGGTTGCCCCTTTTTTATTTGAGGAGGTTTCTATGTTAGCCGTTGTGATTCTGGCGGCGGGAAAGGGTACGAGGATGAGGTCCCCCCTTCCCAAGGTCTTACATACCTTGGCTGGAGAACCTCTCCTGATTCACGTGCTGGAAACGGCTCTTTCTCTATCACCTTCAGAGATCATCACGGTCGTTGGCCATAAAGCTCACCTGGTAGAAGAAGTCCTCTCTCCGTATGCGGTCAAAAAGGTCTGGCAGCGTGAACAATTGGGCACGGGGCATGCGGTGCTGGTTACAGAGCCATTCTTGCATGATTTTGAGGGCGATGTTCTGGTCTTGTGTGGAGATGTTCCCCTTTTGCAGCCCAACACCTTGAAAGATCTCGTTTCCCATCACCGCCAGAGCGATGCCACGGTGACGGTGCTGACGGCCGATGTTCCCGACCCCACAGGCTATGGTCGCATCGTAAGAGACGAGGGAGGGCTAGTTGACCGGATAGTCGAAGAAAAAGACGCCTCTCCTTCGGAGAAGGCCATCCGGGAAATAAACACCGGTACGTACCTTTTCAAAAAGGATTTCCTCTTCCAGGCTTTGAAAGAAGTGAGGCCGGATAACGTACAGGGGGAGTATTATCTCACCGATTTGGTTGCTTTGGCCCGGAAGGCGGGGCTCAAGGTGGCTGCTTTAAAAGCCTCTGATGAAACCGAGATTCTGGGAGTTAATAGCCAGTTTGATCTGGCACAGGCGGAAAGGATCTTTCAAAGTCAGTTGAGAGAGCGCTTCATGGCTCAGGGGGTAACTTTTGTCTTTCCCGAGGCGGTTTATCTCGAAAGGAAGGTTCGGATAGGAGCCGGGAGTGTGGTATACCCCTTTGTAAGTTTAAGAGGTAAGACTATTGTAGAAGAGGGAGTGACCATAGAAAGTCACTGTGACCTCAAAGACGTAAGGGTGTGTGCCGGAGCTTTCATAGGAGCGGGAAACATCCTCCGCGGAGGTACCGTGCCACCGGGGGTAAGGCTTGCACCTGCAAAAGTCCTTATTTAAGCTGCCAGAAGGAACACAAAGGAGGCTAGAGATGGAATTCCAAGAGATCCAACTTTTAGAGGAACGTTTGGCCAAATTGCTGGAATATATTGAAATTTTACGTCGGGAGAAGAATGCCCTCCAGGAGCAATTGCGCGCCAGAGAGGCGGAGGTGCAGCAATTGCAGGAAGAGCTGGGCAAACTCGAAGGTGAAAGGCTTCAGATAAAGAACAAGGTGCAGGAACTTTTGCAGAAGATAGATCAAATTTCTTTTGAAGGTTGAAGCTTTTGGAAAGAATCGTCGAATTTCAGCTTTTGGGGCAGGTATTTTCCTTCCGGACAGATTTGCCAGAAGAGATGGTCCGGGAGATCCAGCAGCTTTTGACCCAAAAAGAACGTGAGATTCAGAAAAAATACAAGCTTTTACCGCCGCTTAAGGTGGCGGTTTTGATGCTCTTACAAATTTCTTCGGAATATGTAAAAATAAAAAATGAATATCAGGATTTTAGAAAAGCTTTGGTCGAGAAAGCTTCTAAAATAGACGATTACATTAAGAAGAATTCCCTGGGGTGTGCGTGATTAACCATTTAGCCCGCCGAGCCAACAGCGAGACCAGAGGGAGGCTCCTCTCCTTCCGGAGGTATGCTCCGCTTGGCGGAGAAACCGCAAGGAAGGACGAGCCACCCACTTATGATTTCAGGGTCTCGTGCGGGCCGGTTAACACGGCACCCCGGGGTTTTAATAAATCCCCGTAAGGGGGGTTCGGAATTGGCCGCCAAGGCGGCGGGGAAGGGATACTCAAGGCTGCAAGGCCTTCATATATTGAACGAACTTTTCGAGATTCGGTGGAGGTTCGCAAGGTACCGGATCGGAAAAGTGGTCTTTTAAAATTTTTCTTCGAAGGATCCCCTCACCTGCCCGCCTTACCCCTTACGGGGTAATCACCAAAAGGAGGTTGGAGCCATGGAGGTGCTCTTGGTGGTGGTTGCCCTTGCAATTGGTGTGGGGGCGGGCATCCCTCTCGGAATAAAGCTCAAAGAGAAGAAAGACGCTGAAAAGCTCGGCAGTGTCGAGGCGCAAGTCCAGCGCCTGCTGGAGAAGGCTCAACAGGAAGCCGAGCAACTCAAACAGGAGGCCAAGCTTCAGGCTCGCGAGGAGGCGCTGCGTTACAAGGAGGAGATAGAAAGAGAGTTTGAAGAGCGAAAGCGCAAACTCGGGGAGGAGGAAAACCGCCTCCGGGAGCAGGAAAACCGTCTCTTGGAGCAAGAGACCCGGCTTGCCGAAAGGGAGAGCCATCTTGAACGTCGCGGGCAGCAACTTGATCGTCGGGAAGAAGACCTTTCGCGGAAGGAAGCCCGCCTCCGCGAAAAAGAAGAGGCCCTGAAGCAGAAAGAGGAGCAGTACCAGGAGCTGATAGAGGCCCAGAAAAAGGAACTGGAAAAGATCGCCCATCTTACTGTGGACGAGGCCCGTGAAATCGTGCTCAAGAAGGCGGAAGAGGAGGCCAAGGAAGAGGCGGCCCGCATCCTAATGCGTGTGGAGACAGAAACCCGCGAAGAAGCCAACCGCCGGGCCCGGGAGATCCTGGCTCTCGCCATCTCCCGCTGTGCCACGGATTTCGTGACGGAAAAGGCCGTCTCCGTGGTGCCACTTCCGAGCGAAGACATGAAGGGTCGTATTATCGGGCGTGAGGGTCGCAACATCCGGGCTCTGGAGGCTGCCACCGGAGTAGACCTGATCATCGATGACACTCCGGAGGTGGTCGTCCTTTCGGGCTTCAACCCCCTGCGACGAGAGGTGGCGAGGATTGCTCTGGAACGTCTGGTCTCCGACGGGCGCATTCATCCGGCCCGCATCGAGGAGGTGGTACGGAAGGTCGAAGAGGAGCTCGATGCCACCATCAAGGAGGTGGGGGAACGCGCGGCTTTTGACGTGGGGGTATACGGGCTTGCCCCGGAGCTTCTGCGCCTTCTCGGTAAGCTCAAATATCGTACGAGCTATTCGCAAAACGTGTTGCAGCACTCCATAGAGGTGGCCTATCTTTGCGGGGTGATGGCCGGAGAGCTTGGCCTTGACGTCAAGAAGGCCAAGCGGGCAGGGCTTCTCCACGATATCGGCAAAGCCGTGGACCAGGAGATGGAAGGCCCTCATGCTCTTACCGGGGCGGAGCTTGCCAAAAAATACGGTGAAGACGAAGAGATCGTAAACGCCATCGCCGCCCATCACGAGGATGTTCCTCCTGAGTCCATTCTGGCCATTCTCGTCCAGGCGGCGGATGCCGTTTCCGGAGCAAGACCCGGGGCACGGCGGGAGCTTCTCGAGTCCTATATCAAGCGGCTTGAAAACCTGGAGCGGGTGGCCACATCCTTCACCGGGGTGCAGAAGGCTTACGCCATACAGGCCGGGCGCGAGATCCGTGTCATCGTGGATTCCAACAAGATCTCTGACGAAGAGGCCGTTTTGCTCTCGCGCGATATCGCCAAAAAGATCGAAAAGGAGCTCACCTATCCCGGTCTCATCAAGGTTACGGTGATACGCGAGACCAGGGCGGTGGAATATGCCAAGTAAGATGAAAGTCCTCTTTGTGGGGGATATCGTCGGGCGGCCCGGGAGGGTGGCGGTGAGGCGGTTTCTCCCTCCCTTGATAGAAGAGCTTGCCCCAGATTTTATCCTGGGCAATGCGGAAAACGCCGCCGGGGGTTACGGCCTCACCGAGGCCGTGGCCAAGGAACTCTTTGAGGCGGGGTTCGATCTCCTCACCAGCGGAAACCATATCTGGCGGCGGGAGTTTTTGCCTTATCTGGCCAAGGCCGAGAGAGTCCTTCGCCCGGCCAATTATCCCGCCGGAGCCGTGGGAAAGGGCTATGCCCTTCTTGAAAAAGACGGCCAGAAGCTGGGGGTGATTAACCTCGAAGGTCGTGTATTTATGCGCAGTCTGGAATGCCCCTTTCGGCAGGGAGCAGCGCTGGCCGAAAACTTGCGCCAGGAAACGCCCTGTATCGTGGTGGACTTCCACGCCGAGGCCACTTCGGAAAAGCTGGCCCTGGGTTGGTATCTGGATGGAAAGGTCTCGGCCCTTCTGGGAACGCACACCCACGTTCAGACCGGAGACGAAAGAATCCTGCCCGAGGGCACGGCTTATATTTCAGACGTGGGCATGACAGGGCTCCGAGACGGGGTAATCGGGATGCACAGGGGGCAGGCCATCGAGATGTTTCTCACGCAGGTCCCCCGTAAACTTGAGGTCCCCAAAACAGGCCCCAAAAAACTTGAAGCCGTTTTCCTGGAGATCGATCAAGACTCCGGAAAGGCTTTGCAGATATTGCGTTTGCGCCGCGAGGATCCTTAATCAAGCGGGGTCACGAGGATCTTCTGGGCAAGCCCCTGGCCGATGGCCAGACGGGCGTCCTTTACCGAGACGATAATAGGCCCGCAATTGTTGATCACTTCGAGCACTTCCCCCGCGGTGATTCCCATGGCGGCAAGCCTGGAGAGGGCCTGTGTCCCTCCGAGGAATCTTTCCACCCGCACCTTTTCTCCGGCTGAGACCAGGGTGAGCGGGAGAGCGGGTTTGGCCCTTGTGGCCTGACATTCGGCACAGAGCCCGTAAATTTCAAGCCGATGGTCAAGGGGCTTAAAGCCGTACTGTTTGGCGATTTCGTCCTGCAAGGCTTCGAGTTGCGGGAGGAAAAACTCCTGGATGCGGCCGCATTTGGTGCAGATGAGATGGTCGTGGTGCTCACCCAGATGGCGGTGCTCGTAGACCGGAGGTTTGCCGAGGAAGTCCTTGCGCTGGGCAAAACCGAGCTTGCAGAAGAGTTCCAGGGCTTCGATAATGTCTTCCTCTTTGAGAGAAAGCCCCTTTTCTTTGAGAATTTGTTGGAAGACCTCCGGTGTAACGTGTTCCTCGGTTTCAAGAAAGATTTCGAAGACACGCAAGAAGAGGTCCTTCTTCTCCGGAGGGAGATGGCTGGCCAATTTGAGAAAGTTTTCTTTCTCTTGGCGGTGAAGATCCACTTTCTCTTTCATGTCCAGAGAAACTTGGTTCGTTCTGGGGTAGCTGTCAAGGAGAAAATTTTGTAGTTTTCAATAAGAAATTCGGTTTGGGCTAGGGTATGGATGCGGAAACGATCCTTTCGGCGGCACGAGAAGTACTCGAAATCGAGATCGAGGGCCTGAGAGCCGTAGCCGAAAAGCTTGGTCCTGGTTTCGTGAAGGCGGTGGAGCTCATCCGGGAGGCCAGGGGGCGGGTGGTGGTTACCGGTATCGGGAAAAGCGGCCTCATCGGTCGCAAGATCGTGGCCACGCTGGCCTCCACCGGTACGCCTTCCTTTTTCCTGCACCCGGCCGAAGCCCTGCACGGCGATCTGGGGATGGTGGTCCCGGAAGACATCCTTCTTGCCATCTCAAATTCCGGAGAAACCGAAGAGGTGAACAAGTTGCTCCCGAGTCTTAAGAGAAGGGGGGTAAAAATTGTGGCTTTTACCGGGAACCCCGGTTCCACTCTGGCCCAGGAGGCCGACGTGGTGGTAGACGTGGGCGTTCCACGGGAGGCCTGCCCTCTGGGGGTGGCACCTACGGCCAGTACCACCGCCACCCTCGCCATGGGGGACGCGCTTGCCATGGTGCTTGCCAAATTGCGGGACCTGAAGCTTGAAGACTTTCGGCGCAATCATCCCGGGGGAAGCCTGGGAGAGAGACTCAAGGTCCAGGTCTCTCAAATCATGCTTCGCGGCGAGGCCCTGCCCCTGGTTCGTCTCGGAGAGAAGATGACAGAGGCGCTCTTTGAGATCAACCGAAAGGGGCTTGGCTGCGCCCTGGTGCTGGACGACGACGGCTCTCTTTGCGGTATCGTCACAGACGGCGATCTGAGAAGGGCCCTCCTCAAGTACGGTGATTTCCGGGATCTTCCCGTCGAAAGGGTCATGACAAAGAATCCCAAGACCATCCCACCGGAGGCGCTGGCGGCAGATGCCCTTTACGTGATGGAAAAGAACCTGATCACGGTGCTTCCGGTGGTAGCCGAAAGGAAGGTAGTTGGTATCATCCATTTGCACGACGTCCTTGGTAAGGGCCAATTCAAATTTACAGGAGTATGAAAATGTCCCAGATAAAAGAAGTCTACACCCTGACACGAGAATACCGGGATCTGGCTGGTGCCGGTGGGCTAAAAGACGTGGCCCAGGAGCTTTCAGAGGCCCTGGTGCGCAAGGGGCTCAAGGTGACGGTCTTCCTGCCGCGTTACGGTTTTCTAAAACCCAAAGAGCTCGGTTTCAAGGAGACAGGTGTCTCCTTCCCCGTGGATATGGATTACGCGCATGAGGAACGCCGGGAGGACGTCGCCCTCTGGGAGGGCGAAATAAATGGCGTGCGCATTTTTCTCATCGAGGCGGAGCGGTACGCCGAAAAGCTCGGCATCTATACTTACACCGAGGAGGAGGAAAAGCGCGAACCCTGGAAGAAGAAAGGGATGGGGCACATTGACTATTTTGCCATGAACATCCTCCTCCAGAAAACGGCCCTCTGTGCCGCCATAAGGCTTGGCGAAAAGCCGGACATCGCCCATTGTCACGATGGTCACACCGCCTGCACCCCGGCGCTCGCCCGTGAGATCATGGGTTTCCGGGATTATTTTCCTCCAACCGGTTTCGTCATCACCATCCACAACGCCGGTCTCGGATACCACCAGGATGTGGCGGATCTCCCCTTTGCCAAAGCCAACACCGGGCTTCCGTGGTGGGTCATAAACGATTCTCTGCTCAACAACTCCTTCAACCCCTTTCTCTGCGGGGCCAGATACGCCGTGATCAACACCGTTTCAGAACAATACGCCAAGGAACTTCAGGAGACGGACCTTGACGCCCACACCGGCTGGCTGGGGCACGCCCTCAAAGAGCGGGGTATCAAGCTCGAAGGCATCACCAACGGCATCACTCCGGAGAATTTCGACCCGCGGCACCCGGAAAAACTTGGCCTCCCCGCGGCTTTTGATCCTTCCAAGGGAGACCTGGCAGGCAAAAAGATCTGTCGCCGGGAGCTGTTTGCCAAAATCAACCGGGGAGAACTCAAGGTCAAGGTTTATGGCAAACCCCAGGACCGTGAAGGTTGGCCCCTTCTTACGGCGGTGTCTCGCCTCACGGAGCAGAAGGGTATAAACGTCCTGGCGCAGGCTTTGCGGCTCCTCTACGAAAGCGGCGAGGAGTTTCTCACGGTGATTCTGGGTACCGGAACCCCTGAAATCGAAGAGAGCTTGATTGCCCTGGCTAAAGATTTCCCCGACAAGATGGCCTTCCTTCTGGGGTACGACCCGGCTCTTGCCAATCTCATCTATGCGGCCGGAGATTTCTTTGTCATTCCCTCAAATTATGAGCCCTGTGGCCTTACGGATTTCATGGCGCAGCTCATGGGGAATCTTCCCATTGTGCGCCACACCGGCGGGCTGGTGAAGGTCAAGGATGGTTTCAACGGCTTCGTTTACGTGGAGCAAAAACCCGAAGAACTGGCCGGGGCCATTCTGAGGGCCTTCGAGGTCTTCCGCAAGAATCCCGAGAAGATCATCCAGATGATCAAGCAGGCCGTGGCCCATATCTACGAGAACTACACCTGGGACAAGGTTTCGGAAAAATATCTGGCCCTTTATGAGAAGGCTCTCAAGTTGCGGCCTCTTTAGCATTCGGCTTTGCGGAGCTCGATCTCGCGTTTGATGGTGTAACGCAGGAGGGGCTCCCTCTCTTTTTCTTTGTCAAACAGAAACTCTATGCCGTAAAGCTTGCGGGCTCGGCGGGGCATCTCCCGCACGATGCGGGCCTTGTTGATCTTGATCTTTCGGTCGTAGGCCTTCCCCACCGAGACCATCAGATCGAGATCGATGTCCTCGAGAAAATCTCCCACGGAAAGGGTTACCTTTCTGGGGGTGAGGATGGCCATGCCACACCCGCTGATATCCAGAACGTCTGCCTTTATCTCCTGGTCTCGGTAACAAAAGGTTGCCTTCGATCCTTCTGGCACCGAGACCCGGTAGAATCTTCTCCGTTCGAGGCGGAAATATTCCTGCGGATAGGAGGTGATGACGACCTTTTGCTCCGGGTCTGTCTCAAAGATCTTGACCTTGAAGGAGTGCTGGATCTTTTCGCTGTCTCGGTAGAGGACACGGGCCACCGAAAGATTGGGGTTCCACGGGCGGGGAAGATCAAAGACAAGCTGATTCCGGTTTATTTCGAGCAAGATGGTGGGCCCTGAACGAAAGCCCGCGGCCACAAATTGCAGCCAGTACGCCTTGTCTCGCAGGTCTTCCAGCAGGATACGGATGAGGTTTTTGTCGGTGGTGCGTTCATAACCGCTTTCAAAATACTGCCAGCTCATGCTTTAGCCTCTGCCCAGTTCTTGCCTACTGCCAGGTTGACTTCGAGCGGCACTTTGAGCGTTACCACTCCTTCCATTTGTTGTCGGACAATTTCTTCAATTTCTTCAAGCTCTTCTGGCGGAACTTCGAAAAGGAGCTCGTCATGGACCTGAAGGAGCATGCGCGTCTTGAAGCCTCTTTCCCGAAGGATCTGGTCGATGCGGATCATGGCAAGCTTGATGATGTCAGCGGCTGTCCCCTGGATGGGGGTGTTGATGGCGGTGCGCTCGGCAAATTCCCGGGCGGCCCGGTTGGGGCTTTTGATGTCGGGGAGGGGGCGTTTGCGTCCGAAAAGGGTCTGGACGTAGCCTTTTTCGCGGGCCTCCTCCACGATCCGTTCCATGTAACGCTTGACCCCGGGGTAGCGTTCAAAGTAGCGTTCGATAAAGGCCTTGGCCTCCCGTCTGCCGATCTTCAGCTCTTTGGCCAGGCCGTAAGGGCTCATGCCGTAAACGATGCCGAAGTTGATGGTCTTGGCCATGCGGCGCATCTCCGGGGTGACCTTCTCCGGTGGGACGCCAAAAATCTCTGCGGCCGTACGCCGGTGGATATCTTCGCCCCGCTTAAAGGCCTCAATGAGGGTCTCATCTTCGGAGTAATGGGCCAGGACCCGCAGGTCGATCTGGGAGTAGTCCGCCGAGAGAAAGAGCCAGCCTTCCTCCGGGATGAAGGCCTTTCTGATCTTGGGGCCCTCTTCCCCCCGCACCGGGATGTTCTGGAGATTGGGGTCGCTGCTCGAAAGTCTTCCCGTGGCGGTGACCGTCTGGTTGAAGGATGTGTGTATCCTTCCGGTCTCGGGGTTGATCATCTTCGGGAGGGCGTCCACGTAGGTGGATTTGAGTTTGGCAAGGGTGCGATAGGCCAGGACTAGGCGGGGAAGCTCGTGGTAGGCCGAAAGTTCTTCGAGCACTTCGTTGTCCGTGGAGAAGGCCGTCTTTTTGGGGGTGCGTTTCACCTTGGGCAATTTTAGTTTTTCAAAGAGGACGAAGGCGAGCTGGCGGCTGGAGTTGAGGTTGAATCTCTCGCCGGCGAGGGAAAAAATTTGCTCCTCAAGCCTTTTGAGCTCCCCTGCCAGTTCCTCTGAAAGCTTCTTCAGATAGGGCACGTCTACGCGGATGCCGGCCATCTCCATCCGGGCGAGCACCCTGATGAGGGGCCTTTCTATCTCTTCGAAGACCCGCCAGAGTGTTTCCTCTTTGAGTCTGGGCCAGAAGTATTCGTAGAGGAGGTAGGTGACGTGGGCGTCCTCGCAGGCGTATTCTTTGGCCTTCTCCAGGGGGACCCTCGCGAAGCTTTCGCCCTTTTGGAGTTCCCTGGTGACCTCTTTGTAGGAGATCATGCTGTGGCCCAGGATCTCTTCGGCCAGCTCGTCGAGCCCGTGGGTGCGCCGGGTGGGGTCCAGTAGATAGGAGGCGAGCATGGTGTCGCCCTCAAGCCCTTTCAGTTCCACCCCGTGCCTTTTAAGGAGGATGAGATCGTACTTGATGTTGTGCCCCACTTTTTGGGGTGCTTCTTCTGCCAGGAGGGAAGAAAGAGATTCAAAGACCTCCGCCGGGAGCTGGGCCGTGGCCTGAAGCCCTTCGTGTGCGAAAGGGAGATAATAGGCCCGGGGGGGCGCAAAGCAAAGGGCCACGCCGACGATCTTCCCCCGCATGGGGTCTTTGGAATCGCTTTCGATATCCACCACCAGGAGCTTGCTTTTTTGGGCCTCGGCGATGATCTGGCGGGCTTTCTCCGGCTCGGTGACCAGCTCGTAATCTTTGTAAGAGATGGCCTTGGTGGCGGGAAGTTCCTTCAAGAGCTTCTTGAATTCGAGCTCCAGGAAGAGGGCCCGCAGGCGCGCGATATCAGGGGGCCTTCGCCGGTAAAATTCGAGTTCCAGCGGGATGGGGGCCTCGGTGTTCAACTTCACCAGTTCCCGCGAGAGACGGGCCTGGTCGGCGTAGCGGATGAGATTTTCCCGGAGGCG
>Ga0256835_1000543_pt1 | contig 27498 bp, 26 predicted proteins | sample PIR30metaG_FD_185972 | JGI IMG/M metagenome (GOLD analysis project Ga0256835, IMG submission 185972) | Hydrothermal vent microbial communities from East Pacific Rise, Pacific Ocean - PIR-30 | ecosystem: Environmental > Aquatic > Marine > Hydrothermal vents | place: Pacific Ocean: East Pacific...
AGCCCCGCGCCGGCGATGATGACCTTGATGCCCCTTTCCTCGGCTTCGCGGGCGAACTTGCGGACCTTGTCCGGCGTGCGATGGGCCGAGGCCACCATCACCTCGAAGGGCACGTCGAATTCCTTGAGGATCTCTTCGGCCCCGCGCATGATGTCCTGATCCGAGCGGCTGCCCATGAGGATGGCCACCTGCGCGGGACGCAGATGCTTGAGGGCCTTGGCGCCGATGTCCGTGCGATAGTAGACCCCGTCCCAGTAGATCTTGGAGACGGCCTCGTAGGCGCGCTCGATGGCCTCGGGGATGTCCTTGCCCAGGGCCGTCACCCCGAGCACGCGGCCCCCGGCGGTGACGTAGCCCCGACCGCGCCGGGCCGTGCCCGCGTGAAAGACCTTCACGTCCTTCATCTTGGCCACCTGGGAGAGGCCGCGGATGAGTTTCCCCTTTTCGTATTTTCCGGGGTAGCCCTTGCTCGCCATGACCACGCAAACCGCGGCCCGCGGATCTATCTCGAGCTCTTTTTCCGCAAGCCTTCCCTCCATGGCGGCCTGGATGAGCTCGGCGAGATCGCTCTTGATGCGCATCATCAGGGGCTGGCACTCCGGGTCGCCGAAGCGGCAGTTGAATTCGAGCACGTAGGGTTTGCCGTCGCTGATCATGAGGCCGCCGTAGAGGACCCCCTTGTAGGGGATGCCCTCCTTGGCCAGGGCCTTGATCACCGGGCGCATGATGGTCTCCATGATCTCTTCGGAGAGCCGCTCCGTGACCACCGGCGCCGGGGAATAGGCGCCCATGCCCCCGGTGTTCGGTCCGCGGTCGCCGTCGAGAAGCGGCTTGTGGTCCTGCGAGGTGGGAAGGGGAAGGAGGGTCTCGCCGTCGGTGATGACCATGAAGGAGGCCTCTTCCCCAAAGAGGCAGTCTTCGATGACCACGCGGTTTCCGGCCTCACCAAAGGCCTTGTCAATCATGATCTTCTTTATGGCGTCGCGGGCCTCGTCCACCGTGCGGCAGACGATGACCCCCTTGCCCGCGGCCAGACCGTCGGCCTTGACCACGATGGGGGCGCCTTTCTTCTCCACGTAGGCCATGGCGGCTTCGGGGTCGTCGAAGACCTCGAAGTCCGCGGTGGGGATGCCGTATTTGGCCATGAGCTCCTTGGCAAAGACCTTGCTGCCCTCGATCTGGGCGGCCTTGGCCGAGGGACCGAAGATCTTTAGGCCGCGCTCCTCGAAATAGTCCACGATGCCCTTGGCCAACGGGTCTTCCGGGCCGACGATGGTCACGTCAATGCCCTTTTCCTCCACCAGGTTGGCCAGGGCCTCGAAGTCCGTAGCCGCGATGGGATGACACTCGGCGTCCTGAGCGATACCGGCGTTACCCGGGGCACAGTAGACCTTCTCCACCAACGGGCTTTGGGCCAGCTTCCAGCACAGGGCGTGCTCCCGGCCTCCGCCTCCAACCACGAGGACCTTCATGGCTCCCTCCTTCGCGCCAAAAATTTTTCAAGGACCGATCCTAGAAGACCCGTCCTCGGCGGTCAAGCGCTGAACTTTTGAGTCTTGAGCAAAACTTTACAAATTTGTCACCCTTTCTTTTCAGCTTTGTCCATTTATAATTGGGCGGCATGAAAGAGGCGAGACCACAGCCCTCGGCCCGGCAGATCGAAGAGCTCGCCTGCCTCTACGAGGTAGCGCGCACGCTCTCGAGCTCCCTCAACATGCGCCAGGCCCTGGAGGAGATCCTGGCCATCCTCGCGGAGCGGCTCGACATGCGCCGGGGGACCATCACCATCTTCAACCCCCGCACCAAGGAGATCCAGATCGAAGTGGCCCACGGCCTTACGGCCGAGGCCCGGAAGAGGGGCCGCTATCGCCTCGGCGAGGGCATCACCGGCCAGGTGGTGGCCACGGGCCAGCCCATCATCGTGCCCCTCATCAAGGACGACCCCAGGTTCTTGAACCGCACGCGAAGCCGCGGGGCCATCGAGAAGGAGCAGGTCTCCTTCATCTGCGTGCCCATCAAGAGCGGGGCCAAGGTCCTCGGCACCCTTTCCGTGGATCGCCTCTTTGCCGACCACGTCTCACTCGAAGAAGACGTCCGTTTCTTGACCATCATCTCCGGGCTCATCGCCCAGACCGTGGCCAACATCCAGGCCATCCAGGAGGAGCGTGAAAGGCTCCTTGAGGAGAACCGGCGCCTGAAGCGCGAGCTCAAGGGCAAGTACAGCCTCGAGAACTTCATCGCCTTAAGCTCCCGCATGCGCGAGGTCATCGAGATGATCGAGCGCGTGGCCCCGAGCCCGGCCACCGTGCTCTTGCGCGGGGAGTCCGGCACGGGAAAGTCCCTCATCGCGCGCCTCATCCACTACAACAGCCCGCGGGCCGAAGGGCCCTTCGTCACCGTGGCCTGCACCGCGCTCCCGGAAAACCTCATCGAAAGCGAGCTCTTCGGCTACGAAAAGGGGGCCTTCACCGGGGCGCTCTCCCGCAAGCCGGGGCTCTTCGAGCAGGCCTCCGGGGGGACCATCTTCCTCGACGAGATCGGGGACCTTCCCCTGAACCTCCAGGCCAAGCTCCTCCACGTCATCCAGGAAAAGGAGTTCTACCGCGTGGGCGGGACCAAGCCGGTCAAGGTGGACGTGCGCATCATCACCGCCACCAACCGCAACCTCGAGGAGCTCCTCGAAAAGGGCCTCTTTCGGGAGGACCTCTACTATCGGCTGAACGTCTTTCCCATCTACGTGCCGCCCTTGCGGGAGCGGCCCACGGACATCATCCCTCTGGCCGAGTTCTTCCTCGAGAAATACAGCCAGCGCTACGGCAAGGAGATCAAGCGCCTCTCCTCACCGGCCATTGATCTCCTCGTCCAGTATCACTGGCCGGGAAACGTGCGGGAGCTCGAAAACGTCATCGAGCGCGCGGTGATCGTCTGCGACGAGGAGGTCATCCGCAGCTATCATCTGCCCCAGAGCCTCCAGACCGCCGAGAGCTCCGGCACCCACGCCCGCAAGAGCCTGGCCCAGGCGGTAAAGAACCTCGAGATGGAACTCATCATCGAGGCCCTCAAGGAGACCCGCGGCAACCAGAGCGAGGCCGCGCGCCTCCTTGACACGAGCCTCCGCATCCTCAACTACAAGATCAGGAAATACGGCATCAACCCCAAGGCTTTTAAGGTTTCCCCAAAGGGTGTTAAATAGGCCAAGGTCTGGCCTTCTGAGTCTTTTTGGCGACAAATCCCTCAAGGCCATCGAGAAGAGACCTATAGATTGATGATTACGGAGAGGGTGTCGAGGTTGTCCGAACCCAAGTTGTCCGAACCCAAAGAACTGAAAAGCGACTGGCAGCAAAGAGAGCTCTTTGCCCTGGAGGCTCCGAAGCCCAAGATCATCCCCCGTTCCGAGCATCCCATCTCGCGCAAGAACATCTCGCGCGAGGCGCTGAAGGTCCTCTATCGCCTGAAGGACGCGGGGCATCTGGCCTATCTCGTGGGTGGAAGCGTGCGCGACATGCTCCTCGGGCTCAAACCCAAGGACTTCGACGTGGGCACGGACGCGCGTCCCGAGGAGATCCGGCGCCTCTTCCGTTGGAGCCGCATCATCGGCCGGCGCTTCCGCCTGGTGCACGTCTACTTCCGCGGGGGAAAGTTCATCGAGGTGGTCACCTTTCGCGGCCCGGAGACCGCGGAGGAAGACGGACTCGAAGTCTTCGGCACCCCTTACGAAGACGCCTTCCGGCGGGACATCACCATCAACGCCCTCTTCTACAACATCGCCGACTACACGATCATCGACTACGTGGGCGGCATGGAGGATCTTAAGGCCGGGATCATCCGGGTCATCGGGGACCCGGACCAGCGCTTCATCCGCGACCCGGTGCGCATGATGCGGGCCATCCGGCACGCGGCGCGCATTGGTTTCACCATCGAGGAGCGCACCTGGGAGGCCATCCTGCGCCATCACGAAAAGATCATGCTCTGCGCCCCGATGCGCGTGCGCGACGAATGGCTGAAAGACGTCCTCGGCGGCTGGTCGGCCCCGTGGGCCGAGCTCATGTGGAAGAGCGGGCTCTTCGAGGAGGTCTTTCCCGCCTATGGCAAGGTCCTTGCGCGCGCCAGCCAAAAGGACCGCCGCTTCTTCTTCCGCCTCCTGGCGGAGATGGACCGCAAGGTGAAGAAGGGCCGCTTCTCCGAGGCCCAGGCCCTGGCCCTTTTCCTCTATCCCTTCCCCGTGAGCTCCGGGCGTCTGCCCCGGGTGCCGGAGCGGGCCGGGCGTCCCTACGAGCTCCTGCGCCAGGAGATGAAAAAGGTCTTCTATCCCTACGACTTCAAGAAGGAACTCTTCGAAAACACCCTCCAGCTCCTGGCGAGCGTCTGGCCCCTCAAGTATCACCTCCTCATGGGCAACTCCATCCCGCGGCGTTTGTCTCGCAAGAGTTATTTCGAAGAGGCCCTGGCGGTGACGGAAGTCATCCTTAAATTAGAGAAAGAACTCCTTGGTATCGAAGCTCCGAGACGACGGCGTCGCCGCCGGAGGAGGCCCCATGCCTGACTATCAGCGAAGCTTGGGTTTTCGGTTCTTGCAGGAGACCAAACACGACCGCCTGGAGCTCCTTTCCCGGAAGAGGGAAAACATTGCTCCGGCTCCGTGGTTCAAGACCTATCCTGACGCGAGGCGTCATCCCTTGCCGCGCCCGCGCTTTGGGCCGGAAAACTTCTGGGAGGCCCTCATCAGGCGTCGTTCCGTGCGGCGCTATCTGCGCACGCCTCTGTCCCTTGAGGACCTCTCCCTCCTTCTCTTCGCCGCGCAGGGCATCACCGGCGAGGTGGGGCGCTATCTTCTGCGCACCGCGCCCTCTGCCGGGGCCCTCTATCCCATCGAGACCTATCTCTGCGTCAACCGCGTGGAGGGCCTTCCGCCTGGGCTCTATCATCTCGAGGTCCAGGACTTCGTGCTCGAGGAACTGGCCCTGGGCGAGTTCGGTGAGGCCCTGGCCGAGGCTTCGCTCAGCCAGCCGCAGTGCGCGCGGGCGCCGGTGGTCTTCGTCTGGTCGGCCATCCCGCGGCGCACCATGAGCAAGTACGGCAACCGCGGCATGCGCTACGTCTTCATGGACGTGGCCCACATCTGCCAGAACGTGCTCCTGGCCGCCGCGGCCATGGGCCTTGGCTCCTGCCCGGTGGGGGCCTTTTTCGACGACGAGGTGAACGAGCTCTTCGGCCTCGACGGCGTGGAGGAATCGGTCGTCTATCTCGCCACGGTGGGTCAGCCGGCGGAATGATCCTCCTCTGGCACGAGGGGGCCCTGGGAGATCTCCTCCTCTCGCGCGTGGCCCCGGCGGCCCTTGAAGGGGAGATCGTCCTGGCCGCACGCTCTGAGGCGCGCGTCCTCTTCCGGGAAGCCGGCCTGGTCTCGGCGGTCTATCCGGCCTCCCTTTCCCTCCTCGAACGCTTCGATCCCGCGGCCGTCTATCTCTTTGCCTCCAGGGTCTGGTGGCCCGAGGAGATCGTCCAGAGGTTCGGCGCGCGTCTCAAGCTCCTTCCCACCCGCCCGCGCCAGGGAAAACACCTCTCCCGGGAAATCCTTGCTGCCCTGGGGCGCAGGGATTTCCCGCCGAAGGCCCGCGTGTTGCTCAAGGAAAGGGCCGTTGAGCCGGGGCTCATCGTCCTCCATCCCGGAAGCGGCGGGCGCTACAAATGCGCCCCGCCTCGCCTCTTCCGAGAACTCTACTTCGCCCTGGAGGATGCGGGTTTTCGTCCGGAAATCATCCTCGGGCCGGCGGAAGAGGGTTTGGAAAAAAATTTTTCCGGCCTAAGACTCCTTGTGCCGCGCACCTTCCGCGAGACCGTGGAGAGATTGAAGGCTGCCCGGGCCTTACTGGGACACGATTCCGGGCTCTCCCATCTGGCCGCGGCCCTGGGATGCCCCACGCTCTGTCTCTTCGGCCCTACGGACTGGCGCTCCTGGAGCCCGTTTGGAGAAAGCGTCCTCGTGCTCGTCAAGGAGTGCCGCTGTCTGGGACGAACCGACCCGCGCCGGTGTCAGGCCCCGTGTCTGTGGGAAATAAAAGCCGAGCAATTGACGGAGCTGGCCTTTTCCTGGCTTTCCGGAGAAGAACTAGGAAATCCGACTCCTCTTCCCGGCCAGAGGGTCTTTTTCCTCTAGTACCACTGCCAGGAGCCACCGCTTGGCGGCGGAGGACTGGGCGCCGTGGTCGAGGGTGAAGGAGCCGGGGAGGCGGCAGGAGCCGACGAGGCGCCGGAGGCTTCCTGGGCCTGGGTGGTGGCGGTGGGCGGCGGAGGCGGAGGAGCCACTTCCTTCGGGTTGATGATGACCTCTTCTTCCTTCTTTTTGCCTCCGAACCAGTTCCACGGGAGGAGCTTTGACCAGAAGTGCTTCTTCTTTTTCTTGGGCTTTTCGGGCTTGGCCGGCTCTTCTACCAGGGGAGCGAGGTCTTCCTCTTCGTCAGGCGGATAGTCCGGCCAGGGGTCTATGTCGGAGTACTTGTATCGCGAGGCACGAACTTCCTTCTTTTCGGGCTTGGCCGGGGCCGCGGAAGCCACCTGCGGGGCCTCCTGCGTGACGGCAGGCTGAGGAGCCTGCTCACGAAAGAGCCGCTCGGGATGCACGCGGTTGGGATTGGTCGGCGGAGGAGGCGGCGGCGGAGTCGTCAGAGCCTGAGTGGTTGCGGGAACCTGAGGCTCAACCGCGGGAGGCGGCGGGGGAGGAGCGAGACTCGGCCCCGGGGCCGGTGCCGGCCTTGCCGCCGGCGGAGACGCAGGAACGTGCGGCACGGCGCGGGCCAGTCTTACCGGACGCCCCTCGATGTAGGAGACGGCCTGCGCGGCAAAGTCCGTCAAGCGCGGGATGAGATCGTCGAGAGAGTCAGTGTCGGCGTACAGCGCAAGAGGGGGTTTGTCTTCCTTTACGGGAACGAGCTTGGCGTCGAGGCTGGCTCGCCGGCCAAAGGTGGTGAGGCTTCCGTAGAGCACGTAGTCTGCCCCGAGTTTGCGGCCGATTTCCTTGACCTTGGCTTCGGTGAGAGGCCCTTTGACTCCGGCCAGGGCCTTGTTGACCTCGACCTCGTCAATGACGACGATCTTTCCCGGAATGAAGAGCCTGGTGCTGAGCATGTCCTGGATGCCTTCCCGCACGTAGGAGAGATCTTTCGGGGCGTGGATCTCGAAGGGGAGGACGGCGATGCGATACTCGGAAGCACTGACCAGCGTGGCCCACATCCAAAAGAAGAGGAAAAGGGAAAGGATGCGTTTCATTTTCAGGCCTCTGCAAACCGGGATTTGATTGAAGGCTAACAGTGGCGAAAGATCCCGTCAACGGGCGGGAGCGAGCCACAGGTTGCCGTAACGGTCTACGTCCACCTGCCATCCGGGCTCGACCCACACCGTGGCGTAAGGCCCCACCACCAGGGCCGGGCCGCTGAAGCTCGTCTCGCCGGGGAGGTCTTCCCAGAGATAGACCTGGCAGGAAACCCTCTCGCCGGAACGCAGGATGACTTCGGTCTCCTCCGCGGGAGAAAGCTCCTTGCCCGCGATCTCCGGCAACTCGAGGTCTGGCACGCGCGCGGAAAGGCTCACGCGGATGGCCACGGCCTCAAGCGGCGCCAGGGGCATGGCGTAGCCGTAAAGCCTCTGATGAAGGGCGTGGAACTTTTCGATGAAGCCGGGTTCGAAGCCCACGGTGAGTTCGTAGGACTGGCCCTGATAGCGTAGGTCCACCTCGGGTTTGACCTCGAGTTCTTCCCGCCGATAGCCGTAACGGGAAAGCTCCTTCAGGGCCCTTTCGATGAGCTCATCGAAAAGCGGCAGGAGGTATTCGTAGGCCACCTTCGGGCCGCTCAGGAAGACCGCCTGGGAGAAGTCGAAGGAAGGGCGGGCCATGAGGAGCCCCAGGGCCGAGAGGACTCCGGAGAGGCGGGGCACCAGGATACGTTTCATGGAGAGGCGCTCGGCCAGGGCCGTGGCGTGGAGCCCGCCGGCGCCTCCGAAGCAGACGAGGGTAAAGTCCTGCGGGTCTATCCCCCTTTCCACCGAGACCTTCTTGATGGCCTGTTCCATGTGGTTGTTGACGATCTCGATGACCCCGAGGGCCAGCTCCTCCACCCTGAAGCCGCGGGATTCCGCAAGCCGCTGGAACACGCGACGGGAGGCCTCGGGCTGGAGGGAGAGGCGTCCGGCCAGGAAACGGTGGGGAAGGAGGCGTCCGAGGAGGAGATTGGCGTCGGTCACCGTGGGCATCCGGCCTCCCTTGCCGTAGCAGGCAGGCCCCGGATCGGCCCCGGCGCTCTCCGGTCCGACGCGGAGGGCCCCGCCCTTGTCGAAGGAGGCGATGGATCCGCCGCCGGCGCCGATGGTGTGGATGTCGATCATCTTCAGATGGACGGGATAGCCCTCGAGCACGTACTGCCGGGTGTAGGTGGGCTCGCCGTCACAAAGGGAGACGTCGGTCGAGGTGCCACCCATGTCGAAGGTGATGATCTTTTCGAGCCCCAGCAGTCTGGCCAGGGTGAAGGCCCCGTGGACCCCACCGGCGGGGCCGGAGAGCAGGGTGGCGGCGGCGCGACGCCCGGCGGCTTCCGCGGGCATGAGCCCTCCGCTCGACTGCATGAGAAAGATCTTGGTTTGCGGCAGGTTGCGTGCGAGCTTCCCCACGTAGCGGGCCATGATGGGGGCGAGATAGGCGTTCACCAGCGTGGTGGAGGTGCGCTCGAACTCGCGAAACTCGGGCAGTATCTCCGAGGAGAGGGAAAGGGGGACTCCGGTGCCGGAGAGGGCCTCTTTGATCTTTCTCTCGTGGATGGGGTTGGCGTAAGAGTGGAGGAGGCTCACGGCCACGGATTCGAACCCCTTTTCCGTGACGAAACGCCGGAGGACCTCGAGTTCACCCGAAGAAAGGGCCTTGAGCACTTCGCCTCTGGCGTTCACCCGCTCCGGGACGCCGACCACCTGCCGGCGGGAGAGCAGGGGGCGGGGTTTCTGCACCCAGAAGTCGAAGAGTTTGGGCCGGTTCTGGCGGCCGATGAAGATCACGTCCTCAAAGCCCGCGGTGGTGATGAGGAGCACCTTGGCCCCGCGGCGGGTGAGGAAGGCGTTGGTGCCCACGGTGGTGCCGTGAAGCAGCACCGCGGGGTGCCCCCCGAGTTCCGCAAGGCCCTTGAGCACGGCGCGCGAAGGGTCCTCGGGGGTGGAGGGCACTTTGTGGGTGAGGAGGCGACCTTCGCTTTCGGCGACGAAGTCCGTAAAGGTGCCCCCGGTGTCAACCGCAACCCGCATTCGCTGGTCACCGACCTAGACTTCGAGGGTGATCTTCTCTACGCGACGGGATTCCGTGTCGTAGAAGGCAAACGTCGGCGGGCCTTCCTTGCCCAGGAGCTCTCCCGGATTTATCACCGGGACGCCGTTTATTTCCCGCACTTCGTAGACGTGGGTGTGCCCGCAACAGACGAGGTCGAATTTGCCGGTAGCTGCCAGCCCTTCGGCCAGCTCCGGAAAGTGCACCAGGGCCACGCGGACCCCGTCGAGTTCCTCGAAGGAGAACTGCCCGTGGAGATGGACGTGCGGGAACTTCTGGCACTGCTTGGCCAGGAGCCAGATGTCTCCCGGGTTGTTGCCCTGGATGAGATGGACCTCGCCCTTGAACTTGCCGAGCTCAAGGGCCATGAAGGGGGAGATGAGGTCCCCGCAGTGCAGTAGATACTTGGCACCTCTTTCGTTGGCGATTTCTACGGCGCGGCGCAGATGAGGGATGGCGTCGTGGCTGTCGCTCATGATGGCGATGAGCACGATTTACCCTCCTTTCAACCAATTTGTCCGGCTGGTGAGATGGCGAACTGAGATTCGATTTGCTGGAGCTTTTCGAAGTAGTCTTCGTTTTCGCGAATCCAGTGGCGCACGTACTTGCGCCCCATATAGCGGATGTAGGCTCCCCACAGGTCTCCGCGGAGGAGGAACTTGAGGGCTTCGCGCAGGGAGTAGAACTCACGATGGAGCCGAAAACCCTCCCTCTGGAGCTGGGTGAGGGAGAGGTTCTTGGGATGGAAGACCACGTGGTGCCCGTCGTAGAGGTCCCACTGGGTGGAGAAGACGCGCCCTTCCTTGAGCCAGTTCTCGTAGAGCACCGAGCCCGGAATGGGGGTGAGCACCAGGAACTGGGCGGAATCGAGCCTTACGTCGCGGGCAAAGTCGAGCGTGGCCTGGATGCTCTCCGGGGTGTCGGTGTCCGCCCCGATGACGAACATGCCGTGGATGCGGATGCCGTACTTGTGGAGCACCTTTACCCCTTCGAGGATCTCCTGATAGGTGAGACCCTTCTTGTAGGTCTTGAGGGTTTCGGGGTTGATGGACTCGATGCCCACGTAAACCAGGAAGCAGTTGCTCCTCTTCATGAGCTCGAGGAGCTCTTTGTCCTTGTAGATGTCAATGCGCACCTGAGCGGACCAGGTGCCCTTGAAGCCCCGCTGGATCATGCCTTCGAGGAGTTCCTTGGTGCGCGGGCGATGGGCGGTGAAGTTGTCGTCGTAGAAGAAGACGTGCTGACCCTTTTCGATGCGGTCGAGCTCCTCGAGCAGGAGCTCCTTGTCGCGGAAGCGATAGCGGCGCCCGAACATGGGGGCCACGGAGCAGAAGACGCAGGCGTGAGGACAACCCCGCGAGGTCATCATGGGATAGATGCGCATCTTTTTGGGATTGACCCCGGGGATGAGGCTGAAGTCGGGTATGGGAAGTTTGTTGAGATCGGTGACCTTTTTGTTGGGCGGGTTGTGGACCACGTCCCCGTTGCGACGCCAGGTGAGCCCGGGGATGTGGTCGAAGGGCCCGCCGGCCTCGATGGCTTCCACCAGTTGCACGATGGTTTCGTCTCCTTCCCCGCGGATGACGAAGTCGCAATGACCAATGGCTTCGTCGGGAACGAAGGAGACGTGGACCCCGCCCATGACCACCTTCTTGCCGTAGCGCTCGCGGAAGCGGTCGGCCATTTCGTAGGCGCGAAGCGCGGTGGAGGTGATGGTGGAGATGAGGACCAGGTCGGCCTCTTTCACGGCCTCTTCGTCAATGGGACACAGCTCTTCGAGGAAGACTTTTACTTCGTGTCCCTGGTCTCTAAGGATGGTGCCGAGGAGGGGCATGGCCAGGCGGGGCAGTTTAAAGGCGGAAAAGACATGGGTCCTGACGTTTTTGGGTTCGATGGCTACTATCTTCATGGAGCCCCATGATATAGCAACTTGAGAGAGAGTGCAAAGAAAATCCCCGCAAAAAACGCGTAAAGTTTTTCTTTTTTGGCTCAAATTCGGGCTCATCGTTTCTTGATTTGGATGCTCTTGAGACTCCTTCGCAGCCCAACGGAAATATCCTGTCAGTTCACAGAAATCTCTTGATAGAGCTTGCCTTCTTCGAAGGAGTGCTTATCTTCCCTGGCGAAAATGGAGGAAATTCAGGCTGAAAATTTGTGAAAAGGAGGGAAGAACTATGCCTATTAACTGGGGGTTGGAATTTTTTGATCCTTTCCGTGAATTTGAAAGGTTGCAAGAAGAGGTCGATCGCCTCTTGCAGCTGACCAGTCCCTTCATCCCCATCAGGGCGGCGGTAGCCAGGGGCACCTTTCCGGTGATCAACATCGGTGAGACGAGCGACAGCGTCCTGGTCTATCTTTTCGCCCCGGGAATCGAGCTCGACAAGATAGATCTCTCCATCGAGGGCAACATCCTCTCCATCAGCGGTGAGCGTGACGCCACGAAGGCCCTCAAGGTGGAGAACGTAGATCCCGCCCGCTACTACCGCCAGGAAAGGTTCAGCGGCCGTTTCACCCGCGCCGTGACCCTTCCTGATTCCATTGATCCTTCGCAGGTAGAGGCCACCTATCAGAACGGGATCATCAAGGTGAAGATCGGCAAGAAAGAGGAAAAGAAGGCTCGTCGCATCGAGGTGAAGGCGAGCTGCTAAAAAGAATTTGAAAGGAGGTCGAGACCATGGCTGAAAAGGAAACCAAAGAACTTGCTCCCAGAGAGGAACAGGCCCCGGCTCTCAGGCGGGAACGGCCCATGATCCCGCCGGTAGATATCTACGAAACCGAGGAGGCTTTGATCCTGGTGGCGGACATGCCCGGCGTCACCAAGGAGAGCGTCGAGGTAAAGATTGACGAAAACGTCCTCCACATGAGAGGGGAGATCACCGATCTGCCCGGCGAGGACGTGGAGCCCATCTACGTTGAGCTTCGCGGAAACGAGTACTACCGGGCCTTCACCATCGGTCCGGAGTTCGATCTCGACAAGATCGAGGCCTCGATGGAGGCCGGAGTCCTGCGCATCTACCTCCCGAAGGTAGAGGCGGAGAAACCGCGGAAGATCGAGATCAAGGTGGCGTAAGCCGCAGGAAAGAGGGCCGGATGTCCCGGCCCTCTTTTGTTTTCTACGTCTTCTTCAGCCCTTCCCTCAGCGCCTCGATGAGCGCGTCTATCTCCCGATAGGCGATGACGAGCGGCGGAGTAAAACGCAGGATGTTTCCGTGGATGAGGGTGGCGAGGATCTTCTTCTCCTCGAAGAGGAAGTTCATCAGTTTGGCCCCTTCGTCTTTGAGCTCCATCGCCTGAATGAGCCCCACGCCGCGCACTTCCTTGACCTTTTCCGGAAACTCCTCCTGAAGCGCGTCCAGCCCCTTGCGCAGGGCCTTCCCCTTGAGGGTTACCTCCTCGAGGAAGTCCGGGGCGAGGAGGGTCTTCAAGACCACCCTGGCGGCGGCGCAGGCCACGGGGTTCCCTCCGAAGGTGGAGGCATGGGTGCCTGGTTCGAGGGCGGCCATGACCTCTTCGCGCGCCACCATGGCCCCCAGGGGTAGCCCTCCGGCGATGCCCTTGGCCAGGGTCATGACGTCCGGGGTGACGCCGTAGTACTGATAGGCAAAGAGTTTTCCGGTGCGTCCGAGACCGACCTGGATCTCGTCGAAGATGAGGAGGGCGCGGTGCTCGTCGCAAAGGCGCCGGGCCTCCTCCAGGAATTCCTTGGAAAGCGGGATGACGCCTCCCTCTCCGAGGATGGGTTCGAGGATCACGCCGCAGGTCTTTTCGCTCACCGCCGCGCGCAGGGCCTCGATGTCGTTTGGCGGAACGTGGCGGAACCCCGGCACCAGGGGTTCGAACCCCTGCCAGTAGACGGGCTGTCCGGTGGCGGAAAGGGCGCCGTAGGTGCGCCCGTGGAAGGAGCGCTCAAGGGCCACGAACTCGTGTTTCTCCGGGCCGAAGTGTTTCCAGGCGTAACGCCGGGCGAGCTTCAGGGCCGCCTCCACGGCCTCGGCCCCGCTGTTGCAGAAAAAGACCTTCTCCGCAAAGGAGTTCTGGCACAGGAGCTCCGCCACCCGCGCCTGGGGTTCCGTCCAGTAGAGGTTGGAGACGTGGATCAATTTTTCGGCCTGCTCTCTTACGGCCTCGACCAGGGGTTTCGGAGAGTGTCCCAGGGTGCAAACGGCGATCCCGGCGCAAAAGTCCAGATACTCCCGCCCCTCTTCGTCGTAGAGCCGAGAACCCTGGCCCTTCACGAAGGCCACGGGGAACCGTTTGTAGTTTCCGGCCAGATAGATTTCTCCCAGATCCCTGATGACCCCCATTTTTTGCTCCTCAAACGGATTTTGACTCTAATTAGCCCAAAATTAGCATGATTCAAGAGATATTTTCCGAACCTAGATTTCTGAACTGAACAGAATTTTCCGTGGAAACAGTCCAATTTTGGACGAATTATTTGCCATTTTTTGAAAAAGAGGCCGCAGAGTGCTTTTTGTCTTTACAATGATTTGCCGATTGTTATACTGGCATTAGCAATAACTTTACAGGAGGTTTTTTGTAACATGGTTAGAGGTAAGGTTAAGTGGTTCGATGAAAAGAAGGGTTACGGTTTCATTTCTCGGGAGGATGGAGGAGACGTGTTCGTCCACTATTCTGCCATCCAGATGGAGGGCTTCAAGACCCTTCAGGAAGGTCAGACGGTAGAATTCGAGATCACGCGCGGCCCCAAAGGCGAGCAGGCCGCCAACGTCACGGTTGTTGACTAAGTAAACGAAAGGGCCCGCAAGGGCCCTTTTTCATATCCCCCGCATCAATTCTTCCACCCACTTCAAATCCTCAGGCGTATCCACCTCCGGACAGTCGTACTTGGTGACGGAGACGGCGATGTCGTAGCCGTGCTCGAGGGCCCGGAGCTGTTCCAATTTTTCGGCCTGTTCCAGTTCTCCGGGGCTTAGGCGCACGAAAGTTTCCAGGAACTCTCGCCGATAGGCATAAAGACCGATGTGTCGCAGATAGGTGGGTTTGGGCCCGGGGGCCCGGTAGAAGGGGATGGGTGAGCGCGAAAAGTAGAGGGCGCGCCCCTGGCGGTCGAGGACGACTTTCACGCGGTTGGGGTCGCCGAGCTCCTTCTCCCGCGTGATGGGCACGGCCACGGTGGCCATGGAGAGGTCGGAGTGCAGGAGGAGGGGACGGACGAGTTCTTCGATCACCGCGGGTTCGATGAGGGGCTGGTCCCCCTGGATGTTGACCACGATGTCGTCTTCGGCCAGACGCAGGATCTCGGCGGCCTCGGCGAGCCTCTCCGTGCCGCAGGAGTGCTCGGGGCTGGTCATCAGGGCCTCGCCTCCGAAGGCCTCGACGGCCTCCTTGATGCGCTCGTCGTCCGTGGCCACGACCACGCGCTCGAGCACGGAGGCCCTCCGCGCGCGCTCGTAGACGTGCTGGATCATGGGTTTTCCCAAGAGGGGGGCCAGAGGCTTTCCGGGAAAACGCGTCGAAGCGTACCTTGCAGGAATGAGGCCGATGATGCGCATGATCTCCTCCCACTGCTTTTTTTAGCAACAACAGGGGCCCGGGACAATTGTAAAAATATTCTTGACTTAGAACCAAACTAAACTTAAAATTGAGACAAATAACAGCGAAACGGAGGGAAGCGTATGAGCATCAAAGGCACCCAGACGGAAAAGAACCTTCTCAAGGCCTTTGCCGGCGAATCTCAGGCCCGGAACCGTTACACCTATTTTGCTTCCGTAGCCAAGAAGGAGGGCTACGTGCAGATTGCGGCCATCTTCGAGGAGACGGCCAACCACGAGAAGGAGCACGCCAAGCGTCTCTTCAAGTTCCTCGAGGGCGGAGAGGTCGAGATCACGGCCTCCTTCCCGGCGGGCAAGATAGGTACCACCCTTGAGAATCTTCTGGCCTCGGCCTCCGGAGAGAAATACGAACACTCCGAGATGTACCCCGAGTTTGCCAGGGTAGCGCGGGAAGAGGGCTTTCCGGAGATAGCCGCGGTCTTCGAGAGCATCGCCGTGGCGGAAAAGTATCACGAGGAACGTTATCGGGCCCTTGCCGCCAACATCGAGGCCGGACGCGTCTTCAAGAGGGACGTCCCGGTCAAGTGGCGGTGCCGGAATTGCGGTTACGTACACGAAGGCGAGGAGGCGCCGGAGGTCTGTCCGGCCTGCGCGCATTCCCGCGCCTACTTCGAGCTCTACGTGGAGACCTGGTAGAGGCGAGGGCGGGCTTCGGCCCGCCTCTTACTTGGCCAGCCGGGCCAGCTTGCGCTCCGCGCGGATGAAGCGCAAGGGGTTGAGGGACCGGCCCCAGCGCCTGATCTCGTAGTGGAGATGCGGGCCGGTGCTTCTTCCCGTGTTGCCCAGGTAGCCGATGATCTCCCCTTTCTTGACGCGCTCTCCGCGTTTGACCACCGTCTTTCGCAGGTGCCCGTAGATGGTCATGAAGCCGTGGGCGTGCTTGATCTTCACGTAGCGCCCGAGCCCGCGGGTGTAGCCTACCCGATAGACCACCCCGTCAGCCGTGGATCGCACCGGCGTGCCGTAACGCCCCACGATGTCGATTCCGGAATGAAAGGCGCGCCGGCCGCTGAAGGGATCGCGCCGGTAGCCGTAGTAGGAGGAGATGTAACCCCGGCACGGCTTGCCGAGGGGGACCTTCTGCACCATGGAGAGATATTCTTCGATGCGCTCAAGGAGCACCTCGTATTCCTTCTGCGGCGGGAGATAAGGACCACCCATGGCCTTGGGGAAGCGCTTTTTCTTCTGGCGTAGATAGCGCGAAAGCCCCAGCTGGGAGATGATCTTTTCCATGTAGGTGGTGCGCTGGCGGAGGCTTCCCACGGCGTTCTGGAGGAGCTCCTCGCGCTCTTTTTGGAGCTGGTCCACCTGAGTTTCGAGCTCCTTCTCGCGGAGCTCGAGGGAGACTATCTGGCGTTTGAGGTCGGCGATTTCCGCCCGAAGCTGCCAGTTCTCCAGAAAGAGATAGAGGGCAATGACCACCAACAGGGCGATGACGGCGATGGACCAAAAGCCCGTGGGTGTCGAGAGCCGCTTCCCGAAGATCCTCATGTGCACGAGTATGTCAGAGAGTGCTTTCAAAATCAAGGATTTCATGCTTTGATGAAGGCTCGGAATTTTTGGAAAAAACCTAAGGTCGCTAAAAAAGGGAGTTTTTTGCCGAAAGTCATGAAGTCGTCGAGAGAACGTCTTTGGTTGGAAATGTCGGTGGAGGTTCCGGCCTATCTGGCGGACGTGGTGGCCGAATTTTTTACCGATCTCACCGGCCACGGAGTGAAGCTCGAAGACCTTGAACCTCATCCCGAGGAAGGGCCCATGGTTCGGGTCACCGGATACCTGGCCCCGGAACAGACCGAGACCGACCTGATCAAGAAAGTTTACGCCTATCTGGCCGAGCTCGAGGAACTTCACCCGGGCGAGCTCAAGTTTTCGCTGGAAACCAGGCCCCTTCCAGAAGAAGATTGGGCCTGTGCCTGGCAGGAGTACTTTAAACCCCTTCGCATAGGCAAAAGGCTGGTCATCAAGCCTTCTTGGGAGGTCTACGTTCCTGACCCCCGGGACATCGTCATCGAGATTGATCCTGGTCGGGCCTTCGGTACCGGTCATCATCCCTCTACCTCCCTGATCCTGGAGCGTCTGGAAGAGCTCTTTGAAGAGGTCTTCGGTCCAAACGGCGTAGAACCTTATGCCCTGGACGTGGGCACGGGCACGGGGATCTTGGCCATGGCCGCCGCCAAGCTCGGGGCGCGGGAGGTCGTGGCGATTGACATTGATCCCGAAGCCGCGGAAGTGGCGCGGGAAAACGTCCTGCGCAACCATCTCCACGACAAGGTCCACGTCTCCACCACCCCGGTTTGGGAGCTCATGGACGCCTATGATCTCATCATGGCCAACATCTCCGCCTACGAACTGGTTCTCTTGGCCAAAAAGCTCGCCGAGCTTCTGAACAGCGGCGGTCGCCTCCTGCTCTCCGGTTTCCTCAAGGAGCAGGCCGAAGAGGTCATCTCCGCCTACGAGTCCCGGGGCCTGAAGCTGGTGGAGCAGAAAACAGACCGGGAATTCGGGGAATGGGTGATGCTCGATCTCCAAAAACCCTAGCCCGCTTTTTGGCCCCGGATGCGGCCCCTGGCCGGAAGGTCGTCCTTTCCCCCGAAGAAGCGCACCATCTCCGCGACGTCCTGCGTCTGCGCCCCGGGGCCGAGGTGCTGCTGCTTGATCTGCGGGGCCACGAATACCTGGGGAGGGTGGAGCGCGTTACGCGGCGCGAGGTCGTGGTCCTGGTCAAGGAGCTTTGGCGCACGGAAGCACCACTTAAGGAGATCACTTTTCTTCTCCCCCTCTTGAAGAAGGACCATCTGGCCTTTCTCGTGGAAAAAGCGGTGGAGCTCGGCGTAAAGCGCGTGGTGCTTGTGGAGACCGCGCGCACGGTGGTCCGGGCCGGGGAGAGGATACGCGAAAAACTCCGCCGCCGTGCCGATCAATCCTTAAAGCAATGCAGGCGGCTCCATGCTCTCGAGATCGAAGGCCCCGTTCTCCTCGAAGAGGCCGCGAAGCTTCCGGCGGCCCGCAAGGTCTTTGCTTACGAGGCCGGGGGAGAGAAGTTGCCGGCAGAGGCCCTGAAGGCCGAAAGTCTCCTGGTCCTTTCCGGCCCGGAGGGCGGTTTCACCGCCGAGGAGGCGGAGATGTTGCGAAAAGAGGGGTTTGAGAGCGTGACCCTCGGGCGCTACATCCTGCGCGCCGAGACCGCGGCCTTCTATCTCATGTGCCTTGCCCATCATCAGAACCTTCTCGGGGAGGACGAGGTCCCGGAGGGCCGGCAAAATGGGCCTTTTCTGGTATAATTAGGCGCTTGAAATGCGAATTTGGAAGACCAATCTTTGAATGACGCTCAAAAAAAGTCGGAGGTGAGGAAACGGGTATGATGAATACCTTGAAGACATTTCTCCTGCTCGCCGCCCTTACGGCGCTCTTCATGATCGTCGGAGAGGCCATCGGTGGGCGCGGTGGAGCGATGATCGCCCTGGTGCTCGCCGGGGTGATGAACTTTTTTGCCTACTGGTATTCCGACAAGATCGCCCTCTCCATGGCCGGGGCCCAGCCCATCTCGGAACACGAGGCCCCCAGACTCCATCAACTGGTGGCCAAGCTGGCGGCTCAGGCCGGTATCCCCAAGCCCAGGGTCTACATCATTCCCCAGCCCACACCCAACGCCTTCGCCACGGGGAGGAACCCGGAGCACGCGGCGGTGGCCGTGACCAGGGGCATCCTCGACATCCTTACCTGGGACGAGCTCGAAGGGGTCCTGGCCCACGAGATCGCGCACATCAAGAACCGCGACATCCTCGTCTCCACCGTGGCCGCGGTGTTGGCCGGGGCCATTGCTTACCTGGCGAACATGGCGCAATGGGCGCTCTTCTTCGGCGGGCTGCGCGGAGACGACGATGACGACAACCCGTTCGGGCTCATCGGGGTCCTGGTCATGATCATCGTGGCTCCTCTGGCCGCCACCCTCATTCAGCTGGCGGTGAGCCGGAGCCGGGAGTTCCTGGCCGACGCCACCGGGGCCAAGATCTGCCGTTGCCCGCTTTCCCTGGCGCGCGCGCTGGAGAAGCTCGAGGCCTGGAACCGGAAGATTCCCATGCAGGTCAACCCGGCTCAGGCGCAGATGTTCATCGTCAATCCTCTGAAAGGCGAAGGGCTCATGGCCCTCTTCTCCACCCATCCGCCCATCAAGGAACGCATTGCCCGCTTGCTGGAGATGGCTCGCCGGGAGGGTATGCTCTAGGGGTTCGTCTTGGGGGAAAACGTCCTTCTCAAAACCTTTCGCCTGGCCCGGCCCTACTGGCCCATCCTCCTGGTGGCCCTCCTCCTGAGCCTGGTGGCCTCCTGGCTCTCGGGCTCGGTGGCCTGGCTGGTCAAACCCGTACTCGACCGCATCTTCCTTGCGCGTAACTACGAATACCTGAAGCTCCTCCCCCTGGGATTGGTGGGCCTCTACACCCTCAGGGGGCTCACCACGTTCTTTCAGGCCTATCTCATGCGGCTGGCCGCGGTGAAGCTGGTCAACGACTTGCGCTACCGCCTCTACGAGAAGATCCTCTTCCTCCCCCTTTCCGAGGTGGGCAAGGAGACCTCCGGGCGCCTGGTCTCCCGCGTCATCAACGACACCCAGGCCGTGGAGCCCATCCTGGCCCGCGTGTTTCAGACCATCATGCTCGAGGGCTTCACCATCTTGACCCTCATCGGGGTGGCGGTTTCCCGCCGCTGGGATCTGGCCCTTCTCGCCCTGACGGTCTTTCCGGGGGTGGCTCTCGCCGCCAGGAAACTGGGGCAGAAGGCGCGAAAGACGAGGCGGCGGGCCCAGCGGGAGATCGCCAATCTCACCCATCGCCTGAGCGAAAGCCTCGAGGGCCTCAAGGAGATCAAGGTCTATCGGCAGGAGGAGCGCTTCCTCTCCCTGTTTCGGCGGGAACTAGAGGCCTATCAGCGCTTCATCATGAAGGTGACGAAGTATCGTGAGGGCTCTAAGCTGGCCGTGGATCTCCTCACCGGTCTGGGCGGGGCGTTGGTCCTCACCTACGGCGGCTATCTCATCGTCCAGGGGGTCATCACCACGGGAGACTTCTTCTCCATTCTCACGGCCATCCTCATGATCTTCACCCCGGTGCGCAAGATTTCCAAGGCTTACACCGGGGTTCAGGATGCGGCGGCGGCCCTCGAACGCCTGGAAAAGGTCTTTCAGGCCCCGGAGGAGACGAGCGGTTCTCTTCCGGCCAGACCCCCCAAGCAGGCCATCGTCTTTGAGGGGGTGAGCTTCCGCTATCCCGGCACCACGGAGTGGGTCCTGAGGGACATCGAGCTGGAGATCCCGGCGGGCAAGGTGGTGGCCGTGGTGGGGCCCTCGGGGGCCGGAAAGACCACCCTGGTCTCCCTCGTGCCGCGTTTCTTCGATCCGACCAGAGGGCGGCTCACGCTCGACGGCATTGACCTCCGCGAGTTCGACCTGCGTTCCTGGCGCGACCTCATCGGGCTGGTGTCCCAGGAGGTGATCATCTTCAACGCCACGGTGGCGGAAAACATCGCCTTTGGGCGTCCGGAGGCCAGTCGCGAGGAGATCATCTGGGCCGCGAAGATGGCCCACGCCCACGAGTTCATCGAGGCCCTGCCTCAGGGCTACGATACGGTCCTCGGCGAGGAACTCAACTTGTCCGGCGGGCAAAAGCAGCGCCTGGCCATTGCGCGCGCCATCTTGAAGAACCCGCCGATCCTCATCCTCGACGAGGCCACGAGTCATCTCGACAGCCTTTCGGAGAAGAAGGTCCAGGAGGCCCTTTCGCGTCTCATGGTCGGTCGCACCACGATAGTGATTGCCCATCGCCTTTCCACGGTCAGACACGCTGATCTCCTGGTGGTCATGGACCACGGCCGGATCGTCGATAAGGGTTCTCACGAGGAGATGATGAAGCGCTGCGCCCTCTATCAGGAGCTCTATCGCACCTTTTCCCGGGAAGGGGCGAAGATCATACCCTTGCGCAAGAGGTCGTCATGAAGAGACTGTGGCTTTTGCGGCACGGACAGACGCCGGCCAACGTGGAAGGTCGTTTTGCCGGTCGGACCGCCGAACCCCTTACCGCCGAAGGGCGCTCTCAGGCCATCGAGGCCGGAAAGCGCCTGGCCGCAGAGCCTTTGGAGTGCATCTACGCCAGTCCACTCAAGCGCACCATGGAGACCGCGGAGCTGGTGGTAAGGGGAATGGGGCGCCAGGTGGACATCGTGCCCCACGAGGCCTTTATCGAGATCAACATCCCGCCCTGGGAGGGCAAGAAAAAGGCGGAAATCCGCAAGGACCCTGCCCTCCTCTACGAGGTGTGGGCCAAAACCCCGCATCTCTTCTCCCTTCCAGGATGCGAGACCCTGGCGCAGGTCCAGGAACGGGCCCTCAAGGCCGCTTTGGATCTCCTTGAACGCCACGATTGTTTCCTGGTGGTCACCCACATGGTGGTGGTGCGGGTGCTCCTTTGCCACTTTCTTGGACGAGATCTTTCCGCGTATCGAAGCATTCCCGTGCCCAACGCCACACCGATCCTGGTGGTTGCCGAAAAGGATGGCTTCCGGGTGGAAGCGCCTTTTGAACTCTCTCAAGCGGCATGAGTCTGGAGACCTTTTGGCGGCGCATCTCTCCGGCCTTGGCCCCGTTGGGTTGGGTCTGGGGCCGCCTGATGCTCGCCAGGAGGGCTGCCTATCGCGCGGGTTTTTTCCCCTCCTATCGCCCGCGGGCCAAGGTGTTGAGTGTCGGAAACCTCACCCTGGGTGGTGAGGGTAAGACCCCGCTCGTTATCTGGCTGGCCCGTTTTCTTTCCAGATACGCCAAGGTGGCCATTCTCACCCGGGGATACGGAGGCCGCCTGCGCGGGCCGGTTCTCGTCGGGCTCGGTGAAAGGCCCCTCTTCTCCGCCGCGGAAATAGGAGACGAGGCCTATCTTTTGGCCCAGCGCGCCGGGGTCCCGGTGATGTTGGCCCGCGACCGGGTGGCCGGGGCTTTCTGGGCGCAAAAGGAATGTGAGGCCGAGGTCCTCCTTCTCGACGACGGGTTTCAGCATCTGCGTCTCGAAAGGGACCTGGACCTGGTGCTTTTTTCCGCGGCGAGCGATCCCTTGCGGGAACGCATCTTTCCCGCCGGACGCCTCCGGGAGCCGGTCTCCGTTCTCACCGAGGCCTCGGCTTTCATCATCACGAAGACCAATCTCTTGGTGGAGAACCTCTCTCTCTTCGGTTTCCTGAAACGCTTTGATCTTCCCGTTTTTCGCGTGCCCTACGTCTTCGGCGACCCTTACTTGCTGAACGAGCCGGGCCACAAAGTTTCCCGTGCCTCCCTCCGCCAGAGGGAAGTGATCGCCTTCTGCGGGCTGGCCCAGGGGGAGAGTTTCTTCCAGGCCCTCGAAGGCGAGGGGCTGGTCGTGGTGAAGCGCCTCTCCTTCCCCGACCATCACCGCTATGGCCCGCGGGATGTGGAACGACTGCGAGCCCTGCAGCGGAAATGGAAGTGCCCCCTGGTGACCACGGAGAAAGACGCCGTCAAGCTCGGTTCCTTTGCCGCCGAACTCGCCCCGTGCTACGTTTTCCCGCTAGACCCCGCTCCGGGAGAGGACTTTGAGCGCTTCATCCTTGAAAGATTGGAGCTTCGCCCTTCCTGCCGACACTGAAGGCGTCTTCCTCGAGCGGCTCAATCGCTTTCTGGCCCTGGTGGATGTCTCCGGGCGGGTGGTTGAGGCCCACGTGCACGATCCAGGGCGCCTCCCCCAGATATTGCGCCCGGGGACGAAGGTCTTGCTGAGGAAGGCCGCGCGACGGGACCGCCGCACGGCCTGGGATCTGCTGGCGGGTCAGGCTGCGGGCCACTGGGTCCTGGTCCATTCGGGTTCGCATCGTCCTCTCACGCAAAGGCTCCTCTCGGAGAAAGGGCCGGAGGTCTTCCCCGGCCTCGTTTCCTTTCGGCCCGAACCCAGAGTCCTCGACGGTCGGCTGGATTATCTGTTCGAGATGGAGGAGGGCCCGCCGATCTACGTGGAGACCAAAGGCTGCACGCTTGCCGAAGGCCGAAAGGCCCTCTTTCCCGACGCACCCACCTCTCGGGGGACGAGGCATCTCCGGAGCCTCGTTCACCTGCGGGAAGAGGGTTTTCGCACCCTGCTCTGGGTCCTGGTCTTCCGGCCGGAAACGGAATGCTTTACCCCGGAGGAAAACATCGATCCCCTCTTCGGCGAGACTTTCCGCGAAGCCCTGGCCAAGGGGCTTGAGATACGCATCCATCAGTTTGCCTATGATGGCGAAAGGGTGCGTTTTCTCCGCGAACTCCCTCTATGCCTCGAGTAGATCCGGGATCTCGACGAGGCTTTGGACGACGTAGTCCGGGTCGGCCTGGGTTCTGGGAGTGGCGCCGTAGGGGTCTCGGTCCGGGCGTTTCACCCAGCAGGTCTTGAAGCCGAGCCTTTTGGCCGGCGCGATGTCGTGGAAGAGGCTTTGCCCCACGTGGAGGATTCTTTCCGGAGGCAGGGAGGCCTTCTTCAGGGCCAACTCGAAGATGGCCGGATGAGGCTTGTAGGCCCGGGCCTCTTCGGCCGTGACCACCAGGGCCGGGCGGCAGCAGAAGTGCTTGAGGGTCTCGGAAATGAGGTCCTGATCTATGTTGGAGATGATGGCCCAGGGCATCTTCCTCTCTTCGAGCATTTCGAGGGAGGCGTTCGTTTCGGGAAAAGGCGGCCAGGAGGGAAGGGAACGAACCAAGGCCTCTTCTTCGCCGGGGTGAAGGGTGAAATTGAGCCTGCGGGCCAGGTTGACCATGACGTTGACGAGGACCTCCTTGTAAGGCCGCCAGTGGCGCTCGGCCTGGCTTTCCAGCTCGGCATAGAGGGCGAGGACTTCAAGAGGCGATGGCGGCTCCGGCAACCTTTGCAGGAAAGGGCTCAGGGCCTCGAGGATGCCCGTCTCCCAATCAATGAGGGTTCCGTAGCAGTCGAAGGTGACCAAGGCAAAGGGGGCCATTTTTCCTCTTTGATCTTTACGTTCGATCAGGCTCCGGGCATTATGGGAAGACCGAACTTACCGGAGGAGTGTAAAACAGGTGCGGGAAATCGAAAAGGCTCTGTTGGAGGAGGTCCAGAGGAGATTCCCTCTGGAGGAAAGGCCCTATGCCGAGCTGGGTGAGCGCCTGGGGCTCGAAGAAGAAGAGGTCCTCGGACTCCTCGAATCCCTCAAAGAGCAGGGCATCCTTCGCCAGATAAGCGCCATTTTTCATCCTCAGGCCCTGGGATACCGGACCACTCTGGTGGCGGCGGCGGTGCCTCCGGCCCGGGTGGAGGAAGCCGCGCGCGTCATCAACGCCTATCCCGGTGTCAGCCACAATTATCTGCGGGACCATCGCTTCAACCTTTGGTTCACCATTGCCGTCCCACCGCAAGAAGAGCTTGAGGAAAGGGTTTCCCGCCTCATGTCCGAGGCCCGCGCCGAGAACTATCTCCTTCTCCCCATAAAACGGGTCTTTCGGATCTCCCTGGTGCTCACGCTTTCGGAAAACGAAGACGAATCCGTGGTCGGCCCCCGCGGGGAGAGCATCAAGAAGCCGCCCCTTGATTCTCGCACCATTTCGTTGGTGCGCATCACCCAGGAGGATCTCCCCCGGATACCCCGGCCCTTCGACCGTTGGGGTGAACCCCTCGGTATGTCCGGGCAGGAAATTATCGCGTGGCTCAAAGAGGGCTTGAAAGACGGTTTCATCAGGCGCTTTGCGGGCCTGGTGCGTCACGTCAAGGCCGGGTTCCGCGGAAACGTGATGGTGGCCTGGCAGGTCCCCGCGGATCGCCTGGAAGAAATAGGCTGCAGCCTGGCGCGAGAGAAAAAAATTACCCACTGTTACGAACGTCAGACTTATCCGGACTGGCCTTACAATCTCTACACCATGATCCACGCCCGAAACGAAGAAGAGGCCCTGGATTACGTGAAGGAACTTGCGGCGCGCCACAAGCCCCAATCCTTTCTCCCCCTGCGCACCCTAAAGGAATTCAAGAAGGTGCGCCTCAAGCTCTTCTGGGATTGAGAAACGAAGTCCCCACCGATTGCAAAAAATTTCCCTTCAAGAGAAAAATTTTTCCCTTCCGAAGAACGGGTCTTGAAACCCGCTTGTCTTGAGCCCCAAGGGATAGACGGTTTTTTGCCGTTTGGCATGCCCGTTGCAACTAAAGAAAACAAATTCGCGTGCGGGAGGGGCTCTTATGAAACGGGAAATCTTTTGGGCGGGGCTCTTGCTGTTGCTTTTGGTTTCTTCGGCAAGGGCCTTGAGTATCACCCTTGACGGGAACCTGTCCGATTGGGGGCTTGATACGCGCAGTTTCGAGGAAAACGACAACAACTGGGATCCGGGAATAGCCGGGGTCTACGTCTTTCAGGAAGACTGGGTTGGAGACGATGGTTTCGTGGGGCCGGGTTACGGCGGCCAGAACTACGACGTGGAGGCCATCTTGCTCACCCTGGACGAAGACTATCTTTATCTGGCCATTTCCACGGGTTTTCCCAGGGAAGGGCGCAATTCCTGGGATGCCGGAGATATCGCCTTCGACGTGGGTAGCGACGGGGTTTGGGATTACGCCCTGGTGCTCTCCAACTACGTGGATGGAGACAATTCTCGCTCGGTCACGGTGGGAGGCTTCTACGAGGTCCATTCTTGGGCTGACGTGTACTTTGAGGAGCATCGAGAATCCAATCCCTTCCGCATGGAAGAGGGAACTTTGATCGCCACGATAGATTTCGTCTACGAAGACGATCCCTATCAGGATGATTTCGCGCGCTATTTCATCGAAGCCGCTATTCCACTGGATCTTCTCGGCTCCACCAAGATCACCGTCAATTGGACGATGGAATGCGGAAATGATTACGGAAGGGTGCGGACTCAGTTGCCGGAGCCGGCTTCCATTCTCCTGGTGGGCAGCGGGGTCCTCGTCTTCGCCGCCCTTTTGAGGAAGAAGTACAAAAGAGATTAAACCTCCCGTCCATCATCCCTCATCCGTCCTTACCTCCTTGTCCGGGCCTGCCAGGGCCCGGTTTTTTTTGTTTGGAGGCTTTTTCCGCCCAATTTTCGGCTTGCCCGATGGGGAAACTTTCGTGGATAAAAGAAAAAACGTTGCTCATTAAAGAGGAAAGAAAGCCCGTGCCGAAACGGGTAAAGGTGGGAAAATCCATAAAAAGAGCGGTGTGATGGAGCTTGCCAGAGAAAACGTGCAGCTTACCAGCGAGGAGTTTTTCGAAGGGCTTGTTTCCCCTCAACTGGGGCTATATTCCCGCGAAGAGGTCGAACGCCTGCGACGCGCGCGGGTAGCCATTCCCGGGTTGGGGGGCGTGGGAGGGACCCATCTCATCTCTCTCGTGCGCAGTGGGATCGGCGCCTTCAACGTGGCGGACTTCGACCACTTCGAATTGCGCAACCTCAGCCGCCAGTATGCCCGTTTCGATGAGGTCGGCCGTCCCAAGGCAAAGGTGCTGGCCGAGGAGGCCCGCCGCATAAACCCTCATCTCGATCTGCGGGTTTTCACCGAAGGGATCAACAAGGACAACGTGGCGGAATTCCTGGAGGGTGTGGACGTAGTCGTTGACGGAATCGAATTTTTTGCGCTGGAGGCGCGCCGGCTGGTATACAAGGAAGCCTACAGGCGCAACATCCCCGTCATCACCGCCGCTCCGCTGGGGTTCAACGCTTCCATTTTGGTCTTTCATCCGGAGAAGAGTCCGGATTTCGAGGAATACTTTAACATCACGGAAGAGACCCCCCGCTTCGATCAGTTGTTGCTCTTCACCCTGGGTTTGGCGCCCAAGCCGTGGTTCCTCAAGTATCTCGACCTGGCGAGCATTGATCTTGCTGCGCGCCGTGGTCCGGCCTCGGTCATCACGTGTTACTTGTGCACGGCTCTGGCGGCGATGGAAGCGGTGCGCATCATCTTGAGGCGTCCGGGGCTAAAACCGGTCCCTTATTACTTCCAGGTGGACCTCTATCTCCATCGTGCACACCTGGGCTGTTTGAAGAAGGGCAATCGCTCTTGGCGGCAGCGCCTAAAGTTTTGGTTCCTCAAGAGAAAATTGAGGCACCTTCGGGAAGCGCTGGAATAGATCAGTTGTTCCCTCCCAGATAAGGGCATTCTCTCAGACGATAGCCGCGATAGATGAGCACGCGCCGTTTTTTGCCGAAAATATCTCGTTTCCACTCTTCCAGAAATTCCAGTTTTTCGAAGCAGACGGAAAAACGCTCGCTCTCCGCTTTGCTCTTCAAGACCACCAGGGCGTCGCGGGAGAGCATCTGAGGCAGGCCGTCCCAGAGATCATATTGACTTCTGATCTCTCCCTGCCAGAACGTGTACGTTCTGGGTCGTCCGGGGAGATAGAAGGCCAATTCCGAAGCGTAGTACCGTTTACTGGTGACCACGAACAGATCGTCTTCCAGGTACTTGGCCGTTTCCCGGGCCAGGTCTTTCCAGCCGTAGAACTTGTACAACAGGCGCTGCACTTTGGGCGGGAAGTCGGAAGGCTTGCGCGGAAGCTGATAGACCAAAATGGCCACGAACATACCCAGCAGCACGCCGAGGAAGAAGAGCCGCCTCAACAAGGCGCCTCGTTTTGGGGGCCACTTACCGCGCAGGATCA
>Ga0256835_1000544_pt1 | contig 27493 bp, 24 predicted proteins | sample PIR30metaG_FD_185972 | JGI IMG/M metagenome (GOLD analysis project Ga0256835, IMG submission 185972) | Hydrothermal vent microbial communities from East Pacific Rise, Pacific Ocean - PIR-30 | ecosystem: Environmental > Aquatic > Marine > Hydrothermal vents | place: Pacific Ocean: East Pacific...
AAGAACTTCGTGATCGACCACCCGCTGGACCCGGAGAACCGCTACCTGGTCCACGCGGCCGTGGAGTCCGACGAGGTGCTCAACGTCTACACGGGCAACGTGCGGACCGACGCCGGGGGCCTCGCCACGGTGGAGCTTCCGGGGTGGTTCGAGGCGGTGAACACGGACTTCCGCTACCAGCTCACCGTGGTGGGGCAGTTCGCCCAGGCCGTGATCTGGGAGAAGATCCGGGGCAACCGGTTCACCATCCGGACCAACCTCGGCATGGTGGAGGTCTCGTGGCAGGTGACGGCACGCCGGAACGACCCGTCGTTCAGGTCGCGGGGCTTCGCCGTGGAGCGGGACAAGCCGGAATCCCTCCGGGGGACCTACCTGGACCCCGCAGCCTGGGGCCAGCCGGCCGAGAGGGGCGCGGCCCACCTGGCCGAGCACGAGAAGGCCGGGGAGGACCCCCGGTAGACCACTGAGACCGGGGAGCACGTCCGGGAGGCCCCGGATCCCGGCGTGGACATCACATGGCCCGCCCTCCGGCGGGCCGTTTTCCCATGGACCCGGACCGCAACGCACGTTCCGGTCGCCCCCCCGAGAAGCGATGTGGTACAACGGTACCCGAACATTCCCTGATTCACAGTGAAGGGGCGCCGGAACGTGACACAGCTGCAGTTGGAAACGGCCACGCTCGGGAACGAGACCCACCTGATCCTCCGGGGCAAGCTGACCCTGGCCAACACGCGGGAGGTCCGGGCGACGCTGCTCGGGGGTGTGGAGGCCTCGGCCGGCGGGCTCTTCGTGGACCTCCGGGAGATCCGCTACCTGGACTCCTCCGGCGTGGCCATCCTGGTGGAGGGCCGGCAGGCGGCCATCGAGGCGGGCAAGACCTTCACGCTGGTGGAACCCTCCCGGGCCGTCATGCAGGTGCTGGAGCTCTCCCAGCTGGACCGGATCTTCACGATCCGGCGGGGGGCATGACACGCCTCGCCGGCGCCGTGGGACGGTGGACCCTGGACCTCCTCCAGGCAGGTCTGCGGGTCTCCTCCCTGATGGTGGACACGCTCGCTGCCGTGGCGGCCACCCCGTTCCGCGGCCGTTCAGCCCGCGGTCGTGCGGCCGTGGAGAGCTTCGCGGAGTTCGGATCGCGCTCCCTGCCCATCGTGGGCATGATCTCCCTGCTGGTGGGCGTCATCATCGCGTTGCAGTCCTCCTACACCCTGGAGAGGTGGGGCGCCCAGCGCTTCATCGCCACTCTGGTGGCGGTCTCCGCACTTCGGGAGATGGCGCCGCTCATGACCGCCATCCTGATCACGGGCCGGAGCGGCTCCGCCATCACCGCCGAGATCGGCACCATGCAGGTCAACGAGGAGATCGACGCCCTCGAGGTGATGGGTATCGACCCCATCCGCTACCTGGTGGTGCCCCGCTTCGTGGCCATGGTGCTGGCCGTACCGGCCGTCACGGTGGTGTCCATGTTCATCATGGTGGCGGGGGGGCTGTTCACGTCGGTCTGGGTGGTGGGGGTCCCCGGTGGCGTGTACCTGGATCAGACGGTGCAGAGCCTGGTTGCCAGGGACCTCGTGATCGGGTTGACCAAGAGCGTCTTCTTCGGAGTCGCCATCTGCTGGGTGGGCGTGTACCGCGGCTTCCAGGTCCGGGGCGGGGCCGGCGAGGTGGGCCGCGCGACGACCTCCTCCGTGGTCACATCGATCTTCCTGGTGATCCTCATCGACCTGGTGTTCACCGTCTTCTTCTACTTCGTGTGAGGGCCATGGAACGGGACGACCCCATTCTCGAAGTCGAGGACCTGGTGGTCCGCTACGGGCACAGGACCGTGCTCGACGGTGTGTCCTTTACGGTCCGCCGTGGCGAGGTCCTCGTCATCCTCGGCGGGAGCGGCTCCGGCAAGACCACGCTCCTCCGGACCCTGGTGGGCCTGATCCGCCCGCACTCCGGCAGGATCGTGCTCATGGGAGAGGACGTCACCACCCTGTCCGGGGCCCGCCGGCGGGAGCTTCGCACCAGGATGGGCATGTGCTTCCAGGGCTCGGCCCTGCTGGGCTCCCTCACCGTGGCCGACAACGTCGCCCTGCCGCTCCGCGAGCACACCGACCTCGAGGAGTCCACCATCGGGATCATGACGGGGATCAAGCTCAACCTGGTGGGGCTGGCCGGATTCGGGGACTACCTCCCGTCCCAGCTCAGCGGCGGCATGAAGAAGCGCGCCGGCATCGCCCGCGCCACGGTGATGGACCCCGAGATCATCTTCTACGACGAGCCCTCCGCTGGCCTCGACCCCATCGTGGCCGCGGGGATCGACCGGCTCATCCGGAAGATGCAGCAGGCCTTCGGGCTCACCAGCGTGGTGGTCACCCACGAGATGGAGAGCGTCCGCCTGATCGCCGACCGCGTCTGCATGCTCCACGGGGGGCGTGTGGTGGGCGTGGGGACTCTGGACGAGCTCGAACGGCTCGAGCACCCCTGGGTCCGCAGGTTCCTCTCCCGGCAGCCCGACGACGAACCGGGAACCGACCCCGACTTCCTCCGGTCGCTGACCGGAGCCGGCTGAAGCGAGGCATGGCATGAGCCCGAACGACGGAAGGTACACCGCCACCGAGATCCGCGCGGGGCTGCTCGTCCTGGCCGCCCTGGCCGCCCTGGCCACGTTCCTGGTGGCCCTCAGCGGCTGGCGCCCCGCGGACCGCTCCGCCCACCACCACTCGGCCTCGTTCACCAACGTGGCCGGGCTCGAGGTGGGAGCGGACGTCCGTTTCGGCGGCCTCAAGGCGGGGCGCGTGACGGCCCTCCGCCCCGACCCCGACGACCGGTCCCGGATCCGGGTCGAGCTGGAGGTCGCCGGCAGCACCCCCGTGAACACGGAGAGCATGGCCAGCATCGGACAGGTCAGCCTGACCGCCGAGAAGCACCTGGAGATCAGCACCGGTTCCGCCGGGGCGTCCCTGCTCCCCGACGGGGCCTCCCTCCCCTCCCGCGCCACCGGTGGAGGCCTCATCGAGCTGCCCGAGATGGAGGGCGTGATCGCCCGGCTGGAGCGGCTCCTGGAGGGGCTCGATGCGCTGGTGGGCACGTCGTCCGGCGGGGAGGGTTCCTCCGGTGAGACGGTGAACCTCCAGGAGCTCTTCACCGCCCTGAAGGCGACCCTGGACGAGGGTACCGACGCGGCCCGCCAGCTCGGGGCCGTCATCGGCGACAACCGCGAGGGCCTCGCGGAGGTGGTATCCAGGCTGGGCGCCCTGGAAGAGAGCGCTGCGCGCCTCCTGGCCGAGCTCCAGGCGGTGGTGGCCGAGAACAGGGAGCCGCTGGGCCGCAGCCTCGCCAACATCGAGCGGCTCACCGCCGAGACCTCGGCGAGGATGGAGGAGCTGGGCGCCGCCGCGGGCTCCCTGGGGGACCTGGGCGCCAACGCCGCGGACCTCATGGAGGACCAGAGAACCACCATCGAGGAGATCCTCATGAACCTCCGCATCGTGACCCGGAACCTGGCCGAGCTCTCGAGGATTCTCGCCGACAAGCCCAACGCACTGGTCACGGGTTCCAGGAGGGGGGAAACACCCGGAGGGAGTCAGCCATGAAGAAGATCGTCCTGCTGGCCCTGGTGGCCTGCGGCCCGTGGGCCTGCTCGTCGTCCGCACCCGAGATCGACTACTACACCCTCGGAACACGGGCCGGCGTCCGGGTGGAGGCGCCCGTCAACGTCTCGGTGGACCGCCTCCTCACCACGGAGGCGCTCGCCCGCCGCGGCATCATGGTCTCCCCCTCCGACACCCGCGTGGCGTACCACGGCACCAGCCAGTGGGCCGAGGGCCTGGGCGGGCTGGTGCAGCGGCGCCTGGCCGCCGCCTTCGGACCGCCGCTGGAGGGCCGCCGGACCGTCAGGCTCTCGGGCACCGTCCTGTCCTGCGGGGAGGTGGTACAGTCCGGCGAGCGCCTGGCGAAGGTGGAGCTGGAGCTGGAGGTCCGGGAGGCGGAAAGCTCCTCCCACACGCCGCCGCTGCTGGCCCGCACCTACCGCGCCGAGCTCCCCGTGACCGGATCCGGCGAGGACGTGGACGGGCTCGTCCGGGCCCTGGGCCTCGCCCTCGACCGCATCGCCGCGGCGATCGCGCGCGACCTCGGCGAGCTCGCACCGCGCAGTAGAAGCATCACGAACAATCCAGGCTAGCCCTCGGCCATCATGGCCTCGATGTCCCCGGCCCGGGTGGGCAGGGTACCGGACAGGTTCTCCGCGCCCTCCTCCGTGACCAGGTAGTCGTCCTCGATGCGCACGCCCAGCGACTCGGCGGGGATGTAGATCCCCGGCTCGTTGGTGATGACCATGCCGGGTTCCAGCGTCCGCCCCTCTCCCCCGGAGTCGTGGGCGTCCAGGCCCAGGAAGTGCCCGATGCCGTGGATGAAGTAGCGGCCCAGGGAGTTCCCCTCACCGTCCCGGAGCTCCGAGCCGTCGATGATGCCGAAGGCGATCTCCCTGAGCTCCCCCAGGGTCACCCCGGGCCGGATGGCCGCGGCCACGGCGTCGTGGGCTTCGAGCACCAGGTCGTAGATCTCGCGCTGGCGTCCCGCAAATCGCCCGTTGACCGGGTAGGTCCGCGTCAGGTCCCCGCAGTAGTAGCCGTAGCGGGCCCCGATATCCACCACCACCAGCTCGCCGTCCTCCATGGTGCCGGCGTTCTGGTCGTAGTGCAGGACGGTGGAGGGGTAGCCCGAACCCACGATGGAGGGGAAGGCGACCCCCTCCGCCCCGGCGGCGGCGAAGGCCGCCAGCACGGTGCCCTCCACGGCCCGCTCGGTCACGCCGGGCGCGATGGTGCGGGCCGCGGCCCGCTGGGCCTCCATGGTGGCGGCGATGGCCCTGCGCATGAGCGCCACCTCGCCCTCGTCCTTGATCACGCGCAGGTCCGCCAGGTGACCGCTCACGTCCCGGACCCGGAAGGAGGGCATCCTGTCCCTGAGGCGCGCCACGTACCGGTGCGCGAACGGCAGCTCCGAGCCGGTGTCCACGGCGGGGAACCGGGTCCACAGGACGGGATCGTCGCCGGAGAGCCACCCCTGGAGCCTCCCCTCGAAGCCCGGGACGGGCCGGCGCCTGGCCTGGATCTCGGTCTCGCCGGCCTCCACGGCCAGGATGTTGTCGAAGCCCAGGGCCCTGGCGGCCTCGTCGCCCGGCCCCCACCTGGGGCCGGTCCAGCGCTCCAGCGCCTCGTTGCGAGCGGGAAGGAAGAGCGCCTCCCACTCCTCGGCGGGCCGCAGCACCAGGATGGCGTTGGACAGCTCCACCCCCGTCAGGTAGAAGAAGTCCGAGTCCTGGCGGAAGGTCCCCACGTCGCCGTAGCCGCGGTCATCGCCCGCGCCCCACAGCACGATGGTGCCCCCGCCCACCGCCGCGGCCAGCCGCCGCCGCCTCTCCCGGTACACCGAGGGGTCCTGCAGCTCTGCCGCGTAGTTGCCACCCATGAAGGCCCGGTCGTCCATGTTCACCTCCGCCGGAGATTGTACCCCTCCGGTCCGGGCAGGGCGGGGAAAACCCGGCTACAATCACCGCGGAGGTCCGATGAAGGAACGCGTGCTGATCGGCAACGGGCAGGGGTTCTGGGGCGACAGCCCGGACACCCCCTGGGAGATGGTGACCCGCGGCGACCTGGACTACCTGACGCTGGACTACCTGGCCGAGGTCACCATGTCCATCATGATGCGCCAGAAGCTCCGCGACCCGAACCGGGGTTACGCCACGGACTTCCTCACCTTCCTGGAGCGGGCCCTCCCCATCCTCATGGACCGGGGCATCAAGGTGGTCACCAACGCCGGGGGCCTCAACCCCATCGCTCTCCGCGGACGCATCGGTGAGATCGCGGAGCGGGTGGGCGTCTTCGGCCTCACGGTGGGCGTGATCGAGGGCGACGACATCCTGGACCGGCTCCCAGGGATCCTGGAAGAGGGACATCCCCTGGAGCACATGGACACCGGGAGGCCGCTGGCGGAGCTCAGGCGCAAGGTGCTCTCGGCCAACGCCTACCTGGGCGCGGGGCCCGTGGCCGAGGCCCTGGACCAGGGCGCGCAGATCGTGGTGGCGGGGCGCATCACCGACACCTCGCTCACCCTCGGGCCGCTGATGCACGAGTTCGGCTGGAAGCCCGGGCAGTGGGACCTGCTGGCCTCGGGGATCATCGCCGGCCACATCATCGAGTGCGGCGCCCAGGCCACCGGGGGAAACTTCACGCGCTGGTGGGAGGTCCCGGATCTCTGGGACATCGGGTACCCCATCGTGGAGTGCCGCCCCGATGGCACCTTCGTCGTCACCAAGCACCCGGGAACCGGCGGGCTGGTCTCGGTGGACACCGTGTCCGAGCAGCTCCTCTACGAGATGGGCCGGCCCGACGAGTACATCACACCGGACGTGGTCGCCGACTTCACCAGCGTCAGGCTCGCCGCGGACGGCCCGAACAGGGTCCTCGTCTCCGGCATCACGGGCCGGGAGGACACCCCGTTCTACAAGGTGTCCATGACCTACCACGGCGGCTACAAGGCCGTGGGGCACCTGACCATCTCGGGACCCCGGGCCATCGAGAAGGCCAACCTGTGCGCCGAGATCGTGTGGCGCCGCCTGGCCCGGGCCGGGCTCACGGTCTCGGTGGAGGACCGGCTCGTGGAGATCGTGGGCTCCGACGCCTGCATGCCGGGCATCGCCGAGGCGGGGTGCTCGCCTCCCGAGGTGGTCCTCCGGCTCGGCATGAGGGGCAACGACCGCCGCAAGGTGGCCCGCTTCGGCATGGAGCTCGCGCCCCTCATCACCTCCGGCCCTCCCGGCATCACCGGCTTCGCCGGGGGCCGTCCCAAGCCCCAGGAGATCGTGGCCTACTGGCCCGCCCTGCTCGCCAGGGAAGTGGTGGATCCCGGGATCCGTGTGAGCGTGGAGGAGGTCTGACCGTGGGCCGGTACTGCCCCAACCCCGAGTGCCCGGACCGGGTGCGCAGCGGTGAGGCCGGCGAGTTCCGCGACGACGTGGAGGCCTGTCCCTTCTGCGGCACCCTGCTGGTGGCGGAGGTCCCGCCGGCCGGGCCCGAGGCCCCCTCGGAGGCACCGCCCTTCTCGCCGGAACCCCGCGCCCACGAGGTCCCCGTCTTCCTCGCCCGGGACACCACCGAGGCCGAGCTCGTGCGGGGCCTCCTGGAGAACGAGGGCATCGTCGCCATCGCCAGGATCCGGAACGCCGAGAACCTGGCGGCCTTCTTCTCGGCCACCTGGGCGCCCGTCCCCGGGCAGGTGTTCGAGGTGCTGGTTTCCTCCGCCGCCCTCCACGCGGCTCGCGAGCTCCTCGAGTCCACCTTCGGCCCCGACCACCCGGGCCTCTCCGGGAGGCACCCGGAGGACTGAGGCCCGGCCCCGCGGGGTCCACCTTGCCCGACTTGAGCGCGGGCGGCAGCTGGTCGAATCATGACCACGATGTCGAGCTTCACGCCCATGGCGTCCGCCAGGAGCCTCGCGAGGCCCACGTCGTAGCCGATGAGCATCCCGTCCATTCCTGGCCGTGGTGTCCTGGCCCGGTCATCCGCCGTGCTCGAAGCACACCGTCATTCCCTCGCCGTACGAGAACGCCGTCACGGACGGCTCCTCGTACCACTCGCCACGAGCTCTCGCGAATGATCCGGGCACATGCCCGGGACCACCGTGTCCTGGCCCTGCTCCCTGTCCGTGCGAGACCGGACCGTCCGGGGCTGGTGTACACTCGTTCCACGTACGGTACATTTTTCCGGAAATCTCGAAACCGGGAGGGGTCATGACAGTCGGCATCATCGGATACGGCGCCTTCGTCCCCCGCCGCCGGATCAGGCTCGAGGAGATCGCCGCCGTGTGGGGCGCGGACGCGGACTCCTACCGGCGGGGTCTCCAGCTCCACGAGAAATCGGTCCCCGGCAAGGACGAGGACACGATCACCATGTCGGTGGAGGCCGCACGGAGGGCCTTCGTCCGCTCGGGCGGCGTGGACCCCGCCGAGGTGGGGGCGGTCTACGTGGGCTCGGAGTCCCACCCCTACGCGGTGAAGCCCTCGGGCACCATCGTGGGCGAGGCGCTGGGGATCAACCCCGAGGTGCACATCGCCGACCTGGAGTTCGCCTGCAAGGCTGGAACCGAGGGGATGTACCTCGCCCAGTCGCTGGTGAAGGCCGGCGAGGTGAAGTACGCGCTCGGCATCGGGGCCGATACCTCGCAGGGTGCACCGGGCGACGCGCTGGAGTACTCCGCGGCGGCCGGTGCCGCGGCCTTCCTCTTCGGCGCCGACGAGGAGAGGATCCTCGCGGAGGTGGTGGCCACCTACTCCTGGACCACCGACACGCCCGACTTCTGGCGCCGGGCCTACATGCACTACCCGCGCCACGGCAGCCGCTTCACCGGCGAGCCGGCCTACTTCCGTCACATCACGAACTCGGCCAGGGGGATCATGGAGAAGGCCGGCCTCGAGCCGGAAGACTTCGCCTTCGCCGTGTTCCACCAGCCCAACGGCAAGTTCCCCATCCGGGTGGGCAAGCGGCTGGGGTTCACCATGGAGCAGCTGGAGACGGGATGGCTCTCGCCCTGGCTGGGCAACACCTACTCGGGCGCCTCGCCCATGGGGCTCACGGCCATCCTGGACGTGGCCCGGCCCGGCGACCTGATCCTGCTCACCTCCTTCGGTTCCGGCGCTGGCTCGGACTCCTTCGTCTTCCGGGTCACCGAGCGGCTGCCCAAGGTGCAGGAGCTGGCCCCGCTCACCCGGGTCCAGCTGGACAACGACAAGATCCACGTGAGCTACGGCGAGTACGCCAAGCTCCGTGGCAAGATCCGCATGGCGGAGTGAGGAGGGGGAGATGCGAGACGTCGCCATCATCGGTGTGGGCATGATCCCCTGGGGCGAGCTCTGGGAGAAGCCCCTGCGCACCATCTGGGCGGAGGCCGCCGTGGCCGCGCTGGAGGACGCCGGCGTGGACACTGTGGACCTCATCACGGTGGGCTGCATGTCGCCGGGGCTCTTCGTGGGCCAGGAGCACCTGGCCTCCATGGTGGCCGACCAGATCGGCATGGCCGGGGTCCCCGCGGCCCGCGTGGAGTCCGCCTGCGCCTCGGGAGGCCTGGCACTCCGGAACGGCTTCGCCGAGGTGGCCTCCGGCCTGGCCGACCTCGTCCTGGTCACCGGCGTGGAGAAGATGACCGACGTGGACGGCGCCGATGCCACCTTCGCCCTGGGCACCGCGGCCGACCAGGAGTACGAGGGCTTCCACGGCATCACCTTCCCGGGCCTCTACGCCATGATGGCCCGGGTCCACATGGCCCGCCACGGCACCACGGTCCGCCAGATGGCCGCCGTGGCCGCCAAGAACCACGCCAACGGCCTGCTGAACCCCAACGCCCAGTACCACCTCAAGGTCACCGTGGACGACGTGCTGGCCTCCACCATGGTGGCCGACCCGCTCCACCTGCTGGACTGCTCGCCCATCACCGACGGGGCCGCGGCGCTGGTGCTCGCGCCCGTGGACCGCGCCCGCGACCTGGCGGGCGGCCGCCCCGTGGTGAAGATCACGGGCTCCGGCATGGCCACCGACTCCATCGCCCTGGCCGACCGCGAGGACCTGGGCCGCCTGCGGGCGGTCCAGCTCGCCGCGGAGCGTGCCTACGCCATGGCCGGACGGAAGCCCTCGGACATCCACGTGGCCGAGGTCCACGACTGCTTCAGCATCGCGGAGATCATGGTCACCGAGGAGCTGGGGTTCTTCCCGCCCGGCGAGGGAGGACCGGCCGCGGAGAACGGCCTCACCGCCCTCGGCGGAAGGATACCCGTCAATCCCTCCGGCGGCCTGAAATCCAAGGGGCACCCCGTGGGGGCCACCGGCGTGGCCCAGGTGGCGGAGATCGTCACCCAGCTGCGCGGCGAGGCGGGTCAGCGGCAGGTGCAGGGAGCCAGCATCGGGCTGGCACAGAACATGGGCGGATCCGGCGGATCCAGCATCGTCCACATCCTGGAGGTGGCGTCATGATCTCTCCGGCTCGATCCTGGCGTGAGGCCCCGCAACGGTACCGGCTCGAGGCAGCGAAGTGCACGGGGTGCGGCAGGGTGTGCTACCCGCCGCGCGTGGTGTGCCCCTCGTGCAGGGGGCGCGACTTCGAGCACGTCGTCCTGCCCCGCGAGGGCAACGTGGTGACCCACACGGTGGTTCGCGTGCCGCCCCAGGGCTTCGTGGAGCAGTCGCCCCTGACCATCGCCCTGGTGCAGCTGAAGGACGGAACGCGGCTGATGGTCCAGATGGCCGACGTGGCCGATCCGGAGACGGTCCACGCGGGCATGCCCGTCCGCCTGGAGTTCCGGAGGATCAACTCCGACGGTGAGGCCGGCGTGATCTACTACGGCCACAAGGCCGTGCCGGCCTGAGGGCGGACCCGGGGACTGCCCCTGACCGGCCGTCCGGCTCCTGCGGATGGCCTGGACCGTCTCGTCCAGCTTCTGCAGGAAGCTCTTCCTCCGCGGAAGTCCCGTGACTTCATCGATCTCGGCTTCCCCGACCCGATCGTCAGGTTGCACGTCCACGCCGGCGCCCTCCCCCCTTCCAGATCGCTGGAGATTCGGGTTGGAATGTCTGGCGCGATGATGCCAGAGCTCAGAACAGCCCCACACCCCAGAGGTCGTGGAGGTGGAGCACGCCCCGGACCCGGCCCTCGCCGTCAGTCACCATCAGCGAGGTGATCCGCCGCTCCTCGAGCACCTTGAGGGCTGCCGTGGCCAGCTCGTCGGGCGCGATGGTGACACCGCCGGGGTGCATGACCTCGGAGGCGGTGAGCCCGAGGGGGTCGTCGTGCCGCTCCATGAGCCGCCGGAGGTCCCCGTCCGTGATCACGCCCAGGAGCTTCCCCTCCGGGTCCTGGACGGTGGTCATCCCCAGGGCCTTCCGGCTCATCTCGTAGATCACGTCCTTCATGGGGGTGTCCGGCGCCACCACGGGGACGTGGTCTCCGGTGTGCATGAGCTCGGAGACCCGCAGGAAGCGCCTGCCCAGCTTGCCGCCGGGATGGAGCCGGGCGAAGTCCTCCTCCCTGAAGCCCTTCCGGACGGAGACCGCCACCGCCAGGGCGTCCCCCAGGGCCAGCGTGGCCGTGGTGGAGGCCGTGGGCGCCAGGTTGAGGGGGCAGGCCTCCCGCCGCACGCCCAGGTCCAGGTGGACGTCCGCCACCCTGGCCAGCTCGGACTCGGGGTTGGAGGTGATGGCCACCAGGGGGATCCCGAGGCGCTTGATCACCTCCACCAGCCGGACGAGCTCCCCGGTGGATCCGGAGTTGGACACGGCGATGACCAGGTCGTCCCCGGTGACCATGCCCAGGTCGCCGTGGATGGCCTCCGCGGGATGGAGGAACAGGGCGGGCGTGCCGGTGGAGGCCATGGTGGCCGCGAGCTTGCGGCAGATGATGCCCGACTTGCCCATCCCGCTCCAGACGACCCGTCCCCGGCAGGCGAGGATCATCTCCACGGCCCGCTCGAACTCCTCGCCGAGGAGGTCCACCAGGCCCCGGATGGCCTCGGCCTCCATCTCCAGCACCTGGCGGGCCACCGACAGCGTCACGGGACCATCCCCCGCACGGCGGAGGCCACCCGCTCCAGCTGCCCCAGGAGCTCGTCGAACTCCTCGAGCGACAGCTGGGTGGTGGCGTCGGAGAGGGCCCGGGGCGGGTCGGGGTGGACCTCCATGAAGAAGCCGTCCACCCCGGCTGCGGCCGCCGCGCGGGCCAGGTGCTGGTGGAACTCCCGGGCGCCCGCCGTGGCGTGCCCCAGGCCCCCCGGGAGCTGGAGGGAGTGCGTCACGTCGAAGATCACGGGGGCGAAGGCCCGCATGATGGGAAAGGCCCGCATGTCCACCACCAGGTTGTGGTACCCGAAACTGGTCCCCCGCTCGGTGATGGTCACCCGGGCGTTGCCGGTGGAACGGACCTTGTCCACGGCGTGCCGCATGTCCTCCGGCGCCAGGAACTGCCCCTTCTTCACGTTCACCGCGGCCCCGGACCGGCCGCAGGCCAGCAGCAGGTCCGTCTGGCGGCAGAGGAAGGCGGGCACCTGGAGCACGTCCGCCACCTCCGCGGCGCGCTCCGCCTGCCAGGGCTCGTGCACGTCGGTGAGCACCGGGAGGCCGGTGGCCTCCTTCACCGCCGCGAGGGCCCGCAGCCCCTCGTCGAGGCCGGGCCCCCTGAAGCTCTCCAGCGACGAGCGGTTGGCCTTGTCAAAGGAGGCCTTGAAGACCAGGGGCACACCGTGGGCGCCGGCGATCCGGGCGATCTCCCGGGCCACCCCGACCACCCACTCCGTGGACTCGATGACACAGGGCCCCACCACGTAGATGGTCCGGCGGTTCCCGCCCACGGTGACGCCCGGGGCGAACTCGAAGGGCTCGTCCGTCATGGGGCCCAGTCTACCACCGTGCCATCGCGCTTCAGTCGCCTCCCCCGGCCTCGACGCCCTCCGGCACCGCAGCCTCCTCGCCGGACCCGTCCTCCGCGGCCCCCGTCTCTTCCGCGGCCCCCGTCTCCTCCGCGGCCTCCGCCGCCAGCCGGCGGGTGCGGTACTCGAGCGCCGCGCCGATGAAGGAGCGGAACAGCGGGTGCGGGTCGTAGGGCTTGGACTTGAACTCGGGGTGGAACTGGCAGGCCAGGAACCAGGGGTGGTCGGCCAGCTCGATGACCTCCACGAAGATCCTGTCCGGCGACTTGCCGCTGATGACGAGCCCCTTCTCCTCGAAGAGGGGGACGTACTCGGGGTTCACCTCGTAGCGGTGGCGGTGGCGCTCCCAGACCTCGTCGCTCCCGTAGGCCCGCCAGGCCAGGGAGCCGGGCTTGAGCCGGCATGGGTACTTGCCCAGGCGCATGGTGCCGCCCATCTGGTCCACGCCCACCAGCTCCCGCATCTTGTAGATGACCTTGAAGGGCGGCGTGGCCACGAACTCGGTGGAGTTGGCGTCGCCCAGGCCGCAGACGTTGCGGGCGAACTCGATGATGGTGGTCTGGAGGCCCAGGCAGATCCCGAAGAAGGGGACCTTCCGGCCGCGGGCGAACTCGATGCCGCGGATCATCCCCTCGATGCCCCGCTTCCCGAAGCCGCCCGGCACCAGGATGCCGTCCACCTCGAAGAGGGCCTCGGGGTACCCCGAGCCCTCCAGGGTCTCCGAGTCGATGAAGGCCAGGTTCACCCGGGCCTCGTTGGCGATGCCGCCGTGGCCCAGCGCCTCGTTGAGCGACTTGTAGGAGTCCACCAGGTCCACGTACTTGCCCACGATCCCGATGGTCACCTCGTGCTTCGGGTTGCGGATGGCGTCCACCACGGTCCGCCACCGGGAGAGGTCCCGGTTGCCCCGCGGCATGCCCAGCACGTCGAGCACGTAGTCGTCGAAGCCCTCCGCCGCCAGCTTGATGGGGACGTCGTAGATGGTGTCCGCGTCGAGGGCCGGGATCACCGCCGCCGGCTCCACGTTGCAGAAGAGGGCGATCTTGGCCCGGAGGTCGTCGGGGAGCTGGCGGTCCAGGCGGCACACCAGCACGTCGGGCTGGATCCCGATCTGCTGGAGCTGCTTCACCGAGTGCTGTGTGGGCTTGGTCTTGAGCTCGTCGGAGCCCTTGATGTACGGCACGAGGGTCACGTGGATGTTCAGGACGTTGCCCCTGCCCGCCTCCGCCCGGAACTGCCGGATGGCCTCCAGGAAGGGCAGCGACTCGATGTCGCCCACCGTGCCGCCGATCTCGGTGACCACGAAGTCCACGTCGTCGGCCAGGGCACGGATCCCCGCCTTGATCTCGTCGGTGATGTGGGGAATGACCTGCACCGTCTTGCCCAGGTAGTCGCCCCGCCGCTCCTTCTCGATCACGGCCTGGTAGATCTTTCCCGTGGTGAAGTTGTTCTTCCGGGACATGTTCACCGAGGTGAACCGCTCGTAGTGCCCCAGGTCGAGGTCGGTCTCCGCGCCGTCGTCCGTGACGTAGACCTCCCCGTGCTGGAAGGGGGACATGGTCCCCGGGTCCACGTTCACGTAGGGGTCGATCTTCAGCATGGTCACCGAGTACCCGTGGGCCTCCAGCAGCGCCCCCAGGGAGGCCGCCGTGATGCCCTTGCCGAGGCCCGAGACCACACCACCCGTCACGAACACGAACTTCGTCGCCATCGCATCAGCTCCTTTGTGTCGTCCTGCCGGTCACGAGCCGTTCCGCCCGCTCCAGGTCCTCCGGGGTGTCCACGCCCACCGAGCCGGCCGGGGCGTCGAGCACCAGGATGTCCATGCCATCCTCGAGCGCTCGCAGCTGCTCCAGTCCCTCCGCCCGCTCCAGTGGCGAGGGAGAAAGCCCCACGAAGCGCTCCAGGGCCTCCCTGCGGTAGGCGTAGATCCCCAGGTGGAGCCTCCACGAGTCCCTCGCCGCCGCCTCGTCCCTGGGGTACGGGACAACCGAACGCGAGAAGTACAGTGCCCTGCCGTCGGAGCGCCGCACCACCTTCACCGCGTTGGGGTCGGCGGCCCTCTCCTCCGCGAGGGGCCCACACAGGGTCCCGATCCCCACCTCCGGCCGGCCGAGCATCCCCTCCACCAGCCGGTCGATGTTGGCAGGCGGCAGGAGGGGCTCGTCGCCCTGCACGTTCACCACCAGCTCCCAGCCTCCCCGGCCGAGCACCGCCTCGGCGATGCGGTCGGTTCCGGAGGGGTGCTCCCCCGTCAGGACCGCCTCGGCTCCTGCGTCCCTGGCGGCCCCGGCGATCCCCTCGTGGTCCGTTGCCACCAGAACGGCCTCCACCGAGGCCGCCTCGAGGGCCCGTTCCACCACGTGGGCCACCACCGGCCTCCCGTCGAGCAGCGCCAGCGGCTTGCCCGGGAAACGGCTCGAGCCCCACCGCGCGGGGATGGCGGCGACGATTCGGGGGAGATCCTGACCCATCCTGTGGAACGATGCTAGGCAGCGCCGACCGCGAAGTCAACCGCTCCACCACGATTTGAAACAGACGTTTGTTTGGTACCGTGCCGGTGCTGTCGGCCCGCGAACCGCCACCCCGATGCCGCCAGCGGCGCATCATCCGGCCGTCCACGGCAGGATCCCGCCCGCCATTGCGCCTCCGCTCCGGTTCTGATACAAACAGATGTATGAATGGAGCACCCGCCACCCGGGAACGTCTCCTCGCCGCGGCCCAGCTGCTCTTCTCCCGCTCGGGCTACACCGCCACGCCCGTCCGCGAGATCTGCAACGTCGCCCGCGCGAACCCGGGTGCCGTCTCCTACCACTTCGGCGGCAAGCGCCAGCTCTACCGGGCCGTGCTGAGGCGCGCTGCCGAGAACCTCGCAGCCGCCGTCCGCTCCGTGGATGACTCGCCGGAATCCGCGACCCATTCCGTGGATGTCCTCGTCGAGGCCTGTCTCCGCGACCCCACACCCTTCCGCCTCCTGCTGCGCGACCTCGCCGACGGCGGCGAGGGGGCGGTGGAGTCCTTCGCCCCGGTGATCAGGAGCGGCTTCGAGCACCTCCTGGCAGCGTCGGAGGCCGAGCTCGACCCCGGTGCCCGCCGCGGGATCGTCCGGGAGCTCCTGCGCACCGCAGGCCCGGCCTTCCTCCTGCTCGCCGCCTGGCCCGTGCTGGTGCGGGCCTTCGACCTGCCCGGGGATTCCCTGGAGGCCTGGGTCCTCCGTCTCATGCCGGACGGTGGGTGACGGCCTCCCCGCCCTCCTCCCTGCGGCCCGGAACAAGGGCTCCAAGGAGCGCCAGGCCCGCCAGCGTCATGAGCAGGCCCTCCCTCCGCCCCGGAGCAGCCGCCTCCCCCACCACCAGCTCCCCTCTCCCCGGCCCGGGCGCCACCTCCACGAGCCCGTGCCGGTTCCGGTACGGAAGCTCTCCCTCCCCCCCCGTCACCCGGAGCCACGGCCACCACTGGAGGAGCAGCAGGACCGCCTCCCCCTCCCCCGCCGACACCTCGAAGGCCCTCGGCAGACATCCCCCACCGGTCCCGACGGCTTCCCCCTCCTGCTCCTGGAGCGCCCGGAGGCTCCCGATGGGATGGAAGCCCGGAGCGTAGAAGCCCGGGAGGGAGGGAAGGACCGGGGCGAGCCCGTACCGGACCGCCGCCCGCCGGGCCAGGGCCCCGGCGCCGAGGTCGGGCGTCAGCCGTGGGGAGCCTCCGTCCACCTCCACGGGAATCAGCGCCGCAGGAGCCACCAGGAACACCACCGCGGCCCACCTCCATCTCCCGCGGAGCGCCGCCGCCAGCACCACGCCCACCACGGTGGCCGGCCCCAGGAACCTCCACGGGAACTGGAGGCCCGCCATGGGCGGCACCAGGCGCCACACCGGCGCCGAGAGCGGTGTGGCCAGGAGGAGCGCCGCGCCGAGGGCCGCGGGGAGGCCCCGGCCCAGGGTCCGGGCCGTTCCGCTCCGCCCTCCGGGAATCCACAGGAGCAGCACGCCCGCGAGCCCGAGGAACACCGCCAGCAGCACGGGGCCCAGCTCCGCGTTGGCCCCCACCGCCAGGGCGTGGTGGGTCCGCCAGTCGTACTGCCCCCCCACGAGCGCCTCCGTGGCGAGGCCCCTCCCCTCCCGGATCACGGGCCACCACAGCGGCCCGCCCAGCAGCACGCCCCCGGCCACCCACGCCGCCGTCCCGAGCCCCTCCCGCCACCGGGCCGGCCCCGCCGCCAGCCATGCGGCGGCCAGCACCCAGGCCAGCATCAGGAGGCCTCCCACCTGGCAGCCCGCGAGGGCCGCCGCGGCGGCGGCCACGGCCAGCCCCTGACCCCGGGTGGAGGGACCGGGAGGCAGCGCCAGCACCAGCACCGGGGCCATGAAGGCCAGGGCCCACACCTCCGTGGTGGTGGCCCGCGCCAGCACCGCCGCCAGCGGGTAGGCCGCCACGGCCCAGGGCCCGCCCCCCTCGAGGCCCCGGGACCGGAGGGTCGCCCAGAGCAGCAGGGCCCCGGCGGCGAGGCCCGCCACGAGCGCCACGCCCACGGCCCGGCTCCCCTCCCCCGCCAGGGCGCAGGCCCCACCCTGGATCGCGAGCACCAGGGGCGCGTAGATGGAGGGGGCGAAGGAGCCCGTGCCCCCGTTCCAGTCGGGATGGAAGCGCGGCCAGGCCACGCCCCCGTTCCAGCACTTCACCTGCTCCACCGAGAGCACCGCGTGGTGGTAGGCATCGTCTCCGGCGGGAGGCCGGAACCACAGGACCACCGCCAGCAGCCCGCACCAGGCCAGGACCACAGCCGGGGTCGGCCGGAAACGCCGGTCAGCGGAGGGTGCCACCCGTCCCCACCACGAGGGCCAGCACCAGCTGCGCCGCGTAGTACACCGGCAGGCCCACGGCCCGGTTGACGAAGGCCTCGCGCACGAAGCGGTTCCGTGCCACGGCAAGGTCCGACAGCCAGAAGAGGACCGCGCCGGCGGCGATCCATCCCCCCGACGGGCCCACCCCCGCACGCCACACCGACAGGGCGCCCCACACCATCAGCGTGATCACCGTGACGTAGGCCGCCACCGCCCAGCGGAGCCTGCCCAGGCGGGGCCACAGCCAGCGCACCACCAGCGCCGCCACCAGCACGAGCGGCGCCAGCACCCCCCAGGACCAGCCCCCCACCGGCAGCAGGGCGTGCCACGCCGCCAGGTAGGCCAGGTGGGCGCCCAGGAAGAGCCCCATGCCCGCAGGCAGGCCCTTCGGCAGGACCAGGGCCAGGTCACCCCCCGCGGACAGCACGAGGCCCAGAACGATCCAGGCCCCGCAGGTGTCCCCCGGGGCCCAGCGGAGGGCTCCGAGCGTCACGAAGGCGGCCGAGGCCGAGACCTTCGCCACCACCTTCAGCCAGCGGAGCCTCCGGTACTCCGCGGCGAGGAGCACCCCCAGCGCCCCCACGCACACCACCACGAGGATGGCCTCCGGTCTCATGTCGTTTCCTCCCGGACCTCGAAGACCACGCCCCGCGCCTCGGAACCCGCCACCAGGACCTCCCAGCATTCCTCTCCGGCCAGGCCGCGAACAATGGCCGAGCCCATCGGCCCTGCACCGGATACCACGATCCGATCCATGCGAGCCTCCCGAATCTCCGTTTCCGACGGTACCAGACTCCTGCAATTTCCAGAACGGTGTACCATGGGAGCAGACGGGCGTGAGTCTCCGATGCCGACGATCCTCATCATTGACGATGATCCACACATCCGCACCGTGCTGGCGGAGGCGTTGACGGTCAACGGTCACGAGGTCCTGACGGCTGACGATGGCTCCACCGGCCTCGTCCTGGCACGGGAAGCCCATCCCGACCTGATCCTCTGCGACATGGTCATGGAGGGCCTCGACGGTCTCTCCACCCTCAAGGCCATCCGCGACGACCCGGGAACCGCCTCGATCCCCCTGATCATCATCACCGGGGCCGGCGAGGCCGGGGGCATGCGGCGGGCCATGGGGCTGGGGGCCAACGATTACCTCGAGAAGCCATTCCGGATCTCCGATCTCCTGGAGTCGGTCCAGGCGCGGCTGGCCCAGCAGCAGATCGTGGACCGCGAGGTCCAGGAGCGCCTCCAGGAGCTCCGGCGGACCATCTCCCTGGCCCTGCCCCACGAGCTGAGGACGCCGCTGACCAGCATCCTGACCGCGGCCCGTCTCCTGGCGCGGGAAGACAACCCCGGCCCCGTCCAGGTCCGGAGGTTCTCCACGCTCATCGCCGAGGCGGGAGAACGGCTCCGTCACCTGCTGGAGAATTTCCTCGTGTTCGCGCAGGTCGAGGTCTTCCGCGCCGACCCCCAGGCCCTGGCGGAGCTGCGGGGAGTGGTGCTCAGGGAAGCGGGAACCTTCGTCTCCAGCACGGCCATCAAGGTGGCCATGGTCCACGACCGCTTCGAGGACCTGGAGTTCACGGTGGACGGCGGCGTCTCGGCATGTGTCGACAGCACATATCTGGTCCGGATCATCGAGGAGCTGGTGGACAACGCCTTCAAGTTCTCGGAACCCGGAAGTCCCGTGCGGGTGGAGATGCGGGACCACGGCGCCGGGCTCGCCTGCACCGTGAGCGACCGGGGCCGCGGCATGCCCCGGGAGGACGTCAGGCGCCTCGGCGCCTGGGTGCAACTGGACCGCCGGATCCACGAGCAGCAGGGCGCCGGCCTGGGCCTCGCCGTGGCCCGCGGCCTGGTGGAGCTCCACGGCGGCACCCTGGAGGTGAGGAGCGCCCCCGGCGAGGGCACCACCGTCACCTTCACCATCCCCGCCCCACCATCGGGAGACTGACCGCACCGGGCAGTGCCTCGCACCGCTCGCCACGGACGCCCTGGCCCCTCCGGGCTAGGCCTCCTTGATCTTTTCCAGCCAGCTCCGGGCCACCTGGGCAGCGAGGTCCCTGCACCCGATCCCGAAGGCCAGGGCGAAGGCCACCGCGATCGCACCCAGAAGGAGACCGAAGGCCAGGGTGATGATCTCGTTGGCCAGCCCCATCTGCCGGAGGGCCATGGCGCCGGCGAGGACGACAATGGAAACACGGGTTGCCAGCGCGAGCAGGCGGGCCTGGGCGGTGGTCGAGGTACGTACCGTCTTCGCTGCCAGGTCGGCAAGGTAGAGCCCGATCCCGAAGATCACCAGGCCCAGCAGAATCTGCCCCGCGAAGACCATGAATTCGGCCATCAGTGAGCCGAGGACCTCCAGTCCCAGCATGTCAACGGCCTCGATGGATGCAAAGAGCATGATGGTCACCAGGACCAGGTGCCCGACGATCTCCGACGGTGTCGTCGAACCCTTCTCCGGCTCCTTGCCGATGCCCAGTCTCACGAGGATCGAATCGAATCCGATCCCGGCCAGAAGATTGCTCAGCAGGCTCGAGACCGCCCGGCCCACCACGTAGGCGATTGCCAGGACCAGCAGGGCACCGAAGACCAGCGGCAGGGCCATCAGGATCGTGTTGAGCATCTCGGAGGCGGGTCGGGTGACAGCATCCAGCTTCAAGGTATTGAGCGAGGCGATGAACACAGGGATCAGCACGAGCACGTAGACGATCAGGCCCACGAGTCCCGAGAGGCGCTGCGAGCCCAGGGCAGCCTGGAGCCCCGACTGCTCGCCGAGCCTGTCGACCCCGGCAGCGGCCAGGAGATTCGTGACAATCCTTTGCAGGACCCGCGCCAGTAGCCAGCCGAAGAAGAGGATCAGGCCAGCCGCGAACAGCTGCGGCAGGAACCCCAGGATGCGATCCATCATCCCCTGGACCGGCCTGAGCAGCCCCTCCAGATCGAGGGCCCCGAGTATTGCCGGCAGGAACAGCAAGAAGACCAGCCAGTAGACCGTGTCACTGACAGACTTCGCCAGGGGGATGGCCTTCTCCTCGCCCAGTCCAGCCTGGTCGTTGAGCTTCTCGTCGAGCTTGAGGTTCTGGAGCGTCCGGCAGACAACGAAGCGCAGGGCCGTGGCCACCACCCATGCCACGAAGCCCAGGATCACCGGACCCAGCAGCCGCGGCAGATAGTCAAAGATTCGCGTCAGGAAACGGTTGAGGGGCTCGGTGATCGCAGCGAGTCCCAGGACCTGGAAAAATCCCACCAGGACGAAGAGCATCAGGATCCAGAAGATGATCCTCCCCACCCACCGTTCGACCTGGAGCTTCTCCTCCCGCTCGGGGCCGAGGAGCCACCGGGCCAGCCGGTTGTCGATCTCGGTCCGTCCGAGCATTCGCCGGACAAGCGCTGCGACGATCAGGGCGGCCAGCCAGCCCCCCACGAGAACGCCCAGTGCCATCAGAATCGGTCCGAGGTTGTTCACTATCATCTCAGAAAATCGTGTCATCAGGTCAGCCATGGTCTCCTCCAGTCCTTTTCCCGGTATGTGGATCCTGGAACCATTGTACGCGACACCGCACGTTCTGCGACGATGCACCGTCGGAATCGATTCTTCACATGCCGCGGTGCAGTCACCCTCCGCGGATGGTGCCGTTCTTCCCCGGTGTCTTGCTGGCGGACCCGGAGCAGGCCGGAACGAACCGGATGACGGGCACGGTCCGTTCGAGTGCGGAGGAACCGCCGTGCACGAACGCCCGGCCGTCCCGGGTGAGACGGAATCCATGGTCCGCAAAGACCAGGATGGGGGCGTTCCGGTCGAGTGACGTACCGATGCGTTCCAGCGCCACACCGAGCTCGGTCGCGGCAAGCCGCTCCAGCTCCCGGAACAGCAGCCGCCGTTCGTGGAGGAGCCGGTCCACGGCGTCAATCTTGAGGAGGGGATGATCGATCCCCTCCTCGGCGAGGGCATCCCAGTAGGCGGCGGTCGTGGTCCTGCGGCCCACCGTGGCGAAACCCTCGTCCTCGATCTCCCAACCGGAAAACGCCGCCACGAGCACGGGGCGAAGTGCCTCGAGCAGCGGCAGCCCCAGACAATCCACGAGGACCCACTGGCCTGCCGTGGCATCACGCAGGATCTCGAGGAGAGCGGGCGGCGCCGGATCGAACGGCGCCTCCGCAAGCTCACGGAGGCGCTCCTTCCATCGCTGGCCGGCCACGGTCCGGAGACGGTCATCGGCCGCGTACAGGAGGCGGGCGAGCCTGCTCCGTTCAGCCGGCCGGGACGCCTCCCGCGGCCGGGCGAGCTCCCGGGCGGCTGCGACCAGCGGATCGGGATCGGTTCCGTCCGGAACCTCCAGATCCGCAGCCGCGATCCACCCGAGGATCCGATCCTCCACCGCTCGTCCCAGCCCGAGCATGGTCAGCCGTGCGAGTGCTTCCGGGCTCACGTGTCCGGGCTCGATCCAGCGAACCACCTCCCGGGGAAGACATCCATGGAACGCACCCGGAATCGGCACCCCGGTCTCGAGGCACCGGGCCAGACACCACCGGACAAGCTCCTCGTCCGCCGCACCCTCCCGGGTATCTCCGACGATCCGGATCCGTTCGCCCCCCGCCGACTCGAACCGGACCCTGAGGCGCTCGAGCATCTCCTCCGGGGTCAGCACCCGGTCGAGGACGTCCTCGAAGAGCCGTAGGAGCGTGACCTCCACGACCAGTCCCGCACCGTCAAGATGGCGATCGAACAGGGCCACGTCGCGGATCTCCGGGAGGTGAGAACGGCCCTCGAGGTAGAGCACGGTCTTCTCCGAGACCTCGAGGCCATCCCGAGTCCAGTTCCGGACGGCCTCCCGGACCCTCTCGGTCGCAAAGAACCCCTCGACGGTCCGCTCGATGGTCCTCCGCGCCTCCACGAACCGGGCAAGGGCCTCCTCGATGGGCGCCTCCGCCCCGTCGAATCCGCAGGCGCAACGCGGTCCGAGAGAGGGATCCACCAGCCCGCGGCACCGGAGCTCCCGGACACGGGTCCTCGCTCGCTCGAGGGTTTCCAGGACCGGTCCCAGGCCCACGTGCCGGCTGCGGGCGAGCGGAGGAGGCGTCCACGTCCAGACCGGATGGTCCGCGAGGTCGCGCCAGTAGGTGTCGTGGCGCTCCTGGTACGCCATCGCGTAGGCATCGTAGGCGGCCCCGGCCTGCCTGATCCAGCCCTCCAGCTCCTCCGGCCGATCCGGAGGAGGCGGAGATCCCACGTCGCGCAGCGCTTCCGCCAGCTCCTCGTCCCACGGCACGGCCAGGTGTGGGTGCCCCAGGAGGCGAACGAGTCCGTCCCGGCGGTCGAGAAGCATCCCCAGGCGATCCGGCAACTCGAGCAGGGATGCGTGTTCGGCGAGGAGCTCGGTGGGGTCTCCCGCCGAGGCGAGGAACCGTTCCATGGTGCGTACCGGAGAATCCCCGGATTCGAGCGCGGACCATCTGGAGAGGTGCTCCTCGATCCGCCGTCGGACAGCTTCACCGTCGCCCAGGGAGCCGAGCTTCGCGGCGAAACGCTGGAGTGTCTCGCGGTCATTCCGGATCCTGGCCCGCAGGCGCTCCAGTACGGACCCGAGCGCCGCGGCACTCCACCGGCGTGGCCGGCGAACCCCCAGCGCGGCACACAGCGCCTCGAGCGCCGCGAGATGTTCCGCAGGGAGGACTGCAGCAGGTCCGATGGCGTCGTACGCCGAGGGAAGGGGCAACGTCCGGTACAGCTCACCGTACGATCGCCGGCCCTTCCGGATCTCGATCTCTCCCACGAGATGAAGCACAAGAAGGAGGAGCTCCGCCTGGTCCGGCACGAGCCCGAACACCGAGTCCTGGAGGTGCTCCACGACGATCCGGGGTGACGGACTGCTGTCCAGCAGCGCCAGGACACACCGGACCAGCTCGTTCCGGTCGAGGCGTTCTTCGAGGACGGTGTACCAGCCCTCGCGGCGCATGAGACCCATCGGTACGAGGTAGCCCTCGCGGATCGCTGTCACCAACTCGTCGTCGGTCTCGGCATCGAGACCATGCTCCTCGACAAACTCCACAAACCGGTGGTACGCCGTCCTGGGCAGCGGACCGGCCACCGGAGCGATCCCCTCGAAGGAGGGGAACCGTCTCCTCAGCATCCAGAGGGCCAGCTGGTCCAGCCACCGTTCGAGCGGCTCCCGGACATTGGGCCTCGGTGGTGTATGCCGGTTCCCCTCGCCGTCCACCAGGATGGCGTTCCTGTAGGCTCCGTGAATCGCCGAGATGAGCCTGGGACGAAGCCGGGCAATCCGCCGGTCGAGGAACTCCGCGAGACCGGCGGGGCCCGTGTGTCTCCGGAGCCGGACCATGGCCGCGAGCTCGATGAGCTCTCGGTCGAGCTCCACCGGATCCGGAATCAGCGTGGCGGAACCCGAAGCGGGCCCGGAATCGGTCCACGGTTCCAGGATCCTGAGCGCCAGCGGAACCGGCGGGCTGGCCCTGGTGTCATCCCCGACGGTGAACGCCACCTGGCGCTCGTGAAGATGCCATCGGACGGCATGCAGGCGCCACCGGTCCCGCGAGAGTGAGAGAGGATCGAACCGCTCGCCATCCATCAACGCGGCGAGCACTTCCCACACTGCTCCTGGCGTCATCCCCTCGATCTCTGCGACCTCCCTGGGAAGGAGCCGTTCCAGTGCCCGGGCCCCCTCGTCGTCGAGGTCGAGTCTGTACCGCCCCGATCTCTCCACGACGAACGCCCCACGTCCGGCGAACCGTTCCAGCATCCTCCTGACGATGGATACGTTGCGCTCCGGCGCCGCCGTGGTGGCCCGTAGGACCAGCCAGGTGACGGCTTCCTCCGCAGTCAGACCCTCACGCCGCGGCGAGATGTGGGTCAGCACGAGCAGCTTGAGAAGGCGCCAGGCAAGGCTCCGCTGCCGGGGCGTGTCGAAGAGCTCATGTACCGCCTCCCGGTAGTGGGGGAACAGGCGTCCGGTCAGTGGCAGCAGCTCGGGCCTCAGACCGAACAGGTCCTCGAAATGGTCCACGATGACGTCAGGGGTCAGGAACTCCCCCCATGGCCGTTCCAGGAACGGCTCGATCCCGCGCGAGGAATCGCCGAGCAGCCGTGAGACCACCAGATCCACCGCACCACGGGTCTGGGAGAAGATATCCCGCACTTCCTCCAGGAGCTCCAGGGTGACGGGGTGAACGGGATAGAGCCGACGGATGCCCTCCGGATCCAGTCCCCCCCCGGGCAGCGCTGCCGTCACGTCCTCGAGCAGTACCGACATGGCCTCCTCGAAGCCTTCCTTGCGAACGAGAAGGTGCTCCGCAACCAGGTTCCGGACGTGGGATGGCGGCAGGACGAGCCGGAGTGGGTAGCGGTCCTTGATCTTGCGGTGGACCACGGACTCCACCCTCCCCGTGTGCTCCACCTCCTCCTGCAGCGCTGCGAGGATCCAGAGCCGGGCATCACGGGCCCACTCTCCCAGGAACTGGAGGAATCGGACGTCCTCGTTGAACGCCGCAGGATCGGGTTTGGACCGCAGGAACTCGGACAGCTCGTCGATCAGGAGGAGCACGCCGTCGGGGTACCGCTGCTCCAGCTCCTCCCACATGCGGCGGCGGTCCCCCTCCCGGCTCTCCAGCCCCAGAGCCTCCAGGACGATATCCTCCAGTGGCCGTCGGCCGCGATGGTTCAACAGCGAGAGGATGACAACGTCCGGAGCGCTGTCCGGAACAAGCCGTCCATCCTCGAGACCGGCGGCGACGTAGGCAAGAAAGTGCGACTTCCCCGACCCGTACGGGCCGATCAGGAATCCGCCTCCCCCACGATCACGCCCGAGCCAGGTGGTGAGGGCTCCGAGGAACCGCCCGACCTCCGGGGTCAGGTGGTACCCCTCCACGATCCAACCACGGCGCTCACCGCGAAGATCCTCCATCCGGACCACAGTGGGTCTCGGGACGACGGTGACCAGATCTCCGATCCGCGCCTTGACCACGGTGCCACTCTACCGGATTCCAGCCCGCACGTCCCGCGGGAGTTGGAGGACAAGGCGAGGGGACGCTTCAGCTTCCCCGGCGCACCGGCCATGCTGTATGATCAGGGTGGATCAGCGGTTGTACCACTCGGCCCGCTTGCCACTCCCGGAACCATGAACCGATCCACGGCCGTCATCGAGCGAAGTCTCCAGAGAGCGCTCCGCGAGCGAAACCTCGAGGATGCGTCCGGATTGCTCGAACGTCTCCGGCGTGCCGCACCCCTCGGCCTCCGGACCCGCGGGTTCGAGCTCGAGTACCTGCTCCTCTCTGGCCGCATGGAGGAGGCCGGACGACTGGCAAGACAGCTCGTCACCGCCCATCCCGACTCTCCACGGATCCTCTTCCTCGCAGGGAGGACAGCGTACGCCTCCAGGCGGTACGGTGAGGCGCTGGAGCTCTTCGAGGAGGCGGGCAGGCTTGCCCCGCACTGGAGGATCCGGCTCTGGACCTCGAAGACCATGACCCAGATGGGACGACTGGACGAGGCCGAGCCGATCCTGCGGGAGCTCGTCCGGGACCACCCTCGCTGCGCGCCGGATCTTGCATGGCTCCACGAGCGCCGGGGCGAGATCGCGGAGGCGATCCGGATTCTCGAACACCACACGGAAAGGTATCCCGATGACCGGTACCCGGCCCACCACCTCGAACAGCTCAGGGCCCGCACGACTGCTCCGGACAGGCTGGAGGAGCAGGTCGAGACGTTGAAGGAGTACGGAGAAGATGTGCCTCCCGGAATGTTCGCCGAGTACGTGGAGTCGCTTCTGCGGACGGGGCGTTCCGCCATGGTACGGAAGATCCTCCCGACCCTCCGGGCAACCCTGGAGCCCCGGATGCGCCGCCAGATCGCCTGGAGCTGCCACCGGCACGGTGTCCCGGACCTCGCATACGGGCTGTTCCTCGAGGCACTCCCCGACCGGCCTGGTGACTTCAAGCTCCTCGCCGCTCTCGAGAAGGACGCCCGACTTTCCGGGCGCCTCGACGAGCTCCTCGACAGATATCGCGAACTGGCAGCGCACCACCCGAAGCTCTGGGGCAGGATCCGGCGCCTTTCGAGACGTCACGGCGAGAGGGACACCGGCGACGGGTCATAGCCGGAACGGTTCACGAGGGCTGGAAGCACACGGCTCAAGGCACGACCGGAATGTCCTCAAGCACCCCGACCGGATGCCACTCCTGCGATCCGGACGGCCAATGTCGCGGGATGTCGCTCCATGTCGCGGGATGTCGCCCCGGCAGGGGTTGCGGGCCTCCCTCCCACACCGGAAATATTAGACGAACGCATTCATATCCAACCAGGGAGGTTCATCATGCGAAGGATTCCGACGATGGCTGTGGGCGCCGCCGTGGCCCTGGCGGCCGTGGTGGCATGGGCCGGCTTCGCCGGCACGGACGTGTTCGTGGCGTCGGTGGGCCACGGCCCCGGGCTACACGGCTCGGACTGGAGGACCACCCTCTGGATCCACAACCCGGGGAACTCCACGGCGGGCTGCCAGGTCATGCTCCTGCTCCGGAACCAGGCCAACCCCACACCACCCACCTACAACCTGGCGGTGCCGCCCGGCGACACCCTCAAGTACGACGACGCCATCTGGACGCTGTTCGGCATCCAGGGCTACGGCGCTCTCCGGGTGGTCTGCGATCACGACGTGGTGGTGAACTCGCGCATCTACAACCAGCCGGGCTCCGAGCTCTCCGAGACCCAGGGACAGTTCTTCTCCGCGATCCCCGCCTCCTTCGCCATCGGCCCGGGCCAGAGCACCGACGTGCTCGGGGTGAACCAGGCGGACGACGGGGCCTTCCGCTTCAACTACGGCTTCGTGGAGACCACCGGCCACACGGTGACCTTCCGGGTCACCCTGCTCGACGGCGACGGGAGCGTGCTCGGCCAGCGGAGCTACTCCCTCCGGCCCCACGAGGCCATCCAGGTGGGACTCGCCGACCTCGGGGCCGGTGAGGCCCCCACGGACAACGGCCGGCTGCACGTGGAGGTGACCGGCGGCGCGGGCCGGGTGATCGCCTTCGGCTCGGGGATCGCCAACGCCTCCCAGGACCCGTCCACCTTCGAGATGACCCTCCAGCAGCAGTCCTCCGGCACCGGGGGCGAGGGCGACATCACCGCGGTGCACGCCGGGGCCGGCCTCACCGGCGGCGGCGAGTCGGGGGACGTGACCCT
>Ga0256835_1000545_pt1 | contig 27476 bp, 22 predicted proteins | sample PIR30metaG_FD_185972 | JGI IMG/M metagenome (GOLD analysis project Ga0256835, IMG submission 185972) | Hydrothermal vent microbial communities from East Pacific Rise, Pacific Ocean - PIR-30 | ecosystem: Environmental > Aquatic > Marine > Hydrothermal vents | place: Pacific Ocean: East Pacific...
CTGGGCCGCCAGTTCCTGGCCACCACCGACCGCCTGGGCCAGAACAAGGCCCGTTGCGCCGTGGACGAGGTGGCCCGGATCAACCCCCTGGTAACGGTGGAGGCCCTGCCCCTGTGGGCCGGAGACAACAACTTCGGCCAGGTTCTGTCCGGGGTGCAGGCGGCGGCCGACTGCCTGGACAACCTACCGGCCCGCTACCAACTGGAGGCCGCCGCCGCCCACCTGGGCATCGCCTACGTGCACGGGGCCATCGCCGGGCTGGAGGGTTTCGTGATGACCGTGCGGCCCGGCGACCCCGGCCTGGCCGGGCTCTACGGACCGGAACCCACGGCCAAGCAGGACTCGGCCGAGGTGCTCATGGGGGTGCCCACCATGACCCCGGCGGCGGTGGCCACCTTGCAGGTGAACGAGTTGGTCAGGTTGATCCTGGGTTGGGACACCTTGGCCTCCGGCCAGGTGCTGCACCTGGACCTGAGCCTGCCGGAGATCGAAACCCTGCTGCTGGCCTGAGCCTGGGGCTTTAGTCTTCTGCTCCCTCGTCCTGCTTGATGCGCCGGCGCACCGACGGGGCCAAGAAGCCGGTGGCCACGTACATGTTGTAGGCCAACTGCGGGGGGATGAGGGTGAGGCGATCGCCGGGGGCCAGGGGCCGGTCATCCTGCACCGCCCGGCCGTTTAGCATGAGCATGCGCACCTGGTCGCTGATGCCCAAGGACTCCACCGCCTGGCCGATGGTGGCCCCCTCGGCCAAGTCCAGGACCATCTCGCCCTGGTGGTGACCCTGGACCAGCTTACGCAGGGGTCCGCACAGCTTAACCGTAATCTCCATGAACACCGCCTATAAGTCAGCCGGAGACCCCATCGGGCCTCCGGCTGGCTATATTACCATAACTATCCCGGCCGGCTAGAAATCAAAAACGCTGTCCAGGTCCTCGTTGCTCACATCAAAGACCACGTCGTGGGGCGGCAGCTTCTCGCGCAGGAAGAAGTCGGGCAGGCGGTCGTCACCCTGATTGAAGCCGGCGCGCTGGTTGAAGTCGCGCTCGATCTTCAGCACCTTCTGGCCCATGGCGCCGTAGTCGTCGCCGGTCCAGCTCCACCCGAACTTGGCGTTGATCATGTCCACCACCGCCTGGTTGGCGTCGGGGATATCGAGCACCGCAAAGGCGATAAACAGGCAGAGCCCGGCGCTGTCGATGGCCGCGGTGGCCACCTGGAAGGCCTGGGACAGGGCGGCCTGGCCCTCGGCCACCAGCGGGTCGGTGGCCCCGCCCACCTTGAGGATGTTGCTGGCCACGGCGTAACCGGCGGTGTGGTCGGCGCCCATGGGGGTGGTGGCGTAGGTGACGCCCACGCCCTTGACCGCGCGGGGATCGTAGGCCGGCATGGATTGCCCCTTGACCGTGGGAACCCGCTTCACCCCGAAGACCCGGCCGGTGGTCGCGGTGCCCGAGGCCAGGATGCGGCCCAGGGGAGTGCCCTGGCCCACCTCGGCCACCAGCTTCTCGGCGCCGGCCGCGTCGCCAAAGGACAGCAGGCCGCCCTCCATGGCCACGGCCATGGCGCAGCCCACCTCGATGGTGTCGATGCCGAAGTCGTCGCACATGCGGTCGATGCGGGCGATGGCGTCCAGGTCGTCGATGCCGCAGTTGGGGCCCCAGGCCCACACCGTCTCGTACTCCGGCCACTTGCTGATGTACTGGCCGTCCGGGCCCAGGAAGATGCCCGAGCAGCGGATCACGCAGCCGGACATGCAACCGTGCTTGATAGTGCCCTTGCGCTCCGCGGTGATCTGGTTGAGGGTCTCACCGGCCACCTTTTCAGCGCCTTCGAACTGCCCCGAGCTGAAGTTGCGGGTGGGCAGGCCGCCGGCCTCGTTGAGGATATTGATGAGGATATCGGTGCCATAGTTGGCCAGGCCCTCGCTGGTCACCGGGTGCTCGGCCAGGCCCTTGGCAAAGCGTTTGGCCGCCTCCTTGAAGGCATCGGGGTCCTTGAGCGGGGCGCTCTGGCCGCCGCTGGGATCGAAGATAATGGCCTTGACCCCTTTGCTGCCCATCACCGCGCCCAGGCCGCCGCGTCCCGAGTGACGGGTGGGGCGCAGCTCACGGTCGGTAAAGGCCACGCTGGCCGCCGGCAGCAGGAACTCGCCGGCCTGGCCGATGGAAGCAAAGCCCATCTTATCGCCGTATTCATCGACCAGCTTGGCCACGGTGTCGTAGTTGCCCAGGCCCTTCAGATCATCGGCCGGCAGGAGCTTGGCCTCGTCCTTGGCCACCACAAGCTTGAACAGCTTGCCGGCCGGGGGATCGCCCTCCAGCACGATGGCCTGGATGCCGAGCTTGGCCAGGTATTGCCCGGCCTGGCCGCCGGAGTTGGACTCCTTGATGCCCCCGGTGAGCGGGCTCTTGCCCCCCACCGAGATACGGCCCGAATTGGCCGCGCTGGTCCCTCCCAAAAGACCGGGAGCAAACACCAACTTATTTAAGGGGCCCAGCGCATTGCAGGTGGGCTCGACTTCTCGGGCCACGATGGCCGAGGTGATCCCGCGGCCTCCCAGGCCCTGGTACTCATCGGCGATGTCCTCAAACTTGACCGATTGATCGGCCATGTTAACTCGCAGAATCTTAAACATTTGGTTTCCTCCCGAATTGCTTGCGATGATTTGGATTATCGTAACCAACCGCACCAGGGGGGTCAACCAAAAAAATCAATCTATTCAGGCGGTTGCATATGTCTTTCTTGACATAACAACCACCGGGGCCCGTTAATACCTACAGTACACGGGGAATACTAAAATCGTCGCCGTCGCAGGGGGTTAGACCGCGGGCGTGGCCCTGTATGATTGTGACTTGTGTCTTAAATCAGACAACGATAGGATTGGAGCGACCAGCGGTTGCGAGAATCACCATCCACGCCCCGGGCGGCATGCGAACTGTTTTGCCATGCATACCCTTTTGATCCACCAAGCCTTTGCCTCCCCCGACTCGGCCGGGGGCACCAGGCACTTTGAACTGGCCAGCCGGGCCGCCGCCCAGGGCCACCGCTTCACCGTGGTGGCCAGCGACGTCAGCTACCTCACCGGCCGGCGCTCGGCCGGGCGGGAGGCTACGGCCGGCGGCCCGGGCCCCCCGGGCCTGAAGATCCTTTTGGCCCCCTCGCTGGACGCCATCCACCGCAATTTCGTATGGCGGGTGGTCTCCTTTGTGTACTTCATGTTCTCCTCGCTGTGGGTGGCCCTGCGGGCCGGGCCGGTGGACCTGGTGATGGGCACCTCGCCGCCCATCTTCCAGGCCCTAACCGCCTGGCTGGTATCGCGCCTGCGCCGCCGGCCCTTTCTGCTGGAGATACGCGATCTCTGGCCCGACTTCGCCATTGACATGGGGGTGCTCACCAACCCGGCGCTGATCACCCTCTCGCGCCGGCTCGACGCCTTCTTGCGGGCCCGGGCCGACCACATCCTGGTCAATTCGCCGGCCTACCGCGACATCCTGGTGGCCCGCGGGCAGCGGCCCGACCAGATCAGCCTCATCCCCAACGGGGTGGACCCGGCGATGTTCGACCCCGCGGCGCGGGGCGAGGACCTGCGCCGGCGCCTGGGTTTGTCCGAAAAATTCGTGGTGACCTACACCGGGGCCATGGGGCCGGCCAATGACATCGGCACGGTGGTGCGCGCCGCCGAGCTCCTGCGCGACGACCCCTCCATCCACTTGCTGCTGGTGGGCGCCGGCAAGGACCTGGCGGCCCAGCGGCAACTGGCCGAACGCCTGGGGCTGGACAACCTCAGCTTCCTGGGGGTGCGGCCCAAGTCCGAGATGCCCGGCATCCTGGCCGCCTCGGACGCCTGCCTGGCCATACTGGCCGACATACCCATGTTCCGCACCACCTACCCCAACAAGGTCTTCGACTATATGGCCGCCGGCCGCCCCACTATCCTGGCCATCGACGGGGTGATCCGCCAGGTGGTGGAAAAATCCGGCGGCGGGGTCTTTGTACCCCCCGGTGATCCCCAGGCCCTGGCCCGGGCCATCCGGGACCTGCGCCGCGACCCCCAAGCCGCCCGCCGCATGGGCCAACGGGCCCGGCGCTACGTGGCCCAGCACTTCAACCGGGACCACCAGGCCCAAGAGTTCACCGAGCTCATCACCACCCTGGCCGCCGGGGGCCGGGCGCGCCGGGGGCCGGGCCGCGGGGCCCGCCTGGCCAAGCGCCTCACCGACCTGGGCCTGGCCGCCCTGGGACTGGTCCTGGCCGCGCCCTTGATGCTGGTATTGGCCCTGGTGATACGGTGGCGCCTGGGTTCGCCGGTGATCTTTAAGCAGCAGCGGCCCGGGCTGCACGGACGCCTGTTCACCCTGTACAAGTTCCGCACCATGACCGACGCCCGGGACGCCGCCGGCCGGCTCCTGCCGGACCGGCAGCGGCTCACCCGCCTGGGACGCCTGCTGCGGGCCACCAGCCTCGACGAGCTGCCCGAGCTGTGCAACGTGCTACGCGGCGAGATGAGTCTGGTGGGGCCGCGCCCCCTGCTGGTCGAATACCTGCCGCTGTATTCCCCCCGCCAGGCCCGCCGGCACCAGGTCAAGCCGGGCATCACCGGCTGGGCCCAGGTCAACGGCCGCAACGCCCTTAGCTGGGAAGACAAGTTCGAGCTGGACATCTGGTATGTTGACCACTGGACTTGGTGGCTGGATATGAAGATACTCTTAATCACCGTGGTCCAGACCCTGCGGCGGCAAGGTATCAACCAGCCGGGGCAGGCCACCGCCGAGAAATTCACCGGATGAGATAAAGCCATGAGCGAACGTTTCGACCATTGGCAACGGCCAGAAATTCCCGAGGGCAAGCCCACCGTGTATCAATGGATGGTGCAAAACACCGGCGGCTTCCACCTGGGGGAAAAGACCGACATCGGGGCCTTCACCTATATCAACGCCAAGCACGGGGTGACCATCGAGGACCTGGTGCAGATCGGCTCCCACTGCTCCATCTACTCGGTCTCCACCATCGACGGCCGGCAGGGGCCGGTGGTCCTGCGGCGGGGATGCCGCATCGGCACCCACAGCACGGTCATGCCCGGGGTGGAGGTGGGGGCCGAGGCCGTGGTGGGGGCCCACAGCCTGGTCAACCGCGACGTACCGGCCGGCGAGGTCTGGGCCGGGGTGCCGGCCCGGCGGATAAAGTAGCGCCATGAGCAGCCAGCCACGCCCGCCACGCATTTTCCTGTCGCCGCCCCACATGGGGGGCCGCGAACTGGCCTACATCCAGGAGGCCTTTGAGAGCAACTACATCGCGCCCCTGGGGCCCCAGGTCGACGCCTTTGAGCAACGCTTCGCCCGCCGGGTGGGGGCCCGGCACGCCCTGGCCCTGGCCAGTGGCACCGCCGCCCTGCACCTGGCCCTGCGCGTGTTAGGGGTGGGGCCGGGCCAGGTGGTGCCGGTGTCCACCCTAACCTTCATCGCCAGCGTCACCCCCATCGTCTACCTCGGCGCCCAGCCGGTGTTCATCGACGCCGAGAGCCACACCTGGTGCATGGACCCGGAGATACTGGCCCAGGCCCTGGCCGACCTGGACCGCCAGGGCCGGCGGCCCCGGGCGGTGGTGCCGGTGGACCTCTACGGCCAGCCCTCGGACCTGGAGCGCATCCTCAAGGTCTGCGAGCCCTACGGCGTCCAGGTGATCCTGGACTGCGCCGAGGCCCTGGGCTCGCGGTACCAGGGCCGCCCGGTGGGCCAGGGAGCCGCCGCCTCCTTCTACTCCTTCAACGGCAACAAGATCATCACCACCTCCGGCGGCGGTATGCTGGTCAGCGACGACCAGGACCTGATCGACCAGGCCCGCTTTCTGTCGCAACAGGCCCGCGACGACGCGCCCCACTACGAGCACTCCACCCTCGGCTACAACTACCGTATGAGCAACGTCCTGGCCGCCATCGGCTTGGGGCAATTGGAGGTCCTGGACCAGCGGGTGGCCGCCAAGCGCCGCATCTTCCAGTACTACCGCCAGGCCCTGGGCTCACTGCCGGGCATTACCTTCATGCCCGAGGCCGACTTTGCCCGCGGCAACCGCTGGCTCACCGTGATGCTCATCGATCCCGGGCAGTTCGGGGCCGACCGCGAGGAGCTGCGCCTGGCCCTGGAAGAGCACAATATCGAGAGCCGGCCGGTGTGGAAGCCCATGCACCTGCAACCGGCCTTTGCCGGCTGCCCGGTGCAGGGCGGCGCGGTGGCCGAGCGGCTCTTTGACCGCGGCCTGTGCCTGCCCTCGGGCACCGCCTTGAGCGATGCGGACCTGGAGCGCATCTGCGCCGTCATCATGGAGCGCCACCGCCGCGCCTGAGGGATAGGAGGGGAAAGCGCCCGTTTTTCAACCGGTTGTTTTGGGACCAACGGGCGTAGTGACCCTGAATCCAGTGGACTGTGCCCCCCCGATTATGCTAGGTATGCCCGGGGTGGGGCGGCGGCCCGGCCCGGAATAACCCGGGCCCGGCGACCGGGGTCATGCCACCGGGACCTGGCCCATCGGCTTCACCAGCGGTGATGAGAATGTACAACCCTGCGGTAACCGGTATCCTTTTTCCCCAACGCGGCGCCGGCCCTCGGCCACCGGCCGCGGAGGCATCCAGCCAGAGCTTATGACCACACCCGACCGGCCAGGCATGCTCAAGACTATCTACACCCGCGTGGTCAAGGCCCACCCGGTCTTCCGGCGCACCATTATCCTGGTCCTGCAGACCATCCTGGCCGCCCTGTCGTACTACATCGCCTACCTGCTGCGTTTCGACTTTAACATCCCGCCCCTCTACATCACGGTCTTCGAGCGCACCCTCCCCATCCTGCTGGGCATCAGGCTCATCACCTTCTTCTACCGCCACCTCTATTCCAGCCTGTGGCGCTACACCACCCTGCGCGACCTGGTGACCATAATCAAGGTCAACCTCTTTGGCAGCATGGTCTTCGGAGCGGTATTGGTCTTCATCTACGGCCGCACCTTCGCCGGGGTTCCCCGCAGCGTCTTTGCCATTGATTTCATCGTGGTCACCGCCGCCCTGATCCTCATGCGCATCATGGTCAAGCGCATCCACCAGCGCTTTTTGGCCGAGGCGCCCCGCCATGGCGCGGCCCTGGTGCGGGTGGCTATAATCGACGCCGGTCCCCAGGGGATCGCCCTGGCCCGCGAAATCCTGGAGAACCCCCTGCTCAACTACAAACTGGTGGGATTTCTGGACGACGACATCATCAAGCGGCGCTCGGCCATCCTGGGCCTGCCGGTGCTGGGGCCGGTGAGCGCCCTGGCCAAGGCCATCGCCCGGACCAATATCGACGAGGTGCTGGTGGTCAAGCCGGACACCACCACCGACGAGATCACCGCCATCCGGGAGGTCTGCGCCCGGCACAACGCCCGGGCCAAGTTCCTGCCCACCACCAAGAGCCTCATCGACAACCTCCCCCTCACCAGCCAGATGCACATCTCCGAGTTGGAAGGCAGCCGGGGGCGGGCCTTCATCGACCGGGAGTCCGACACCCCCTTCCACATCGACTACCGCCGGCAGGTGGTGCTGGTCACCGGCGCGGCCGGCTCCATCGGGTCGGAGCTCTGCCGCCAGATCGTGCAACAGGCCCCCCGGCGCCTGGTGGCCCTGGACCAAAACGAAAGTGGCCTGTACAACGTGGGGCAAGCCCTGAGGGAGCTTAACCCCGATTCACGGGTGGACCTGGTGGTGGGCGACATCACCAACCGCACCAAGATGCAGGCCGTTTTCCGCCAGTTTCAGCCCGACTACGTCTATCACACCGCGGCCTACAAACACGTCCCCCTCATGGAAGACGAACCCATCGAGGCGGTGACCAACAACGTGGTGGGGACCTACAACCTCATCACCGCGGCCGAGGCCGCCGGCTGCGGCTGCTTCGTGTTCATCTCCAGCGACAAGGCGGTGAACCCCGCCAGCGTCATGGGCATGACCAAGTTCGTGGCCGAACGCCTGGTCACCGGCCTGGAGCTGCCCGGCGGCAAAAGTCTCAGCGTGCGCTTCGGCAACGTGCTGGAGAGCAACGGCAGCGTACTGCCCCTGTTCCGGCGCCAGGTGGAGCGCGGCGGCCCGGTGACCGTCACCCACCCGGAGGTGACCCGCTACTTCATGTCCATCAGCGAAGCGGTGTACCTGATCCAGATCGCCGCCGGGATCGGCGCCGGCGGGGAGGTGTTTCTCCTGAAGATGGGCAAGCCCATAAAGATCCTGGAGCTGGCCCGCAAGGTGATCACCGCCGCCGGCCTGCTGCCCGGCCAAGACATCGAGATAGTCTTCACCGGCCTGCGCCCCGGCGAACGCCTGCACGAGCCCCTGTACTGGGAAGGCGAAAACATCAACCAGACCGTGCACCCCAACATCAACGTCATGACCCAGACGCCGCCCGACGTGGCCGAGATCAAACGCTGGATTCAGCGCATGGAAGAGCTGTGCCGGACCATGGACAAACCCGCGGTGGCCGCCGAACTGGCGCGGTTTACCAATTCCTTTGCCGGGACCTAGCGGCTCCCGTCCCCCGGCCATATCACCTTCGCGGTTTAAGCCCCGGCCAAAATTTGGTTGCCTGGCCGGGGTGGTTTTGCGACCATGCGGTAATAGAGGCGTCACGCCGCCGGGGTGTCCGCACCACCGCAACGCAAGCTGACAGGAGGTTGGGTACATGGGGGCCGATGAATTTACCGAGGTGACTACGCAGTCTTGGGGATCGCGCATAGGGGGCAGCTTCAAAGGTATTCTAATAGGGCTGCTGATGGTAGTGGCCGCCTTGGTGCTCCTGTTCTGGAACGAGGGGCGGGCGGTGCAGACCGCCAAATCGCTCAGGGAGGGCGCCGGCGTGGTGGTCTCGGTGCCGGCCAAGCCGGTGGACCCGGGCAACAACGGCAAGCTGGTGCACGTCACTGGCCTGGCCACCACCCAGGAGACCCTGCGCGACCCCGAGTTCCTGGTCGAGGCCAAGGGACTACGCCTGCGGCGGGTGGTGCTGATGTACCAGTGGCAGGAGCGGTCGCGCTCGGAGACCAGGAAAAAGCTGGGCGGCGGCACCGAGACGGTCACCACCTACACCTACAGCAAGGTGTGGTCCCCGCGCCCCATCGACTCCACCTCCTTTAAAAAGCCCCAGGGACACGCCAACCCCGGCTCCATGCCCTTCCACTCCCAGGACCAGGAGGCCTCCAAGGTCACCGTGGGCGACTACTATCTCTCGCCGGGGCTGGTGAACCAGATCACGGCCTTTAAGCCCCTGCGCCTGGACCGCAACAACTACCAGATACCGGCCGCCCTGGGCCGCCGGGCCAAGCTCTACGGCGGCGGCCTGTACATCGGCCACTCGCCCGCCAGCCCCCAGGTGGGTGACCTGCGCGTCACCTTCGAGGTGGTGGAGCCCACCACGGTGAGCATCGTGGCCCAGCAACAGGGCAACGGGTTCACCGGCTACCAAACCGAGGCCGGCGACAAAATACTGATGCTAAGGGTAGGCCAACACACCGCGGACAGCATGTTCAAGGCGGCCCTGCGCTCCAACCAGACGCTCACCTGGATCATGCGCCTGGTGGGGCTGGTGCTGATGTTCATCGGCTTTTCCACCATCCTGCGTCCCCTGTCGGTGATGCTGGACGTGCTGCCCCTGCTGGGCAACATCGCCGGGGTGGGCACCTCCATCGTGGCCGGGCTGCTGGCCCTGGGCCTGTCGCTCATCACCATCGGTATCGCCTGGGTGGTCTACCGCCCGCTGCTGGGGGTGATCATCCTGGTGGCGGGGGTGGGCTCCCTGGTGCTTCTGAAAATCACCCGGTCCAAAAAGGCGGCCCCGGCCCGGGAAACTCCCGCGCCCTCGCCTCCGCCGCCGCCTCCGCCGCCGGCCTAGTAGCCGCGCGGGGTAAAATTTGGCGCCGCCCCCTGGCATACTGGGGTGATTAGGTGTTAGATATGGACCAACTGGATCAAGGGTAAATCAGGTCACCCCTCCGATGTCGGCCTGGGGTGGCTTTTCCAAGGCTCACAGCATGGGAGTAATCATGACCAAACACCGTTCCTTGTTTATAATCGTCATCGCGTCCGCCCTGGCCCTCATGGCCGTGGGTATGCTCGCCGGCTGTGGGCCCTCCACGGACAGCCCGGAGGGCACCGTGGAGAAGTTCTTCAAGGCCGTGGCCGACGCCGATGAAGCGACCATCAAAGGCTGCCTCACCGGCAAGGCGCTGGAAAAGATGCCCAAGCCCGGCTCGCCCCAGTTCAAGCACATGGCCCCCATGGGCAAGGCTTTCCAGGGCGTGGTGGAGTCCAAGGTCGACGGCGACAAGGCCCTGGTCACCGTGAAGATAGATGCTGAAACGGTCCTGGGCGCCATCCGCGACGCCATGTTGGCCCAGATCAAGGACCCCGAAATAAAGAAAAAGATGGCCGAGAAGATGCGGGAATCCATGGCCAAGGAAGCCAAGAAGCTCGAGCGGGCCCGGTTGCGGCTGGTCAAAAAAGACGGCAAGTGGCTCATCTCGGAGTTTGTCAAGCGCTAGATTCCGGCGTGGCCGGCTCCCAGGGCCAGCCACGCAAGCCATAAAGAAAAGCGCCGATCCGGCCCCCGGAAAACCCGGGACCGGATCGGCGTTTTGTTTTGGTTCCAGGTCGCTTGCCTAGAAGCGGGCGTCGACCCCTATCCAGAAGTTGCGGCCCATGCCCGGGAACCCGGTTTCGCTCTCGTATTGGCGGTCAAAGATGTTGTTGACGTAGGCGAATAGTTCGAAGTGGTCCCAGAGGGGCTGGGTTATCTTGAAGTTGGCCACGAAGTAACTGCCGGTCATGAGCGTTTCCTGGTTGGGCCGGGCGGCGGTGGGCAACTGGTCGTACTGCTGGGCCATGTACATCCCCTGTAGGTGCAGGCGGGTGCCCAGCTTGGGGATGGTGTAGTCGATGCGCAGGTCCAGCTTGTGCTCCGGCGCGCCGATGACGTTGTCGGTGGGGCTGCCGGGGCTTTCGTCGCGGGCGTGCAGGTAGGTGTAGTTCAGGCCCAGCCGCAGGCCGGTAACCGGCGTGAGGTAGCCGCCCACCTCCAGGCCGTAGAGCTTGATGCTGGCGTAGTTGCGGTACATGGCGTCGTCAAAGTGACCGTCGCGCGAGATGCGGTCGGAGACGTCGTGGTAAAATAGCGAGAACTGGGCCAAGGCGATATCGCCAAAAGGCCGGGAGACCCCCAGGCTGTAGTTGATGCTGTGCTGAGGCTCCAGCTCGATGTTGCCCGAGCGCGACGAGTACATCTGTTGCAGGGTGGGGAAGCGGGTCTTGCAGGCCACCGAGGCGAAGAAGCGGGTGGCGTCGGCCAGGCGATAGCTCAGGCCAATCATGGGGTTGAAGCTGTGCTTGACCCCGGGCAGGTCCAGGTCCTCGGTGCGGATGTAGTCCCCGGTGTCGCGGTCGGTCACGTTGGTCTGGGACTTGGTGATGCGGAACCAGTCGTAGCTGACCCCAGCCACCACCGTGAAGCCCTTAAAGGGACGCCACTGGGCCTCCAGGGCGCCGGAGCCGGTGTAGGAGAACGACTCGGCATAGGGGAGATAGGCGTCGGCCTTCTCCTGGTGGGAGTCGCCCCGGTAGTGGAAAGCCCCCCGCAGGGTGAACTGGGAGTCCACCTTCCAGTCGGCCAGCAGGGACAGGCCCATGAAGTAGTCGTTGAAGCTGCTGGTGGCGATTTGGCGGGTGTAGTCCTGGTCGCCGTAGGACACGTAATCGTCGTTGTGGCCGTGGTAGAAGAGTTTGCCCCGAATAGTCAGGGCGGGGCCCAGGGACTGCTCGCCGCTGAGGTCCACGCCCCAGTCCTGGTAGGTCTCCATGCGGGCCAGACCGGAGAAGGCCGGGCGCCGGGGAAAGACCCTCTCTTCCAGGGTGGAGGGCGGGAAGCCCCACTTGCTGTCAATGTAGTAGGTGCTGAGATAGTACTTGGAGCGCGGGCCCAGCTCGACGCCCACCTTGCCCCACAGGCTGGTCTGGGTGAAGTCGGAGTTGTTGCGTTGGCCGCCGTCTTCCAACACGGTGGTGGTGGCGCCGCCCGGTCGCCGCACGATCTCACCCTCCCGCGGCGTGAAGTCGCTGGACATGCGCCAGCCCTGCATGTCCCGCCGGTTGACCTGGAACCAGTAGTTGAACTTGCCCAGGCTATTGCCGTGGCTGGCCGACACGTGGTAGTTGCCGTAGTTGCCCAGCTCGGCGGTGGCGGCAAAGGTGGGGTGGTCGGCCTGCTGCTTGGTGATGATGTTGATCACCCCGGCCATGGCGTTGGGGCCGTAGAGCACCGAGGGCGCGCCCTTGATCACGTCGATCCGCGAGATCATGCCGGTGGGAAGCTGGTTGAGATTGAGCTTGCCGTAATTGGTCTCGTAGTAGGGTATGCCGTCGATGAGGATCAGGGTCTCGTGCTGATCGAAACCGTGCAGGCGTATCTCGGGCTCGTTCTTGCGCCCGGTGGTGATGTTCAGCCCGGGCACGAAGCGCAGGGCCTCGGGCACCGTAAGGGCGTGGGACTGTTTGATCTGGTCAGCGGTGACATCGCTGCTGATGGCCACCTGGCCGCTCGCGGCCTCTTGGCCGGTCACCACAATGGTGCCCAGCTTGAACACCTGGAAACCGGGGTCGGTGGCCGCGGTTTCGGCCCAGGCCGGCGCGGCGGCCAGGCTAAGTAACATCACCCCCCAAAATAATCTTTTGCACCACTGCATCGTGCTGCCTCTCCTTCCTGCTTTGGTCGGGTGTCTGGCCGGTAGCGCGCACAACAAGCTGCGCCCCACGGCGCCAACCGGGCCCGCCGACGTTGTTGGTTTATAACTTAGTGACTTTGGCTTGGGTTCCGTTGGACCGCGCGCTACCTGGCCCCCGGCTTGCGGCCCAGCTTCACCACCTGTATCTCGGAGACCGCCTTGACCCAGCGGTCGGCCCACAGGTCGTCGGGCAACACCATGACCAGCCGGCCGTTATCGTCAATGGGCCGGCCACCTAGCCGGTCGGCCATGATTATGCGGCGGCCGGGATCGCCCAGGAACAGCTCGCCCCAGGAGACCAGGGCGCGGTAGCCGTCGGGCGCCTTGACCAGCAGCACGGTGTTGAGGTCGCCCTTGATCCCTTGCTGGATAAGCAGGTCGTACAAGGCCACCCCGCCGTAGCGCAGGTGGCCGTGGTAGCCCTTGCCCTCGCCCACCTGCACGGCCATCAAGCTGCGGCGGGCGATCTTGGCAGGTAGCCGGCCAAGGACCGCGGACGACCCCCGGGAGGTGACCCAACGGAACCCGGGCGAGTAGAGCTTGCCCTTCTGCTTGGGGCCCCAAGGCCCCGGCGGCAGGCCCACCACCTCGATGGAGACCACGCCCTCCAGGCTGCGGTCGTTGTAGAAGTCGCGGGCGAGCACCAGCTTGGGAAACACCACCCGGCGCTTGAGCTGCTCGAGCAGGGGGCCGTACACGTCGGGCTGGTGACAGGCGGCGCACTTCTTGTGGGGCATCACCGGCCGGGAGGCCAGGGCCACGACCGTCTCCGAGGGGTTGTGGTAAAACACCTCGCCCCACGACAGGGTCACCTGCCGCCCCCGGCGGTCACGGATCACCAGGGCCAGGTCCACCGCCTTGGGATAGCCGCCGGCCGGCTTGGTCACCCCGGCCCGCTGCAACAGGCTGCGCAGCGGCACCCCCCGCAACCAAAAGACCCCGTTGAAGGAGCCGTCACTGCCTACGCCGTTGTGCTTAATATCCACCTGGGCCATGCGGCCCAGCTCGGCCAGGCTCAGCTTCAGCGGGTGCTTCACCATGCCGCCCACCGTGAGGGCGGGGGCGGTCTCGGCCGCGGCCGGCGGGGAAGCGCCCAGGCCCACCAGGGCCAACATCAGCCAAATGATCACCACCGCCGCCCCTACGCCCCCGGGCCGGGCCGGGATTCGTGGGGTTCGTAATGAATCGTACGCTCCAGCAATCCGCTCGCTTTCCATGACAGCCACCGCACCTCGCGTGAAAGTTTTTCTGTATGTCAACCTTGACATATGTGCCAAATAAGACATAATGCCCCATGGCTTGTCAAGTGAAAAGGAGCACTACGTTGACGCCAAGGTGCGTAAACCCCGTCTACCAGCGGGCCCGGGCGCGGCGAGCCGTCCGGCCGGGGGGATAGTCCATGTCCTGGCTTGCCCATCCCGACGTCCTGCCGTGGCTGGCCGAGGCCGCCCGGCTGGCCTTTGGCGCGGCCCTGGCGGCCGGGCTGCTTAAACGGCGCCACTTGGCCCGGGGCCTGGGCCGACTGGCGGCGGCGGTGGCCGGCCTGGCGGTATTGGCGGTGTGCTGGCAGGCCCAGCGGCCGCCGCTTCTGGGCCCTTATGAAACCACCATGCAAACCGTCTTCCTGTTGGGGGTCCTGGCCGCCTGGGCCGAGGGCGGCCGGCGGCCACCCTCGGCCGTCCCCCTGTGGTGCCGGGGGTTTTGCCTGGCCCTGCTGGCGGTCTTGTGGTTCCTGCCCCAGCCCCTCACCCCCGATTCCTTTATGTTCGACTATCTTTGGATGATCCTCTTCTTCCAGCTTCGCCTGGTGGCCATGGCCCTGTTGCTGTTCGCCGCGGCCTGCTACTTGGCCGGCTGGCGGCCAGAGACCCCCGGCGCCCGGCGGGACCTACGCCGCGGCCGGGCCTTCCTGCTGGCCGGCTGGTGCGCCTTTTTGGGCAGCGAGTACTGTGGGGCCACTTGGAGTTATTATTGGCTGGGAGATTTTTGGGGTTGGAGCGCGGGCTTCCTGGAGTCCACCCTGCTCTTTTTGGCCATCGCGGTGCCGCTGCACCTGCCGCCGGCCTGGCGGGCGGAGCGCCGGGTGGTCATCGCCACCGGCGCCGGGCCCGGGCTGGTGGTGGTTATAGTCACCTTGATCCACCAGGTGGGGTTGTCATGATCGCGGCCCTGGCATCGCTGCGGCTCACCCTGGCATCGCTGGGCGGCCTCATCGCCTGGCTGTGGTGGGGGGCGGTGTTGGCCGGCAGCCCGGAGCTCAAGCCGGTACTGCACTCACTTAACCAACAGTCCCTGCCGGCCTGGCTGGCCGACGCTGGCGCGGCCCATCCCCTGGTGGCGGTGTGGCTCACCGGCTTTTTGGCGCTGTCGGCCCTGCTGGCGGTTAACCTGCTGGTCTGCACCGTGATGCGCCTCACCGGCGGCGGCAAGCTCAACCGCGGCCGCCGGCGGCTGGTGATGGTCTTGCACTTGGTGATGCTGGCGGTGATGCTGGCCCACGGCGCGTCTTTCGTGATGGGCGTCAAGCACACCGGGATGCGCCTGCTGCCGGGCCAGAGCCGGGAGTTGCCCGGCGGGCTGCACCTGCGCCTGGAGAGCGTTACCTATGACTCCGACCCGGCCATCCTGGCCATGGACCACAAGCAGGCCCGGCCCTTCATGACCCGCGAGGCCTTCAGCCGCCACCGCAACTTTGCCGAGATATCAGTGCGGGACCGCGAGGGGACCCTGGTGCGCGGCAGGATTTTTTACTTCCAACCGATCCAGGTGGCGGGCGTGGGAATACATCTCACCGGCTTCTTTGCCGCCGGGCCCCAGCACATCGGGGTGGTGTTCAACGCGACCCAGAGCCCCCTGTGGCCCCTGTTCTCCAGCGCCTACGCCGTGGTGCTGGCGGCCTTGCTGTGGCTCACGATCCTGGAGGCCAGGGCGGTCCGCTCCGGCCCCTAGCGCCCCCGAGCGGGATCAGGTCTGGCCATCGATGACCTGGCGCACCGCCTCGACCATCTGGCCGATGCGATAGGGCTTGGCGATAAATTGCGCCGCCCCGGCGTTCAGGGCCTCGTCCACGTGTTGGCGGTCGGAATACCCGCTGGCGATGATCACCCGGGCCCCGGGGTCCTGCCGCAGTATTCGACGCAAACACTGCAGTCCGCCCATGCCCGGCATGCCCAGGTCCAGGACCACCAGGTCGATCTCGTCGCAGCGGCGGTGGAAGACCTCCAGGGCCTCCTCGCCGCAGGCGGCGGTGATCGGCTGGTACCCGAACTGGGACAGGGCCGCCGACCCCACCTCCCGGATGGCCGGCTCGTCATCGACGAACAAGATGGTCTCCGAACCGCACACCGCCGTCCGGTCGGTTTTCGTTGACCGGTCGCCGGTGGCTTGGCCCGCCCGCCTGCGGGCCGGCAGGCGCACCTCAAAGGTGGTGCCCCATCCCGGCGCGCTCTTGCACACGATGTGCCCCCGGTGCCCCTTGACGATACCGTACACGGTAGAGAGCCCCAGGCCGGTGCCCTGGTTCACCCCCTTGGTGGTAAAAAAGGGTTCGAAGATATGCTCCACCGTTGCCTGGTCCATCCCCCGGCCGGTGTCAGATACCCGCAGTTGGACATAGTCGCCCGGCGGCAGCGCCCCCTGGTCGCAGTCCATGGGCTCAGACAGGGAGAGGTTGCGGGTCTTGATGACCAGAGTTCCCCCCTGGGGCATGGCGTCCTGGGCATTGGAGGCCAGGTTTACCAGCATCTGCTCCAACTGGTTGGCGTCCCCGCTGATACACCAAAGGTCCGGGGCCAAATCGGTTTGGATCTGCACCATCTTGGGGATGGTTCTCTCGAGCATGCGCACCGTGCGCTCGATGGTATGGTTGAAATCTACCGCCTTCAACTCGGGTTTAACCTTGCGGCCAAAGGTAAGCAGGCCGTCGACCAGGTCGGCCCCGCGTTGCACCAGTCGGTTGACTTCCAGCCACTGGTTGCGCAGCGCCCCCAGGTCTTTAAAGTCCTGCATCTCCACCATCTGGAGGTAGCCGCTGATGGCCTGCAGAATATTGTTGAAGTCGTGGGCGATGCCACTGGCCAGCACCCCCACCGCCTCCATCTTCTGGGCCTGGCGCAGTTGCTGCTGTAGACGCTCGCGCTCCTGCTGGGCCTCGATCCGCTCGGTGGTGTCGCGCAAGATGACGATGACCCCCGCCGGGTTGCCCAGGTGGTCCTCGTAGCGCGCCCCGCTGACATTGACGTGCAAGAGCCGACCGTCCTTGGTCAGGCGCCGGGTCTGGAAGTCACGCCTCTGGGTGCCATCGCGCACCGTTTTGACCACCTGGAGCTGGGTGATCTCTTTTTCTGACTCTGGTACGAAATCCAGGCGACGACCTTCCAACTCCTCGGTGACCCACCCGAATATCTGGGTGAACGACGGGTTGAGATGGCGTACCCGTCCTTCCATATCGTAGACCACGATGGCGTCAGGCGACGAATTGAACAGGGAGCGGTAAAGCGACTCGTTTTTCTTGGACCGGTCGTAGAGCCGGCGATAACGGACTTGGGCCACGCGCAGGGCCTCGGTGGTGCGCTTGCGCTCCTCGACTTCCATCTGGAGCTGCCGGTTGGCCTGGCGCAATTCCGCGGTGCGCCCCTGCACCAGCTCCTCCAGGTGATCACGATGCTGGCGCAGCTCGCGCTCATACTGCTTGCGCCGGCTGATATCGCGGTAGATGACAATGTCACCGGCCAGGTTGCCCGCGGAGTCGGTGAAGGCGGCCGTCTTGAGCTGGATGTCCAGCAAGCGGCCGTCCTTGGTGAGGCGTTGGGTCTCCAGCAGGACGTTCTGACCCTCCAGGGTCTGTTGCACCGCCTGGGCGGTGCGCCGGCGCTCGTGCTCCGGCACGAAGTCGATGCCCCGGCCGGCCAACTCGTCCAGGGTCCAGCCAAAGGTCTGCTCAAAGGAAGGGTTGACATAGACCGCCACCCCGGAGGCGTCATATACCGTGATGGGGTCGGGCGAGGCATCGAGCAACTGACGGTAACGCTGCTCGCTGGCGCGCAGGGCCTCCTCGGTTTTCTTGCGTTCGCTGATATCGCGGTAGATGACGATATCGCCGGCCAGGTTGCCCGCGGAGTCGGTGAAGGCGGCCGTCTTGAGCTGGATATCCAGCAGGCGGCCGTCCTTGGTGAGGCGCTGGGTCTCCAGCAGGACGTTCTCTCCCTCCAGGGTCCGTTGCACCGCCTCGGCGGTGCGTTGGCGCTCCTGCTCCGGCACAAAGTCGATGCCCCGGCCGGCCAGCTCCTCCAGGGTCCAGCCAAAGGTCTGCTCAAAGGAAGGGTTGACATAGCTCACTACCCCGTTGGCGTCATAGACCGTGATGGGGTCGGGCGAGGCTTCGAGCAACTGCCGGTAACGCTGCTCGCTGGCGCGCAGGGCCGCTTCGTTGGCCTTTTTCTCGGTGACGTCGCGGTGGATGACGTAGAGGCCGGCCAACTCGCCGTCGCGATCGAGCAGGGGCGCCGTCTTGAGATGAATGTCCAACCGGCGGCCATCCTTGGTCAGCCGTCGCGTTTCGATATCTATGCACTGGCCAGCCAAGGTGTCCTCAATGCCACGGCTGGTCACCTTCTTTTCTTCGATCGGTACGAAATCAATGCGACGGCCCAGCCACTCCTGGCGCGACCAGCCGTAAATCCGCTCAAAGGCCGGGTTGACATAGAGCACCTTGCCTTCGGGATTGTAGAGAATCACCGCGTCGGGAGAGGACTCGATGAGCAGGCTATAGCGGTTGTCGCGCTCTTGCAGGGCCGCTTCAATGCGCTGGTGGATGTCGCCGCGGTGGCGCAGTTTCTGGTTTTCACGGCGCAGCCGAACGACCTCTTCGAGCAGGTCATCGTTTGACGCGAATTGACGGCCCATACTTTGGCACCTAATCCATTGCGGTATTGGAATTCCTGCCTTGCGCTTAATATTAAACAGGATACATTCCTATGATATACCTGGGATAATACTATGAATATTTTAGCGCAGGGCCAAGCCAGAGTACAACTATAGGCATATAGGCCGCCTGCCATTGCCTGGTGCGGTGCCATTTGCTATGGTTCCAGGAGAAACTATGGGGCGAGCTACCCCCCGCGACGTCCAAGGCCAAGCGGAGCCGTCACCCCATACCCAGCCAGCAACGCCCGGACCCACCGGGCCAGGATAACGCGTGGCCGCCGCATACGGCCACCCCGACCCGGCGGAACCGGCCGCCGGTGCGGGCAGCGAGGATTGTCCATGGAAAAACACCAGTTACTGGAAAAACTCTATTCCCGTATTGACCAGCTCCCCACCCTGCCGGCGGTGCTGCCCAAGCTCTTGAAACTGACCGAAGACCCCAACAGCAGCGCCGCCGATATAACCAACACCATCTCCCTGGACCCGGCCCTCACCGCCAAGGTGCTCACCGTGGCCAACAGCGCCTACTACGGCTTTTCCAAGACCATCGCCAGCCTGGACCGCGCCATCCCCCTGCTGGGGCTCAACACGGTCAAGACCCTGGCCCTGGCCGTGGGGGTGGTCCGCAGCCTGCCGGCCACCGGTGAGGCGGTGAGCTTCCCCCGCGAACGGCTGTGGATTCACGCCTTGTCCGTGGCCACGGCCATGGACAAGCTGGGCCACCTCACCAGCTTTGACACCAACTACCTGTTCACGCTGGGCCTTCTGCACGACCTGGGCATCATCGCCCTGGACCAGTTCTTTCACGACCACTTCGTCCAAGCCCTGGCCCTGGCCGCCCAGGACCCGGAGATGTCGCTGCCCCAGGCCGAGACCCAGGTGATCGGGTTTGACCACGGCCAGGTAGGATCCTTCCTGCTGGGGCGCTGGAAGTTCCCCGAGGTCGTGGTGTTGCCCATCCAGGGCCATCACATGACCAACCCTCCGGACAAGACCAGCTACGTGGACCTCTACCTGCTGCGGGTGGCCGACGCCATTGCCCACGATATCGAGTGGGCCGCTTATGAAGGACCTCCCCACTACCCCGAGTTGGCCGAGCACATGCGTTACCTGGACCTGAGCCAGGACCAGTACCAGGAGACGGCCGATTTCGTCTCCAGCAAACGCGAGGAGATTACCTCCTTCTTCCAGGCCATGAGTTGATCCCCCAGCGCCGGCGCCGTAGTGGCGTGCCCCCGCCCCGGGGGCAGGCAGGGGCCGATTTGTCCCGCGCCGCGCCGGGGGTAGGCTATAATAAACGCCAACGGGTAGCACCCATCCTTTAACCACCGGCGCGGAGAGAACATGAGAGCTATTGGTCCGGTTACCCTGGCGGTTCTGCTGTGGGCCGCCCTGTTGACCCTGGGGGCCTGCGCCGCCGGCCAGGCGGCGTCCACCGGTCAGGGCACAACCTTCACCATCGGCCACCAGTCTTTCCAAAAGGTCTGGCGGGCCGCCTTGGCCGCCTTTACCAAAAACCTCAACATCACCAAGCTGGACCGCGCCCGGGGAACCATAGTGGGGACGCGACCCCAATGGGGCTGGGGCCAGCGGGTGACCCTGGTCATCCGGCCCACCACCCCCCAGAGCCCGGTCTACACCCTAAAGGTGCTAAGCACGGTGCGCGGCGACCCGGCCACCGATTGGGAGGTGTTCATCGCCAGCGAGATACGAGACGCCCTGTAGCCCGCCGGCTGACGGGCAGCCATCTCCCGGCGCCACGCATGTTATAACCTGCAATAATTTTTGACCAACTGAGCACCGGCTGATATTCTTTGGGAGTCGGTCAGAGTACGTCCGCCGTCGGGAACCACCGGCAACTCAGTGTAATCGCAGCCTGATTCGCCGCCTACCTTCCCATAGAGGTCATAGGTTTATTGTCGTACATCCTTGGTAAACTGGAACTGAATACATGACTTTTCTTCCCAGCCCCCTGCGCGGGGTCTTAATGGTGATTATTTACTCCCTCAATATTCTCCTCTGGGTGCCGCTGCTTTTTGTAGTAGCTTTCTTTAAATTTATCATCCCCTTAAAGCCCTGGCGCGCCTTTTGCGACCGGGTGCTCAACGCCATCGCCAGCAACTGGATCAGCGTCAACAGTTGGTCCCACCGGGCGCTCAACCGGGTCCAGTGGCAGGTCAGCGGGCTGGAAGGTCTCAAACGGGATCAATGGTACCTGGTGATGGCCAATCACCAGACCTGGACCGACATCCTGGTGCTGCAAAAGGTATTCAACCGCAAGATACCGTTTTTAAAGTTCTTCCTTAAAAAAGAACTCATCTGGGTCCCGGTATTGGGCCTGGCCTGGTGGGCCATGGATTTTCCGTTCATGAAACGCTACTCCCGGGCCGAGATCGAAAAGAACCCGGAGCTCAAGGGCAAGGACCTGGAGATAACCCGGCGCGCCTGCCGCAAGTTCGCCAACATACCGGTGTCCATCATGAATTTCGTGGAGGGCACCCGCTTCAGCCGGGAGAAGCACCGGCAACAGAACTCGCCCTATAAGAACCTGCTCAAGCCCAAGGCCGGGGGCATCGCCTTCGTGCTGGGGGCCATGGGCGACCAGATGCACCGGGTGCTCAACGTCACCATCTGCTACCCCCAGGGCCCGATCAACTTCTGGCAATATCTCTGCGGCAAGGTACGGCAGATCAAGGTGCGGGTGGAGAGCCTGCCCATCAACAGCGATATGCTGGGCAACTACTTCCAGGACGCCGAGTTCCAGCAACGCTTCCAAGGCTGGCTCAACTCCATATGGGCTGAAAAGGACCGGCTGCTCAGCGAGATGGCCGGCTGATCCCCCTGGCAGGAATGTGATCGCAGCGCCCCGGGCCGGCGACAGCGGGGCCGCGGGTCTTGGGGCTCGGGCCGGGCTTGAGGGCGGCCGGCCGGCCGGGGTATAGTCGTAGCGCCGGGCGCGGCCGGCCCGGCCAGGCCCAAAACAACCGGGGGTGGACCCGACATGAGCCAGCCGCCAGAGAGCCCCAAGCCCAAAACCTCGTCGCGCCTCGGGACCATCGCCACCCTGGGCTTCTCGGCCGCCTGCCTGGTGGCCCTGGTGTGGCTGGCCGGCCGCGAGGGCCTGCAGCGCCTCAGCGATCCCAACTGGGCCTGGCTGGCCGCCTCGGCCGGGGCCATCGGTCTGTTTTTGGTGGCCGACGTCTTACGCTTCGACTCCCTGCTAAGCTTCCTGGGCCTGCGCCAGCGCCCGGGATTCGGCCCCCTGCTCTACGCCTCGGCCTTCGGCCTCACCGCCGGCCTGTTCGTCACCTCGGGGGTGGGTCAGTTGGTGGGCAAGCCCGGCCTGTTGCACTCCCAGGGCCGCCTGGCCTTGAGCCAGGGTTTCTACGCCTCGTTGGTGGAGCGCCTCCTGGACGTGGCCATGGGCTTTACCCTGTTTTTACCGCTGTTGGTAAAGCTCACCTGGCGTCCCGAGCCCTTCGGCGGGTTCTACATCCTGGTCTTTTTCCTGGTGGCCGGGGCCTGGGCCCTGGCGGTGGGGGCGCGCCTGGGCTGGTTCCTGGGATGGCTCTACCGCCTCATCAACCGCCTGGCCGGCTGGGCCATGAAGATGCCCTTTTTGCCGCGGGCCAAGCTTAAGTCCCTGCTGTCGGGCGGGTCCTGGCAGGAGCTGAGCGCCGCCGCGCCCCGGGGACTGCGCCTGGCCCCCCCGGCCTGGAGCGTGGCCCGGGTGGTGAGCGTCACCCTGAGGCTCTACCTCATGTCCCTGGCCTTTGACCTGCCGGTTACCTGGCAGACCCTCTTGCTGGGCACACCCATCATCATGGTGAGCGCCATCGTGGCCATCACCCCGGGCTCCCTCGGCTTTCTGGACGCCGGCCTGCTGGGGGTGCTCGCCCTGGGCGGGGTATCCATGGCCGACTCGCTCAGCTTCCTGTTGGCCTTTCGCCTCACCAACTTCCTGTTCATGCCCCTGATCACCCTGGGGTTGAAATGGCTGACCCGGGCCGACGGCCCTCCCGCGGCCCCGGCCAACCGGCATGGTGGCTAACCACCGGCAATAACAGAGATAACTTCCGTCCTTCCATTGGCGGAGCGCTTGCATTACCCCGGGTTTGATGATACATAGCACATCCGGTATGATGGTTTTGCCCCGCCGTGGCCCCGCTTGAGGACCCCTGGGGGCCAAGCAACGCATCCGATGGTTCGCATCAGAGGGGAGTCGATATCTCTATGAGCATTCTGATCACCGGGGCCGACGGCTACCTGGGCTGGCCCACTGCTTTGAAACTCTGCCAGGCCTTCAGCGGTGAACGCATCATAGGGGTCGACAACTTCGGACGCCGGGAGTGGGTGCAGGAGATCGGCTCGGTCTAGGCCATCCCCATCTTTTCCATGGACGAGCGCCTGGAGGCCGCCCGCCAGCGGGGCCTGGACAACCTCAGCTTTATCCAGGCCGACCTGGCCGACTGGACCACCACCCTGGACTTGATCCGGGTGCACAAGCCCCGGGTGATCCTGCACCTGGCCGCCCAGCCCTCGGCCCCCTATTCCCACATCGGGGCCGAGGCCGCCGCCTTCAGCCAAGACAACAACTTGGCCATGACCCGCAACCTGCTGTGGGCCCTGCGCCAGGAGAACCTGCTGCAGACTCACTACATCGAGACCACCACCACCGGCATTTTCGGCGCGCCCTCTTTTGAAATCCCCGAGGGCGACCTGGAGGCCATCGGGGCCGACGGCTCCCACGACCGGGTGCCCTACCCCAACATGGCCAGTTCCTGGTACCACGTGAGCAAGGGGTTCAACATCACCAACATGCGGCTGATGAACTTCCAGACCGGCCTGCCGGTGACCAACCTGCACACCTCCATCGTCTACGGGGTGGACACCGCCGAGACCAAGGGCGATCCGCGCCTGGCCACCCGTTTCGACTTCGACTTCTACTTCGGCACCCTGTTCAACCGCTGGTGCGCCATGGCCCTCATCGGACTGCCGCTCACCGTCTACGGCACCGGCAACCAGATAAAGCCCTTCATCCACCTGGAAGACGCGGCCCAATCCCTGGTGCTGGCGGCCCAGGCGACCAACCCGGGCGACTACCTGGCCTACAACCAGCTAACCGAGTACGTACGCATCGGCGACCTGGCCCAGATGATCTGCGACAGCCTGGGGTTGGACCCGGACCAGGCCATCACCCACATCCCCAACCCCCGGGTGGAAAAGGAAGACCGGGAATACCAGTTCCGCTGCGAAAAGTTCCTGGAGCTCCTGGGCGGCCAGCCGCGCACCATGAGCCGGAGCCTGGATGAAATCATGGAGCCCCTGGCCGCCGGCCGCCAGGTAGTGCTCAGCCACCAAGACAGGTTGACCAGCGCATGATCAAGGTCGCCGCGCCGCAAGTGGGCCAGGAGGAAATCCGCCTGGTGAGCCAAGTGCTGCTCTCGGGCCGCTACGCCTCCGGGCCCAAGGTCAAGGAATTCGAAGAGGCCTTTGCCCGCTACGTGGGGGTGGAGCACGCGGTGGCCGTCAACAGCGGCACCGCGGCCCTGCACGTGATCATGGCCGCCCTGGGCATCGCCGCCGGCGACGAGGTGATCGTACCGCCGCTTAGCTTTTTCGCCACCGTGAGCTCGGTGCTGCACGCCGGGGCCGTGCCGGTCTTCGCCGACATCGATCCCGAGACCTACTGCCTGGACCCGGCCGGCGTGGAGCAGGCCCTAACCGAGCGCACCAAGGCCGTCCTGCCGGTGCACCTGTTCGGCCAGTCCTGCGACATGGACGGCCTGGCCCGGGTCTGCGCCGCGCACGACCTGGTGCTCATCGAGGACTGCGCCCAGAGCCACGGCACCACCTGGGACGGCAAGGTCACGGGTTCCTTTGGCCGGGCCGGGGCCTTCAGCTTCTTCGCCACCAAGCACATCACCACCGGCGAGGGCGGCATCATCACCACCGACGACGCCGAGCTGGCGGCCAAGGCCCGCAAGATTCGCTCCCACGGCATGGGCGACCGCGACACCCACGAGCTCTTGGGATACAATTACCGCATGAACGAAATCGCCGCGGCCATCGGCCTGGCCCAGCTTCCCAAGCTCGACGAGTTCAACCGGCGGCGCCGGGCCCACAGCCTGGAGCTGATCCAGAGGCTCTCGGACCTACCCTGGCTAAGCCCCCCCCAACTGCTGCCCGGGGTGGACCATACCTTTTTCTGGGTCGCCTTCCGGGTGGACGAGGAAAAGGCCGGCCTGGGCACCGCGGCGGTCATCGAGCGCCTGCGGGAACAGGGGGTGGAGGTGCGCCACCGCTACCGCGAACCCCTGTACCGCCAGCCGGTGCTCATGGACCACCAACTAAGCCCCAACTACTCGCACCGCAACCGGCGCATCGATTATCGGTCCCTAAGGCTCAAGCAGGTGGAGGCGGTGGCCGGCAAACTCATCGGCCTGCCCAACCACCCCGGGCTGACCCCCGAAGACCTGGACCAGGTGGTCCGGGTGGTGCGCAATCTAATCTGAAACCAGGCGGAGCGTTTGCATTGTGAGTGCCAAGCGGAAAATCGTCATCACCGGCGGGGCCGGCTACATCGGCGGACACCTCACCGGCCTGCTGCTGGAAAACGGCTACCAGGTGGAGGTGCTGGACAAGCTGCTCTTCGGCGACGTCTACGTGCGCCAGTACCAAGACCACCCCGACTTCACCTTCACCCTGGGCGACGTGCTCAACATCGCCGACCTGGCCCGCGCCTTCCGCGACGCCTACGCGGTGATCCACCTGGCCGCGGTGGTGGGCGACCCGGCCTGCGCCAAAAATCCGGAGTTGACCCGTCTGGTCAACGTGGAGTCCACCAAGAGCGTGGTGGAGCTGGCCGATATCTACCAGGTCCAGCGCCTGCTTTTCGCCAGCTCCTGCAGCGTCTACGGCGTGGCCCCCGGCGAGGTATGGCTCAACGAGGGCAGCTACCTCAACCCGGTGTCGCTCTACGCCGAGACCCGCATCGAGAGCGAACGCATCATCTTAAACGGCTGCAAGCACACCACCCCCACCATCCTGCGCCTGGCCACGGTGTACGGCTATTCCAAGCGCATGCGCTTCGACCTGGCGGTGAACATCATGACCCTCAAGGGCATCACCCAGTCCAAGGTCATGGTGCTCGGCGGCTCGCAGTACCGTCCCTTTGTCCACTGCCAGGACGTGGCCCGGGCCTTCCACACCATGCTGGAGGCCCCCACCGAGACCGTCAGCCGCGAGGTCTTCAACGTGGGCAACTCGGACCAGAATTACCGCATCAAGGACCTGGGGCGGCTGGTGGCCGGCACCCTGGACGTGGAGGTGGAGATAGCCCAGGAGCGCGAAGACGACCGCTCCTACCGGGTGGACTTTTCCAAGATCGCCTGGCTCACCGGGTTTGAAACCATCCGCGAGATACCCGAGAGCGTGCTGGAGATCAAGGCCCATTTCCAGGACGGGGATTTTAAGGACTACGGGGATCAGTGCTATTATAACGTGCGCTACGACTACATGTTGTAGCCGGCCGGGCCGGGATGCGGGGCGGCCACGGGGAGGGCCGGCGCGGCGGGGGCCCGAGCCAAAACCGCCGGCCCCGGACGACAGCCCCGCGGGGACGAGGTACATGAGCGAACCGGCGAAAGTGGCCCTGGTGGGATGCGGCGCCCAGGCCAAGTACGCCCTGGAGACCCTGCCCCTCATCGGCCGACAGGTCAGCGCCATCTACGACCCCATCGGCCCAAAGGCCGGCCAGCGGCTGGAGGGACGGGAGATCAGGGCCTTGGGGCCGGACGGGGTCCGGGACCTGGCCCGCGACGGCGCCGGCGCCTTTCTCGTCTGCCTGGCCGACAACCGGAAAAAAGAGCGCCTGTTCAACGACTGCCTGGCCGCCGGCCTGGAGCCGGTCTCGGCGGTGCACCCCACGGCGGTGGTGGCCTCCACCGCCAAGCTGGGCCGCGGGTTGATCATCAACCCCCTGGCGGTTATCCAGCCCCACGCGGTGGTGGGCGACGGCTGCATGATTCACAGTGGGGTGATCGTGGAACACGACAACCGCGTAGGCGACTTTGTCAACCTGGCTCCCGGGGCCAAGCTGGCCGGCTGGGTGTCGGTGGGCCGCGCCACCACCGTGTTCACCGGCGCGGTGGTCATCCCCGGGGTGAGCCTGGGCCGTGACGTGGTGGTGGCCGCCGGCGCGGTGGTTATCAACGACATCCCCTCCGGCCAAACCGTGGCCGGGGTACCCGCTCGCGAGATAAGCTCATGATACCGGTCTACGCGGTCATCACCGCCTACAACGAGGCCCAGAACCTGGGCCCGCTCATGGAGCGCATGGCCGAGGTGGGCCGGCAGTGGAACCCCATCACCACCATCGTGGTGGACGACGGCTCCTCTGACGACACCGTGGCCGTGGCCCGTGAGCACGGCTGCCTGGTGGCCGTGCACCCGGTCAACCTGGGCCAGGGCTACGCCCTGCTCACCGGGTTCAAGCTGGCCTTGATGTATTGCCCTGACGACGGCTACATCGTGGAACTCGACGGCGACGGCCAGCACGACCCTATCTTCATCCCCCGCCTGGTGCACCACCTGGCCGAGCAGAAGGTGGACATCGTGGTGGGCAGCCGCATCCTGGGCAGTAACTACCACAACGCCCCCTTCTTCCGCCGCACCATGCTGCCCTACTACACCAAGGCCATCAACCGCATCACCGGCTATGATCTCACCGACACCATGTGCGGCTTTAGGGTGTTCAAAGCCGGGTCCCTGCG